>Ga0310691_10000454_pt1 | contig 77998 bp, 71 predicted proteins | sample 176DNAGHGlowgp2_FD_203887 | JGI IMG/M metagenome (GOLD analysis project Ga0310691, IMG submission 203887) | Sheep rumen microbial communities from Palmerston North, Manawatu-Wanganui, New Zealand - 1766 DNA GHGlow gp2 (v2) (version 2) | ecosystem: Host-associated > Mammals > Digestive system >...
ACAACCTTAAAGTGACGAAGTTCGACCTCGAGTTGTTCCAGCGTTTCTTCTTGGGCAGCACGGTTTTGGAGAATTGGTACTTGGACACGGGCATTTTCGGTGAGTGGAACACCGGAGGCCGCTATAAGTACTCCGGAAACAGGGACAAGGAGGTTTTCACCTACGAGAAGTCCGAATATATGCTTGATAAGATGAACTGGTTTGATTACGGTGTGCGCTTGCGTGTGGGTATTACGAGACGTTTCGCCATCTACGGGCAGTACCGCATCTCCAACCTGTTGAAAAAGGATATTTATCCAAGTGATTTGCCGAAATGGGAGATCGGAATCCAGATATTCTAACCTGTAGAGACGCAATGCATTGCGTCTCTACGAAAAACACATGTAGTCCCGCGTTCCAATCTCATAGCCATTAATCCCGGGGCGCGGGAAACCAAAACCGCAGAGATGCTTTTTGATTCTCTGCGGTTTATTTGTGTTAAGACTTAGGACTTAAGACTTGAGATCTAAGACGTTTGGGGGTGATAGTTGCCAATGGCTAATAGCCAAAAGCTAAAAGCCAATAGCGAAATCAATTCCGTCCTCCCGCAACCACGCGTATATTTGCCTGAACTTCTCCTCCTCCGGCAAGTCCGCATCCACCCAGCGGATGTTGAACCCCATGCGTTCCATGCGGCGGAACCAGGTCATCTGCCTTTTGGAGAACTGGTGGATGGCGGTGTTGAGTTGCGAGACCATATCGCCGTAATGCAGTTCGCCTATAAGATATTGGGTGATAAACTTATACTCTAAGCCGTAACGGATAAGTCGTTCGGGCGGGATGCCTTCGTCAAGGAGGGCTTTCACCTCATCGACCATACCTTCCTGCAGACGTGCCTGCAAGCGTCGCGTGATGCGCTCGCGGATATGGTCGCGTTCGCCGCACATTCCAATGATGGCGGAGTCCAGCGGCCTTACGCGCTCGCTCAATTCGGGGTGCTTGGCGTAGTAGTCCTCAATCTCGATGGCGCGGATTAGGCGTGGTCGTTCGGACGTGTCGGTGTCGTTGTGCAGGGATTTGTAGGCGGCGAGCATCTCCGTCAGTTCCTCATCGGTATGGGTTTCCAACTCGCGACGCAGTTCGGGGTTTTCGGGTACGGGGAAGAGCCGGTAGCCGCGTAGCACCGCCTCCACGTACATGCCGCTGCCGCCGCACAGCACAATGCGATGGCCTCGGGCGCGGATGCTCTCCATCGCTTCGTAAGCCGCCTGCTGGTAACGGAACACGTTGTATTCCACGCCGGGCTCTTCAATGTCAATGAGATGATAGGGGATGGGATGGCCATTGTATTGATACTCTGACAAATCTTTTCCAGAACCGATGTCCATACGGCGGAACACCTGACGAGAGTCGGCGCTCACAATTTCGCCGCTCAACTCGGCCGCGATGCGCACCGCCACACCGGTCTTGCCTGTGGCGGTTGGACCTAATACGGTGATTATCGGTTCTTTAGCAATCATTTTACCGGCGTTTGTTTGGGAATATCGTAGATGTCCATGTTTTTGATTTCCTCGCCTTCAATCTCGAAGCGCAGCATTGTCAGGCGCGTGTGGATGCCGTATAAACCTGCTGCTCCTGGGTTGATAAACAGCAAGTTATGGTATTTGTCGTACATAATTTTTAGGATATGGGAGTGCCCGGCCACGAAAATAGTCGGTTTTTCCTCGCGGATGATCTGCAACGCTTTGGGCTGGTAACGTCCGGGCGAACCCACAATGTGCATCAGCGCAACCTTGTGTTTCTCGCAGGTAAAAACCTCATACTCATCCACTTCGCGGCGAATATCCCAGTCATCGCAGTTGCCATAGACAGCACGCACCGTCGGGGCGATGATGCGCAACTCGTCCAAGATGCTGTCGTTCATGATGTCGCCGGCATGCCAGATTTCGTCGCAACCCTTGAAAAAGGAGTACGCGTCGGGATGCAGGAAGCCGTGGGTGTCGGAAAGTACGCCAATCTTCATTCTTTCACTGGATTACGTTGTTTGACAACTTCGAACAAGGCGATACCGGTGGCCACAGAGACGTTGAGCGAGCGGATGGTGCCGACCATCGGGATGGTGACCGTGTCGTTGCAGTGCTTGAGGTAGTCCCACGCGATGCCCTCGTACTCGTTGCCCATAATGAGGCAGACGGGTCCGGTGAAATCTTTGTTGTAGTGCGCGTGGTTGGCCTTCTCGGTCACGCCGATGACCTCGATGCCGCTATCTTTCAGGTACTGAATTACTTCCACAAGGTTGGAATGCCGGCAGACGGGCACCTTGTGGAGTGCCCCGGCAGAGCTTTTCACGGCATCCTCGTTGAGCTGTGCCCCGCCGTTGAGCGGTAGGATGATGGCATCCACGCCCGCGCACTCGGCCGAGCGGGCGATAGCACCCACGTTGCGCACGTCCGTGATTTTGTCGAGCAGCAGCAGGAACGGCACGCGACCTTCTTCAAAAATCGAAGGCACGATGTTGTAGATGTCGCAGTATTCAATGGCCGACAGGAACGCAATCACTCCTTGGTGATTCTGTCGCGTGAGCCGGTTCAATTTCTCTTGCGGCACGTATTGGAACGGGATCTTCCGCTGCCGCACCTCGTAGAAGAGCTGCTTGAACAGTTCGCCCTGCAAGCCCTTCTGAAACAGGACTTTGTCAATGGTCTTGCCGCTCTCAATGGCCTCCATCACAGGGCGCATTCCGTAAGTTATTTCGGTGTCGTTTTTCATTTTTTAATGGTTATTGGTTATTGGTTATGGGTTATTGAAGCAGGTTATAGGTTATAGGTTATTGAGTTAGGTTGTTGTAATTATTACTGATTATTGTCTCCGAACAGTAACTATTAACTATTAAACATTCAACATCAATAACCTATAACCCATAACCCATAACCATTACAACTTCGGTTGTCGCACGAAATGCGGCATCTCCGCAGGCAGTTCCATCGAGAGTTCGATGTATCCTGCGAACTCGCCGTTCTCGAACCACGGGGATTGATAAACCAACTTTTTCACGCCGTTCTTCTCGATGGTGTAGGCGTTGAGGTTGTGGTTTTTCAGCATTTCCATCAGTTTGGTGCGGGCAGGTTCTGGATGGCAGTCCAGCAGGTTCTGCCCGATGATGTGCTTGCCGTGACTGAGCACGCGCTCGGCGGTTTCGTTCATTTCCAGAATTTTACCGTCTTTGTCGCAAACCGTGACGGAAAACGGGGCGTTGTGAAAATATTCCAACATAATCTTTGTTTTTAATTCGGTGGCAAAAGTAATAAAAATTCCTACCTCCTTAACCCAGCATGATATATAAGTCGGGATACTGATGCGGGGATTCTTTTTTGTGGCGAGTGAGAGCGAAGGCCATCGTCAGTGTGCCGATACGACCGCAATACATGTTGACAATGAGGATCACTTTTGCCATCCAGTTCCAGTTGGCGCATTCGCCGGTGGACAATCCGCATGTGGTGAAGGCCGAGAAGGATTCAAACAGCGCGTGAAGCAGCTGAACATCCGGTTGAACGACTGTGAGTAGAAAACAGGAGACAACCATAAACGCCGCCGACATCATCATGATGGTGGTTGCTTTTTCCACTAATGACGGCGAGATGGCTTTATGGTCAAATTCGATGTTTTTCTTACCTTGTACCGTAGCAATTACGGATTTTGCGACAATGAACAACGTGGTAGTTTTGATGCCGCCGCCAGTGGAACTGGGAGAACCACCGATAAAGATAGCTAACAATATCAAGAGGATGGTTGACAAGTGCATCATATTGACATCCAATACATTGAATCCAGAAGTACGACAGGTCACCACTTGGAAGACAGTCGTGAACAACTTGTTACCTAAACCATCAATGTCTTTCAGCGTGTTATTGTATTCCAGCAGGAAAAAAAGTATGCTGCCAATAATGATAATGGCAAATGTGACGTAAAGGACGATTTTGGTTTGCGGCATTAGCGACTTCCAATGGTATTTGTTGCGTTCGCGGATGTAGCGGTAGCTGAAGAAGTCGCGGATGGTGAGGAAACCAATGCCGCCGAGGAACACTAACGCCATAATCACTACCTGAGGAAAATAGCTGCCTGGAACACCGAGATTCAGCAGACTGTCATCAATGAGCACAAAACCACCGTTGTTAAATGCTGAGACTGTGTAAAAAATGGAGAAAAAGAGGTTTTGCTTGTCGGAAATGAAGAAACCAGTCGATTTCCAGTAGGTGAAAAGGAATGCCACGCCTGCTGCTTCAATGATGAAAGTGGTCAGCACAATGCTGCGCAACAACCCCACGGAATCGGAAAGACGGTCTGCAGACATCATGTCGCGAATCATATACTGGTAGCGGAGACCGACCATAGAACGCGATAGAAATGTGGAGAAAAAAGTTGCGAAAGAGAGGATGCTCATACCGCCCAACTGGATCAGCATTAGAATCACCACCTGTCCTTTGAAGGTGAAACAGGCCGATGTGCTTACCACCGAAAGTCCTGTGATACAGCTGGCACTGGTTGCAGTGAAAAGTGCGTCAATAAAGGAGATTCCGTTGGTGGTCATGCGGGGCATCATCAGCAGAATAGTACCGATGGATATAAGGAAGAGGAATGACCCGACCATCAATATGGGAGGGCTGAGATGGTATTTTCCCAAGGTGCTGCTCATCTTCGCCATCTCCACCAAGACAATGATCAAAAAGTAGAACTGGATGAATATCAAATAGATATTCTCGAAATTATGCGCATTGACAATGTCTATATGGAAAACATTTATGGAGATGAACTGGAGAATTAGCAAAAGGATAATCAGAAATTCTACCCATGACTGTTTTAGGTATTCCTTGCGATGCAACGAGTAGAAAAGCTGGACAAAATATTTGGCTACGTAGAAGCAAAGACTGATGTGTATTATCCAGCGAATGAGCGTTTTAACCTGCGGGGTGATATAAAGGCCGTGGTAACAGAAAATACACGCAATGGTCACGATGGAAATCACCAAGCTGCAAATCCGCAAAATCCGCTGGATGCGGTCTTTGTGGTTCACAATGTGAACACGAAGTTTTCCGTTGTACTCGTCGTGATTTCCGAAAAAGAACATTACAGATTGATTTTGATAAAGTTGTCTATATCGCGGTCTTTGCCGAACAATACGAAAACATCGCCTTTGCGGATAACGGTGGAGTTGTCGGGCACACCGATAATGTGCTGTTTTGTAGTGAGTTCCTTGTTCTCGATTTCTTCGAAATTACGGCGGATGGTCACTAAGCTGAGGTGGTGGTTGTCGCGGAAGTTGATGTCGCCGAGGGTTAGTCCTTCGAGACGGTCGGGGGCAATGATGGAGGCGATACGATATTCATCGGGCATCTGCAAGTAGGACAAGATGTTAGGATTGCTAAGACGCTCCGCTAAATTGGTTGCCAGTTCCTCTTCGGGCGACAGGAATTCCGTGATGCCCATTTTCTCCAGAATGGTTTGTTGGTGAGTGCCTTTGATTCGGCTGTATATCTTTTCAATTCCCAAGTCAATGAGGTTGGAGATACAAAGAAGCCGTTCCACGAAATCATCGCCGATAGCCACAATCACGGCATCAAAATCCTTGATGTTCTCGTTGAGCAGGGCGCGTTTGTCGGTGGCATCGGTGCAGACGGCGTAAGCCACATCATCGCTGATGTTCTGCACTTTTTTCATATCCTTGTCAATGACCAACACCTCAAAACCCTTTTCAGAAAGGGCTAAGCTGATTGCCTGACCGAACTGACCTGCGCCTATGACGGCAAATTTCTTCTGAGCCATAATATCAATCGTTTAGAAAACGGCGAAAATAAAAAATTTTCCGCTACTTTTTCAGTTTTACTACTGTGATGCCTGCGCCACCAAGTTCAAGCATCTCATCGTGAAATTCTACAACATTTTGTCTCTTAGATAGATACTGCCTTACAACACTCCGCAAAATGCCGTTTCCTTTTCCGTGAAGAATGCGCAGATTATTCACGCCCAGCATTTCGGCTTCGTCGAGATATTCTTCCAGATTGTGTACCATCTCTTCGGCCCGTTGCCCGCGCACATCCAAGGTGCTATTGAAGTCGGATAGTTTTTTGTTAAGGGCATCTGCAATGGTGCCGGTGTTGAATTGCGACACGTGGCCTCTTTCCACGTTTCGCGCCTCTTTCTTGCTGATTTTGATGAGTTTGTCGAGCTTGGTGCGGAAATTCACCGAATGGAAGGAAATCATCACGTCGTTGCCGTCAATTTGGGTTACCTCGCCAGCGATTTGGGAATCAGGCATATAAACGGAATCGCCTACGCGGATGGTCTTATCTTGCACTTCTTCGGCAGTCTGTCGTTTCTCCACCGTTTTTTTCCGATGGACAGGAATGAGGGCTTTCACGGCTTCGGCCTCTGCTTTCTCCACATGTTCGATCTCCTTCTGCATCTCTTTTTTGAAGGATTTCACCTCTTCCCGCGCCGCTTTGGTCTTCTCCGCATCGGCTTTTGACTCTTTGATTTCGCGAATCGTGTTCTCGATGATTTTATTCGCGCTATCCACAATGTAGTTGGCCTGGTTTTTGGCTTTAGTGAGAATTTCCTTGCGCTGTTTGTCGAGTTGCGCGAACTTTTCGGCGTATTCGTCAATCATCACCGCTAACTGGTCATCGGCGGCACGCACCATCTTGAGCTTTTGTTCCGTCTCGATCTGCGTGATTTCAATCTCCTCTAATTTCCGTTCGTAGTCGATTTGCGCCGTGCCGGATTTCTGAATCGCGTTGTCGATGATTTGCGGATCCAGTCCGATTTGGCGGGCAATCTCGTAGGTGAAAGAGCTGCCAGGTTTACCAATTTTGAGGACGAAAAGCGGAAGTAACGCATTGGTGTCGAACAACATGGCGCCGTTTTCGGCTTCCGGATGCGTGTCAGAGAACATCTTGAGGTTGCCATAGTGCGTGGTGATGATGCCGAACGCTTTCGTATCGTAGTAACGTTCCAAAATCGATTCGGCTAACGCCCCGCCTAAGGTTGGCTCGGTGCCGCTGCCGAATTCGTCAATCAAGAACAACGACTTGGCGTTAAGGTGCTCGTCCATCATCTTAAGATTCTGAAGATGAGAACTGTAGGTGCTCAAATCGTTGTCAATGGATTGTTCATCGCCTATGTCGATAAATATACTTTCGAAGATACCCATGTCGGAGGTGCTCAGCATCGGGACGGGTAGTCCGCATTGCATCATATATTGCAATAAACCAACGCTTTTCAGGCATACGGACTTGCCGCCGGCGTTGGGTCCGGAAATGATCAGAATCCGTTTTTCAGGCAGCAATCGGATGTCCAACGGAACCACCTCTTTGTGGTGTTTTTTGTAGTTGAGGTAGAGTAGGGGATGTTTGGCCTGATACCACTGCACCATGGTTTTCGGATGAATGTGGGGCACTGAAGCGTCAATATCGATGGCAAAGAGTGCTTTGGCACGAAGGAAGTCGTACTTGCCCATCAGTTTTTGGGCGTCGAGGAGGTCATCGATAAGCGGGCGGATGGTGTCCGTGATTTCTGTCAGGATGCGGATGATTTCGCGTTGTTCGGCGTTTTGCAGTTCCTTGAGTTCGTTGTTGGCATCGAAAACTTCCGTCGGCTCGATGAAAACGGTCTGTCCGGTGGCGGACTCATCGTGCACGAAACCGCGCAAACGGCGTTTGAACTGGGCGGATACGGGAATGCAGAGTCGTCCGTTGCGGATGGTCATTTCGGCATCCTCCTTCACGATGCCGTCCTGCTTGGCAGTGGCGAGAATCTTGCGGATTTGCCGGTCTGCGTCGCGGGAGAGGCGGTTCATCGCTCCTTTGATATGAGCCAGTTCGTCTGAGGCGTTGTCGCGCATTTGACCCTTATCGTCCAAAATGCGATTTATGGCGCTCGTCAGGTCACGCTGCAGCGGCATTTCCGCGCATATTGACCAAAGGCGCGGGTAACGGTTGTCCTCGTGGCGCACCTTGAAATAGACGAAAATGTTGGTCATGGACTGGATGAATCCGCGCAGGCAGGCGAGTTCTTCAAGTTCGATATGGGTGCCGTCAATACGGAGACGTTTCAGCGTTTCGCGGAGGTCGTAAAAGTCCTGTGCGGGAAACGGTTCGTCGAAAAGCAGCAACTGGCGGAACTCTTCCACCGCTTCCAATGCCGGCATGATCTGCAGCATGTCGGTCATAAACTGCATACTTTCCACTGCTTCCGCCCCTTGTGGACTCAAGCAGTGCTCCAGAATCAGCCGCCGCACGATGTCAAAACCGATTTTTTCCTCAAAATTATCTGGATAGAGCATATAAGTTTTGTCAGTTTTAAAATGGCGGCAAAGGTACGAATTTTTTGCTTTGTGATTTGAGGACGTTTAGAGACGAGAGAAGCACATCTCTACAGATTATACAAACTTCTTTTTCACGAGATCAATGACAAATCCTGGCAGCAGAAAACATAGAAACAGGAAAAAGTAATTGATGGCTCCGGGGATTTTCATTTTCCGGCCGTGCAGGGTCGCGCGGACGCCGCGTTTTGCAATCTGCTCGGGTTTCAACATAATACCGATGGCGCACAGACGCTTCCGCATTTTTACCGGCAGATTATAGAGGTCCGTATCAACAGCACCAGGGCAGACACAGCACACTTTCACTCCGTAATGACTTAATTCATAGTGAATTCCTTTTGAGAATTTTAACAGATATGATTTCGAAGCTTGATAAACAGCGATGGTCGGGAAGCTCATGAAAGCCGTGATGGAACTGGCGTTGAGGATGTAACCACACCGGCGCTCTTTCATCTTCTGTCCGAACAGCACACATAAGTCCGCAGGCGTGGTGCAGTGCAGCATGGTCATTTTGTGGCTTAATGCCATCGGTTTATCTACAGCCGCCCCAAAATAGAACATGCCGGCGTTGTTGACCAGCACCTCGATGATGAGGTTTTCGCTCTCGCAGAAGTCGAAAAGCTCCTGCGCCGCATCTTCTGCAGTCAGATCTTGATATCGGGTTACGATTTGTTGTTCGGGGAACATCGCCTGCAAACTCTTTTTCGCTTCCTCATTCAAGTCCTCCCGATTGCTGACAATCAAGATGTTGTATCCTTGCCGCGCCCATTCTTCCGCATAGGCGAGTCCGATTCCGGAACTTCCGCCCGTGACTAAAGCAAACGTGTTTTTCTTTGTGTTATTCATAGTATCATTTGAACTTTGAACCTTAAGCCAGCATCATTTTAGCTTTGATGACGGCGTTGACCAGCGCATCTGCCTCCTCAAACGTGTTATAGAGGGCGAAGGAGGCGCGGACGGTGCCTGGAATGCCGAAATGGGTCATAATGGGTTGCGTGCAGTGATGTCCCGTACGAACCGCAATTCCTTGATGGTCAAGTAGAACGCCCATATCGTAAGGATGGATGTTACCCACAAGGAAGGAGATAACGCCTGTCTTATGGGTCGCCTCTCCGATGAAGCGCATCCCCTCGATTTTGGACAGTTTTTCAGTGGTGTAGGTCAGCAGTTCCTGCTCGTAAGTCGCAATTTTTTCCAAACCGATACTTTGGATATATTCGATGGCCTTGCGCAATCCGATGACATCCCCGACGGAAGGGGTGCCGGCCTCAAACTTGAAAGGAAGATCATTATAAGTGGTCTTCTCAAATGTTACATCCTTGATCATCTCGCCACCGCCTTGATACGGTTTCATCTCGTTGAGCCACTGTGACTTACCATACATAACACCGATACCCATAGGAGCATACATCTTATGGCCGGAGAAGCAATAGAAGTCGCAATCGAGGGCTTGTACGTTCACGGGGCAGTGCGCCACCGACTGCGCGCCATCGATAAGCACAGGCACGTTGCGACTGTGTGCGATGCGGATAATCTCTTCGATAGGATTTATCGTTCCTAACGTGTTGGAGACGTGTGTCACGGCCACAATTTTGGTTCGGTCTGTAATCAGACTGTTCAATTCGCTGATTATCAGCTCTCCTTTGTCATTGAACGGCAGCACTTTGAGTTTCGCGCCATGTTCTTCGCAAGCTAACTGCCACGGTACGATATTGGAGTGGTGTTCCATTTCGGATATGATGACTTCATCGTCTTCATGCAGGAAGGTGCGTCCGAAAGAGTTGGCTACCAGGTTGATGGACTCGGTAGCTCCTCGCGTGAAGATGATCTCCTGCGTGGTAGGCGCATTGATGTATTGACGCACAGCCTCCCGCGCCTGTTCAAACTCGTTGGTGGCTAACTGACTGAGACAGTGGACTCCGCGATGGATGTTACTGTTGATGTGCAGGTAATAGTCGTTCAGCGCGTCAATCACCATTTGCGGCTTTTGCGTGGTGGCGGCATTGTCCAAATAGACTAATGGTTTGCCGTAAACCTTTTCGTTTAATATGGGAAAATCAGATCTATTCATTGGATGGGTTATTTTCGGATGTCACAGAGTCGGTGTTTTGTAATGTATCATTATTGTTTTGATTGTCAAAGGGTTTCATATATCGTAGTTGTGTGGCGTACATCAGTACCCACAGCACGGACATGATGATGCTGTTCAGGTCCATGGCCACAAGCCCGCCAATGACAAAGTTCATCACGCAGAATTCCAAGATTTTACCGATGGTATAAACGTGGAAACCGGCTTTATTCAATTTCGCCAACATAAGGAACGCGCCGACGAAAAGCATGAGCTGCACAGCGGCAAGAAGCAGGTATTGCCAGCTTTTGATGGAGGTGTAAATGGACAATATTTGTTCCACCTGGTCTGCAGGGAACATGCCCATATCCTTGATTGTTTTCATGGATTTCAACATATAGTCTGGTGCGAAAGCCCAGCAGATATAGGCGATGGCTGAAAAGGCGGAATTCAGCATCGTGATGATGCCCAGAATCCATAATATTGGTGTGCGTTTCGGGGTAATGGTTTCGGGATTATTCATAAGATTCTGCTTTTCGTTTTATTTGGTAACATTTTGTGGAAGTCTTGCAAACTTTCCATCGCTCATCAGAACGTAAACCGATGATCCATAAAATATTGTCACCAGAACATAACAATCGGATTTTGTTTTTGGTGAAACGATCTATCTTATGGTCGGTGAAAAAGTCGCTGAGCTTTTGGCGGCCTTTACCGCCAAGTGGGTAAAAGAAGTCGCCACGTTGCCATGGCCGGATCTGCAACGGAAACACCAACTTATCTTTCGGGATATACAGGATGTCCGGATTTTTGTCAAAAACCATATCTTTGTGATATTCAAACTCTTCCATCTCGAAATAGAGTTTTAGATTCTCCAAATTTTCTATTTCGTAAATGCGGTTTTCTTCTTCATTTTTTGGTTTGACAATAAGAAAATCTCTGTCAACCAATAGAATATGGGTGTCGGAAAAAAATTGTCTGCCGGATTGATAATCATCGTTTCCGGCAAGTTTCAGACAAATGTCTGAAGAAAAGCCAAAACGGCTAAGTAGTTCATACAAAAGAAGATCCTTATCATCACATTTGGTCAGACGTGCGCGGCTAATGAGGTGCAGATTATTGTCTTCAGATACTATATTCTTTATTTCTGATTCTATATGTTTTTGATAATAAGCATATTGCCGTTGTAAAATATTCCTTGAGCGGGTATTCGTTTGTAAATATTGTGGGTTGAGAATTTCCAGTTGCGGAATCACGGAGTGGCGAATGCGGTTGCGTGCGATTTGCTCATCGTTGTTAGTGTTATCCTCAACAAATACAATATTGTGATATTCAGCATATTGACGGATTTCAACAGCGGTGAAGGGCAACATTGGGCGGATGATTTTGCCGTTCACGGGCGGGATGCCGCAAAGGCCTTTGAGTCCGGTGCCCCGGCAAAGGTTGAGAAGTTGTGTTTCCGCTGCGTCGGTGGCGTGGTGCGCGGTGACAAGAAAGTCGAAATCGGACATAATTTCCGAAAACCAGCTGTAGCGCAGGTCTCGGGCAACCATTTCCACCGACTTTCCTGAGTTTTTCTGTATCGTTGGAGTGTCAAATTCGCGGACGAACAGCGGGACGTGCCATTGTTTGGCGGTGTTTTCCACGAATTTCATATCACGGTCGGATTCTTCGCCGCGAAGGTGGAAATTGCAGTGTGCTATGGAAAACAGCAGGCCGGCTTCCCGGAAAAGAGATGCCATAACCATGGAATCCGCGCCGCCGCTGACCGCCAAAAGGTAGCGTTTGCGGGGGGCTGCATCACCCGCCAAAGTCTGTAATTCTTGCAAAAACCGCGTCAACATGTTTTATGATTCAAAGTCCGAGCGGATTTTAAAATAACGTCGGATTTCCATCTTCATATACTCAAAAGATCCAAAATGGATAGCCTTAGGGGTTTCGTCTTTGCGCATCATCACCATGCCGGAGCTGACAGGATCAATGTAGGGGGTGATGTCAGTTTCAAGGGAGAAGGAGAGGTCAAAATTGCGTATGGTCACGCGGTTGAAATTGCCGCTGACCTCTTCGAACATAATGCCGTTTTCCTCACAGAAAGCTTGCAGCATGGGGGCGGTTTCATCCCACATCTCTGGTTTGTCGTTCGGGTTAAAGTAAAAAACCACCGCATTGTAATCGGGTAGAGTGTCCACCATTTCTGACAGTTCGAATCGCCCCTGGTCGTTGATGAAAAACTGTTCCGTCAGTTGCGTTTTTCTGTGGTATTTTCCGGGGTCGTTGATGAAATCTTGTTTTGTGGCCTTCGATACGGAGTGTATCCATTCATATTCTTTTGTAGTGCGGAATTCTCCGCTGGGCAGGCGCAGGGTCTGCCAGTTTTCAGTCTCCAGATTTTCATCCCTTTGGTTGGCGATACTCATGGCCACGGGCAGCACATCCAAAATACGTTGCGTGCCGAAACCGGAAGTGGTAATCAGATAACGCCACTCGCGGTTCTCCGACTGCAACAGCCATAGTTCGCGGCCCTCGGGCAGCCGTTCCACGCATTCCACACCCCATTTGTCGGGGAAAGAGGTCTTTACAGTCCATTTTTTCCCTTGAAAATCCAACGCTTTTTCCAAAAATGATTCCAAAACCTCCTCTTGCAACGGATATAGGGTGGTCTGGCTATGAACATCGGAAGTCAGTGTGTCACGAATCACATCCATAGGATATATGACGGATTCTTCACCGTTTTTATCTTGGTTGTTTCTTCTTGAATGACAATTGGTTAGAAGAAACGCAAAAACGAAGCATAGGATGATGGTTATATGGTTTCGGTTCATTTTAATTTTTTCGGCAAAGATAGTATTTTTAAGGTTAGGAGGTTAGGAGGTTAGAAGGTTAAAAGGTTAGAAGGTTTACGATTTTTCGAACTTGAGTGGCTTCTTTTACATCGTGGACACGCAAGATATCGGCTCCTTTCATCAGAGCAACGGTGTTTAACGCAGTAGTGCCATTGAGTGCATTGTCAGGAGTGGTGTCAAAAAGTTTGTAAATCATTGATTTACGCGACACCCCGACTAAAATAGGAAATCCGAGTTCTTGGAACACTTGCAAATTCTTCATCAGAAAATAATTCTGTTCCAGTGTTTTGCCAAACCCGAATCCAGGATCGATAATGATATCGTGGACGTGATGCGCGTGCAGTTTTTCAAGCTGCCGCCCAAAGAATTGAAGCATTTCGGCGAGGATATCCTTGTATTCCGTATGTTTTTGCATTTCAGATGGTTTGGCAGTTGTATGCATCAGACAATAGGGAACTTGCAATTTGCCGATAATAGGAATCATATCGGGGTCGAAAGTGCCGCCGGAGATATCGTTGATCATGTCGGCACCAGCTTCCACCGCGGCTTCGGCCACGGAAGCGCGATAAGTGTCGATGGAGAGTACGGCATTGGGAAATCGTTCGCGTATTAGTTTGATTGCCGACACTATCCGGGAAATTTCTTCGTTTTCAGGGATTTCCAATGCATTCGGACGTGTGGACATAGCCCCGATGTCAATGATATCGCCGCCTTCTGCAAGGATTTGTTCCGCTCGGAGCAGAATGTCCTTTTCTGTCAGATGCTTTCCTCCGTCATAGAAAGAGTCTTCCGTGACATTCAGGATGCCCATGATGAGGGGTGCGGTTGAGGACAGTTTTTTGTTGAATGAATACATCGTTTAAGACATGTTCTAGTATTGGGATTCGTAGGGGCGAATAATTATTCGCCCCTACGTAAATCGTATCATTGTTTTTCTTGTAATAAAAGAGGGATAGCCTCTCGACCATCCCTCTTATAATAATATTGTATCAGACAAAATTATTTCACAATAACCTTGGTGGTGTTCACCTTGCCGTTTTGGTTCACTTTGAGCATATAGACACCGCTGTGAAGGTTGGCAACGTTTACGGTTGTGCTGCCAGTGAATGTTTCGCTGTAAACCTGTTGACCAACAATGTTGAACAGTTGGATAGAGGCTTTTTCGTCATTGCCCATATTAACCGTGAAATGGTTGGTAGCGGGGTTCGGGTACACCGTCATGTTGGTCTTTTCGATTTCGGGAACGTTCACGATTTCGCAATCGTTGCAGGAGACTTTCGTGATGATCCAAGGATATTGAACGGCTTCGTTCCAAAGAGGAGCGGGATAGAAATATTCGCAATACCAAGCGGTGGGATTTCCTTGATTCAAGTTATCATCTCCAATGATGGCACCTTGGTTTGCATTGTAGAAAATATCATCAGAAGGAGTGAACCAACCTGATTGTTGGCTATACGGATAATATCCTTGACGAGGATCTTTGTAAACAGCACCATAGAAACGAGAGTGATCTCTGATGTTGTCGTCCACGGGAACTTCGTAACCACGTTTGAGGGTGTAGGCCACATTGATCACTTTGTTGGTAATGTTTTCCAAATGGATGGGAACAACATATTCAGCCATGTAAAGACCACCGGTCTCGCTTGTGTCAGCGCAATCTTCAGCAGTCAAAGGAACCTTGAAGAGAGAAGCGCCCACGGACATGTGAGTGTTCACATCATAAGGAATACCATAGTATCTGACGATGGGGGTTGCACCGTCGTTGATAGACAGAGTCACAATGTCGTTTTCGGTGAGAGTTGTGAGAACTGCAACGATCAAAGTATCCACATTACCGGCGGGAACCAAAGCACCACGGTTGTAGTGACCAATGATAGCCACAGAGTCAATGTTGTAGGAATTGGTGTGATTCATGGAAATTTCACCGCCCATAGAGGCCTCATCCCAAATGGTGTGGCTGAAATCATAAGTTTGGCTCAAGCCGAACCAGAAACCATGGCCTACATCACCATCATCGTAATAAGTCAAGCCATTGGAGTCAGCAGCAACACGACCGATAACCCAATCTTCATCACCGGGTTCACCAGTATAATAAGCATAGACGGTAGCAGGATACTCTAACCATTGTTCGGCAGCACCTGATTTGTTGTTGTTCAAATGCTTGAACACAGGTGTTCCAGCAGCTTTAGCTTCTTGACGGAACACTTTCGGCTGAATTTGAGCAAAGCTGAGCGAAGTCACCAGCATTGCAGCCAGAAAAAGAGATAATTTCTTCATAATTTTTAATTTTAATTATACTAATGTTAGAATTTTCAATTCAGGCCGCAAAGATAGTTTTTTTATCGTTACTCGGGCGTTTTTTTTTCATAAAAATTCTTAATAATATTGTGTTCATAAAAATTATGGAAAGACAGGTGAAAGAAAAAAACACAAACCTATCGGTAGTATTAAGAATTATTGTATTTTTGCACCGCTTTTCAAAACGATGTTTCGTGACAGAGGGAAAGAAGGGTTGGCATCTCAAAACAGGTAGCAGTCACGTTAATCCAATACAATTTTATAAATAAGACAATCTCAAAAATATGTCAGATATTATCGAAACCAAACCCAGAAGAAGAAGAGTTGTAAGAGGAGGTGAAAGTTTGATGGCCACCTCGAATGAGACTAAAATCAAGGACAAAGCCCGCTATGTGGAAAAAAAGAGCGCACCTTTGTTCAATACAAATAAGGCATCAACAGAGGAGAAAAAAAAGGAAAACGTTGTTCAAAAACCGGCGCAAGAGGATGTGATTTTATTTGCGAATCCAGTTCCCGCAGAAGAAAAGCCGAAAAGGACACGCACATCCAAGTCAAAAAAAACGGATACAGTTGCTCCTGAAAATATCAAAGACACAACTTCACCTGTAGAAGCCGCTCCCGAAAAAAAACGCCGTGGACGCCCTAAAAAACAGGTGGTGAAAGTTGAAGAAGCTCCTGTTGAACAGTCAGCCGACATGTCGCTTCCAGACGAAACTCCGGCAAAGCCTCATCTTATACAATACCCGCTTTTTGATGAGATTTCGGAACCTCTTTTGGCAGCCGAACCAGATTCGGATGATCCTTATGATAAGAAAGATATTGATGAAAAAACGGCAGAAGAGCCAGTCGTGAAGAAAACGGGAACCGACACAACCAAAGAACTGGCGGAGAAGAAGCCTCGTCGCGGACGTCCGAAAAAAGATAAAGATAACAAGGAAAAACAACAGGTGGAAAAAGCAGAAGAGCCTGTTTCAAAAGAATCGGATTCTTCAACGAATAAAGTAGAAGAGTCCATTCCTCCTTACCTGGCTAATGCGCAGTATGATGGTTCCGTCATGGCCGAAGGCGTGCTCGAAATCACCAGCGAGAACTGCGGATTCCTTCGTTCTTCCGACTACAACTACCTTTCCTCTCCAGACGACATCTATGTGTCCATGTCGCAGATCAAACTGTTCGGTCTCAAGAATGGCGACACCGTCTATGGTGCCATCCGCCCGCCGAAACCTGGAGAGAAATATTTCCCGCTGACCAAAATCGACAAGATTAATGGTTGCCTGCCGGAAGAAATCCGCGATCGTATTCCGTTTGATTACCTCACGCCGATGTTTCCGGACGAAAAAATCAACATCACAGGCCACCCCGGTTGTAAGCTTTCCACTCGCATCATCGACCTCTTCGCCCCCATCGGAAAGGGTCAGCGCGGATTGATTGTAGCTCAGCCGAAAACGGGTAAAACAGTGTTGCTGAAAGACATAGCTAACGCTATCGCCTATAACCACCCCGAAATATACCTCATCATCCTGCTTATTGACGAACGTCCTGAAGAGGTTACCGATATGCAGCGCAGTGTGAATGCCGAGGTTATTTCCTCCACGTTTGATGAGCCGGCGGAACGCCACGTCAAAATCGCCAACATGGTACTTGACAAGGCGAAACGCATGGTGGAGTGCGGCCACGATGTCTGTATCCTGCTCGACTCTATCACCCGACTGGCACGCGCCTTCAACACGATGGCCCCGGCGTCCGGCAAGGTGCTCTCCGGTGGTGTGGAGGCTAACGCCCTGCAGAAACCCAAACGTTTCTTCGGTGCGGCTCGTAATGTGGAAAACGGCGGTTCCCTGACCATCATCTCCACCGCATTGATTGACACGGGATCCCGTATGGACGAGGTGATCTTCGAGGAGTTCAAGGGCACCGGCAACATGGAGCTCCAGCTCGATCGCAAACTTTCCAACAAACGTATCTATCCGGCAGTCGATATTGTGGCCTCCAGTACGCGTCGCGACGACCTGTTGCAAGACGCCGCGACATTGCAGAAAGTCTGGATTTTGCGAAACCATATTGCCGATATGACCACAATTGAAGCTATGAATCTGATTCTCAGCAATATGGAGAACACAAAGAACAATGAAGAGTTTTTGAATTCCATGAACGGTTAATATCTCCGCGTCTCGCACGTATCTTCGCGTATATTAGTGATGAAAAAGGCATTATTTTCTATAGCCGTACTTTTGTGCCTCGCATTGTCGCTGCGAGCAGACACTTATACGCTTTTTCTTACGGAAGAACAATATCTGCAACAGCTTTGGGACACCATCGTTGATCGCTATGATGTTGAAGGACTGGAATTTGTGGCTAACGATATGTCACAAAAGCTGAACGGAGTGATGTTGGTGGCGGTGCGCGACACGGTGCTGGTGGAACATGCCTACGGGGAACTTCGTCTGACGGGAGAGCCCCCGCGCTGCAATCCGGCGGAAGACAATCAGATTACCGAAACCACCCTGTTTGACCTCGCCTCTATCTCCAAACAATTTACGGCAGTGGCGATATTACAACTTTGTGCGCAAGGAAAAATCAGTCTTGATGATACGATTACAGAATATTTTCCGAATCTGCCTTACAGTGGCGTGACTATCAAGCATTTGCTGACTCATACCACAGGCATTCCAGAGTACTTTAAGTTCAAGTATTCCCTGTATGGACCTTCGGCGTTTGTTGATAATCAGCAACTTCTGCGTGTTTTGGAAAAGCAGAAGTATGCAAAGACCTTCGCCACAGGCACTAAGTTTGAGTATGTAAACACTAATTATGCGATTTTGGCTGCGTTGGTGGCGAAAGTGTCCGGCAAACCCTTTGAAGAGTATGTCCATGATAATATTTTCAAACCAGCCGGTATGAAAAACACTTGCTTTTTCACGGAATTGGTAGGTATTGATGCCAAACACGGGAAAAAGTATGCTGATGTGGATCCGAAAGCGGAAGATGTGAACGTTAAACCGCTGCCGATGGATATTCCAATTGCTTGCGGGCACCGGAAAGTGGCTGTCGCCGCCCGATACGACCGTTTGAACGGTGTTCTTGGCGACAAAGGAGTCTATTCCAATGTGGAAGACATGCTCCGCTGGGCCAACGCAATGTTTATCGATTACAAAATTCTTCCAAAGGAGTGGGTTGACCTCGCCTCGCAGCGCGAAAACCAGCTGAAAGACGGCATGCTACCCAAAAGCATCTACGGCTACGGCTATCGAATTGAAGAGAGTCCCACGCATGGAAAATTAGTCTATCACGGCGGTCTTTGGAACGGATTCCAGAATCTTTTCCTCTACCGCCCCTCTGACAACGTGGTGATTATCTTCCTCAGCAACCTCTACAATAGGGCTCATGTCGGCCGCAGCGACCAAATGCTCAACATACTCGATGGCATACAAGAGGAGGTAACAGAGGAGGAAGAGCTTCAATAACCCATAACCTATAACCCATAACCATTATAGAATGAACCATTATCCCGCTAACTATCATACCCACAGCCTCTATTGTGACGGCAAGAGCACGTTGGAAGAGCATGTGCGCGAGGCCGAGAAATGCGGACTTCTGCAGCTCGGTTTCTCTTCGCATTCTTCTGTGCCGTTTGAGAATAATTTTGCCATTTCAGAGGAAAGAATTCCAGAATATGTAAACGAAATTGATCAGTTGCAACAGAAAACAGACATCAAGTTGCTGAAATCATTGGAATGCGAATTTGTTCCAGGTATTACCAAGGATTTTGACGTTTGGCGCACGACTTATAATCTCGACTACGTCATTGGAGGCGTGCATCTTGTGCGGCCTCCTCATGGCGACGGACTTTGGTTCATTGACGGTTCCAAGCAAGAAATTTACGACAACGGCTTGCGCGACTTGTTCGGCAATGACATCAAGGCTGCGGTCACTGCTTTTTGGGAGCAGACATTCGAGATGCTGGAGACGCAGCACTTGGACATCATCGCCCATTTCGACAAAATCAAGATGCACAATCGTGATCGCTTTTTCACTGAAGACGAGAGCTGGTACAAAGTGTTGGCCGACAAAGCGATACAGCTGATTAAACGACACGATGTTATCATTGAGGTGAATACCCGTGGATTATACAAGAAGCGTTGCGACCACTTTTATCCCTCCACGGAACTGCTGATGAAAGCGCGCAAAGCCGATATTCCCGTGATTGTGAGCACCGATGCGCACAAAGCGGAAGAATTAATACTGTTCGTGCCCGAGGCATTGGCAGAATTGCAACGCTGTGGTTTTGACCACACCGCACGGTTTGATGTCGAAAAAGGCAGGTTTGTGTATTAGCTATTGGCTATTGGCTTTTAGCTATTGGCTGTTGAACTTTGAACCTTATTTTGTACTTTTGCCGCATATAATGTAATGAAAATGGAAAACAAGGCAGGACAATTTTTGGAACGATATCGTGAGATCGAAGAATGGGCACTCAACAACCTGAATGTCTCGGAGATGAAGGAACTGGAGCAGATGCCCCAGTACAAGGGTCTTCGCAGCAATCTTGCATTCTGTAGAATGTTACGCAACCTGCTGTCGCACTATGACTGGTCGAAGGCGGGAAACGACATGGTTATTGTCACCGAGCAAGCGGTACGGCAGGTCAACAACCTCTACTATTCGCTTAATCCGGTGACGTTGATGCGCGTGGCCATCCGTGCGGGACAGATTTTCGCCCCCTCGCCGGAGGATTCCGTTCTCGCCGCTGTCAAGGTGATGCAGCGCAACGACTACTCTTACATCCCGATTGTGGAAAACCATCGGATTGTCGGTGTGTTCAGTGCCAAAACCCTTATGAGGATTGTGGCGGAAAATGGTTCCGCTCTTCTTTCGGAAACGTTGAAATTCAGAGATATAACGGATTTCATTCGCTTGGCGGACGAATCGGTAGCCCACTACGGCTTCATTGATCCAAATACAACGGTGGAAGATGTCAGTCTCAAATTCCAGCGTTCCAAAACACGCAAAGTACGTCTGGATATGTTGTTCATCACGGATAACGGACGTTCTGATGGCACCCTCCAAGGCATGGTCACCCCTGTTGATATTCTCCAATAAAAGTGGACGTATGCGATACGTCCCTACGGCATCCATTCCGCATACGAGGTGTCGGTTTCCCGCAAGCGCACGCAGGTCAGTTTCACATCATCAGGTAACCGCGTCTGAATTTTTCCGGCAATGAAGTTCAAAAGGTTTTCGGTGGTCGGTTGGAAATCCACGATGACAATTTTCTCGTAATTTTGTTTCAATACATCAACAAGTTGTGCATCGGTTTTGGCATTCAGCACCAAGGCGTGATCCAGTAAAGATATAATTTCTTCATTGACAAGTCTTTTCAAGTCTCCGAAATCCATTACCATACCATTTTTTGGCGAAGATTCATCATGTAGCGGTTGTCCGGCGAGAGTGATGTCCATCTTGTAGGAATGGCCGTGGATGTTGCGGCACAGCCCGTCGTAGTTGCGTAGCGCATGTGCCATTTCAAAGGAGAATTGTTTGGTTATCTTAATGATACTCATTGTTTTACGATTTTATGGATTTGAATGCCATGTTCGGAGGACAATTTTATCAGATAGGGTCCGATGGGAAATTTGGATAAATCTATCTGAATGTTGTCGATATTGTCAAATTGTTGGGTCATCAGTGTTCTTCCAGCAATATCTTGAAGCTCAACTGTTAATTTATCAGTTTGATTATCAATAGATTTGATATTGATTGTGGAAGTGACAGGGTTTGGATACACGTTCCAGCCATGTTGGTTGGAATAGTTTGAAATACCAGTAGTGAATGGGCTTGAGTCGTTACCGAAAATTTTCTCCGCCAGTTCGGGGTGGTCGATAAACGGGTTGCGGTTGTGTTGGCGTTGATAAACGGCATTGTTGCGGTCGATCTCTTTCTGACTCACAGGATCCATGGCTGCCCATTGGAGCAGCAGTTCTTTCGCCCATGGTTTGAGGTCGCCGCCGGAAAAGTTGGATTGGGTTTCCACGCCGAGGTTCTTGTCCTTGTAGCAAACAGCCATGTAGAAGTAGATGCGGGCGAAGTCGCCTTTGAAACCATCGATGGGCTCGAACACCGACCCTGAGTAACCGGAAATGTTAGACGTACCCACTTTGCTGCCGTTGGTACTGGTCCAAGTCGCATTGATTACCTTGCCGAGCGGTAGGTTGCTTCGTTTGGAGTTGACGAAGCCGTCGGTGGGAACGAGGTGGAAGAGGTCGGTGTACATGGGTGCGACACTGCCGCCGAACCAGCTTTTCGGAACGGAGTGCTCGCGGTTGTAGCAGTCGCCCTCACCGGAGTAGTTTCCACACTGGTCGCTTCCAAAGGTGAAATAGTAGGCGGGGGTTCCGCCGGGACGGTCAGAGTACATGTCCCACACTTTGCCGTTGTCGGGACGTACATCAGTAGTATAGAATGCCTGCCACAACTCATTGTATGACAAAGATGTATGATTTTTAATGATGTTGTGCATGGCCGTGCGCAGTTCCTGTCCGCTTTTGTTCTCAGCGGCAGCATAATAACCCTGCGGAATTTGGGCGTGGACGACTGTTGCGATGAACAGACATAGCAACAATAATGCCGTTTGTAGAGACGTTCCATTGCGCGTCTCTACAGGACAAAACCGAATATTTTTCATCTTATACATGGGTAATCTTGTAAATCATCTCTTTCAACAGCTCCCCTTCATCATTATTGGCATCCACGCCTTTGGATTTAACATCGTATTCCCTTAATATTGAAATGATTCGGGTTAATTGCGGTAGGGTGTGGTTGTTGGCGATTCCAACGTTCCGGGCGATGATGCCTGGCGGCAGGTTGCCGAAAACGGTTTTCAGCGCATCGTTGCTTTTGTCGGGCAGAAGATGGTAGCGGATCATTTTGTGATAATAGGAATACAGCATGGAGATAGTGCGGATGTTCGGATTGTCCTTCAGGTGCATCGTGAAGTTGAGCATGATGTTATAGACTTTCGGCAGATTCCGTGAACCCAAAGCGTCTTGTAGTTCGAAAATGTTGTATTCCTTGCTGATACCGATGTACTTCTCGACTACTTCCGGGGTGATTTCGCTACCAGCCGGCAGTACTACCTGTAGCTTTTGGAATTCGGTGAAGATGCGGGACAAATCATTTCCGATATGTTCGCTCAGGACGGCGGCGGTTTGCGGGTTCAGCTTGTAGTTGAACGTCTGGTTCGCGAGGTCTTGAACCCAGGCGGCGAGATTCCAGTCCTTAACCCCTTCCGACACGAAAACGACTCCGTTTTTGTTGTAGGTTTTGGCTTGTTTCAGTTTACCATATTTGTAGCAGACGACAAGAATAGTTTGCGGACTTGGGTTTTCCACGTAGGAATCCAATAACTCTATTTTTTTCAGCTCTTTGGCCTCTTTCAGGATCACAACGCGGTAGGGGCTGCCGAAGGGAAACTGTTTGGCATTGGCGATCACCATATCCACTTCCGTATCCTTTCCGTACAATACCACCTGGTTGAAGTCGCGCTCTTCAGGTTCCAGGATGCCTTCCTCGAACATCTTGCAGAGCCGGTCAATGAAAAAAGGTTCCTCTCCGTGCAACAAATAGACAGGCGCAAACTGTTTGTTCTTGATTTGCGCCACGAGGTCGCTGTAACTAATTGAACTACTGCTGTTTTTTTTCGCTGCCATAATTATCGTATTTTGGCGCATGCGATACGCCCCTACAATTCATCGCCATCCATCGTTTTTCATCGCCTCATCGTGTCATCGTTAGAAATAATGTTCCGCCACTTGGAAAATCACCTTCTCATCGGGTTCGTACAAGCCTTTTTCGTTGGTGAGGATGAAATCCGCGATGTTGTGACGGCGGTAGTCTTCGGGAATCTTGTTGGGGCTGTCGAGGATGATGTCGAAAGTCTCGGGATGAATGCCCACTTCCAAATCTGTGGCATAGCTGGTGAAATGGTGCAGGAAATGGTCCACTTTATCCACTAATGCGTTGCCGAGGGCAGCAGAGGTTTCTATTTTCTTTTCATTCATAACTGTTATTTTTCAGGCTGCAAAGGTACATAAAATACGAATATTGAAGGCATAAAAAAACGCCGCACTCTTGCGAATGCGGCGTAAGATTGTTGGCTTTTGATTAAAGATTACCCGATGGCGATGGTGCGGGCGAGCTTGGGTTCCTCTTTCTGTATTCTCGGCAGGGTGATGGTCAGGATTCCGTGCTCCACTTTGGCTTCGATGTGCTCCTTGTCAACGTCCTCGGGCAGCGTATAGACTTGCTCGTAGTTCGTGTAGGAGAACTCGCGGCGCAGATAGTGGTGCTTTTTCTCGGCTTCCTTGTGTTCCATCTTGTTCTCGATGGCGACATTCAGGTTGCCTTCGTCGTTGATGCTCACGCGGCAGTACTCTTTTTTGATGCCGGGTGCGGCCACTTCCATCGTGTAGGCCTTTTCATCTTCTCTAACATTGACAGCTGGAGCGGTGGTGTTGGTGCGCGGCAGGATGTCGCTGTTCAAGAAATCTTCAAACATGGTAGGAAACCAACTGTTTTTAAACATAACGGGTAGCATAATGAACTCCTTTCTTTTATTGTTAGACTTTTATTTTTTCGTTTCTGTCCGCCTTTGCTCTCGCATCGGCGACGCTTCCTATAATGCAAAGCGCGTGCCAACCCGTTTTTCGTGCCGAAATACGGTGAATGTGGACAAAATATCCTTTTTTGGTGACAAAATGTCGGGATTTATGCCAAAACTACCTTATTTTTTTCTATTTGGGCATTCCGGCGCATAGGAGTCGACGCTTCCAAGCGTCGACTCCTACTCCATCATTGACAAGAAGGCGGTGGCGTCCTCCAACAGTTCCTTGTCAGAGAAATATTCCATCTTTGACAATTCTTCCATGTTGTTTTTAATCAGCATACACGCTGTATTATACAAGTCTTTGTGTTGTTCCCAGAAATCCGCATTTATTTGTAAAACGCTATTAAGCAGGTCTCCGTCGTAAAAATCGCCTGAAACCTTGATGTCGTGCTGAAGTATTTCAAACACTTTTGGCAGGATGATGTCCAATCCGGTCTTTTGTCCAACTAAATATCGGTAATCTTCCACCGTCCACCGTCGGGCTTGCGTGTGGTACAGGTAATACATGTGCTGGACGACGGAAGAATCGTCGTAAGGGATTTCGTCTCGCCACTCCTCCTGAAGCAGGTCGGAAAGCGTTTGGGAGAAAAAGTTGCGGTCTTCTTTCAGAATGTGCTGAACGTATTCGATGTCGGCGTCGGTCACCTCGGAACGTCCGATATGGACTGGGGATTTGGTTCGCTCGGCGTGCATCTCTTCTGTGACGTATCGAGGTGTTTTCTTTGGCTTTTTCATTAATTCTTTCTTTTTTATTGCCGCGAAGATACGCTTTTTTCTACAAACGGCGATTCAATATTAGTTTGACAAACAATAAACATCTTCCAAAGAACCTTACCCAAAGTGTTTTACGATTAAACGTCATGAGGATTTTCCTGAAAATCCTGACGTGGGCGGCGATTTCCTTATGTGCGCTAATCTTTTTCGCTTTTGTTGCGTTTGCAATATACGATGGCACTTTCTATCGAAAAGAGCTGCGTAAGATTCAAAAACAGCTGAATGCTATGGATGGGGTTACGGTACTTAATATGAGGGGACACAGGGACGTCTCGCTGGAGTGTAGAACTCGCAGAAATTATTTGAAAAAGTTGTCCTCAGTTGTCGTCCTTCCCAAAAGACAACAGAGACAACCATGACAACTTTTTTGTATTTTTGCGACCCAAAATGTTGAGGTTATGAATTTTTTTGAGCGACATTACAAGAAGATAGCTGTCGGCTGGTGGTTGCTGCTGTTTCTTTTGTGGTTGCTGCCCAGGGTTGTGGGTGTGAAAAACCATAATTTTTTGGATCCTGCTCAGGCTGGTTTGCTGTATCTTATTCTTTTTGGCATAGCAGTATGTGCTTTTGCCCTCATCGCTTTTGTTGAGATCGCCACCACGAAAAATTACAAACGGTTGAAAAGGCTGTTTTTTGTCATTATCGTCCCTTTGATGTTGTTGGCGGTAGCGGGCGTTTATCGGACTATATTAGATACATTTGAGGTGGTTCCCGTACCCTTTCAAAGTGTTGACAAGGCTAAGAAGAAAGGCGTTTTCTATGCGGAATATGATGTAATACCAGCGGTAGTGTCTGTGAATGATACGACCATGATTCGCTTTGAGGAGGCCATCGGACAATATATGTTGTATATAGACAAATCGCGTTTCTTTGATTTCCCGAAATATATCAAGTCAGACCGAAAATACGTTGTGATTAATTGTTCGTGCGATGATATGTCACGCCGTTTTTATCACAATTTGGTCTGGAGTAGCGATGACGCATACTATGTTGAGGGTCCCATACGCTATGGGAAAAAGGGAAAGCCTATGGTTGAGGTTTCGTTGATGGCTTCGGCTTCGGATACCATTCTTATCACGGTCGGTAGTCTTCATTCGTTAGAAATAATAGACACTATTCCACCAGAAAATCTTGATACCATCCGTTTGGTGAAACGACGTTAAGGACCGACCTTATAATGTTGTCCTAAGTTGTCCCATTTGTCATCAAGAAAAGAAGACAACTGGGACAACTGGAGACAACCCAAAAGATTGTCGTCTCTATCGCAGCTTCAGCAGTACCACGTTCTCCACGTGCTGCGTGTGCGGGAACATGTCCACGGGTTGTACCTTTTCCACGCGGTACTTCGGGTCGAGCAAGGTAAGGTCGCGGGCTTGTGTGGCGGGGTTGCAGCTCACATAGACGATGCGGGGGACCTCCAGCTTCAGCAGCTGCTCGATGACGTTCGGGTGCATGCCGGCGCGCGGCGGGTCGGAGATGATGACGTCCGGCTTCCCGTGCTGCGCGATGAACTGGTCGGTGAAGATCTTTGCCATGTCGCCCACCACAAACTCCGTGTTCGTGATGTTGTTCTGCGCGGAGTTGATCTTCGCGTCCTCCACAGCGGTATCCACGTACTCGATACCGACCACCCGCTTGGCTTGGTGTGCCACGAAATTGGCGATGGTGCCCGTGCCAGTAAATAGGTCATAAACAACCTCATCTTTTTGTATATCAGCAAATTCACGCACCACCTTATAAAGGTTATAGGCCTGCTCGCTGTTGGTCTGATAGAATGATTTCGGGCCGACCTTGAACTGCAGGTTCTCCATCTTTTCGGTGATGTAGTCCTGACCGGCATAGAGGTGGAACGGCAGGTCGAAGATGGCGTCGTTGAGCTTGGTGTTGATGACGAAGGTCAGCGAGGTGATTTCGGGGAAGCGCTCCATCAGGGCGGCCAACATATCTTTCACCTCTTGGTTGTACTTCGTGACGATGAGCACCACCATCAGGTCGCCGGTGGAGGCGGTGCGGATGATGAGGTTGCGCAACAGCCCTTTCTGCTGGCGTGGGTCGTAGAAGTCGAGGTTGTGCTCGATGGCATACTGCTTGCAGAAGAGCCGGATGTCGTTGCTCGGGGCCGCTTGCAGCCAGCAGTGCTTGATATCCAAGATCTTATCGAACATGCCGGGCACGTGGAAACCGAGACAGCGGTTTTCGAAGAACTCACCTTCTGCTTGCCGTTTCATATCGTCGTAGGTCAGCCACAGCATCGTGGAGAAGGTGTATTCCAGCTTGTTGCGGTAGTAGTAGATCTTCTCTGACCCGAGGATGGGCATCAGCGGTGGGAACTCGAACTTGCCGAGGTGCTTGAAGTTGTCCTCGACCTGTTTCTGTTTGAATTCCAGCTGTTTTTCGTACGTCAGCATCTGCCATTTGCATCCGCCGCAGTTGCCGAAATGTCCGCACGGCGGCACCACCCGGTCTGGCGACGGCTGCTTGATGGCCAGCAGGTTGCACTCCGCGTAGCCGCGTTTGCGTTTATAGACTTCCACATCGACAATGTCGCCAGGCACCGCGTACGGCACAAACACCGTCAGTCCATCGACTTTGCCGACGGCTTTTCCCTCCGCTCCTGCGGAGATGATTTCCAGATTTTCTATGTTATATCGTTTGAAGCTCATATTCTTTTAATTTAGACGTAAGACGTGAGACTTAAGACTTTTTGGAGTCTTATGTTCATTTTGGTAATAAGATAACTTGTTCTCTTTTTTCATGCCATTACATATCGTCCAGATTTTCTAACGTCTTAAGTCTTAAGTCTTAAGTCTTAAGTCTTTGAAAAGCCCTTCTTGATCAACGTATTGGAACACTTTCTCGGGCATCATGTAGCGTACGGACTTGCCGTTTTTGATGTTCTCGCGGATCATCGTGGAGGAGAGGGCCATCAAGGGCGCATTGACGAGGTGTACGTGCGGGTGCGTGCGGAAGTCGCCGCCGTCGTAGCCGGGACGCGGATAGACGTAGAGGTGGTAGTTTTCCAGAATGTACTCGTAGTTGAACCATTTCGTGAAGGTCTGCAGGTTGTCCTCGCCCATGATGAGGCAGAACTCGCGCTGGGGGTACTGCTCGCGCAGCACCTGCAGGGTGTAACTCGTGTAGGAGGGTTTCGGGAGCGAGAACTCGATGTCGCAAGCCCGGAAACGCAGGTCGTCTCCGATGGCAAGGTTCACGAGATGCAGCCGCTGGCGGTCATCCAAAAGCGAGGCCTTCTTCTTCAGCGGATTCTGCGGTGACACCACAAACCAAAGTTCTTGCAAATCAGAGTGTTCCAGTAGATATTCGGCAATAATCAAATGTCCGACGTGAATCGGGTTGAATGAGCCGAAATAGAGTCCTGTTTTCTTCATTGTTCTTTCAAAAAAGGGTGCAAAAATACAAATAAAATCCGAAAGTTAGTTTCAGGTTTCAAGATTCAAGTTTCAAGTTTAAAAAAAACGTATTTTTGCCGCAATGATCAAACAGAAATCCATAGACAGTGTGATGGCCGCCGTCCGTATTGAGGAGGTGGTCGGCGATTTTGTCTCTTTGCGCAAGCAAGGACAGGATTTTGTGGGTATCTGTCCTTTTCATGACGACAAAAATCCTTCGTTGCACGTGAGCCCGCGCCTCGGCATCTACAAGTGCTTCGTGTGCGATGCAGCGGGAAATCCCGTCAAATTCCTGATGGAGCATGAGAAGATGACCTATCCCGAAGCCATTGAATATCTGGCCAAAAAATACGGCATCCCTTTGGAGTATGAGCGTAACGAGAGCGACGAGGAACGGCAACAGCGTAGTTTGCGCGAAAGTCTGCTGATAGTCAATGAGTTCGCTCAAAAGTATTTTATGGAACAGCTGCGCAACACCGAGGAGGGCAAGCTCATGGGCATGGCCTACCTGAAGGAACGCGGTTTCAAGGATGACACTATTGACAAATTCGGGCTCGGTTATTGTCCCGACGGCTGGGACAATTTCACGAAGGCGGCATTGGAAAAAGGGTATAAAGAGGAATACCTGACAGAATTGGGCCTGACGGGCAAATTGCAGAGTGGAAAGCTGTATGACATTTACCGTGGGCGTGTGATTTTCCCCATCCATAACGATGCTGGCAAGGTTATCGGCTTCGGTGGGCGTATTTTGAAAAAAGACGGCAAAGATCCGAGAAAGTACGTCAACTCACGCGAAAACACGATTTACCACAAGAGTGACACGCTTTACGGCATCTATTTCGCCAAAAACGCCATCCACAAGCAGCAAAACGTCTATTTGGTGGAAGGTTATACCGATGTGATTTCCATGCACGAATCGGGGGTGGAGAACGTGGTGGCATCTTCCGGCACTTCGCTCACGCAAGGCCAGATCCGCATGATCACCAAGCGCACCCAGAACATTACGGTGCTCTACGATGGCGACATGGCGGGCATCAAGGCCTCCATGCGCGGCATCGACATGCTGTTAGAGCAGGGACTCAAAATACGTGTTTGTCTGCTTCCCGATGGCGAAGATCCTGATTCTTTCGCCAAAAAACATCGTGACAGCGAGTTACAAGACTATCTTGCTTCCGAATCCAAAGATTTTCTGCTCTTCAAGGCGGATATCTTGTCGAAAGAGGCGGGCAATGACCCCATCAAGCGTGCCTCCATGGTGAACGAGATTCTGAAATCCATCAGTTGTGTAAAGGACAACATCGAGCGGGCGTTTTATGTGAAGGAGTGCGCGAAACTGTTCGATCTGTCGGAGAACGACCTCAATATGAATCTGCGCCGTTTTGTGTGGGAAAAAACGAAGGAGCAGAGCCGGATAGCGCAACAGCAACAACAGCAGCAAGGGCAGCAAGGTGTCACCGTGCCCGTCACGGCAGATCAGCAGGAAACTCCCGACCTCATCGAAACCAAAAAGCACCCTGATCTCTCACAACAGACGGATTTGCTGTTTGAAGCGGAGAAGGATTTGATTCTGTTGATGTTAAACTACGGTAACTATGTGATTTATGAGGTCGGGCAGAGTGAAGAGCCGCATGCGAACGGACTGCGAGTCGATCAATATGTCTGCAACGAGATGGCCAAAGAGGACATCCGCTTTCACTATCCCTTATTGGAAAAGATTTTCAACCAATACGTGGATTGGGCTTCCTATATCGGCAACCAGGATCAGATTATCCGCAATTTCACGTTGTCGGACAATCCGCAGGTCAGCGAGTTTGTGATTCAGAATATTCCAGTGGAGGAACCCAAATACAGCTCACGCTGGAAAGACAAATACGACATTCATACGCACACCACTCGCAATAATATCCGCGCATTACAGAATGAGGTGCAGAACATTCTGCTCACCTTGAAATTGAGAATTTTGGAAAAGGATGCGGAAACCATACATAAAATTTTGGAAAACAAGGATTTGGCGGAAGAAGATATGGCTCTTGCTTTGAATCAGTTGAACAAAATCATCCAATTGAAAAAAATTATCTCTCAGCGGCTGAACCGGGTGGTGAGCCGGTAATTATATCTCCTCGTATCTTGCGTATCTGCGCGGATTATTTCCATGATTATTTGCCATTTTTTATTCTGCCTTAAAAATACTATCTTTGCCGCCTCAATTTAACCGCTTGATAATATGAAACTAACCGCTGAAAAACGCAAAGAAATCATTAAAACCTACGCTCTGATTATTTTGGGCACGTTCATCATGTCCATCGGGTTTGTGGTGTTCATATCGCCGCTGAAGCTGGCGCCCGGCGGAGTTTATGGTATCGCCATCATTCTGCACCACGTGTTCAACTTCCCCATTGGTCTTTCGGGCATCTGCCTTGACTTACCGCTGCTGCTCATCGGAACGTTGTGGCTCGGGCCTAAGTTCGGAGTGAAAACATTGGTCGGCGTCATTTCGTTGCCTGCGTTCATTTCCTTGTGGGAGAGCATTTACGGATATGCGCCGTTGATTGCATTACCCGGTGATCCCATGACTCCCGATCCTTCCGCCACTTTCATTCTTGCGCTATGCGGCGGTGTCATCATTGGCATCGGGTTAGGGTTGATTTTCAAAACCCGCGCAACTTCTGGCGGAACCGACATCATCGCCATGATCCTCGGAAAGTATATCAAACATATCCCGTTAGGCACCCTGCTCATTTGCGTGGACTCCACCGTTGTGCTCATTGCTTTGGTCGCTTTCAAAGACTGGACTATTCCGCTCTATTCCTGGTTGGTGATTTATGTGACGGGTATCGTGATGGACAAGGTCATTGCCGGTTTCCATAGCAACAAGGCAGTACTCATCATCTCCGACAAATACGAGGAAATAAGGCAACGCATCTTTGATGAACTAGACCGTGGCGGCACCTATCTCAATGGTGAAGGCATGTATAACCATGATGAGAAGAAGATTATCTTCACCTCCATCTCGCGTAAGCAACTGCCTGTGCTCATCCATTTCGTCCACGAAATCGATGACAAAGCATTTGTCACCATACTGGATGCCTCCGAAACCTTGGGCTACGGATTCAACTCGTTGCGCGAAAAAGCGTTGAATTAGCTATTGGCTGTTGGCTATTAGCATATTGGTGGAAAGCCAATTAAAGCCAAAAGCTATTTTCCAGAGTCAACCTTATATTTCTTAAAGATCTTCTTATTGTTCATAATCTCCACGGCCTGCTGGAAAGTGTCATCGCTTTCAAGGAAGACGCGGTAGGCGTCGCCGTAGCCATACAGCCCGCGGGCAATTTCAAAACGAAGATATTCTTTGATGAAATCGGCGGCGTGTTCCTCGTTGCGCAGATGCTGCATCTCTGCGTAAGATTTGTGGATATAGTTGGAGAACATCGTGTCAAAAGTCTGCTGATCAAAGTCTTCCGCACTTTTGTAGAGGGAATCCAGTTTCTCTTTGTTCTCTTTAATGAAGGTGTTGGCATAGTCGCTGAAAACAAAGGAAGCCTTGTCGCTCACGCCCTCTTCCTTGGCAAATTCCATAAATTCCTTGTAAAAATCATCGGAAATTTTGTAATTCTTTTGGAAATCCTCGAATTTCGGGTATTGTTTCAGTAACGCATCTCGATTAGCTTCCAAATAATCTACGGAGAAGCTGCCGAACACGCCTTTTCTGACAATCTCATTGAAAAGGGTGGAATATTTTGTGGTATCCAAGGGGATGAAGATGTCGGGCATGATGCCGCCGCCGCCATATACCACACGGCCTTTTGGCGTTTTATATTTCAGAGAATCAGGGAATTTGATATTTTCCGCTGTATAGTATTCACCGTTGTTAGCACGGGTTTGCAAATCTTTGAAGTAAGCGTCCAGACCGTCGTCGTAGGGTTTCTGGATACAACGACCAGTGGGGGTGTAGTAGTGGGAGATGGTGAGGCGCACCTCGGATTGGTCAATAAGGCGCAACGGTTTTTGTACCAATCCTTTACCAAAAGTTCTGCGCCCGACGATCAGTCCGCGGTCCCAGTCTTGGATGCAGCCGGAGGTGATTTCGGAAGCGGAAGCGGAGTTCTCGTCAACAAGTACAATCAGCTTACCTTCTTCGAAAAGCCCGTCTTCGGAGGAAAAATATTTTTCGCCTGTTTTGCGGAAATTATCAGTATAGACAATCATACGCTTGCCAGAAATGAACTGGTCGCAGATCTCGAAAGCCACGTTGAGGTAGCCGCCGCCGTTGCCGCGCAGGTCGAGAATCAGGTTTTTCATGCCTTGTTCCTTCAGACTACGGATGGCTTTTTTCAGCTCGGTGGTGGAAGTGGCGGCGAAACGCTCGAGTTTGATGTAACCCGTGGCGGAGTCGGCCATGAAATTGACGTTAATGCTGTACATCGGGATGGCACCGCGGGTGATAGTGAAATCGATGGGCTCCTTTTTGCGGCCGCGCACCACCGTGACTTTCACCTTGGTGCCCTTCTTGCCACGCAGATGCTTGCGCACCCAGTCGTTGCTGATGTCCTTGCCGACGGCCACAGTGTCGTCCACTTTGATGATTTTGTCGCCCGCCATAATGCCGACTTTCTCCGACGGTCCGTCAATGATGACCTCCATCACGTTGATGGTGTCCTTGATAAGCTGGAAGGTCACGCCGATACCGTCGAAGGAACCCTGCAGCGGTTCGGTCATGGCAGCCACGTCCTTGGACGGAATATAGGCCGTATGTGGATCCAACTCTTTGAGCATCTCGTTGATGGACTTATCGACTAAAGGGTCGAAATCCACCGAATCCACATACATGGAGTTGATGGCGTTGAGTAGCTGGTCCATCTTGGTTTTGTTCTGCTGGTAATGTTTGTTCGGGGACTGCGCGAAAAGGGTAGTTCCAATGGCTAACATGCTGAAAACAGCGACGATGACTTTATTTTTCATTGGGTTATTATTGGTTATATTCTATTCTGAAAAAGACGGCAAAGATACGCTTTTTTTGGGAACAGACAATGGGGCCAAGGGCCAAGTTTAAACCATCTTCCAACCATGGTAGGGGCGAATAATTATTCGCCCCTACCAACGGTCGTATCACATACGCCCCTATCATTGCCTAAAAATTGTATTTTTGCCGCTAATAATCAAATTTCCGAAAGATGAAAAAATTATACCTCTTTTTTGTCCTTGTTTTGTGGTCTTTTGTACAAACAATGTACGCCCAAAACGAAGAGCTTGTGGGCGCAAACTGCACCTCTATCATGGTGGGCAAGAAGGCTTCCGCCGACGGCTCCGTCATGACTTCGCACACCTGCGACAGCAAGTACCGCACATGGGTGACCATCGAGCCCGCCGCCGACCACAAGCCCGGCACCATGCACAAGGTCTATAAGGGCACGATGCACACGGAAACGCCCAAAAGCATGGAAAACCTCGTGCTTGCCGGTGAGATTCCTGAGGCCGCGCATACCTACGCCTATATGAACACCGCCTATCCCTGCATGAATGAGCATCAGCTGGCCATGGGCGAGAGCACCTTCTCCGGTCCTGACACCTTGGTGAACGAGAATGCCATGTTCATGATTGAGGAGCTGCAACGTATTGCCCTGCAGCGTTGTACAACTGCCCGCGAAGCCATCCTGCTCATCGGGGACCTGGTGAAACAGTACGGCTATGCCGACGGTGGCGAGTGCATCACCATTGCGGATAAGAACGAGGTGTGGCAGATGGAAATTCTCGGCGAGGGTCCCGATGTGATTGGCGGAATGTGGGTGGCACAGCGCGTGCCCGACGATGAGGTGGCCGTAAGCTGCAATGTGCCGCGTATCGGCAAACTGAACCGCAAAGACAAGAACAACTTCCTCTGCTCTGACAATATTGAGAAAGTGGCAAAAAAATACGGACTGTGGGACGGCAAAGGCGATTTTCTCTGGTGGAAGGCCTTCAACGCCTCCTACGCCGAGGGCAAGAACCACAAGGAGCGCGAATGGTACATCTTCAACGAGCTTGCCCCGTCTTTAAAACTCGATCTTAATGCTGAATCACTCCCATTCTCTGTAAAACCTGAGAAAAAAGTCGATGTACGCGATGTAATGGAGCTGTTCCGTGCTAATTACGAAGGTTCCGTGCTCGACCAAATCGGGAACCTCAAGATGGAGGTGAACCGCAAGGACAAGGAGGGCAATCCCTACAAGGACACCATCATTTGTCCGAATGCCAACCCGTGGATGGACGGCAACGAGCGTGCAATGTACAACTTCCTGAACCCGGGCACCGTGACCTTCTACCGTGGCGTGGCCATGTCGTGGTGTTCCTACTCGTTCATCATGCAGTGCCGCGACTGGCTTCCCGATGAGGTGGGTGGTCTTTGTTGGTTCTCTGTGGAAAACCCCGGCCAAAGTCCTCGCATCCCGATTTACGCAGGGGCTACAAAGATGCCTGCCGGCTTTGAGGTGTGCGGCCATTTCCGCTATAATGAGAATGCTGTGCTGTGGCACTACCGTAAAGCCAACAAACTGGCGCAAGTCCGTTGGGGTCGCACCAAGAAGATGATGACCGACAACATTATGCGTTATGAAAACAAAGCGTTTGAGGAACTTCCGGCTTTGGAGAATAAGGCCGTTAACTTGCTGAATGATGGCAAGAAAGAGGAAGCACAAACGTTGCTGAACCAGTATAGTGCGGACTTCGCTGGCGCCACCCGCCAGACTTGGCAGGAAATGGAACACAAGATTTGGGAGATGTTCTGGACAGGGTTCTAGTAATGGTTATGGGTTATAGGTTATAGGTTATTGAAGCCTTGCTGTAGGAAAAATTAAAACAATATAAAATCATTTCAATATGGAAAATAAAAACAAACTTCCGATTATTATCGCGGCATTGGTGGTGGTGGCCATTTTAGTCATCATCGTGCTGGTGTGCAGCAGTAAATCTCATAAAATCAAGAATTTGGAGAAATTCACAGCCAAAGTGGAGCAGGAATACCAAAACTATTCCCAAGCTGATTTGGAGAAAGCACAAGCCAAGTTCGAGAAATACGTCGCCAAAGTGGAGAAAAAAGAGCTTACTGGTGAGGAAACCTCCCGAGTGAACGAGTTGAAAAGCGAATGCAAGGGTTATTTTGCCCAAGCCAAGGCCCGGTTGATTCTCCAGGATTTCCAAAATGCCGTGGAAGAAGCCGGCGATGAGGTCAAAGGCGTTATTGAGTCAATGAAGTAAACGCAAACTTTGACTCGGGAACGTTGTCAATCAGCGATTTAGTGTCGTTATAGAATAGATTCAACGCCACGGAGTCCGCGCCGTGGATGTCATAGTATGCGCAGTTTTCTACGGCATGTTTAGCTGGAAGGATGTGGTATTGATACTTTCCCTGGCAAGTTCCTTTATACACCCAATAGGGCAAATACTCGTAATCCGAAACTCGTATCACACCGTTGGAGTCGCGCACCATCTCGCACTTGATGATGATGCCACCATCCGTGAAGCGTTTGCGCTGGTTAGAGACAAAATTGCCTAACGAATAAGCGGTAACACGCTGTGCCACACCATATTCGTTCTGGTTTTCCAATGTAATGGGCTGTACCACGTGTGGGTGTCCGCCGATGACCATGTCGGCGCCGCATTCGTACATGTAGTTGGCGTAACCTTTTTGTTCTTTGTTCTGCTTCCGTTCGTATTCGATGCCCCAGTGCGGCATCACCACGATGTAATCGGCTTTCAGTTCTCGGGCGCGGGCGATGTCACGGGCAATGGCGGTAGAATCCAACAAATTGACAATGAAATGGTTGGGTGCAGGAATGCCGTTCGTGCCATACGTGTAGTTCAGCACAGCGATACGGAAACCGTTCTTTTCCACGACGAGGGGATTGCGCTGTTGGAAGTCTGTGCTGTCGAGATAGGTGCCCACGTGCGGGATGCCCAGACTGTCCATCACGTGGATGGTGCGGCGGATGCCTTTGGCTCCCTTATCGCAAGTATGATTGTTGGCGGTTAGGAAGACATCAACCCCAGCGTCAAAGAGTTGCGACATCATGTTGTCGGGACAGGAGAACTGGGGATAGCCGGTGTACGGTGAACCTGCCAAAGGTACCTCCATGTTGGCGATGCAAATATCCGCAGAAGCGATGTAGGGTGCAAGAAAACGGTAACAAGGCGAATAGTCGTAAGAACCGTCTGCCAGCCGTGCGGCATCCACCTGTGGACTGTGCGACATCACATCCCCAATGAACATCAGCGTCAGGGTGTCGGGAACGGACTCTTCACGCATAGCCTCCACATGGGGCTTCTCCGAAAAGAGCCGTAACAGCCACGCACCGTCATTCGTTGCAAACAAACCGTATATCAACAGGAACAATAATATTTTCATAAACCTGATTATTAACACTTTGAAAACACAAATTGAAATGGCAAAAATACTATTTTTAAGGCATAGTCAATAGAATCAAAAACCAAGTCTTCATTTCATCGTTCTTCATCGCTTTTCATCGTCATTCATCGTAACATATCGCTAACTTTCTAAAATGTAACTTTTTATTATTCATCTCGTACAATACCAATAATTTTTATATTTTTGCAAGTTTATAAAAAGAAGATTTAAAATGGGTTTGTTTTCATTGTTTACCAGAGAGATAGCTATAGATTTAGGTACTGCCAATACCGTCATTTTACATGATAACAAGGTGGTGGTTGATGAACCTTCCATCATTGCCATAGATTCGCGCACGAAGTCCGTGGTGGCGGTCGGTAAGAAAGCTTTGATGATGGAGGGTAAAACCTCTGGCGAGATATACACAGTTCGTCCTTTGCGTAATGGCGTGATCGCAGACTTCCAGCCTACGGAGTTGATGTTGCGTGAGTTCATTAAGATGACCAACACGAAGCATTCTTTGATCACCCCCGCCATGAAGATGATTATCTGCATCCCTTCGGGTATCACCGAAGTGGAGGAACGTGCTGTGCGCGAGTCTGCCGAGCAGGCAGGAGCCAAAGAGGTACGTCTGATTTACGAACCTATGGCAGCGGCTATTGGTAGCGGCATTGATGTCTTGGATGCCAACGGCAACATGATTATTGATATCGGTGGCGGTACCAGTGAGGTTGCTGTCATCGCGTTGGGTTCCATTGCCTCAAAGAAATCCGTGCAAGTAGCCGGTGACAGACTTAATACGGACATCAAGGAATTTATGCGCCGCGAGCACAACCTTGATATCGGTATTCCAACAGCTGAGCAAATCAAAATCAATGTGGGTGCGGCTGTCACACACTTGGATAACCCTCCGGCCGACTACGAGGTTTACGGTCGTGACTTGGTGCACGGTATTCCGCGCAGCATCATGATTAACTATCAGGAGATTGCGACTGCCCTTAACAATTCCATCAATTCTATTGAGGATGCAGTGATGCAGGCTCTGAACGTGACTCCACCTGAGTTGTCTGCCGATATTTTCAAGACCGGCATCTATTTGGCAGGTGGCGGTTCGCTGTTACGCGGTCTCGACAAACGCATTAACAAGATTACCCAACTGCCCGTGCATGTGGTGGAGGATCCATTGCGCGCCGTTGCCCGTGGCACCGCTATCGCTCTCAAGAATTTGGATAAATTCGAATCATTGACTAAATACTAATTCGAATCTCAAATAATCATCGAATCGTTTTTCATAAGGAATATTGTCAATATTCCTTTTTTTTGTTATATGAAACAGATTATTTTTCTTTTAAGACAGACCATATCATTATTGACAGTGCTGATTGTGAGTGTTTCTCTTTCGGCTCAGAATGAGCAAACGCAGTTTTTCTCCTTTTGTCCGTCCGCCCCGATTGTTAAAGACCATCAAGGCAACACATATCGGACTGTGCAGATCGGATCACAATGTTGGATGGCGGAAAATATGCGCTGCGTGACTTCACCAACAGGGAAACGATGGCGTGTGAACCCGACTTTTTCCGCCACACAGCCGGAATTTGCCGCATACTACGCAATTCCGAGCGACAGCCGGTTCGGAATGTTATACAATTGGACAGCTGCTTTGGATCTCGCTGGCCATCACAACAGCAACAAACCGTTGCCGAAACCAGTTCGCGGAATCTGTCCCGAGGGTTGGCACTTGCCCGACAACAGCGAATGGGAGAAACTCTTTCAAACTTTGGGTGGCCATCCCGTTGCTGGGGAAATGATGAAAGCGTTCACACAACTTTGGGATCCTTATGACACTAAACCGAAGGCAGTTGCCGGCTTTGACGCTACCCCCACAGGCGATTACACCGAAACCGGCTATCATCATGCCGGCCAACAAACTGCTCTTTGGAGTGCCGATAATTTCAGTCGTATCGAAGCTTGGTGCTGCACAGTCTATGACTTTAAGACCGAAGGCTATAACTATTTGAGTTATAAATGTTATGGGCATTCGGTAAGGTGTGTGAAGGACGATGAGACGATGAGACGATGAAACGATGAGACGATGAGACGATGAGACGATGAGACGATGAGACGATGAGACGATGAGACGATGAAAAAAAAGAGGAACATTCGTTCCTCTTTTTTTTTGCGGACCGGAGAAACTAAGATTGTTCTTTGCACCTGAATGTTGCAGCTGTTCGTATTCATTTAATTACCTTGCAAATAAATGAACACCAGCAAAATACGCACAATTAGTAAAATGAACACACGGTGTAAGGGTTAGCAGGATGACGCCTTCTTATCGTGGCGGTGTATTTTTATCGGGCGAAAAATGCACGGGGGTTGGATACCAATAAAGTTGTTTCCGTTTGCAGATTGTTGTTTTTGGAAACGACATTGCACACAAACTGCACACAAACTGCACACAAACTGCACACAAAATTCATTTTAACCTCTTGTATTTTACATTGTTAGGCACGCTATCTTCTGTTTGCACAATCTCATTTGCAGCAATCAATTCTGCAAACAGACGAGTAACGGCATACCTGTCTTTCTCTTGTAGTTTAAGTAGTGCTCTTGCCTCCCGATTGTTGATTGTATCTATTGAGTCAAGATACCGAAGTATCGCTTCTTTCTGTCGGGCTTTATCTTGTTTCTTCGCCTTGACGTAGGCTATTTTGTCTTCTGTGCTTTTCCGTTTTGTGATATGGAGAATATATGCCAATCCAGAACCTTTACCTGTAGTTTCAATAAATTCCAACTCTTGGAGCTTGTCCAAAATGGCATGCAATCGGTACGGACTGATGTTTGACGATTTTGCCATTTCGGACAATCTTACCTTTCCTCGTTTCACAATTTCCGACAACACAAACAATTGGTCGAGCTTTAATGATTTCCCTGTCTGATTCTCATAAAGAAGGGATAATTCTATTAATTTCTCGGTCGAGACTTCTGCTTTTATACGGAAGATAACGGATGATTCGGTTTCCTCTGGCTCTGGCAACGGTTTCCCTTTCTTTAATAAGTCTGTAAATATTTTATCAAAGCCGCTGCCTGCTTTCTCTGCCAAACCTATTTCACGTAAAATATCCATCACATTGGGGTTCCGTGGGTTGGTTCGTCGTAGATAGTTCTCCACAGTCACCCCTTCGGGAAATCTGCCCGGGCTTTCAAATTCAAGATAGCCACCATCATCGAATTTCCTAATCTCTATTATTTGATGACGGCTTATATCTCGGTGTGCCAAGGCATTGATTAACAGCTCGCGAATCACAATCTCTGAATAATCCTCAACATATTCACGAAACAGGCCGAAGATATATTCCTTTTGTCGGATTTCCGCTTTCAATTGGGCGAAACAATTCTTTGCAACTTCTATGATATTCCCCTTATATTCGTAGGGTTTATAGGTCCCATCGGCGAAATAATGGATGTACTTCACTTCGTAATAGGGCAGTTCTCGGAGTGCTTTGTTATTACCCACAAAGAGAATGCCTGTGGTGGTAGGTTTTATATTTTCACCATCTTCTTTTACCATTCCAAGCGAATCAAGCAAGTCTGCATCGGTTTTGTCCAAATAGGGACTCTCGTTATTTTTGGTCTCAATCAGGCTGCGAAGCGTCTGCAACCGACCTTCATCCATCCATTCTCCCGACACATTCCAAGTTTTTTGGTCATAAACAATGAGGCCTTTTTCCGACTGAATGGTCGCTATTTCGTGAGGTTCAATAGCTCGGTTACCATCGTTGCATCTGATGAGGTATTCTCCTTTGGAGGTTCTGTGCATTTGTGGTGAAAAGGGTATCTCCAACACTAAAAGAACCGTGCCATTCACCTTTATGCGATGAGGGATGAGCGTAATGGTAGGTGTGGTTCTGTCTTGTACTTGTTTTATCAACTCAAATATTTTCTTGTCTTCATAAACAAAGGCCTCATTCACCTCCTTCGTCTCATCTACAATACCCACAAAGAGGAATCCACCTTTCAGGTTGGAAAACGCCACCACATCACGAGCCATCTCTTCGTACTTGGGTGCAAAGTTCTTCAGCGACTTCCCAAACACCTTTTTGTCTTCCAGTTGTTCTTTGAAATCCACGATATCACACTCTCCTCGCTCCAGAAGACTGTAGAACCATTGGACACTTATTTTGGTGTATTTTTTCATATCACTTTTATTTAGCTGTTATCATCATTTTTGAAAATGCAAAAATATATTATTCTTTGATAATGATGATGCATAAAGGTCAAAAGTTACTAAACCTCTCTGTACTTGGTTACTATTTAGTGATTACTTGGTTATTACTTGGTGACTACTTGTCCCCAAATCACACTCTGTCAGAAAGTTCGGTGCTTTTTTGGTGCATTTTTTTGGACATAAAAAAATCTCATAAGTCTGGTTTCTAATGACTTATGAGATTTTGTTGGCGGACCGGACGAGACTCGAACTCGCGACCCCATGCGTGACAGGCATGTATTCTAACCAAACTGAACTACCGATCCGTTTGTCTGAATGACGGTGCAAAAATACACTTTTTTTCAATAATTCGTCTGCTTTTGAAATATTTTTTTATTTATCGTTATGCTATTGATTTTCAGCAATATAAATCATTTGTTTTGTTGTTTGACTATATCATATTGTATTCATGCTTTGCCAAAGATGGTTGGATTTTTCAAAATGTTCACCATTTTTGGCTGTTTATGTTAAAGCTAAAGGCCAATAGCTAATAGCCAACAGCCGACGTTAAAACCGCCACGTCATACCAAAATAGTAAAGGAACGGCAACTGATAGACGACATCGTTAGTTGTTCTGTTGACGTAAAATACGTTTTTATAGTTGTAAATATTGGTCATGGAGAAATAGAGTTCGAGGCTGTGGCGAGGTCCGAGGAAGAATTTTTTCTTGGCGCCAAGGTCCAGTCGGTGATAGCTTGGCAGTCTCGCTTCGTTGAGTCCGGCAAGCAGGAAGAAAACGTCTTCATTGGCGCTCACATAGTCGTCGTTAATATAAGTGGGGTCATAATGCGGGTAATAGGCTTGCGTTTGCGTGAACGGGAATCCCGTACCGAAATTCCATCGGCAGTTGATTTCCCAGGAACGCCTTTTGCCAAAAGAGTAAGAAGCCACCAGATTGATGTTGTGACGGCGGTCAAAGTGCGGGAAGTAGTTGACTTTACCGTCGTTACGCTTCACCCATCCCAACGAATAGACAAACCAAATATATACGCCCTTTTGTTCGTATTTCACTGAAATATCTCCTCCATAAGCCTGGCCTTTCTCCCAGATAAATTCATTGTCGGACTCCACCATCTTGTAACGGTTTGCGGAAATCAACTGGGAGAAGTTTTTGAAATAACCTTCAATATTAATGCTTAACGGGTTGATAGGATCGTATTCCAGTCCCAGAATGGCATGTTGTGACTTTTGCAGCCGCCCTTTCACCTCTTTGTCATCATTAATAAGCGTGTTCGGCAACAAATCACTTTCTAACGGAGAGGAAAGGAACCCGTTGAACAAGCTCACCACATCGCGGTCGGAAATGATGGAGACCAAATTCTGGGAGTACATTCCGGCAGCCAATTTCAAGCGCAAGTTCGGTAAAATGTTGTATTTGAGAGCCAAACGAGGTTCTGGAGACACTTCACCGAGAGAATAGTAATACTGTAACCGGAATCCGGGTTCAATCAGCAGCTTGTTGCGGAAATTGTATTTGTATTTCACAAACAAGGACATGTCGGTGGTGTGGTCCTCGATTTTGCGCTGTGCATGATAAATGGTGTAATACTCGTAATAAGTATTGTAACCCACCACGTCAATGCCCACTTTCAGAAGGCTTTTGCCGAGGTAGTAGTTAAATCCCAGGTTAAAGGTGAAGCCATCCATGGAACTTTTCCGAGGATCGAAATTTACATCCTGCAGTTCGGAGGTGTACTTGGAATACGCCAGGGAACCCTCGATGGTGGTAGGGGCATCGCCCGGCACAATAAGGAAGTTGGAGCCTATACCCCAGTTGTCCCAGCCGTAATTGGCCACAGAACTGTATTTGACACGATCGTCGTAATTGAAACCGAAGATGTTCCAACGGGTGCCGTTTTTGGTGGCCAAAGTGAGTTTTCCGTACAGATCCCAAAAACTGTAGGGAAGACCGTCCGGATTATCCACGTAGGGATAGAATGCTTTAGAGGATTTATCCAGAAAAGACCCTTTGCCGGAGAGGATGAAGCTGATGGAGGTTTTGCGGTCTTCTTTGAGCTTGAGCAGCGGGCCTTCTAACAGCAACTGTCCCCCAATATTGTTCAAATCCACTTTGCCTGCAAGCCGCTTTTTGTTTCCGTCGCGGGTTTTGATATCCATCACGGAAGATATTCTGCCGCCGAATTCTGCTCCGAATCCGCCAGTATAGACATCCGCGCTGCTCATGATGTCCATGTCGAAGACGGAGAAAATACCGATGGAGTGGAAAGGGTTATAAAGGATGACCCCGTCCATGAGGAGCATATTCTGTACCGGTGTGCCGCCGCGCACATAGAGCTGTCCGCCTTGATCGCCGGTGGAGATGATGCCGGGAAGCACCTGTAGATATTGGGCGAAGTCAGGTTGGCCGCCAATGGCAGGCATCTTACCCATATCTTTCGGGGTGACACTGATGACGGAGGTGCGGGTTTCTTGCTCCTTACGGGTGTTCTCGCCTACAATTTGCACAGCGTCAAGGGTTTGTGAGTTTGGCGAAATGCTATAACGTTTGGTTAGTGTAGTGTTGCTGGACACTTCCACCGTATCAATCAAGTCCACATAACCCAACAAAGAAACCTTTACAGTATAGGTGCCTGCCGGGATTTTGTTGATAAGAAACGCACCCGAAACATCGGACAGGGCGCCGAAAGAGGTGCCCATCAGCTGTATTGTGCAATAGGGAAGAGATTCACCCGTGGATTCGTCGTATGTGAAACCCTTAATGACGGCATTTTGTGCCACAGCAAGAATACCGGAGAGGAAAATACTAACAAAAAGAATATATTTTTTCAAATTCATATCTTATTTTTTAAGGGCGCAAAGGTACAAAAATAATAATAAAAAACGTTATGGAATTCAAAATCACTAAAAGGATGATTTCATTGTTTTTTCGTTTGTGTTAGATTTATGTTTTTTATGTACATTTGCTTACTTTAAGATTCATGGAAAATTTTATACAAATCACTAATAATCAAAAAAATAAGAATATGAAAGACATTCTTTTAAAACGTTTTTCCAACTATATTTCCTATGCGACCACTGCGGATCCAGAATCTACAACCTATCCGAGCACCCAGGCTCTTCTTGATTTTGCCGATGTGATGGTGGAGGAACTGAAAAGCATTGGAATGCAAGAGGTTAAAAAAGACCAGCACGGCTATGTGACAGCCTTGCTGCCCTCCAATACCGATACGAAACAGCCAGTCATTGGTTTCATGGCACATTTGGACACAGCCCCTGACATGCCGGGCATCGCCGCACCCGTCATTGTTCCCAACTATGACGGAGGCACGATTGTGTTGGACAAAGAGTCAAATACGGTGCTCTCCCCGGAAGAATTTCCGGAACTGTTGGATTACAAAGGGGAAACGCTGCTCACCACAGACGGCAAAACGCTTCTTGGTGCCGATGACAAGGCAGGCGTTGCGGAGATTGTATGCGCGATGGAGTATCTCATCCAGCATCCCGAAATCAAACACGGAGACATCAAAGTGGCCTTTTCGCACGATGAAGAAGTCGGCAACGGCGTGAAATTCTTTGATGTAGAAGCTTTCGGTTGTGATTTTGCTTACACGATGGACGGAGGTGCCATCGGGGAATTGGAGTTTGAAAACTTCAATGCCGCTTCCGCCAATATCCATATCCAAGGCAAAAACATTCATCCTGGATATGCCAAAAACAAAATGGTGAACTCACAGCTTATCGCTATGGAACTCAACGGTATGTTACCTGCCGCGCAACGTCCCGAACATACGCAGGATTACGAAGGTTTCTATTTGCTCACACACATTGAGGGTACCGTTGAGGAGTCGAAGATGTCGTATATCATCCGGAACCACGACCGTACACTCTTTGAGGCGCAGAAGTCTTTCATGCAGAACATTGTTGATTTCTTGAACGCCAAATACAACAATTGTATCACTTGCGAGATAAAGGACCAGTATTATAATATGCGAGAGAAGGTTGAGCCCGTTTATTATGTGGTTGAACGTGCGGTGAAAGCGATGAAAGAGGCCGATGTGGAGCCGGTCATCGTTCCTATCCGCGGCGGCACCGACGGAGCCAATCTTTCGTTCCGCAACCTCCCATGTCCTAATATTTTTGCCGGAGGCCACAATTTCCACGGCAAGTACGAATATGTGCCGCTGGAATCTATGGTGAAAGCGACAGAGGTCATTGTGAACATTGCGAAATGCTGATTGACAAATTGTTAACGAAAAAGGGCGCAGATTCAATGTCTGCGCCTTTTCTTTTATGGTTTTTTGATACTGAAAAAGTTGTATTTTTGCACGTTTTTTACAAACAGGTCCTGTAGTTCAATGGATAGAACGAAAGTTTCCTAAACTTTAAATTTGGGTTCGATTCCCAGCGGGACTACAAAAAAGAGACGCTAAATTTTGCGTCTCTTTTTTTTTCTCCCATTATCTAAAAATCATATCCCACCATTTCCCCATGCGGGTGAATGATGGTGTATCGGGTAAAACGTTCGTCCGCGTTAAATCCATCTCCATAATTTATTGATCCATCGCTCTTAATCTGCTTTACTGCTTTGGTGGAGTAAATACTCCGCTGACGCTGGTCCCAAATCACCTCATCGGTTATCACAGAATCACCGTTGGAGAGATCGTGGATGATTACGTTGTCTGTAGCTTTGAAGAGATTGTTGTTGATTTGGCATGCATAGCCAGCAGTGATAATGGCCTGTCTTTGACCATAATCGTTAAAAGAAGTGATTACAATTCCTTCGGGACAATCCACGAAAGCGGTGTCGGTGGAATTGTAACGGTTGAGAATAGGTGTGCTGACAATGAAAACAGTGCTCCCCGAGTCACTGACAGTTATGGTCATGTTTTCGGCAGATTCGTCGGGAAATTTCCCATTATATTCTAACAATTGGGAATTTCTGTTTTTGGACTTGCAAGCAGCAAAAAGCATCATAATGCTCAAGGCAATTATGATGCTTTTATTCAGATATTTAAGGTTAAAAGGCATTCTGGAAGATTACCTTACGGTCGTGTTTTCTTGGATCCAGCATCCAACATGATAGGAGGCTCCGGAATTCAAACCGCGTTTGAACAGTTCATCTTTGCTCGGGAATCTCAGTTTTGCGCGTTTTGCATTGGCATCATTGGCGCAGCTCGGATCCACAGAAGCGGCTTTCGCGTATTTGTCGGCAGCAGCCCAGGTGTAAGCACCAGGAACTTGTTCGTCACCGCATCTTCCGCCAGAGTTGGCATAAAGGTCGCCGATAAGGATATAAGCTTTGCCCATGTTCGGTCTCGACTTCAACGCATCGTAAGCGGCGGAACGGGATTCAGAATAGGAACCTTTCATTTGGTAGGCCAGAGCCAGCATGTAGTAAGCGTCGGCTTTCTGGTCGTGAGTTTCGCTCAGGTTAGCGGCTTCTCTGAAGTAGTCGATTGCATTGGCCACTTCTTCATCCTTCTTGGAGGTCAGGTAGTTTTGCAGTGTGAGGTTACCCATCATGAAGGCGGAGTTGCGGCTCGGGCTGGCTTTGTGCAGGATAGCCAAGGCTTCCTGGAACAGCGGACTCGTAACGCAGTTACCTTTGTACATCGTGGTCACCATCTTGCTGACAGCGGGCAGGTCATTCTTGATATCCTCAAACTTCTTGGCATAGAGCATTTCAAGTACATCGCAAGAAGCGTAAGGTTTCACGGCATTTTCGATCTTGGCCAATGTTTTACGGTAGTTGAGGATGAGTTTGGCCTGACGGTTAGTATCTGCAGTGAGCTTCTTGGCTTGTTTTTCGTATGCCACGAGATCAATTTCGTTGTTGTCCAGTTGGGCTTTCAAAGCTTCCAATGCATCTGTTCCAGCCTCGTATGCTTTTGTGGCATTTAAGATGGAAAGGTCAATGTAGTCGGTGGCACGTTCGTAAGCTTCAACGACAATGGAGGTGTCCTTTTTAGCTTTGGTGAGATTCTCTGACAGTTGGAAATAGGCATCCCAGATAGCGGGTTGTGTGTTTTCCTTTTCCATTTCCACAGATTGCACAAACCAGTTGAAAGCCTGCTCATACTGGTCTTTTCTGTAACGGATGGTGTTATAGGCCTTAAAACCTAAACCAGAACCCGGGGTGAATTTGTCAGGGAAAAAGTTACTGCGGTTGTCAAAAGTGTAGAACAAAGAGTCCACCAGTAGTTCGCGGCGTGCAGAGTCTTTCTCATCTTTAATGAGGTTTTGGAATAAGGTTTGGGCATTTGTGTAGATGCCATCCCATGCGCATGGGCTGTGTTGGACGACATATTGCCAAGCCTCGTATGCGTCCACATAATTCTTGGCGTTGTAAAATGTCCTGAAATTGGTGATCTGTTCCAAGCATTTCAGCGAGTCGGCCTCATTTGCTCCATATTTGAAGGGGCAAGGCGATTGGCCAAAAACGAAACTGCTGCTGAATGCAAATGCAATAATCGCAATAATCTTTTTCATTTTAGTTTTATTTTATAGGGTTATTATTTTCTAATCTAATTTTACTCTTTGATACCAGCGTTCCTGAAGTGTGAAGCAGAAGGAGAATCTGAAGTAGTCTTGTCGGATGAGGTCGTTGACCAGCGTTCCAGTCCTTCCGTATTCAAACAAGATGTTAAGAGAAGAGTGAGTATTGAAGGTGGTTATTGGAACTCCTACGCCCAAACAGACTCCGAATTCGGAAATAGGTTTATTACGAAGCATTAATTCTCCTGTGGAATAACGTCCGCCGATGCGGAAAGCCATCTTTTTGAAGAACTTGTTGGAGTTGGGATCCGGGATGAATTGAGCCCCGAGGGAAGCCAAAATAGTGTTTTGCAGGGAATCACACGGTTTCATGAACTTGAAATTGGCCCAATTTTGCCATGTCACGTCGCCGGCTATGGTCAATTTGTCGTTGTAGGAATAACTCAAGCCAGCGCCAACCGATTGCGGAATGTTCAATCTGCCGCGTATGTCATCCTTATGAAGGACGGTGTCGTAGGTGGATGTGCTGATAAATCCGCCTGAATACGCGTTAATCAGCAGTTTTTCTTTCGCCCAGATATAGGCAGTGTTGCTATATACAGCACCCAGTCCGATTTTGTGTTTTTCCCCGATGTTGAAAAAATACTGCAGGCCGCCTTCCAGATAAATACCATCTACAAGATAAGCATCCTTGATGTATGAGTTCAGGATGGTGTTGCTGTTAAATTCAGCGTTACTGAATGCGAAGATGGAACCGAACAGGTAGCTTGCATTCAATCCGATAGAAAGTCCTTTGCAGATTTTGAAGGCATTTCCCCAATAGAGTTGGAAAAGACCTCCATCGCCTGAATAGGTGTAGTTGACTTCACCGATGTTGGGAATGATTTTGGATGTTTCTATATCATAACCAACAGTACTAAAGGATTTTATACCAGCACTGGTGCGCCAATGGCGGGTGACGGGCAAACCGATGGCCAAATAGACAGGTTTAGCGTATGAGTTCTTTTGGTTGATTCCTTTTTGTGATAATTTGGAATAATATATGGAAGCAGCGGCGTCAGCGATGAAAGAGAGAGAGTCAAAGGCAGCGTAGGAAGCAGGATTCCTGAAATTGATATAATAAGGATTCTGCATGGCGTAAGACACACTGCCCATACCATCCAAAACACCATTGGACAAATGATTTATGGATCCAATACCATAGCTTGAATAGGGCATCCGAATTTCATTTTGCGCTTGCGTGAAAGAGCTACACAAACAGCAAAGTCCGACTATCCATAATATATGTTTAGTTTTTTGAAGCATTCAATCTTAATATTTTATGTAATCCGAGAAGAACCGGATTTTGGGCGGCAAATATACGTTTTTTTATGGAATTTTGTAACAGTTCAGCATCACCGCCTGAAAGAATTACTTTTAATTGGCTGTAATGTCTTGAATATTGACGGATTATTCCGTTAATTTCTTGGACGATACCGTTCATCACACCTGCAAGGATGGAGCTTTTTGTGTTGTCGCCTATGAAAAAGTCGATATTTTCCGGCTCAATGAGGGGCAGGTGCGCCGTAAATTGCGACAGAGCCTGGAATCGCATTCGCACTCCTGGTGAGATGCTTCCGCCCAAGTATTCCCCTTTGTCATTTACAAAATCAGTCACCAAACAGGTTCCAGCCATGATGGACAACACGTTTTTGTTTGGATATAACGCGTTGGCTCCCACCGCATTTGCAATTCGGTCGGTACCTAAAGTCTCAGGTGTGGCATATTTGATACGGATGGGCAGGCGGCACGATGGGGTGAACTGGATTAACTGAGTATTGTTTTCAAGCCAGTGTAATACAAGGTCATCATCCTCCCGTACAGAAGAGACAATAGTGTGTTTGATGGGATATTGGCTGAAAAGGGTCTCTAACAATGATATTGACAAGTTTTTTTCAGAAAAAAAATCCAAAAGAACACTTTTTTCAGAAAAAACAGCCAGTTTCTGTAACGTATTCCCTATATCAATTACCAAATCCATCCTTATTCTTACCCTTATCCCTTATTTAATCATCGCTTTTCATCGCTTTTCATTGCCTCATCGCCTTTCCTGTTCCGAAGGATATCCACCGCCAAGTAGATTGCGTTCCGCATAGACTGGGCGTCAGCGACGTTTTTGCCGGCGATGTCGTATGCGGTTCCGTGGGCAGGTGCGGTATGTACGATAGGCAGTCCGGCGGTGAAACAGACACCGTCTTTTCCCAACAGTTTGAAAGGAATCATGCCTTGGTCGTGGTACATGGCCAAGACGGCGTCAAACCGGCGGTAAGCCCCAGAAGCAAAGAAGCCGTCAGCCGAGAAGGGACCGAAAGCGTTGATGCCATTGTGGAATGCTTGGTTCACAGCAGGTTGTATGATATCGTGTTCCTCCTTTCCGAGCAGTCCGTCATCTCCATTGTGAGGATTGAGGGCGAGCACGGCAATGGTGGGGTTGTTCAGGGCAAAGTCCTTTTTCAGCGAAAGATTCAGTATTTCAATCTTCTTCAAGATATTTTCTGTGGTGATGTTTTCGGTCACCGATTTGACAGGTATATGGTTAGTGACAAATCCCATGCGGAGGTTTTCGCTCACTAACAACATCAAACAAGGATTGCCTTTACCTCCAAAATAGTGGTTGAAGAACTCGGAATGATCTGAAAACGTGAATTTTTCGGACTGAATGTTGTTTTTGTTCATAGGTGCTGTCACAATGGCATCTATCAGTTTGTTTTTCAGGTCACGACCTGCGGCATATAACGAACGTTCCGACATTTGTCCGGCAATTTTAGTCGAAGTTCCAAGTTCCAGTTTCACCTCTTCCTCGTAAAGATTGATCAGGTTGGGGCGTTTGGTGGAGAGTTGCTCCGCTGTTTTGGTGAACTGGAAATTAAAATCGGGCATTTCCATATATTTTTTATGGTAGGAGGCCACTTTCGACAACCCATAGACTACAGGGGTACATATTTCCATTATCCTGTTGTCACACAACGATTTGATAATCACTTCATAACTGATACCATTGATGTCACCCTGTGTGATTCCGATCACAAAATTTTTATTTTCCGCCATAAACCAAGAATTTTACGGGTGCAAATGTACATAAATTATGAATACATACGGGATTTTGACTTAAACTTAAAATAGCTATTGGCCAATACAATAGAAAAAGTAAAAAAGGCAGACCGAGACGGCCTGCCTTTTTGCATGATTAGGAATCAAATCCTATTTGTTCACTTGGAATTTCTTGTCGCCGTTGACGAAGAAGTTCACGATTTGGTTGGCGGCTGCCAAACCTGCGTTGATGTTGGCTTCGGCGGTTTCGGCACCCTGTTTTTTCGGAGTGGCGAAGAAGCGTTTCTCAAACTTGTTGAACTCGTCGAGGGCATCGGGGGCGATGTCGGTGCAATATTTGAGGTCTTCGCGCTCAGCCATCAAAGCGATGAGCTCTTCCTCGTTGATGACCTCCTTGCGGGCGGTGTTGATCAAACAGCCTCCTTTGGGCATAAGACCGACAAGAGCCTTGTTGATTGACTTTTTAGTCTGGTCGTTAGCGGGGATATGGAGGGAGATGTAGTTGCAGTTTTTGTACATCTCTTCGAGGGTGGCGGGAACGACGACGCCTTCTGCTTCCATTTTCTCTTTCGGGACGAAGGGGTCGAAAGCCCAAACATCCATACCGAGGGCACGAGCCTTTTCAGCCACGAGGCGACCCACGTTACCGTAAGCCTGGATACCGACTTTTTTGCCTTTCAGTTCGGCGCCGGTGCCGGGTTTGAAGGTGTTGCGGGCCATATAGATCATCATGCCGATGGCGAGTTCGGCCACGGCGTTGGAGTTCTGGCCGGGGGTGTTCATTGCCACGATGTTGTTGGCAGTGCAGGCGGCGAGGTCGAGATTGTCGAAGCCGGCGCCGGCGCGCACAACCACCTTGAGGTTCTTGGCGGCGTCAATGACTTGGGCCGTCACTTTGTCGGAACGGACAATCATAGCGTCCACGTCTGCGACAGCGGCGTAGAGTTCCTCAGGAGTTTCATACTTCTCCAGCAGAGCCAATTCATAACCGGCTTTTTCCACGATAGCGCGAATGCCGTCCACAGCGGCTTTCGCAAAAGGTTTTTGGGTTGCAACTAATACTTTCATTATTACTTTCGTATTTTAAATGATATAATTAGTAATGAGAATGGTAAAGCCCGATTACTCATTGCTCATTACTAATTACTAATTAATATTATTTGTTAGCTTTTTCGAAATCTTGCATGCAGGCGACGAGAGCCTCGACGTCTTCCACGGTGCAGGCGTTGTAGAGGGAGGCGCGGAAGCCGCCGACGGAACGGTGGCCCTTGATGCCGATCATGCCGCGCTCTTTGGCGAAGGCCATGAAAGCGTCCTGTTTGTCTTCGTAACCGGGAGCCATCACCCAGCAGTGGTTCATGATAGAGCGGTCGGCCTTGTCGGCGACGGTGCCCACGAACATGCTGTTGCGGTCGATTTCCTCGTACAGCAGGTTGGATTTCTTCATGTTGATCTTGTTCATTTCAGCGACACCGCCGATGGTGTTCTTGAGCCAGGTGAGGGTTTCGTGCATCACGAAGATGGGGAGCACGGGAGGAGTGTTGAACATGGAGATGTTCTTGGCTTCCTCGGCAGCGTGTGTGCGGTAATCCACCATGGTGGGCAGCGGGTTCATGTAAGCGCGGTCGCCGATCTGGCCGAGGATGTCCTTGCGCACGATGACGAAGGTGACACCGGCAGGGCCGACGTTCTTCTGGGCACCACCGTAGATGAGTCCGTATTTGGTCACATCGACGGGGCGGCTCATGATGTCGGAGGACATGTCAGCGACGAGCATCACATTATTGCACTCGGCAGCGGTGAAGTCCTTGCGGATCTCAGTGCCGTAGATGGTGTTGTTGGTGGTGATGTGGAAATAGTCGGCGTCAGCGGGGACAGTCCAACCTTTAGGGATATAATTGTAGGTTTTGTCCTCAGAGGAAGCGACGATTTCGGTTTTGCCGAAGTTTTTGGCTTCCTTGGCGGCCTTCTTGGCCCAGACTCCGGTTTGGAGATAGGCGGCTTTGGTTTTCATGAGGTTGGCGGGCACCATGAAGAACTGGGTGCTGGCACCACCACCGAGGAAGAGCACTTCATAATTGTCGGGGATGTTGAGCAAATCGCGCCAGAGTTGGCGGGTTTCTGCCATAAGACGTTCCCAACCCGGGGTGCGGTGGGAGATTTCCATCAGACCGATACCGGTGTTGTCGAAATTGCGGATAGCGTTGATTGTGGACTCAACAGCTTCTTTCGGGAGGACGCAAGGTCCTGCATTAAAATTGTGTACTTCTTTCATAACCAATAAAATATGTTATTTTTTGAATTTAATATTAGGGAATAATAAGATTCGGCAAAGATACACAAAAAAGCGACTATCCAAGCCTTTTTTCAAAGCAAGAATTTTTTTTTGAGAAAGTGGTGAACAGAATGAAAAAAAATGTATTTTTACAGCCTGAAATTTTCGGAGAGATGGCCGAGTGGTCGAAGGCGCGCGCCTGGAGAGCGCGTAAGCGCCAAAAGCGCTTCATGGGTTCGAATCCCATTCTCTCCGCTGAGAACTAAAGATTTGAAAATCAATAAAGTATAATACAGTTTAATTTCAAAAAATCAAAATTCATTATGAAAAAGCTTATCGCCTTACTTACCGTTTTCGGTTTCTTAACCTTCGGTATTGCAAACAACGCATTTGCTCAAAAACAACAAAAAGCTGACGAAGCTGCCGCTACCGAACAGGTTGCTGAAGAAGTGGCTGAAGCTCCCGCCGCCGCACAAGCTGAACTGTCCGAAGATCCTGATGATTCTATCAACCAAGGTTTGCACTACACGTTGAAGGACAAATTCATCCAGGGTGGTGCTGTTTGGATGACCCCTGTGTTGATCTGCTTGATTTTGGGATTGGCTTTCGTCATCGAACGTATTTTCTACCTCAACCTCTCTTCTGTGAATTCCAAGAAACTGCTCGACAAGGTGGAGAACGCGCTTAAGACCAAAGGCGTTGATGCCGCTAAAGAACTTTGCCGCGATACAAAGGGACCTCTTGCCGCTGTTTTCTATCAAGGTCTTGACCGCTATGATGAAGGTCTTGAATCTGTGGAGAAATCCCTCACTTCATACGGTGCCGTCCAGATGGCTAAACTGGAAAACAACATGACTTGGATCAGCCTGTTCATCGCTCTTGCCCCGTCATTGGGATTCTTGGGAACGGTCATCGGTATGGTGCAGGCATTCGATGATATCGAGCGCGCAGGTGATATCTCCCCGACCATCGTCGCCGGCGGTATGAAAGTGGCTTTGTTGACCACCGTGTTCGGTTTGATCACCGCCATGATCCTCCAAGTGTTCTATAACTACTTGCTGACCCGTATCGACGCCATTGTCAATGATATGGAAGATGCGACCATCTCCTTCATGGACATTTTGGTCAAAAACAAATAAGAAGGTAAGCAACCCTTATATATTTTATATATACAATAAAATTATTAAACCGTTGTATAATGAAAAATAGAATTATCAATATAGTCATATTTGTAGTCGCTATCCTGGCTTGCTGCGTGGCTATTGCTTTTTCTTTTTTCTCATTTGATGCAGATAAAAAGGAAAACTATATCCAAACCCAGGAGGTGAAGGCGAAAACACCCGAAATGGTGTCCGACCTTGAGACGGCTACCGTGGAAAGCCTCCCTTCCGTGATTGAAAAATATAAGGAAATGAATGCTGAATCCGCTGAAAAACAAAAAGAGGATCAGATTCAGAAAGACATTCTTTATACTTATCTTCAAGATTTGAAAAACTTGGATGAAAACTCTTTTGAGGGATATAAAGCCAAGTTTCCAGAACGCTCTGCAAGCCTGTTTGCCAAAAGCAATGACAAACAAAAATATGTGGACGGTTTCAATGGCGTGACCACTTATAAAGATCTTGACGGCTATACAGAGAAAATCAACAAGGAATATAACGAAGTCAAGCAAAACTACTTGTTGGAGCGCAATTACATTAAGTCTGCCAATGCGCTGATCAGCAGAGCCGACGCTATCAATGCTACTGCCTCCTCCACGAAGAAAGCAGCTGATCTGGAATCTTTCCAGAGCGACCTGAAGAGCTTCGGCAAGAGTGCATCCCTGCAGAACTTCTTCATTATTCTGACTTACATTCTCGGTATCGGTGCTTTGGCCCTGATGGTCTTCTTCCTGTTGACCAACATGATTGCCAACTTCAAGACCTCCTATAAGATTCTGTTAGGTCTTCTCCTGTTGGTTGTGGCTTTCTTCATCGGTTACCTGATCGGCACCCCCACCCTCAGCCCGTCAGCTATCAAGGCTGGTATGACCGGCTCCGGCTATAAGATGGTGAACGCCGCCTGCTTTACGGTTTATGTATGTTTGTTCGGTGCAATATTGGCTATTATTGTATCCTTGATTATGAACGCTGTTAAAAACAGAAACTAACATGAGTAAAAGAAAAACACCCGGCTTGAATACAGGCGCAATGTCAGATATTTCCTTTCTGCTATTGACCTTTTTCCTGCTGACCTCTTCCATCAACACGGAACAGGGTATCCCCAGAAAACTTCCGCCCCCAAAAACGGAGGACGCGAAAGACGTGAAAGTGGATATCAACAAGAGAAATGTGTTGAACGTGTTGGTGAATTTCCGCGATGAAATCTCCGTGAATGGTGATGTCATCATGGTGAGCGACTTAAAGGCAAGAGCCAAGGAGTTTTTTGCTAATCCCTCTAACGACCCTTCATTGCCTGAGAAAGTGAGCAAACCTATCGAGGGTATAGGCGATTTCCAGGTGTCCAAAGGTGTCGTATCCTTGACCAATGACCAAGGGACCAGTTATAATATGTACGTACAGGTGCAGAACGAGCTGCAACGCGCTGTGAACGAATTGCGTAACGAAACAGCCTTGCAATATTTTGGCAAGAAATTCGATGCGCTCGATTCCGCTGCCCAACGTGCCGTTTCAACAGCTATCCCTATGAGTATTTCCGAAGCTCCGCCTATGGATTACAGTAATAACGGTGCCAAATAACCTCAAAAACGCAAGATTATGTCAAGATTCAGAAAAGAAGGGAAAAAAGAGACACCCGAGCTCAACATGGGTTCCATGTCTGATATTATCTTCATGTTCTTGTTCTTCTTCATGGTGATTACCACCATGCGTGAAGCCTCACTGAAGGTTCATTTCCAACCACCGCAAGCCACTGAAATCCAAAAGCTGGAGAAAAAGTCGTTGGTGGCCAACATCTATATCGGTGCCCCCATCTCCAAAAATGAGAACACGCTGCCTCCCGGAGAGGTTTCCGTTCAATTGAACGACCAGACCATTAAGGCAGAGGATCTCGTGGGTGATGTCCGTGATTTTATCGGAACCGAAAAGGAATCCCGCGACGCTCAGGACAGAGACCGCCTTACTTTCTCATTGAAAGTTGACAAAGATGTCCAGATGCGTTATGTGAATACTATCAAGCAAGAGCTTCGTAAAAACAACGCTCTGAAAATCAACTACGCAGCCGGTAAAAAGGTTGTAAATTAATTGAAACTTATAATTCAGGATGGTGGTATATATGTCACTGTCCTGAATTATTTTAAATGTTCATTTCAAACCAAATCCAAATATTATGAAAAAAATTTTACTTGCTGTTACAACGCTGTTTTTATTCAGCGCAGTTTATGCACAGACAAGCCGTGTTGACGCTCGTCGCAACGCTTTGTCAACTGTTGCAAAAAATGTTCAACTCACTGGTTTTGAAGAAGGCGCAATTCCTCAAACTATTTCTCCGATAACTAGAGCCACCAGTCGTAATTTTGTTGGAATGACATATTACGATCTCCAAACCAATGGTTCTATGGCTCCTAGAATTATTGCTCATAGTGATGGAACCATATCTGCTATCTGGACTACTAATGATGGACAAACCCTTTCTCATCGTGGTACCGGCTATAACTACTACGATGGCACTTCTTGGATTAATTCATCCTCCAGCACAGACCGTATTGAGAACACTCGTACTGGTTGGGGTACTATTACCATGGTGGGTGATGCTGAAATTATCGCTTCACACAACGGATCCAATGCGTTGGTTATAGGTGTCCGTCCTCAAAAGGGTACAGGCGATTGGACTTTCTCCACTTTGCAAGGCCCTGTTGCCCAAGACATACATAGTTCAGCTACCAGTACCTGTCTGTTGTGGCCCCAACTTGCTTCTGTTGGTAATACCATTCACATGCTTGCCTGCACGGAATCTGATACTGGCTTTTTGTATCGTGGGATTCAGACATGTTTGCTTTATTATCGCGGTACCTTCAATTCGAGCACAAACACCATTACTTGGGAGGAACCTCGCATTGTAGGTGAAGTCACTTCCAGTGAGATTAAATCATTCCAAGGTGATGGATATGCAATTGCAGCAAAAGGCAATACCGTTGCAATTGTAGCTGCTCCGGGTATGACTAAAAATCCATTTATTTGGAAATCAACCGATAATGGTGTGAATTTCAATAAAATAACTTTCTTTGAAACAGCTCCTGCAGGTGATACTGCTTATCGTAGCGATGGAAGTGTAGCTATTGCTATCGACGATAATGGTACTGTTCACGTGGCAATGGGTACATATTGGTGCTATATTGAATCTGAAAATGCTTCTACCTATACTTGGTATCCTGGTGTTGGCTATTTGTTATATTGGAATGAGAATCAACGCGTTATCTCGTATAACGGAAGTCAAACCGATGCTGATCCTGAAGTCTTGCGGCAAAATGGTAATACTGTTTTTGAGCGTTTCAATTTGGACTGTGATACCAGTATTTGGGGTATAAGCAGTTGGGGTGTTGAGGCATACCCGTCATACGGTGTGGGTACTGTTTCATTCCCTCAACTTATTACAGAAAATGGGAAAGTGTATATGGTTTTCTGTGAATTGATGGAATTCCCGTTTGTTGACATAAACAGCTCTATGTATTTCAGAGGCGTTTTTGCAACAAAATCTTTGGATAACGGTAATACTTTCGGTGATATCAGCTGGCTCTCCTTCAATAAGGATTGTTATTATCTCGAACAAGATGGTTGGAGCTTGTTCCCGTTGGATTCCACTACTACATACGAAGACATTTCGGCTTATATTTATAATGAGGGAGAAAGTGTATTCCCTGCAGTTGCTCCAAATATTATTGATGGAAAAATCAATATGATTTGGCAACAAGATTACTATGCCGGTTCTCAAATTAAAGAAGACAATGTTGGTCTTTGTTCAAATGAATCCAGCATCTATTTTCTTTCTATTGATGCAGATGAAATCGGTGTGTATAACAACACAAAAGAAGTTTGCCAAGGTCTTTGGGTTGATTCCACTGCTATCAACAACAGAAACATTTCTGGCATGAAGATGTATCCGAATCCGGCATCTGAATCCGTGAACATTGCCTTCTCTGCTATAAATGCTGAAAACGGTGTTGTTTCTGTGATGAATCTGATGGGTCAGACTGTTTACACCAACAATGTTGAAGTAAATGAAGGCTACAATTTGATCAATGTTCCCGTGAAGAATTTCAACAGCGGTGTATATATGGTTACCCTTCGTACCAACACGGGTATTTCCACCCAAAAGTTAATTGTTAAATAATTCATTTTAAGATAATTTAGAAAAGGCAGGCCGATGTGCGACCTGCCTTTTTTTCTGTAGTAAAACATTTTTATGATAAAATCAATGACAGGCTTCGGCCGTGCCGTGTTGGAAACTGACGGGAAGATTGTAACCGTCGAAATCCGCACGCTGAACAGTAAACAGTTGGATCTCAACACCCGTATTCCGCTGCTTTTCAAAAATTACGAAAATGAAATCCGATCCATTCTTTCAAAGGAGTTGGAACGCGCCAAAGCCGATTTCACTATTACGGTGGAAAACCGCTCTGTCAATAGCAATGTGTCTATTAATAGGGAATTGGCGATGTCTTATTATCAGACGCTTACGGAAATGTCCAAAAATATGGGCAATCCCGTGGAGAGTGACATCTTCTTGCACGTGTTGCGGATGCCCGATGTGATTTCCACACCGCAAGAAGAAGTAAGTGAAGAGTTATGGGAAAAGCTGAAATCCGCGATTTTCGATGCCTGCCACCAGCTCAATGAGTTCCGGATCTCGGAAGGCAAAGTGCTGGAGCAGGATTTTGTGAAACGAATCACGATGATTCGCGATATGATAGACGAGGTAACGCCTTTCGAAGAGCAGCGAATTGTCAAGATTCGTGAAAAATTCGAAACGTCGCTAAAAGATCTTGCCCCGAAAGTGCAATATGATCCTAACCGTCTGGAACAAGAGATTTTCTACTATCTTGAGAAATTGGATGTTACAGAAGAAAAAGTTCGCCTCCGCAAACATTGCGACTATTTCATCGAAACACTCAACGACAATCAGTCAAATGGTAAGAAATTAGGTTTCATCGTGCAGGAGTGCGGCCGTGAAATCAATACGTTAGGTTCCAAAAGCAATGACTTCAACATCCAGCAGATTGTGGTGCGCATGAAAGACGAGTTGGAAAAGTTGAAGGAGCAGTTGGCGAATATCTTATAATGGTTATGGGTTATTGGTTATTGGTTATTGAAGCTGGTTTATAGTTTATAGTTAATGGTTAATGGTCAATGGTCAATGGTCAATAGTGTAAGTTATAGTCATAGTTATAGTCATAGTCAAACATGGGAAACATATTATCATTAATTGGTCGGCCGAATGTGGGAAAATCGACCTTTTTTAACCGCCTGATACAGGCGAGAGAGGCTATTGTGGATGCCACAGCGGGCGTTACCCGTGATCGCCATTATGGTAAATCCGACTGGAACGGTTACGACTTTTCCGTCATTGACACAGGCGGTTATGTGGTGGGATCCGATGATATTTTCGAGTCGGAAATCCGCAAACAAGCGGCTTTGGCTATTGAGGAGTCGGATGTGATTGTCTTTATGGTGGATGGCCGTGAGGGGCTAACGCCTTTGGATGAGGAAATCGCTGACATTCTGCGCAAGTCTAAGAAACCGTATTACTTGGCTGTGAATAAAATTGATAGTCCAAGTAACTACTTAGATTACACAGAGTTCTATGCTTTGGGAATTGGTGATATCTATCCTATTTCGGCGGTTTCGGGAAGCGGTACCGGTGATTTGTTGGATGAAGTGGTGAAACATTTTTCCAAAGATGTTGACGATCTGCCCGATGATCTGCCGCGCATCGCAATCGTGGGCAAACCAAATGTGGGCAAGTCCTCGATAATCAATGCTTTTCTCGGTGAGGACCGCCATATCGTGACTCCCTTGGCGGGTACGACCCGCGATACCATTTTCACCCGCTACAAGAGTTTCGGTTTTGATTTCTATCTAATTGATACCGCCGGACTACGTAAGAAAAGCAAGGTGGAGGAGAGTCTGGAGTTTTATTCTGTGATGCGAGCCGTGCGCTCCATTGAAAACTCCGATGTCTGCATTGTGATGGCAGATGCATCGCAAGGATTTGATTCCCAAGATCTTAACATTTTCGGTTTGTGTGCGCGAAACCATAAAGGAATCGTGCTCGTGATGAACAAGTGGGATTTGGTGGAGAAAGACACGCATACACATAAAAATTTTGAGGATGCGTTGAAAAAACGGATTGCACCGTTCACGGATGTGCCGATCATCTTCACATCCGTTATAGAAAAACAGCGTATTTACAAGGTTTTGGAAACGGCTATTCAAGTTTGTCAGAATCGTCAGCGCCGGATTTCCACTTCTGAGCTGAACAACACGCTGTTGCCGATTATTGAGCACACTCCGCCACCTATGAACAAGGACAAGGTCATCCGGATCAAATATGTAACCCAGTTGCCGGTGGCATATCCCACTTTCGCTTTCTTCTGCAACTTGCCGCAATATGTGGTGGATTCCTACAAACGTTTCCTGGAAAACCAAATTCGCAAAAATTGGGATTTTTCGGGTGTGCCGATTGAGATTTACTTTAGGAAGAAGTAAGTTCAAGGTTTAAGTTCAATAGTTTTTAAAAACATCTTCTTTGAGCAGCCCCGGTAGTGGCAAGAGCTCGGTAGCCCAGGGAGAAGAGAAGCGGAGTCCTGGGAATAAAAAGTCAAAGTAAAAGGTCAGTAAATGAAGAAATTGTTCATAGAAACATACGGTTGTCAGATGAATTTTGCGGATAGTGAGGTGGTGGCTTCCATCTTGAAGGAGATGTATTCGTTGACGAAGGACATCCAGGAGGCCGATTTAATCCTCATTAACACGTGTTCCATTCGTGATAAGGCCGAACAGCGCATCCACAAACGTTTGCGTGAATTAGAGGCTTATAAGCGCCGTAAGCGCACCATGCAAGTCGGTCTGCTTGGATGCATGGCCGAGCGGATGAAGGAGGAGTTGTTGCAGACTGAGCCCGTGTTGGATTTCATCGCCGGCCCCGATGCCTATCGCTCGTTGCCGCAGCTCATCGCTGATTCACAGCATGGGCACACCTCGTTCAACGTATTGCTTTCTAAGGAAGAGACTTACGACAACATCATGCCTGTGCGCTACGATGCCAACGGCGTGTCAGCGTTCGTTTCCATTATGCGCGGGTGCAACAATTTCTGCTCCTATTGCGTGGTGCCCTATACGCGAGGTCGCGAGCGCAGCCGCAGCCCGAAAACCATCCTCGGTGAAATTGAGGATTTGTTAAAGGATAACTACAAGGAAGTCACGCTGTTGGGACAGAATGTGAACTCCTATTACTGGAAGGAAGAAGGGCAAGAGGTTTCTTTTGCCAAGTTGATGGCGATGGTGGCGGAAATGTCGCCGGATTTGCGTGTACGGTTTGCTACATCGCATCCGAAAGACCTCTCTGACGAGTTGATTGAAACGATTGCCCGTTACGACAACATCTGCAAGTGCATCCACCTGCCGGTGCAGTCGGGTAGTGACGAGATGTTGCAGAAGATGCGTCGCGTTTATACCCGCGAGAGCTATTTGGAGCGGGTGCGGAAGATCAAGGAGATGCTTCCGGATTGTGCCATCACCACGGATATCATTGTTGGCTTCAGCGGGGAAACCATTGATAACCACCATGATACGTTGTCCATTATGCGCGAAGTCGGCTACGAATATGCTTATATGTTCAAGTATTCTGAGCGCGGTGGCACGTTGGCTTCCAAGCAATATCCCGACGACATTCCCGACGAGGAAAAAACCCGCCGGCTGGAGGAGGTCATTGCGTTGCAGGGAGAACTCTCCATGGCCAGCAACCTTCGCGATGTCGGCAAGACCTTCCGCGTGTTGGTGGAAGGAGCCTCAAAACGCTCTGACGATCAGCTGTTTGGTCGCAACAGCCAGAATAAGGTCATCATTTTCCCACGCAACGGATATCAAATAGGGGATTATGTGGACGTGACAGTTACAGAGTGTACCCCTGCCACTTTATTGTCTAATTGATAATTGATAATGGATAATTGATAATTATGGTGGATATTCGGAATATTGGGTTTGATGCGTTGATTTCTTTTTTGCGGGAAAACGGGGAGAAGCCGTTTCGGGCGAAGCAGATATGGACGTGGTTGTGGAAACGTGGTGCGGGGTCGTTTGACGAGATGACTGACCTTTCCGTAGCTTTGCGGACAAAGTTACAGGAGAATTTCACGTTCCATAGGGCGGAGATTGCCGAAGAGGTGCATAGCAGCGACAAAACCACCAAGTTCCTGCTGCGGTTTCATGACGGCAAGATGGTGGAGGGTGTGCTGATTCCGAGTAAGGAGCGTGTCACGGTGTGCCTTTCCACGCAAATCGGTTGTCCGCTGCACTGTGCGTTCTGCGCTACCGGCACCATGGGATTTATCCGCAATTTGCACTACAGCGAAATCATTGACGAATATGTCTTGCTCAATAATCGTGCGCAAGAGATTTACAACCAACACATTACAAATATCGTTTTTATGGGGATGGGTGAGCCGCTGCTCAACTTTGACAATATGATGACGGCCATTGATATCCTGACAGGCAAGGACTATTTCGGTCTTTCGCCCGCGCGGATTACGCTCTCCACGGCGGGCATCATCAAAGGTGTCAAGGCATTGGCGGACAGAGGATTCCGTTGTGGATTGGCCATATCATTGCATAGTGCCGATCCCACCGTCCGCGGCAACATCATGCCCGTGACGGAGCATAATCCGTTACACGATTTGCAGGCAGCTTTGGCGTATTACCATCAGAAGACGGGTGAGCGTATCACCATTGAATATCTGTTGCTCTCAAAAGTCAACGATTCGGAGAAGGCTGCAGAACAGTTAGCGCGTTTTTGCCGGCCGTTCCCCGTGAAAATCAACATCATAGAATACAATTCCACCCCTGATTCGTTGTTCCACAAGTCGGATCCGACCCGTCGTCAGAATTTTATCGCGGTATTGGAACGCTGCAACATGGTGGTCAACATTCGTCAGAGCAAGGGACAGGATATCGCCGCTGCGTGTGGTCAACTGGTGAGGGAGCAGGCGAAGACGTAAGACGTGTGAAGGACGTGGTCTGCATCCTTTTACGTTTAGAGGATGCTATTGTTCCCGATGTAGCAATTCCACCACAATTTGTGGGTATTTCTCTCTTAAATGGGCGGCGGTGCGTTCCGCGAAATAAACGGAACGGTGCTGGCCGCCGGTGCAGCCGAAATTGGCCGTCAGGTGAGTGAATTTGCGCTCCAGATAGTTATCAACGGACATATCCACCAATGCACATACATGATTCACAAACGTTTCCACCTCTTTGTACTGCTCCAGATATTCCTTTACACAGTCATCTTTGCCGGTGAAAGTAGCGTACCTTTTCTCACGACCCGGGTTCGGCAAGGCGCGGCAGTCGAAAACGAATCCACCGCCGTTACCGGATTTGTCCTCGGGAATTCCTTTCTTGAACGAAAAACTTTGTATTGTAACCGTCAGTATATCAGATTTTTCCTTGGCGGGTTCCACATAACTGTCCACCACGGTTTGCAACACACGACGTAATTCAGGAAGATTGTCCGGTAAAGCATTCTGTGACAAAAGATAACGCATGTTGCGAATGGCGTACGGCACGCTTTGCAGGAAATGTGCCTTACGTTCGAAGTAGCCTCGATAGCCGTATGCCCCCATCGCCTGCATGATGCGGATGAGTGAAAAAGCGTTAAAATAGGCCGTAAACTGCTTGCGATCAATGGGGATGTATTGTGCAAGGTTGTCCATATAGCATTCCAACAATTCCTGCCGGATTTCGGGGGAAAGATCCGCCTTGGCATCATACAGCAAAGAAGCAATGTCATACTGTAAAGCCCCTTTTCTACCTCCCTGATAATCAATAAACCAGACATCATCTTGATACACCATAATGTTTCTGGACTGGAAATCCCGATAGAGGAAATAGTTGTCATCAACATTGAGCAGATAGTCCATAAACCGTTGGTAATCATCTTCCAACAGTTGTTCGTTGAAGGGAATATAGACCATTTTCAGGTAGTAGTACTTGAAATAGTTGAGATCCCACTGCATAGATTGTCGGTCGAAAGCGGCGCGAGGGTAAGCCACAGACATGTCGAGTCCTTTTTTAGCGGTCATCTGAAATTTTGGCAGAGCAGCTACCACCTTCTTGTAGTAGTCCATAACCTCTTGAAAATCACCATTTTCTTTTCTTGTCACACACAATTTGTCATATAAGGTTTGTGTGCCCAAATCGTTCAGCAGATAGTGTTTTTGATCTTCGTGAACGGTCAGTAGGGTAGGGACGTTCAGATGCTGTGCTGCGAAAAAGCGGGTATATTCGAAAAACGCGCGGTTTTCTGCGACATCATCATTGTAAGCGCCGATTAAGGTGCTGTTATCATCAAAAGAGATGCGATAATAACGTCTGTGTGATCCCGACTGAGCCAAAGGCATACAGGATATTGGTTTTTTTCCGGCGTAAGCCGTTGCCATTTGGGTTAAGATATCCATTTTGGAATGGTTATAGGTTATGGGTTATTGGTTATTGAAGCAGGTTATAGGTTTATTGGTTTATTGGTTAGGAGGTTAATTGTCATTTAGTTTGATGAAGCAGAAGAGCATCGTGGTGAAGGCCCAGAGGGAGGAGCCGCCGTAGCTGATGAAGGGTAGTGGGATGCCAATGATGGGCAGTACGCCGATAGTCATGCCGATATTGATGAAGAAGTGGATAGCGAAAATGCCGGCGATGCCGTAGCCGTAATATCGTACAAATGGATTTCGTTGTTTTTCAGAGAGTTTCAGGATTCGGAAAATCAATGCGCCAAAAAGACCGAACACAACGAGAGTGCCGAAAAATCCCCACTCCTCACCGATGGCACAGAAAATGAAATCGGTGCTTTGTTCCGGCACGAAATTGAGTTTTGTTTGGGTGCCGTGAAGGTAGCCCTTACCGAAGAAGCCTCCCGATCCGATAGCGATTTTCGATTGGTTGAGATTGAAATCGGCGCCGAGGGGATCGGAGGTTTTGCCTAATATGGTATCAATACGTGATTTTTGGTGAGGCTCAAGTCCGTGGTCATACAGAAAATAGACGGAAAACACGAAAACGATACTGGCCAGATAGACAATGACATTACGGCGAATCTTCTTTTTTTCGGTGCGGTTAATGAACATGAAGACTATGAACACCACCGTAATCAAGGCGATGGAGTATAGTTCGTTAAATTTCAGCGAAATGTAGGCCAAGATAGCCGCGATGATGCCAAGGACTAAAAATTCGGCACTCAATCCTTCGCGATAGAAGAGAATGATGAAAGAGAAAAACACAAGTGCGGAACCTGCATCATGTTGGAGCAAAGCCACAACTATAGGGATGAAGATGAGTGCGAATTGTGCGACCCATACGTAGCGTCGTTCGTTAGCGGTTTTACCCTCTTGCATAAACTTGGCCATGGCTAAGGCTGTGGCCACTTTCATAAATTCAGTGGGTTGTATGCTGAAACTTCCAATTTTGATCCAGGACTTTGCCCCGTTGATTTCTGAACCGATAAATATGACGAGAATCATTAGGAAGAGGCAGAACAGGTAGAAAAAGTAGGCGTAATGTTGTATTATTCCGCTGTCTATCAATAGAATAATGGTCGCCAACACAATGGAAGTCCCAATCCAAAGCATCTGTTTGCTGTAAGGTTGACCGAAGTCAAAAATCGGGGTTGAGCCGTCGGGAATATAGCAGGTGGAATATATGGTAATCCAGCCGATGATGACCAATGCAAGGTAATAGCATATCAGCCGGACATCAAAACCCTTGGACATTTTGTTATATGGATCCAACTTTGGCATGGTTACTTGATTATTAGTTCTTTCATTCGATGTTCTAGGTCTGTCCGCTCCACTTTCCGGTTGAGATAGTATTCGGCCATAAGGCTGGCGATGGGGCAGGCCACGGTGGCTCCGAAGCCTCCGTTTTCCACGAGGCAGAAGATGACGATTTGCGGGTCATTGGCAGGGGCGATGAGGGCAAAAACGGAGTGGTCGCGTCCGTGAGGGTTCTGGGCGGTACCGGTTTTGCCGGCCACCTCGATGCCGGGAATCGCCGCACCGCGTCCGGTACCGGCGGTCACCACCTGTTTCATGCCTTGAAGCACGGTTTCAAAATGTCTTGGCTCAATTTTGGAATAAATTTTGTCATTGAATTGGGTGTTCAAGCTGTCTTTTTTTCCAATAGCCCTGACAACATGTGGACGAATATAATATCCCTTGTTGGCGATGACTGCCAGCATGTTGGCCATCTGAAGCGGTGTGACGGCTGCCTCTCCTTGTCCGATACCCATAGAAACCACGGTGTTTCCATTCCAGCTGTTGTTGTATTTTTTGTCGAAATATTCAGCGGTTGGAATCCGGCCTTTCAGTTCGTAGGGCAGGTCAGTGTTGAACTGTTGAAGAAATCCCATGGAACTCATATAGTCCAGCCAGGCGGTATAAGCCTCGTCAATGTTTTTGTATTTTGTACGGTTGGAAAGAATATTGTAATACGCTCTGCAGAAGAATGTATTGCAGGAGCGTTGGATGGCGCTGTAGATATTCAGTCCGCCACAATTGTGACAGTGAACGACGTGACTGCCAATATGATAGCCTCCGCCGGAACAAGAATAGACGGAGGATGGAGTTATGACATGGTCTTGAAGGGCAATGAGTCCGTTAGCCAGTTTGAAGGTAGAACCAGGAGGGTAGGCAGCCATTAACGCTCTGTTGAACAATGGTTTTTCAGGATCCATCACCAGTTTGCCGTAGTTTTTCGGTCGGGCAGTACCTACCAACAGATTTGGGTCGTAGTTGGGACTGGAGATCAGGCACAGGATTTCACCGGTTTTCGGCTCGATGGCCACGATGGCGCCTCGTTTTCCAGCCATCAGTTCCTCACCATAACGTTGCAGCTGCATGTCCAACGTACTCCAGATGGAGGTTCCGGGGACGGCCACGATGTCTTCTGCACCGTTGTCGTAAGCTCCCATTTCTCGGTTGTGGACGTCCACAAGCACTTTTCGCTTGCCCTTCACACCGCGCAACACAGGTTCGTATGCTTTTTCGATGCCGCTTTTCCCGATATAGTCGCCCATCTTATAGTAGTTGTCGTTTTCCACATCTTGTTCATCCACTTCGCTGACATATCCTAAAATATGGGCGGCAATGGGTTGAGGATAGGAGCGCAAGGTGCGGCTTTGTACGAAGAATCCAGGAAATTCGGACATTTTTTCCTGCAAATAACCATAATCTTCTTTGGAAATCTGTTGTTTGAAAAGGGAAGGCACGCTGCCGGAATATTTGGCGGCCTTTTCTAATTTCTTTCTGACATCCTCAATTTCCAAGTCCAGTACCCGGCACAGTTCCATCGTATCAAAGGTACGCATCTCTTTGGGTACCACCATTAAATCGTATGCCGCGTCGTTATACACAAGCAGCGAGTCGTTGCGGTCGTAGATAAAGCCGCGTGCCGGATGGATGGTGATTTCGCGGATGGCGTTTTCGTTGGCCTGGCGCTTGTAAGATTTGTTCAGCACCTGAAGGGAAAACAGCTTGAAGGTATATAGGCAAAGAATAATACCTAATGCAGTCAAAATAATGTAATATCGTTTGCTGTTGTCCTGTGCCATCTATTTGGAACGGTTTTTTAGTTGTTGAATCAGAGACTTGACAGGATTTTTTTTCTTTTCATCGACACGGATATGGTCAATGTCTTCAAAACATTTGTCAATGTAATAGGAGATTTTCTCTTCGGTGGCTTGTTTCACGTTCACAGCGTCGAGGATAGCTTTAACCTCTTGGAATTTCGTTTTTTCATTCATGTTGTTTGAAGCGGAAAACAGCGATTGAAGACGTTGTGCCTGTGTTTCATTGGACAATTCCAGCGCTTTCAGATAAACGAAGGTTTTCTTGTTGTCTTTGATGTCGCTTCCGATGGATTTACCGAAAACTTCGGTGTCGGCATAGACATCGAGGAGGTCATCGGCCAGTTGAAAGGCGATTCCGAGGTGGATTCCGAGGTCAAACAGTGCTTGCAGGCTTTCTGTGTCAGCGTTGGCAACCAGTCCGCCGGATTTCAGACATCCGGCAAACATAGTGGCGGTTTTCATCTTGATCATTTTCAGATATTGGGCAATGGTAACCGTTTCTACCGTTTCAAAATCGAGATCGTATTGTTGGCCTTTGCAGGTTTCCATGCTTACTTGGGCGAAAAGTTTGGCCACGGAAAGTATGGTCTCAGGATTGCATGACAGTTTGTGGATCTGAAGCAAAGCTGTTACCACCAATGCATCGCCGGAGAGAATGGCAACGTTGGTGTTCCATTTTTTGTGAACGGTGGGGCGGCCGCGGCGTATTTCCGCTTTGTCCATGATATCGTCGTGTATCAGCGTGAAATTGTGCAGCATCTCGTACGCGGAAGCTACCAGACCAGCATTTTCGCTGTTCCCATCGAACATCTCAGCAGCAATATGAACCAATTGCGGACGCAGGCGCTTGCCAGGCAGCTTTAAGGTGTAAAGAATTGGTTCATATAGCGTTTTCGGCTCTTGGTCTTGAAAAATGTTATCAAAATATTCTTCGATAGTGCACACTTTTGACGTTATTAAAAACCTGCAAAAATAACATTTCCTTGGACACGATGAGCCATGAAAATAGGAAATAAACCCCTTTTTTTGTTTTGGAAAAAGGCGGTTTGATGAGAAAAAACAGATCGGAAATTAAAGAGTAATGATCTCGTCTATGATTCGGTCATGGGGTTCGTAAGGAACTTCGGGCAGCAGCTGGAAGTTGAAGCAAATGCCAATGGTAAATACGTCAGGATGTTGGGACAAAAAGCGGTCATAGTATCCACGTCCGCGTCCCAGTCTGTGACCATTGGCGTCAAAGGCCATACCCGGCACTACTATCAGGTCGAAACTACCGGTATAGGGATGGCTTTGAGGTTCGGGAATATGGAAATCGCCTTCTGCAAAAGCCACGTTTTCAGCCAATTCCACAGGGATAATGTCGTCTCCGACTACGGTGGGAAGAATGATGGTTTTCTGATGTCGCCATGAATCGATGAAGTCAAGGGTTTGCACTTCATCTGGCAAAGATGCGTAAAGCATCACTTTTTCTGCTTGGCGGAAACGAGGATGCACAGCCAATCGTTGCAGGATTTGCTCAGATTGTGTCTGAAGCGCTTCCTGCGAATATTGTTTTTTGATGGTGCGTATTTGTTGTCGGAGCGTTTTCTTATCCATGACAGAGTATGTTTTCCAAACGAGAAAGAACTTCTTTATAAGCCACTTCCACATTTCCAAGGTCACGGCGGAATAAATCGCAATCCAATTTCTCGTGGCTTTCAGAATCCCAAAACCGGGCAGTGTCGGGAGAAATTTCATCAATCAGCATCACGTTGCCGATGGTGTCAATTCCAAATTCTACCTTGAAATCAACCAAGTCAATCCGGATTTTCTTGAACAAATTCAGCAACAATTCGTTGATTTTATGCAGAATATCATGAATTGCAGTCAGTGTTCTCCTGTCGGCGTAGCCTAATGCTTCAACATGAAAATGGTTGATCAGAGGATCACGAAGAACATCGTTTTTCAGGCAAATTTCGTAGATGGTCTTTTTGGGTATTGTGCCTTCCTCAATGTCGAGACGACGGGCGAGCGTGCCTGCAATCACGTTGCGTACGATGAATTCGAGCGGAAGGGGGGTGGCGCGGCGACACAGCTGTTCCGATTCGCTTAATTGTTCTATATAGTGGGTGTGTATGCCATTATCTTTCAGATATTGATAAATCAAAGAAGAAATTTTGTTATTCAAAATCCCTTTGTTGGGAATGGTAGCTTTTTTTACGCCATAATAAGCTATTTCATCATCTTTAAAGCTCATGATGATATATTCAGGGCTTTCCGTGGCAAAAATTTGCTTCGATTTCCCGTTATATAACAAAGATTTCCTATTCATTTTCTTTTTTTAACACCACAACCTCAAAGATGGCATACAAAAAATAGATAACCATAAACGCAATGGCAAATTTAATGGCATCTTTTTGATTCAGAAACATATACAAGAAGAGAAACAGCAGACAGGAGAGTATTTTCACCGTGCGGGAGAGCATGTACGCGGAAACAAACCGCTTGCCTTCTTGTCCGTCATTGTTGCGCAAGACAATATAGAGGGTGAGCAGGGTGATGACAAAGAAGAAAAGGACGATAAAAGGCAGCGCGGGAGTGGCATATTGTGGAAACAGCCATTGGAAAAGCAGGGAAAGCCCGGCTACAATGACGGAAAAGACAATTGTGCGGAACGAAAACTTCCTAATGGGTATTTTTTGGCTCATGTTTGGCTTTGTTTTGCGTTTTTGTCAACGAACGGATGACCAGGTACATAGCAATCGCGATGCTTGTCAGCGAACATAGGATAGTGAACAGCGGGCTGATATTCAGCACATTGTCCAGTTTTATACCACCAAAAACGCCCAACGCGATAACAGCTCCCATTTCAAAAGCCAGGTTGGAATAAACGGCGTATTGATGTATGGGAGAGCTTTTCGGGTTGGTTTTTGGGTCGGGCATGAATTACTTGCGTTCAGGTTGCGGCGTATTCGGTTGCGGGGCAACGCGATTGTTGCGCATCTTGCAGTTTCCGGAGAACTCCGCACCGGGTTCGATGGCGATTTTGCCTGTTTCGATGTTGCCTATCAGGTTGGCTGTGGCTTTCAGGGCAAGCAGTTCAGAAACAATCAGAGATTCAGCTTTCACATTTCCTTCGATTTCAATGTTGGCACACTTGATGTTTCCTTCCACCACGCCGCTTCGTCCGATGATGATTTTGGCTTTGGATTCGATGTTGCCGCGCAGGGCGCCGTCAATGCGGCAGTCAGATGCGGTAATCATATTGCCCTGCAGTTGGGTTCCTTGGGCGATGACGTTCACGGCAGAACCGCCGTATTCTCGAGTATCAGTTTCTTTCATAAGCTTCTATTTTTTATCTATTGATTATTTAGGTAATTCTCTTTAAAAAATTCAGGATAATCTTTACGGTTGTCCCGTTTGTTGTAGAAAGTAGTGTAATTGTTCGTGCTCATGGCATACGCTTCAATGATGCCATCTTCAAATTCAGGTTCAAAATTCTCACTCTTCACCAGGATTTGATAATAATCCATGGCATCGTCTAAGTTGTTGAATTTGGAGATGGTGATCATCTGGTGTTTGTTGTCAATCAAGAAGCTGCTTATAGTCAGGTTTTTCAGACTAAAAAACGTGTTGTTGAAATTGGTAAGCTCTTGTTTGGCAGTTTGAAGAGGCATTTCGGCAGTTTTCACCAATAATACGACATAGTGTTGGTCATTGGGATTGAATTGATAAACACTTTCCTTTTTCGGGGTGGGAAGGACTTCCTGCAGAAGTTCATCCTTTTTTTCATGACTTTCGATGCCCAGACTTTTCTGAATCTGTTCGCGAGTGAAGTTGGACAGGTAGAATCGGGCGAGGTCAGCCACAGGCTCTTTGTTATACTTAGTCACGATGTCGGTCAGTCCGACAATAAGGGTGTCTTGGTTATAGATTTGTCCTGCGGCAACAGCGCGCAGATAGGCATATTGGGATTTCAGCGTGACATCAGTACAATTTGGGATAGCCTCGTCTGCGGCGGCCACCACTTTGCTCCACCGTTTGTTGGTGAAATCCTCGTATGTTTGGGCGTATTGGGTTTCCAGCACTTTTTCTTTGGCTGCCAGCTTGTTATAATAATCAGGATCTTGAATCAGCTTGGCATAGTCTGTTTCCGGATATTTGGTCAGCAGGGTGTTTTTATAGGTTTCACCTTTAGGATCGCCGGTTTTAGTGTAAAGGGTGTAAAGCATATAGAGAGCGGGCAGGGCAAATTCGCTTTTCGGGTAGCGTTGGAGCAGGGATTCAAAAGAAGCGCAGGCGCGTTTGGTATCGTTCAAGAGATCCTGATACATGAACCCCGTTTCGTATAAGTCTTTGGCTATTATGGCATTAGCGGTATCTTTGGCCCCTGGTCTCAAAGGAAGGTCTTGCAAATAATAAGCTTCTTTTGTGGGGTCGGTTTCACGGGTGGCTATTGGATTGCCATCTTCATCGTATTCCACGGTGTCTCTGGCCAAAGACGGATCGTTCATCAGAGCCATGTCGTCGAATGAAATCTGAGTCTTATTACTGATGAACCAGTTGTCTTCCAGTTTCCGGTTTCCGAAACGGCGGTAGAAGTCCTGTTGACCGGCAGTTACCAAAGACTGGTTGTAGAAATACCATTTGCCGTTGGAGTTGTTCATGTTGTTGTTGATGTTCGTGTAGGAGGCGGCGTTCTGCATGGCTAGCATACGTTCAGCCTCTTCAGCGGCAGCTTTTCGCTCAGCTTCAGTATAGTCGGCAATCATCTTTCTCACCCAGGCATTCCGCTGTGCTTCCGGCAGGTTGGCGATGCGTAACAAACTGTCTTGCAGGTCGATTTCATCCAGTTTATCCACCAAGTCTCTCAGAACATTTGATTTTTTCTGAATCTCTTCGTATTTTGGATAATTTTTAGGGATGGACATCATGGCGGTGTCATAGTAGTGTTGCGCCTCGCGGTATTCATTCAGTTCGAAATAAAGGTCAGCCAGGGTAATGGCGGAAAAAGTTTTCTGATAGTTGTTTTCCGTTGAGGCAGATACGGATTTGGCCAGATAATCTATGCGTTGATCCTCATCTTCATCTATGCGGGCGATTTCAGAGAAGGCGTAGTAGATTTGGTCGCGGTAGTTCTCGTTTTTCTTATCCTCCAGCATCTTTTTGAGTTGTTTGGTGATGGCGTTACGGTTAGACTCGGTTCCATCGTAATTGGCAGCCAAATGCATCTGGGCGCAGAATGTCATCTCATAATTGTCGGACTTTTTGATGACTGTTTTGAAGTTTTTTTGGGCTTCCGCCTGTTGACCGAGGTTTTCGTAGAGTTCGCCAAGGATAAGTTGCAGCCGGGTGCGGAAATCCCGTTTTGGTTTGTTGTCAAGCGCATTACTGATGTAATCTATAGCTTCCTGCACATCGCCGTCGGGGGCGGTGAGGTGGTATTCGGCTTTTGCGGCGTTGAAGAGCACGGCGAATTTCTTCTTGTTCTTCTTTTCGTTCATGTAGCGAATGGTTTCCAGCAGTTCATCGGCGCTGGAATAGTAACCTTGCCGCATTTGGGCACGGGCAAGCAGTACCTCCGCTTCGTTGCGGACGTTCGACTTCGGGTAGGTGTGCGCGATGTAGTTCAGCACACGCTGCGCCTGCACGTAGTCTTGCTTGTAGAAATAGGATTTGGCCATCAGGAAATAAGCGTCGTCAATGGTTTTGACGTATTCCTTGCCCTTGATCATCATTGAATGTTTGTGGATGGCCTTCGAGGATTTCTCGATGGTGCGGTCCAGATGGGACAGGCAGGGGCCAAGCTCGGATTTGTCTGGATAGTTGTAAATCGGTAGCGTGGCCGTGAAGTTGTCTTTAGAGAGTTTGGCGTATGCCTTCTCCGCCTCTTTCATCGCCTGGTTGCCGTTCCAATAGACGTTGTATTTGCATGTTACATTATGGTATGCGCGGTTTGGAAAGGTGTTTTTGGAGGTAGAACAACCTGTCAGTGCTGCTATGACCAGCAGACTGATACCCATTTTGGCGAATATTTTTGTTTTCTTCTTCAACGATTTGTTCTTTTTAATGAAAAGTGATTAACGAGGAAATAGTTCTTTTATTTTGTTTTATTCGCAAAATATTCGTCCAAAAGGCGTTGTACATATTTTCCGAATACATCGAACTCGATGTTGACCACGGAGCCGGGTTTCAGGTTGTGGAAATTGGTGACTTTGTAGGTGTAGGGGATGATGGCTACGGAAAAACGGCCTTTTTCGGAATCCACCACGGTGAGGCTCACGCCGTTAACGGAAATGGAACCTTTGGGAACGGTGAAGTTGTTCTTTTCGGGGTCGTAGGTGAAATAGAACCGCCAGCTGCCGTTTTCATCCACCACTTTCTCACAGACAGCCGTTTGATCAACGTGTCCTTGTACGATGTGACCGTCGAAACGGCCGTCCATGCGCATGCTGCGCTCGAGGTTCACCTCGTCGCCCACCTTCCACGTGCCGAGGTTGGTCTTCAGCATCGTCTCCTCCATGGCGGTCACCACATACTGTTTCTTTTCTTTGTCTAATTTCACGATGGTGAGACAGCAGCCGTCGTGCGCCATGCTTTGGTCAATATTCAACTCGTCCGCAAAGTCCACTTCCAACGTGAAGTCGAAATTGGTTCTATCTTGTTCAATCTTAACGATTTTGCCAGTTTTCTCTATAATTCCAGTAAACATTCTTATCCAAAATTAAAACCTGCAAAGATACAAATTTTTCGCAAGTGCAGAGATATTGCATTTTAGTGCGCCTCCAACCAGTTCTTCCCCGAACTGATGTTCACGTCCAACGGCACCGATAGCTGCATGGCGCCCGACATGTGCTCGCGCACGAGGGTTGTTAGCGTCTCTAATTCGTCGGGGTAAGTGTCGAAGATAAGTTCGTCGTGGACTTGCAGGATCATCTTGCTGCGCATATTCCGCTCATTCATAGCTTGATAGATACGCACCATAGCGATCTTGATGAGGTCGGCGGCGGTGCCTTGGATGGGCGCGTTGATGGCGTTGCGTTCGGCGGCGGCCCGCAAAACACCGTTCTTCGCGTTGATGTCGCGGATGTTGCGGCGGCGGCCCATGAGCGTCTCCACGTATTCGTGCTCGCGGGCGAAATCCAGCGTGTCGTTCAGATAGTCCGAGATTTTCGGGAAACTGCGGAAGTAGTCGGTGATGAGCTGCTTGGCCTCGGCCTGCGGAATCTGCAGACGGTCGGCGAGACCGAAGGCGGAGATGCCGTACAGAATCCCGAAGTTGACGGTCTTGGCGGCGCGGCGCATGTCGGCGGTAACCTCCTCTTTGTCAACACCGTAGATGTGTGCGGCCATCGTCGCGTGGATGTCCTCGTTGTTGCGGAAGGTCTCGATCATGCGCTCGTCCTGGCATACGTGCGCGACGATGCGGAGCTCGATCTGCGAGTAGTCGGCGGCGAGCAGCACGTTGCCGTCGGAGGGCACGAATGCCTTTCGGATGTCGCGGCCGCGCTCGGTGCGCACGGGGATGTTCTGCAGGTTCGGGTTGAGGGAGCTGAGCCGACCCGTGGCCGTAATCGTCTGAGTGAACGTGGAATGGATGCGCCCCGTCTTCGGGTTGATGAGCTGTGGCAGCGCATCGATGTAGGTGGATTTCAGCTTCGACAGCTTGCGCCACTCCAAGATCAGTGGCACGATCGGATGCTTGTAGGCCATCTTCTTGAGCACCTCCTCGCCGGTCTGATACTGCTTGCTCTTGGTCAGACGGGCGTTCTTCACGAGGTTCATCTTCTCGAAGAGAATCTCCCCTAACTGCTTGGGCGAACCGATGTTGAAAGTCTCGCCGGCATATTCGTAAATCTGCTGCTCGATGGCGGCAATTTCGGCGTTCATCGTTTCGGAGTTCTGCTGCAAGGTGTCCACATCGACTTTCACACCGGTGTATTCCATATCGGCCAACACGGGTACCAAAGGCATCTCCATCTGCGTGAACAAATCCGACAACTTATTCTCTTTCAGTTCTTTACCCAAGATCGGATAGAGTTTTTGCAGTAACAGAATCTGTTCGTTCTCGGGTGCGGGCGACGGTTTGCCGGTCTCCGTCAATTCGTAGTCGAAGTAGCTGAGGGCGAGGTCGCTGAGTTGGTGCTTGCGCTCGGGTTGCAGCAGGTAATGGGCGATTTGCACGTCCCAGAAGGTGCATTTCGGCTCCACACGGAACGACCGGAGGTATTTGTAGGTGTTTTTGCAGTCGTGCATGACCACGGTGCGCGGTTCCCCGAAAATCAGCTTTATAAACTCCTGATAATAACGATGTTCACTCTCCACCCAGTGGTAGTAGGTGGTGGTTTCGTCGAAGGCGAAGGCGAATCCGGCAATGCGTTCTTGTTGGAAAATCCACGTAAAGAAGATTATTTCGCTTCGCTCAATTTTAGATCTCCGCGGATCGCGCGGATTTGCGCGGATAATATCTTCTGGCGAAGATATTTCCACGATTTTGGGAAGTTCGAAGACTGTTTTAGGGAGTTGAGGTTCCTCGTTACCTTGCGGGGTGGCTTCTTCGATGGGGGAGAAGAGGTCGGGGGCGGCTTTCGGTTGCGGCATCTGCAGCGACAAATCCGTGAAGATGCGTTTGGTGAGGGCCTTGAACTCCAGTTCATCGAAGATGGCTTTGAGTTTTTGCGGGTCAGGACCGTTGTAGGCCATCTGGTCGAAGTTGTACTCCATCGGGATGTCTATCATGATGGTAGCCAGCTCTTTGGAGAGGAATGCCTGCTCCTTGTATTGGTTCATGAGGGTGCGGGTCTTCTCGTTGTCCTTGTCGAAGTTGCGGGCATACATCTCCTCGATGCTGCCGTAGTTGGCGAGCAGTTTTTGGGCGCGCACCTGTCCGATGCCGGGCACGCCGGGGATGTTGTCGGAGGCATCGCCCCAGAGACCGAGCATATCGATCAGCTGCTCAGGTCGTTCGATCTTGTACTTTTCGCAGATCTCCGCCACACCGAGGATCTCTGCCGGCTGCCCGAACTTGCCGGGCTTGTACATGCGGATATGGTCGGAAACGAGCTGACCGTAGTCCTTGTCGGAGGTGAGCATCAGCACCTCAAAACCCTCTATTTCAGCATGTTTGGCCAACGAACCGACCAAGTCATCCGCCTCATAACCGTCGATGCCGACCATCGTAATCTGGAAGGCGTCGAGGATGCGTTTGATGTAAGGGATGGATGTTACGATGTCGTCGGGCGTGGCTTCGCGGTTCTCCTTGTAGTGTTCGTACTCGACGTGCCGGAAGGTGGGCGCGCCGGTGTCAAAGGCTACGGCCACGTGGGTGGGTTTCTCGTTCTTGAGCACCTCGTACAGCGAGTTGGTGAAGCCGAGCATTGCGGAGGTGTTCAGCCCCTTGGTGGTGAATCGCGGACTCTTGATCATCGCGTAGTACGCTCTGAAAATCAAGCCCATAGCATCTATCAGGAGGATTTTTTTCGTCATTGCCTTTGGTTTTTTTTTAAGAAAGGCAAAAGTACAAAAAAAACGGCTATTGGTTATTAGCAGTTAGCTATAGACCGTAGAGACGCGCCATGGCACGTCTCTACAACGGTATCTCATTTTTCGTGGCATTCGAAAGATAAATACATTTGAATGCCATATTCCGGTATATATTGTCCAATGGTATCCCTTGAGTTCCAGAAGGAACATTCCATAGCGGATTCCCTTTCGTAAAGAACAGAATTATCATAGATAGGGTAAGGGACACTGTCATGCAATGCCGTGTCGATAATGTCATAATAACTATTATCCATGCAGTAGCATGTTCTGATTTTTCCGCATCCCGCCGCCATTATCGCTGTAATGACTAATAATATGCAAATTGTTACATTCTTCATCATTTTTAATTCTTAATTCATCATTCTTAATTTAAAACGCGTATCCGATGCCCGCCGAGGCAAACCCCTTGATGCCGACGCCAAGCTCGAAGGAACCGAAGAGGTGGTCGCCCCCGGCCCGAACTCCGAAAGCCGTGAGTTGGAAGGAAGGGGTTACCTTGCTGCTTTTTTCCCAACGGTAATCCCCAAAATTCCCCATATACAATTCCTTCCCTAAAAACAGGGTCGTGCCGGCAGCAACGGCCGAATAAAGGGTCACGTGCGGACGGTTAAAGTAGGAAAACCGCAGTTCAGGCATCAAGGTGAGGCAATTCATCCTCCGTTGAGTGTAAACGGCATCTGTGTGAAACGGATAGTCCGTGTGGTCTTTGTAGTAGGCGTAGTTCACCATGGCGCCGACCCAAAACCATTTGGTCAACCGATAATGGTAGTTGAACGAGAA
>Ga0310691_10000455_pt1 | contig 77631 bp, 65 predicted proteins | sample 176DNAGHGlowgp2_FD_203887 | JGI IMG/M metagenome (GOLD analysis project Ga0310691, IMG submission 203887) | Sheep rumen microbial communities from Palmerston North, Manawatu-Wanganui, New Zealand - 1766 DNA GHGlow gp2 (v2) (version 2) | ecosystem: Host-associated > Mammals > Digestive system >...
GCAGTCGGAGAAAGTTCTTCTGGAAAGTATTGTTTTCCGTTCTCTCTTCTAAGCTCTCAGTCATTTTTACTATTTGGGGACTTGTTTCCCAAATAGTAAAAATCATTAAAAGTTTTAGGAAAGGGGTACGGGGAATAACCCTTTTTCAAAAGGGTTTTCCCCGATTACTCCGCAAGGGTGCTGCGGTAAATTCTGATTTAGTGTAAGAGGTGAGACAGATGTTTGGAAAAGTTAACAGCATAGGGCTTTTAGGACTAAATGCGTTCAAAGTTGAAGTAGAGATCGAGTCCAGTGCGGGGCTGCCTGCATTTGACATAGTAGGACTTGCAGATGTAGCGGTAAGGGAGAGCCGTGAGAGGATACGTTCGGCTTTTCGCAGCAGCAGACTTGGATTTCCCAAGGGCAGGGTACTTGTGAACCTTGCGCCGGCGGACGTAAAAAAATCCGGTACGGTACATGATCTTGCGATAGCGGTCTCGCTGATGTGTGCAGCGGGGATCATCGACCCAAAGCAGATCCGGGACGCTGCATTTATCGGAGAGGTCTCTCTCAGCGGTGAGCTGAGGCGTGTAAACGGAGTTTTACCTATGACCATACTGGCGCAAAAGGGCTTAAAGGAGATATATGTTCCCGGGGAAAACCTACTTGAGGCTTCTGCGGTCAGGGGTATAAAGGCTTATGGTGTCCAGTCGCTTGAACAGCTGGCAAGGCACTTTTCCGGCAGGGAGATCATGCAGCCTGCGCCGGTTTTCGTCCCTGCGAAGGCGGATTATCTCAGCACTCTGGATTTTGCCGATGTGCGTGGCCAGGCGGCTGCGAAAAAGGCGCTGGAGATAGCAGCGGCAGGCGGACACAACGTTTTGATGATAGGTTCGCCCGGCTCGGGAAAATCCATGCTTGCCAAGCGTATGCCGTCGATACTTCCGCAAATGACTTTTGAAGAATCTATTGAGACCACGGGTATACATTCTGTTGCCGGGGTGCTTGACAGCCAGCGTCCGCTTATAACCACAAGGCCCTTTCGCTCACCGCACCATACCGTGTCGGCGGCAGGACTTGCGGGAGGGGGGACGCCCCCAAGACCGGGAGAGATATCGCTGGCACATAACGGACTGCTGTTTCTTGACGAGCTGGCGGAGTTTTCCCGTCCTGCCCTTGAGATACTGCGTCAGCCTCTTGAGGATATGAAGGTGACGATTTCACGTGTGTCGGGAAGTATAACCTATCCCAGTTCGTTTATGCTCATAGGCGCAATGAACCCATGCCCATGCGGATATTATGGTCACCCCACAAGAAAATGTATATGCTCAAAGCATCAGGTGGATCACTATCTGAACAAAATATCCGGTCCACTGCTGGACAGGTTCGATATTCACCTCGAAGTCGCTCCCGTTGAGTTTGCCGACCTTTCCTCAGGGGAAAAGGAAGAATCATCGGAAAGCATCAGACAGCGTGTGCAGGCGGCAAGGGACATCCAGAACAAGCGCTACGAAGGTACGGGGATAACATGTAACGCAAGGATAAGTCCGGAAATAATCCACGATGTCTGCCCCATGACCGATAAAGCCGAAGCGATGCTGGGCAGTATCTTTGAAAAGCTTGGTCTCTCCGCAAGAGCTTATGAAAAGATCCTCAAAGTCGCAAGGACCGTTGCGGATATGGACGGCGCAGACATTATTGATAAGGCGCATATCGCACAGGCGGTGCAGTACAGAAGCCTTGACAGAAAGTACTGGAAATCGTGATATGGACATTATAATAAGACAGCTCACAGATAAAGACGACCCTCTGCAAATAAGCAATATCTACGAGCAGAGCTGGAAATATGCCTACAAGGGCATCATTCCGCAGGCGTATCTTGACAGCATACCAAGCGGCAGGTGGGTGAAAAGCCTTGATACGCCCGGCAGAACGCATTTTGCAGCCGAGCTTGACGGAAAGCTTGTGGGCACGGCGAGCATTTGCCCGTCACGCTGGGAAAAGCACAGCGACTGCGGCGAGATCGTTTCGATATACTTTCTTCCCGGGTTCATGGGAAAGGGCTTTGGCGGCGCACTTTTTGACCGCTGCGTGAGCGAACTCACGAAGCAGGGCTTTGAGCGCGTCATTCTCTGGGTGCTGGAGGAAAACAGCCGTGCAAGGCGGTTTTACGAGCGAAACGGCTTTGTCTGCACAGGGGAGTACCGCGAGGACAGCATCGGCGGAAAAACCTTGCGCGAAGTGCTGTACACAAATGATAACAATTAAAACAACCTATGGTTGTTTTTGTGCACACAATAAAACAACCTAATGGAAATGAAAAGGCAAATGGAAATGAAGATGAAAAGACAGACTGAAAAAGCGCGCAAAGCGTCTGTCTGTCGGTCTTTTCACCACACCGACGGGGTGAATGTATAATTCTTATCAACAGCAGACGGGATAGTATCTATTCTGACAGCATTTCCCATATTTCACACTGCGTTAATAAAAAAGTTACGGAATATCGCATGAATGGTAATAATAGAAAATTTCAGCCGAAATTATACCAAAAATGTGCAAAACGCTGATTTTGCCCTAATTGAATATTTTGCAGGTGCAAAACTCTTGACATCCTGATTTCAGTATTATATAATTGTATACTGTATCATAATGGAGTTTTGTACCTTTTCTTTTGGTTTTTCAGAGATTTTAAGGTGCCTCTCAGGTGGGATCGGATCAGTTTGAGAGAAATTTTAAACAAAAATTCACAAAACGTTCATCTTATCCGGGAAGCTGCAGAACGAAATGGTAAATAATTTAAGGAGTGATAGAGCCTATGGTGAATGTCAAGGACGTAAAACTCGGTAAGAACACGAGAAAGAGCTTCGCTAAGATCAATGAGGTCCTGGAGATGCCCAATCTTATCGAGGTACAGAAAAACTCTTACAAATGGTTTATTGAGGAGGGTCTGAAGGAGGTATTCAGCGAAGCTTCCACAATTACCGATTATAACGGTAATCTGGAGCTGAACTTTGTGGGATACCGTTTTGATGACCAGCCGAAGTATTCTATTGCGGAGTGCAAGGCGAGGGATGCTACGTACTCTGTGCCTTTGAGGGTCACCGCAAGACTTAACAACACCGAAACAGGTGAGATAAAAGAGTCTGAGGTGTTTATGGGCGATTTCCCGAAAATGACCGACAGCGGTACTTTTGTAATCAACGGTGCAGAGCGTGTTATCGTTTCACAGCTGGTTCGTTCGCCCGGTGTTTATTATGCCTTTGACAAAGACAAGACCGGTAAGGATCTTTTCAAGACCACCGTTATCCCTAACCGTGGTGCGTGGCTTGAATACGAAATGGATTCCAACGACGTTGTCTATGTAAGAATAGATAAGAACAGAAAGATCCCTCTTACCACATTCCTGCGTGCTATCGGAGAAACAGGGACCAACGAGGAGATCGAGGCTGAGTACGGAAAAGACGAGCGTATCGAGCAGACTATCCTTCAGAAGGATCAGACCGCTAACAGAGAGGAAGCGCTGCTTGAGGTTTACAAAAAGCTTCGTCCGGGCGAGCCTCCCACGGTGGAGTCTGCCGAGAATCACCTTAACAATCTGTTTTTTGACGCAAAAAGATACGATCTTTCAAGATTCGGACGCTATAAGTACAACAAGAAGCTGGGCATAGCTTCAAGACTTGCAGGACACAGACTTTCCCAGCCGGTAATCGATCCTCTCACAGGCGAGATACTTGCCGAGGCAGGAGAGCTTGTGGATTTCGATCAGGCTACAAAAATAGAGGCTGCAGGCGTGCGTGAGGTCTTTGTCAGAGTAGAGGTAAAGGAGTTTGTTACCTCTTCCACAGGAGAGACTGAGATAAGGCTTGAAGAGCACGAGGTCAAGATCATCGGAAGCAACATGGTAGATATCGCAGACTTTGTAAACTTCGATGCCAAGAGCCTTGGAGTTAACGAAAAGGTATCCTTCCCTGTGCTCAGACAGATCCTTGATGAGTGCGACAGCGAGGAAGAGCTTATGGAGGCTGTAAAGTCCAGAGTCGACGAGCTTGTTCCGAAGCATATCACAGTTGACGACATAATCGCAACAGTTTCTTATTTCCTCAACCTTTGTGACGGCGTAGGAACTGTTGACGATATCGACCATCTTGGCAACAGAAGAATAAGATCCGTTGGCGAGCTGCTCCAAAACCAGTTCAGGATCGGCTTTACCAGAATGGAAAGAGTCGTTCACGAAAGAATGAATATCCAGTCTCAGGATACAGAGGTCGCAACTCCTGCGGCGCTTATAAATATCAGACCTATCACAGCCGCTATCAGAGAGTTTTTCGGATCTTCGCCTCTGTCACAGTTCATGGATCAGAACAACCCTCTTGCAGAGCTGACACATAAGAGAAGACTCTCTGCATTGGGCCCCGGCGGTCTTTCAAGAGACAGAGCCGGATTTGAGGTTCGTGACGTTCACTATACACATTACGGAAGAATGTGTCCTATCGAGACTCCTGAAGGACCTAACATCGGACTTATCTCCTATCTTGCTTCCTTTGCAAGGATCAATGAGTACGGATTTATCGAGGCTCCTTACAGAAAAGTGGATAAGGAAACAGGTGTTGTTACCGATGAGGTAGTTTATATGACTGCCGATGTGGAGGACAACTATATGGTCGCTCAGGCAAACGAGCCTCTTACCGAGGATCATAAGTTTGCAAGGGCTAAGGTAAACGGAAGATACAGAGATCAGATCCTTGAGATCGAAAGAGAAAAGATCGATTTCATGGACGTTTCTCCTAAAATGGTAGTGTCCGTGGCTACCGCTTGTATCCCGTTCCTTGAAAATGATGACGCTAACCGTGCCCTCATGGGTTCAAACATGCAGCGTCAGGCAGTTCCGCTTATAAAAACAGAAAACCCGATAGTCGGTACGGGTATGGAATATAAGGCTTGCGTTGACTCGGGAGTGGCTGTTGTCGCAGACGCTGACGGCGTGGTCGAAAGCGTTGACGCAGACAAGATCGTTGTACGTGAAAAGAACGGCGAGATGCACACCTACGAGATGACCAAGTTCAAAAGATCAAATGCAGGTACCTGCACAAACCAAAGACCTATCGTCGATAAGGGCGAAAAGATCAAGAAGGGTCAGGTCATCGGTGACGGTCCGGCTACCTCAAACGGAGAGCTTTCGCTGGGTAAGAACGCACTTATCGGCTTTATGACATGGGAAGGCTATAACTACGAGGACGCCGTTTTGCTCAACGAGAACCTTGTTAAGCAGGACAAATACACCTCTATCCATATCGAAGATCTGGAAACAGAGGCAAGAGATACAAAGCTCGGACCTGAGGAGATCACAAGAGATATCCCCAATGTGGGCGAGGATGCTCTGAAGGATCTGGACGATAACGGTATCATAAGGATCGGTGCAGAGGTACGCTCGGGAGATATCCTGGTAGGTAAGGTAACACCTAAGGGCGAGACTGAGCTGACTGCAGAGGAAAGACTGCTTCGTGCGATCTTCGGAGAGAAGGCAAGAGAGGTAAGAGATAACTCTCTTAAAGTTCCTCACGGAGAGGCAGGCATCATAATAGATGTCAAGGTGTTCACAAGAGAAAATTGTGAAGAGCTTTCACCGGGAGTAAACAAGCTGGTAAGATGCTATATCGCACAAAAGAGAAAGATCTCTGTGGGCGATAAGATGGCAGGTAGACACGGTAACAAGGGTGTCGTTTCAAGGATACTGCCCCAGGAGGATATGCCGTTCCTGGAGGACGGAACTCCGCTTGATATCTGCCTTAACCCTCTGGGCGTTCCTTCACGTATGAACATCGGTCAGGTGCTTGAGGTACATCTGGGTATGGCTGCAAAGGCGCTTGGCTGGAAGATAATGACCCCTGTATTTGACGGCGCACACGAGGCGGATATTCGTGAGTGCTTTGAGATGGCACAGAAGAATTATCTTGAGCATAAAGATGATGAGTTCACCGTTCATAAAATGGAGGATCTCATCAACACAAATGCACTGAGCATGGCTCAGGACGGCAAGTTCACCGTTTATGACGGAAGAACCGGAGAAAAGTTTGATAACAGGGTAACAGTGGGCTATATGTACTACCTCAAGCTCCACCACCTTGTTGACGATAAGATCCACGCACGTTCAGTAGGTCCTTACTCACTGGTAACACAGCAGCCTCTTGGCGGTAAGGCACAGTTCGGCGGACAGAGATTCGGTGAAATGGAGGTATGGGCACTGGAGGCTTACGGTGCTGCATATACGCTCCAGGAGATCCTTACAGTCAAGTCCGACGACCTTAACGGACGTGTAAAGACATATGAGGCTATCGTAAAGGGACAGAACGTACCTAAGCCGGGCGTTCCGGAAGCTTTCAAGGTGCTTATCAAGGAGCTTCAGTCACTTTGCCTTGACATCAAGGTACTCAACATCAACAACGAGGAGATCGACCTGAAACAGAAGTTTGATGATGACGATGACCTTATCCCAACACCTGAAATAGATGACGAGATAGATTATTCCACAGACGCTGACGACTTTGCAGACGGCTTTGCAGCCGAGGACGAAGATGGATTGTCCGAGCTTGGCGACGACGATTTCGAGGATGATTTCGACGACGATGAAGAGGACTTCGGCGACGAGGAATAACACGTGAAAAGAGTGCCCCCATGGGCAGATCCAGCCCGTGGGAACACATCAGCCAAAGGTAAACCAAATTATACAGGAAGAGGGTACAGCTGTTGGATTTTAATGTATTTGAATCAATAAAGATCGGTCTTGCATCGCCCGATAGGATCCGTGAGTGGTCTTATGGCGTTGTTGAAAGACCTGAAACTATAAACTATCGTACACAGAAGCCTGAAAAGGACGGACTTTTCTGCGAAAAGATCTTCGGACCGACAAAGGACTGGGAATGTCACTGCGGAAAGTATAAGAAGATCCGCTTTAAAGGCAAGGTCTGCGAGCGCTGCGGCGTTGAGGTAACAAGAGCTAAAGTAAGACGTGAGAGAATGGGTCATATCGAGCTTGCTGCTCCTGTTTCACATATCTGGTACTTCAAGGGTACTCCTTCAAGGATCGGACAGATGCTGGAGATCTCACAGAAAAGACTTGAAGAGGTGCTGTATTTCACAAAGTATATCGTTATAGACCCGGGCGACACAGAGCTTGTAAAGGGTCAGCTTCTCACCGAGAAGGATTATAACGAGATGCTGGAAAAGTACGACGAGGATCAGTTCAAGGCCGGTATGGGCGCAGAGGCTATCAAGGAGCTGCTGTGCGAGATCGACCTTGATAAGCTTGCAGATGAGCTTAAAGAAGAACTGAAGGATCTTTCCTCCGGACAGAAAAGGATCAAGCTGCTCAAAAGGCTGGAGATCGTCGAGGCGTTCAGAATGTCCGGCAACCGTCCTGAGTGGATGATACTTGACGTGGTGCCTGTTATCCCGCCGGATCTGAGACCTATGGTAATGCTGGACGGCGGAAGATACGCTACCAGCGACCTTAACGACCTTTACAGACGTGTTATCAACAGAAATAACCGTTTGAAGAGAATGCTTGAGCTGGAAGCTCCGGATATTATCGTAAGAAACGAAAAGAGAATGCTCCAGGAAGCTGTTGATGCACTCATCGACAACGGCAGACACGGCAGGCCTGTTACCGGACCTAATAACAGAGCCTTCAAGTCTCTTTCGGATATGCTTAAAGGTAAGCAGGGACGTTTCCGTCAGAACCTTTTGGGTAAGCGTGTTGACTACTCCGGACGTTCGGTTATCGTTGTAGGTCCTGAGCTTAAAATGTATCAGTGCGGTCTGCCTAAGGAAATGGCTCTGGAGCTTTTCAAGCCATTCGTTATGAAAAGACTGGTGGACACAAATCCTACTATCAATATAAAGAGCGCAAGGAAAATGGTGGAGAGAGCAAAGCCGGAGGTATGGGACGCTCTTGAGAACGTTATCAAGGGACACCCTGTAATGCTCAACCGTGCGCCTACGCTCCACAGACTTGGTATCCAGGCGTTTGAACCTGTGCTTGTAGAGGGAAGAGCTATCAAGCTCCATCCGCTGGTATGTACAGCCTTCAATGCAGACTTTGACGGTGACCAGATGGCGGTCCACCTTCCTATATCTGTGGAGGCTCAGGCTGAGGCAAGATTCCTTATGCTTGCTGCAAATAACCTGCTCAAACCTTCAGACGGAAGCCCTGTGGCTGTTCCTTCACAGGATATGCTGCTTGGTTCCTATTACCTCACACTGGCAAAGGACGGCGAGCCGGGCGAGGGCAAGGTGTTCAGAGATGTGAACGAGGCTCTTATGGCTTATGACCAGAAGATAGTTTCGCTCCAGTCCAAGATTAAGGTAAGGATCTCAAAACAGATCGGCGATAAGCAGGTATCAAAGATAATCGGTGCAACTGTGGGAAGACTTATTTTCAACGAGGTGATCCCGCAGGATCTGGGCTATGTTGACAGAACAAACTCGGATAAGCAGTTTGACCTGGAAATAGATTTCCTTGTAAAGAAGAAACAGCTTAAAGACCTTATCGATAAGTGTATCCATAAGCACGGCACCACCGCAACCAGCGAGGTGCTTGATAAGATAAAGGCTCTGGGCTATAAATACTCCACAAAGGCAGCTATCACCGTGGCTGTGTGCGATGCGGAGATCCCGCCTGCAAAGAAGGATATCCTTGCAAAGGCAGATGCGCTTGTTGATAAGATCGACAAGCAGTATAAGAGAGGTTATATCTCAAGAGAAGAAAAATCCAAAAAGTTCATCGAGATCTGGAATAATGCTACCGATGAGGTAACTGCCGCACTTCAGGCAAACCTTGACCCTTATAACCCCATCAACATGATGGCTGATTCGGGAGCCCGTGGTTCCATCAACCAGATCAGACAGCTTGCAGGTATGCGTGGACTTATTGCCAATACATCAGGTTCCACCATCGAAATGCCTATCAGAGCAAACTACCGTGAAGGACTTAATATTCTGGAATACTTTATCTCCTCCCGTGGTGCCCGTAAAGGTCTGGCAGATACAGCTCTGCGTACAGCTGACTCGGGTTACCTTACAAGACGTCTTGTTGACGTTTCTCAGGATGTTATTATCCATGAGGACGACTGCGGAAGTGACGTAGGTATAGAGATATTCGATATCAAAAACGGTAACGAAATGATCGAGCCTCTTACAGAAAGACTTGTGGGCAGATTCCTTGTTGAGGATTATAAGGACAGCCAGACAGGAGAAATGATCTGCTCAAAGACAAAGCTTATCAACGAGCATGATGCAGAAAGGATAGTTGCAGCCCTTGAAAAGGACGGCAAAAAGTCTATCCAGATCAGATCGGTGCTCCAGTGCCACGCTAAGCACGGAGTATGCGCTAAGTGCTATGGTGCTAACCTTGCAACAGGCAACGTTGTTCAGGTGGGCGAGGCTGTCGGCGTAATCTCCGCACAGTCTATCGGTGAGCCGGGTACCCAGCTGACCATGAGAACCTTCCATACGGGCGGTATCGCATCAGCAGAGGATATTACACAGGGTCTGCCGAGAGTTGAGGAGCTGTTTGAGAGCCGTAAGCCTAAGGGCGCAGCGATCATTACCAGACTTGACGGTGTGGTAAGGATCGAGGAGATGAAAAAACAAAAGCATATCATCGTTACCAGCGAAGATGTGGATAACCCCGACGAGGAAGCTTATGCTATCCCGTACGGATATAAGATCAAAGTTCATGACGGCGACGTTGTTAAGGCGGGAGATTCCCTTACAGAGGGCTCTATCAACCCTGCGGATATCCTTGCAGTAAACGGCTCGAAAGCTGTTCAGAACTATATCATCACCGAAGTGCAGAAGGTTTACCGCCTGCAGGGTGTTGATATCAACGATAAGCATATCGAGGTCATCGTTCGCCAGATGATGAAGAAAGTCAAGGTGGACGATCCGGGTTCAAGTTATCTGCTTCCGGGCACTCTGGTGGAGAGAAGCGAGATCATGAGAATGAATGAGGAGATACAGCAGAAGATAGATGCAGGTGACGAGGACGCAAAACTCATTACTACACTGCCTGTTCTTCAGGGTATCACAAAGGCTTCTTCTTACTCTGACTCATTCCTTTCCGCAGCATCCTTCCAGGAGACCACAAAGGCTCTTACAGATGCAGCCATCAGAGGAAAGACCGATAAGCTTATGGGTCTTAAAGAAAACGTTATCATCGGTAAGCTTATACCTGCCGGTACGGGTATGGATATCTATAACAATACCCAGATCGCTAAGGTGGACGCTCACCCTGCTGCACAGACCGGTGCAGAGGGCGGCAGCTTCTGATAGATAGTATTTGAATTTGAAAGGGCGGCAGCAGTGCCGCTCTTTTTTTGTAAAAATGTATATAAATGCACAATGAAAGCAATAGTAAGATAAAGGGACTTTGGTTATTATTTTGACAAAAAGCCCTTGACAAGAGGCGCAAACAAGTGTATAATATTAGAGCATGCCGACATAGGGCAAGTGCGCCCTTTTGGCAGAGCTATCATTTTACGAAAGGAGAGAAAATATGCCAACCTTTAACCAGTTAGTAAGAAAGGGAAGAGATGTTCTGGTGGACAAGTCCACAGCACCTGCTCTTCAGAAGGGATTTAACTCCAAGAAGAAGGTAGTTATCGACCAGTCATGCCCACAGAAGCGTGGAGTTTGCACAGTCGTAAGAACAGCTACACCTAAAAAGCCTAACTCCGCTATGAGAAAGGTTGCCAGGGTAAAGCTCACAAACGGAAACGAAGTAACAGCTTATATTCCGGGCATCGGTCATAATCTGCAGGAGCACAGCGTTGTTCTTATCAGAGGCGGACGTGTTAAGGATCTTCCTGGTGTAAGATATCACATTATCCGTGGTACACTTGATACACAGGGCGTTGCAAAGAGAATGCAGGCAAGATCCAAGTACGGTGCAAAGAGGCCAAAGGCAGGAGCAGCCAAGGGATAATACAGATCTCTGAAGCTCGGAAAGATTAAAGGAATATACTCATTGTCGCAAAATGCGAAGACCACAGTTAGTGTGGAGTGATTTATATAGATGACTCTACATTGGGCTGACGGGGCTGCAGAATATGCTTATTATATATAATAGTGTATGGCTGCGGAGCGAGTACCTGTGAATTCATTTATTTGTGAAGGAGGGAATCAAAGTGCCAAGAAGAGGTAGAGTTACAAAAAGAGACGTGCTTCTTGATCCGGTTTACAATTCAAAGCTGGTAACACGTCTTGTAAACAACATTATGCTCGACGGCAAAAAGGGTGTTGCCCAGAAGATCGTTTACGGTGCATTCCAGATCGTAGAGGAGAAGACAGGCAGACCTGCTCTTGAGGTATTCGAGGAGGCAATGAACAACATCATGCCTGAGCTCGAGGTAAAGGCTCGCCGTGTGGGCGGTGCCACATATCAGGTTCCAATGGAGGTTCGTCCTGACAGACGTCAGACACTGGGACTGAGATGGATAACAAAGTATTCTCGTGAAAGAAACGAGGACACAATGAAGGAAAGGCTCGCTGCAGAGATCATGGACGCACTTAACGGTACAGGCGGATCCTGCAAGAAGCGTGACGAAACACACAGAATGGCTGAAGCTAACAAGGCTTTTGCACATTACAGATGGTAATTTCGGTAAATTAAACAGGAGGAAATTATGCAAAGAGATTGTTCTTTACAGGACACCAGAAATATTGGTATCATGGCTCATATCGATGCCGGCAAGACCACTACTACCGAGCGTATCCTTTTTTATACCGGAATAAACCATAAGATCGGAGAAACTCATGATGGTACAGCCACTATGGACTGGATGGCACAGGAGCAGGAAAGAGGTATAACGATCACCTCTGCTGCAACGACCTGCTATTGGAAGAACCATAGACTTAACATCATTGACACCCCGGGACACGTTGACTTTACTGTTGAAGTTCAGAGATCACTTAGAGTTCTGGACGGATCTGTAACTGTTCTTTGTGCAAAGGGAGGCGTTGAGCCGCAGACTGAGACCGTATGGCGTCAGGCTGATAACTATAAAGTACCAAGAATGGTATACGTGAACAAGATGGACATTATGGGAGCTGACTTCTATAACGTTCTTAATATGCTTCACGACAGACTGCAGTGCAATGCAGTTCCTATTCAGCTGCCTATCGGCGCTGAGGACGAATTTAAGGGAATTATCGACCTTATCGAGATGAAGGCTTATATCTATACAAACGATATCGGCACAGATATCCAGGTCGAGGATATCCCCGAGGATATGAAGGAAAAAGCTGAGCAGTACAGAAGCGAGCTTCTCGAGCACGTTGCTGAAATGGACGACGAGCTTATGGAGAAGTATTTTGACGGTCAGGAGCTCACCGAAGAGGAGATCAAAAGGACCATCAGAAAGTCAACCATTGATAATACAATGGTACCTGTATGCTGCGGTACTTCATACAAGAATAAGGGCGTTCAGAAGCTTCTGGATGCGATCGTAGATTATATGCCGTCACCGCTTGATGTTCCACACATCAAGGGTGTAAACCCCGATACAGGCGAGGAGGACGAGAGACCTTCTTCCGACGATGAGCCTTTTGCAGCTCTTGCTTTCAAGATCGCAACAGACCCGTTTGTTGGTAAGCTGTGCTTCTTCAGAGTTTATTCGGGCGTTCTTACAGCAGGTTCGACAGTTTATAACTCAACAAAGGATAAAAACGAGAGGATCGGCAGGATCCTTCAGATGCATTCCAACCACAGAAAGGATATCGAGGAGATATTCGCAGGCGATATCGGCGCAGCCGTTGGTCTGAAAAATACCACCACAGGTGATACTCTGTGCGACGAAAAGCATCCTATAATCCTTGAATCAATGGAATTCCCTGAGCCTGTTATCCAGCTGGCTATCGAGCCTAAGACAAAAGCAGGTCAGGAGAAGATGGGTATTGCCCTTTCTAAGCTGGCTGAGGAAGACCCGACCTTCAGAACCTGGACTTCTGAGGAAACAGGTCAGACTATTATCGCCGGTATGGGTGAGCTTCACCTTGAGATCATCGTGGACAGACTTCTGCGTGAGTTCAAGGTAGAGGCAAACGTAGGTACACCTCAGGTTTCTTACAAGGAAACTATCACCGCTCCTGCAACTGTGGACTACAAGTATGCTAAGCAGTCGGGTGGTAAGGGTCAGTACGGTCACGTTAAGATCAACGTTGAGCCTAATGAGTCAGGCGCAGGATACGAGTTCATCAACCACGTTGTGGGCGGTGCTATTCCTAAGGAATATATCCCTGCTGTTGACGCAGGTATCAAGGGCGCAATGGAAAGCGGCGTTCTTGCAGGATATCAGGTAGTCGACGTTAAGGTCGAGCTTTACGATGGATCTTATCACGAGGTAGACTCCTCTGAAATGGCATTTAAGATCGCAGGATCTATGGCATTCAAGGAGGCTATGAGAAAGGCTAAGCCTATTATTCTTGAGCCTATCATGAAGGTTTCTGTAATCGCTCCGGATGATTACCTTGGAACAGTTATCGGCGACCTTAACTCACGCCGTGGACAGATCCTCGGTCAGGAGCAGAGAACAGGTGCAGCTCAGGTAGATTGCCTTGTTCCGCTGTCAGAAATGTTCGGTTACTCAAATGACCTGCGTTCCAAGACACAGGGAAGAGGTCAGTATGTAATGGAGCCTCACAGCTATATCCAGGTTCCTAAGAACATATCTGAAAAGATCATGGCTTCGAGAAACAAGAACAACGACTAACTTTTTTAAAAAAAATCCGTTTAGCTATTGCAAAACGAGAAAAAATTTGATATAATTATACCGATGTAATTATACTACGGTATCGTTAAATCGGAAAAAATGAAATTTAAGGAGGAAAATCCTATGGCAAAGGCACATTTTGAAAGAACCAAACCACACGTAAACATTGGTACCATTGGTCACGTTGACCACGGTAAGACCACTCTTACCGCTGCTATCACAAAGACTCTTGCTCTGGAGGGTCTTGCTGAGAAGAAGGACTACGCTAACATCGACTCTGCTCCTGAGGAGAGAGAAAGAGGTATTACAATCAACACCGCTCACGTTGAGTATGAGACAAAGAACCGTCACTACGCTCACGTTGACTGCCCAGGCCACGCTGACTATGTAAAGAACATGATCACCGGTGCTGCTCAGATGGACGGCGCTATCCTGGTTGTTGCTTCTTCCGACGGTCCTATGGCTCAGACAAGAGAGCACCTTCTGCTCGCTCGTCAGGTTGGCGTTCCTGCAATCGTTGTATTCATGAACAAGGCTGACCAGGTTGACGATGAAGAGCTGCTCGACCTCGTTGAGATGGACATCAGAGAGCTGCTTGACAAGTACGATTTCCCTGGCGATGAGACTCCTATCATCAGAGGTTCTGCACTTGCTGCTCTTGAAGCTCCGGACGATCTTAACGATCCTGCTTACAAGCCTATCCTTGACCTTATGGACGCTGTTGACAGCTTTATCCCAACACCTGACAGAAAGGCAGACCTGCCGTTCCTGATGCCTGTTGAGGACGTATTCACCATCACAGGCCGTGGTACAGTTGCTACCGGTAGAGTAGAAAGAGGTCAGCTCAAGACTGGTGAGGAAGTTGAGATCATCGGTCTTACAGAGGAAAGAGCTAAGACTGTTGTTACAGGTATCGAGATGTTCAGAAAGATCCTTGACTACGCTGAGGCAGGCGACAACATCGGCGCACTGCTCCGTGGTATTCAGAGAACAGACATCAAGAGAGGTCAGGTTCTTTGTAAGCCGGGCTCCATTCACCCAGAGACCAAGTTCTCCGGTCAGGTTTACGTTCTGAAGAAGGAAGAGGGCGGCCGTCATACTCCGTTCTTCAACAACTACAGACCTCAGTTCTATTTCAGAACAACAGACGTTACAGGCGTTATCAGCCTTCCTGCTGATAAGGAAATGTGCATGCCTGGCGATAACGTAGAGATGGACGTTGAGCTTATCACTCCAATCGCTATCGAAGAGGGTCTGAGATTCGCTATCCGTGAGGGTGGTAGAACAGTTGGTTCCGGCGTTGTTACCAAGATCAACAAGTAATCTTGAAACGCTGAATAGCTAATATGCAATTCAAGGGAGTTGTCTGCAAGGACAGCTCCCTTTTTTGTGTTGACAAATATGCTCGCCGTGGGTTATAATGTGTAAAGAGAAACTAAATGCGGAGGATAAAAATGAAGCTTTTCAAAAGATTTCATATCGCCTCAAACGCACTTGCCCTTTTGCTGCTGACGGTATTCCTTGTCTGGACGATCTGCATGCTTTCTGACCTGCCGAAGAAATTTGGTATGCATTACGGCATGGACGGCAATTTCGATATATACAGCGAGAACAAAATAATGGCGTTCTACCCTTTTTTTGCAGGGTACGGTCTGTTTGTCATATTCAGCCTTCTCTCCTTTGCCGCAAGCAAAATAAAAAAGGTCGGCGGCAAGTATAAGGAAAACGAAACCGAGGGCATACGCATTGTAATAAGATTTATGTGCGATATGATGAAACTGTGCTGGGCGGTGTTCTATGCGTTTTGGTCATTCCACGTTATACACCAGTCACGCTGGCATTTCATCATAAACCGAAATTTCACAATAGTGCTTGCCCTTGCTTTGCCGCTGTATGCCACAATTGCCGCTGACCAGATCAGAAAGCATAAATTGAGAAAACAGGAGAAATCATGAGCTACATCGAATTTAAAGACGTCGTAAAAGAATACAAGATGGGCGAGACTACTATCCTTGCCAACGATAAGGTGAATTTCACTATCGAAAAAGGCGAGCTTTGCGTCATCGTCGGCGCATCGGGCGCAGGCAAAACAACTATCCTCAATCTGCTTGGCGGCATGGATACCTGCACGAGCGGAAATATCATTATAGACGGGCAGGATATTGCAGGCTTTTCCAAAAAACAGCTTACAACCTTCCGCCGCAATGACGTTGGTTTCGTGTTCCAGTTCTATAACCTGATAAATAACCTCACCGCCAAGGAAAATGTGGAGCTTGCTACGCAGATCTGCGATGATGTTATGTCCGCCGAGGAAGCTATGAATGCGGTCGGGCTTTCGGAGCGTATGAACAACTTTCCTTCACAGCTTTCGGGCGGCGAGCAGCAGAGAGTTTCCATCGCAAGAGCTATTGCCAAAAAACCAAAGCTCCTGCTGTGCGACGAGCCCACAGGTGCCCTGGACTATGTAACAGGAAAGTCCATACTCAAACTCTTGCAGACGCTAAGCCGTGATTTTGGCGTCACCGTCGTGATAATCACCCATAACTCCGCTATTAAACCCATAGCCGTCAGAACTATCTCGGTCAAATCCGGAAAGATAAAAGCTGTCGAGCTTAACGCAAACCCTGTGGATATCGACGAGATCGAGTGGTAAACCACTAAATTAGAATTTACCGCAGCACCCTTGCGTGGCAGCTGGGGGAAACCCTTTTGGAGAAGGGTTATCCCCCAGACCCCCTTCCTAAACCTCTTAATGATTTTTACATATCGGGCATAATGCCCGATATGTAAAAATGACTGAAAAGTTCAAAAAGAGAGTATGAGGAAAAACATTTTTCCAAGAGAATATCTCCAACTGCTATGCAAGGATAATGCGCTAAACTGTGCATATTAAAAAGGTTTGGGGTCAAGCCCTTTCCTAAAAAGGGCTTGCGGGTCGAGGGCGGCGCCCTCGTCGCTCTCCGCAGAGAGCGAAATCCCCCTACATCGTGCGCTCCGCAAGGGGTGAATTTCAAAACAGTCCGGTGGACTGTTTTGAAAGAGGGGACGCCCTGCAAGAGAGGGCGTGCCCCTTTGAAAAGCGCAAAACTCTTTTCCCTCAAGCCGCCTGCAAAAAGGCGGCTTGAATCTCATATAATGAGCACCTATAACCCCTTCGGATAAACACTATTACACAGTGCTAAATTAAATTCTGATTTATAACATAAAAAACAGCGCTGATACGAAATATCAGCGCTGTTTTTTATGGGGGAAAAGGGACTTGAACCCTCACGATATCGCTATCGACGGATTTTGAGTCCGTTGCGTCTGCCAATTCCGCCATTCCCCCGTCAAGTTACCAAAATATTATATCATATTTAGGTATGCTTGTCAAGGCTGCACGTTTTAAAAAAACAACGGAATTATTTGTGCCCTTTTGCATAAAAATCATTTGAAAAGCTCTTGATTTTTGTTTGATTTTGTGGTATACTCATATTGTATCTAATAAACGTATAGGAGGCAATGATATGACATTACAAGATCTTACAGTTCTGATATGCGACGACTCGATGTTCGCAAGAAAGAAACTTAGCATGGCCATCGCCAACATGGGCGTAGGTCAGATATTTGAGGCTGCTGACGGTGCAGAGGCGATCGAAAAATATGATGAGTGCAATCCCGATGTGGTTTTTATGGACATTATAATGCCCAAGGTAACGGGGATCGACGCTTTGAAAGCCATCGTTGCAAAGCACCCGGATGCAAAGGTCGTAATGGCTTCTTCTGTGGGAACACAAGGACACCTTAAAGATGCTCTTAAAGCAGGTGCGGCAGACTTTTTGCAGAAGCCTATAACCGATGAGGATGCGAAAAAGATCCTTGAAAATGCTGCGAAAGGAGTTTTGTAAATGTTTGCACAATTTTTTGGCGGTTATCTTCTCAATAAGGGATTAGTCAGCTCTCAGGACCTTACAACAGCTATCGAGGACAAAAAGAACACCCGTATGCGTCTTGGTGTGCTTGCGATAAATGCAGGGCTTATGACCGCTCAGCAGGTAGAGCACGTAAACATCACTCAGCAGAGCGTGGATAAAAGATTTGGTGATCTGGCTGTAGAGCTTGGATATGTTACAAATGATGACGTTGAAAGGCTGCTTTCACAACAGCCCACAGACTACCTGCTGCTGGGACAGACCTTGGTGAATAACGGTGTTCTTACAAATTCTCAGTTTGAAGAGGCGATCAACGCATATAAAGCAGAGACTCAGTTCTCTGACGAGGACATAAGCGATAACCAGAACGAGGTGCTTGCAAGGGTCATTAACGACTTCTATCACTTTGACAGCGCTGAAAATGCAAGAATATACACAGATTATGTTACTCTTTTGTTCAAAAACGTCATAAGGTTTATCGGCGACGATTTTACGCCGCTCAAGTCTCATATGGTCAGAGAATATGACGCAAAGAATCTGGTAAGACAGTCATTTACAGGAAATTATAACTCTGTTGCCTGCATTGCAGCAGACGACGAGGCTTATAAGGGACTTGCAGAGCGCTTCTCAAAGGAAAGCTTTACCGAGATCGATGATTTTGTGGACGCTACCATTGGTGAGTTTTTGAATGTGGTAGACGGACTGTTTGCTGTTAATGAGTCCAATGAGTATGGCGTTGAGCTTACAATGAGCCCACAGGAAGTTGTTAAAGGGACCAAGGTGGATTTTGTGAAATCAGGATTTTGTATCCCGGTACAGTTCTCTTTCGGAACCGTGGATTTCATAATCTGCAATCAGTAAAGAATAATGGAAAACAGGCGGCTTGCAATTCCTGCGAGCCGCTTTGCGGTGAAGTTGTCCTGCGTTTTGGCAAAAGGCAAGTTTTTTTATAAAACACTTGAAATTTATAGTAGGATATGCTATAATGTTAAAGGCTTAAAATGAGTGAATATGATGTTCCTCATCGATCCGAGATATAGGTGTGCGGGTCCTGTGCAATGAAACGCTGTGAACCATGTCAGGCGGGGAACCGAGCAGCATTAAGCAGTCTGTTTCGTGTGACACAGTTTCGCCTGCATGCCTATATGTCGGATCGATTTTTTAAGGAGTGTGAAAAAATGTACCAGGCGCTATATCGTAAATGGAGACCTATGTCTTTTGACGACGTGGTTTCCCAGCCTCATGTCACAACTACCCTTAAAAATCAGATAAAAAACGGAAAGACAGCTCACGCATACCTTTTCACAGGCTCAAGAGGAACAGGAAAAACCACCTGTGCCAGGATCTTTGCTAAGGCTGTAAACTGTGAAAATCCCCATGATGGTGAACCTTGCCTTGACTGTAAAATATGTAAGGCGGCTGATAACGGCACCCTTGCAGATATAATAGAGATAGATGCGGCTTCAAACTCAAAGGTGGACGATATTAGAGAGCTTCGTGAGGGAGTTATTTATACACCTGAGATGTGTAAGTATAAGGTGTATATAATCGACGAGGTCCATATGCTTTCTCCGGGGGCATTCAACGCACTGCTGAAAACTATGGAGGAGCCTCCGGAGCACGTTAAGTTTATTCTTGCTACTACCGAGATACATAAGGTGCCTGCCACCATAGTATCAAGATGTCAGCATTTCGATTTTCATAGGATCCGTACCGAGGATATTGTAAGCAGATTGTGCTTTATTTCACAGCAGGAGGGATTTACCCTTGAAAAAGACGCTGCCGAAATGATAGCAAGGCTCTCAGACGGGGGAATGCGTGACGCTCTTTCGCTGCTTGACCAGTGCGTTGCCTTTGACGATCATATAACCCTGGAGGTCGTATCCGGTGCTTCCGGGATCGCAGGGCGGGATTACCTTTTTGATATAATCGAGAAAATTGCCGATAAGGATGCAGCCGGGGCACTTGAAGTTGTGGACAAGCTTTACGGTATGTCCAAGGATCTTAAAGTGCTTGCAAACGAACTGCTGGTGCAGATGAGAAACGTTATGCTGGTAAAAACGGTGGACAACAGCAAAGAACTTGTGATATGTCTTCCGGATGAATATGAACGGCTGAAGAGTATTGCACAAAAACTGAAGCTGGAGGATATACTGCGTGATATATCCATACTCCAGCAGTGCAGCGAGAGATTTGCAAGATGTACTTCAAAGCGGATAGAGCTGGAAATGACCTTTATCAAGCTTTGTACCGAAACACAGGCCGATCAGGAGACAAAGGGTGCAGTGCAAAATACCGCTTCACCGGAGCTTAGCGTACTTATGAAACGTATTGCCTCGCTGGAAAACCGGCTTGCAAACCCGGGCACAGCGGCAGCACCGGTGAGTGCAGCAGCGCCGGATAAACCTAAACAGTATGACCCGGAGCTTCAAAAGCTCAACGCCGACAACGATAAGCCGCTTAAACAATGGAACGATATACTTGCAAGGATAAGAGATAAAAGCCCTGCGATCGGTTCTTTTTTGAAGGATTCGGTGGCGTTCGTAAAGGAAGGGAACCTGTTTCTTATCGTCCAGAGCGACTTTTATTTAAAAAAATTCAAAGCTTCAAGCGATGCTAATATCATAAACGAAGTGATGAATGAAATGTATGGACAGACTTTCAATATCAAAGTCAAGTCAGCTAAAAAGGCTGACCCTGCCGATGAAGAAGACCCCACCAATCAGCTTCTTCACAAGGCAATGGATACAGGTATTGAAGTTGAAATAAAAAATTGACTGTAAGGAGTTTTTGAAATGAAAGCAAGATTACCACAGGGAATGGGCAAGGGTCCGTCAAATAATATGAACCAGATGCTCAAGCAGGCTCAACAGATGCAGGATAAGATCACCGAGCTCCAGGCTGACCTTGAACAAAGAGAGTTTACGGGTACAGCTGGCGGCGGCGTTGTTGAGGTAGTTATCAACGGTAAGAGAAATGTGCTCAAGCTGAATATCAAGCCTGAGGTGGTTGATCCTAACGATGTGGAGATGCTCCAGGATCTTATTATGAGCGCATTCAATCAGGCTGTAGAAACACTTGACAAGATCAGCGACGAGGAAATGAAGCAGCTTACAGGCGGAGTTTCATTCCCCGGACTTTTCTGATATGTCTCAGCCTAACGCATTGCCTCTTGTGCTGCTCACAGAGCAGTTTGCAAAGCTTCCCGGTATCGGCATGAAGTCAGCTCAAAGGCTGGCTTACCATGTAATGTCCATGTCCGAGAAGGATGCAAAAGCCTTTGCAGACGCTATTTCAAGCGTCCACAGCAAGGTGCATCTGTGCAAAAGATGTCAGAATTTCACCGAAAAGGATATATGCAGCGTGTGCTCCGACGGTAAAAGAGATCACTCGCTGGTGTGTGTGGTGGAAAGCCCTAAGGACATAACTGCCTTTGAAGGTTCACGGGAATTTAATGGTGTGTACCATGTTCTCCACGGGCTTTTGTCGCCTATGGAAAACATCGGTCCTCAGGATCTGAAAATAAGTGAGCTTTTAAAGCGTATTGATACCGAGGGGATCACCGAGGTGATAATGGCGACCAATCCTACGGTGGAAGGCGAGAGCACAGCTATGTATATATCAAAGCTTCTCAAGCCTTTAGGCGTTAAGGTCACAAGGCTTGCCTTTGGCTTACCTGTGGGCGGAAGCCTTGAATATGCCGATAAGGAAACACTTAATGAGGCTATAAAAAACCGGAACGAGATATAATAAAACTCCCTGTATAAGGTAGGTGCATATATAGAAGATTTATAAAACGTTTTGCGGAACATCTTTTATTGCGAAGGACTGTTTCCTAACTGCATTTCTTGACCATAACTATTTTTACCCCCCGATGGTTTTATCCATCGGGGGGTAAAAATCATTAAGAGTTTTAGGAAAGGGGTTTGGGGAATAACCCTTTTGCAAAAGGGTTTTCCCCAAAAATCGTTTATAATACTTCTGTATGAGTACCATACTTACCTATACAGGGAGTTTTATTTATGTCATTTTTTGCTTTCTCTGAGTTTTTTGAAAAAGTCTGAAAGCATTTGTGAACACTCCCTTTCAAGTACTCCGCCGATAAACTCCGGCTTATGGTTGAAGGGAAGTTCAAAAAGATTCACCACCGAGCCGCATGAGCCTGCCTTTGGATCTGCTGCGCCGAAAACAACACGCTGTATCCTTGAATTTATTATTGCCCCTGCACACATGGGACAAGGTTCAAGGGTAACATAAAGCTCACAGTCTATCAGCCTCCAGCCCCCAAGCTTTCTGCTTGCGGTCTCTATGGCGACTATCTCTGCATGGGTGATGGGAGATCTGCCGTATTCACGCCGGTTGAAGCCTCTGCCCACAATTTCCCCGGTGGAGCGCTTTACAACTATTGCGCCGACGGGCACCTCACCTTGTCCGGCTGCAAGCTCCGCCAGTTCCAAAGCCTTTCGCATATATATCTCATCTCTGTCCATCATTTGAACCTCATTATAAGAAAGAACATTCCCGCAACTCCCACCAGCCAGATCACAATTGAGTTGGTGGTGAAAAACAGTTTTAGTTTTTCCCCTGTGCTGAGTTCGGAGGGATCGTCCTTTACGGAAAATGCCCACTTACCGTTGCACATGAGCCGGGCGAAAATAAACGCAGCCACAGACATGATAAAGGTGCAGATGATGACCTCGACTATACGCCCGTTTGTAAAGCTGTCGATCACCAGCCTTGTAAGTGCATATCCTGATACTGATGCGGTTATACGCATGATTATTGCTGATTTCAGCGAGCCTGTCCTGAGGGTAAAAAGCCCCAGCGTTGCAGAACAAAGTACTGCGTATCCCATTGAAGAGATGTCGTAATATGATAAGGAGAAAGCTATGCCGGAAACAAGCATGGCAAAGGTATCTCCGAACTGTCTGAAGGTCTGCATTATCGCTCCACGGAAAAGAAGCTCCGAGACAGCGCTTACAAGTACGCAGTTGAAGATCAGATATATAAGATCCGAAAGATTGTTGTTAGGGTCATGTATTGCTATTGCGTATACACAGTCAAGGTTTATAAGACCGAAAACCAGGCTGATTATATAGTTGAATACTCTGCTGAACACCAATATCACAAGGATAAGGAAAATGCCGCTTTTTGAGAGCCTTGCACCCTTTGGGACAGGGGCGGCGACTTTAAGGGGTATGCCTGTGAACCTTATAAATATCCCAAAAGCAGCCAGATATTTAAACAGATTCATGCTGCAATACAGCAATACCAGGATCGGGGTGAACTCATATGTGGTAGCGTCAATTTTGGAATAGTAAATAGCATACGCCCCCGGATCCTGAAATATCCTGTAAAGTATAAGTGATATGATCCCGTCTATTGTCAGCATAAATATCAGTATTATACCCAACAGACCAAGGCATTTCACCAGGGCTTTGCGCTCTGCGGCGTCTGCGGATCTCTGATAATAACCCTCTCCGTCAACATATGTATGCTCACGTGTGTCGTGGACAAAGCTGTAACCATAGGGGTTGCCTTTTTTAGTCCTCCACTTGGAGAACTCTTTGTGATAATCGTCAAACTGGTTCTGATAGGTCTTATCCTTTGCAATATCTATAAGATATTTCTTTTCATCCTCCAAGCGGTCCACCTCTCTTTCAGATTACAGTATAACATATTTTTTTTCATAATTAAAGCCCTGAAGCTCTTTTTTTGCAAAAAAAAGACCGAAAGCATCTGCATTCGGTCTGATATTAATTCAACTTGCTTTGCGCCGGGTTATTTTCTTTGCCTTTCTTTTCATAACATTGCCCAGATGCATACTTATTTCAAGCATAGCGGAATATTTATCTATGGCAACTATAACGTAGCTTTCCGCATATTTTGGCAGCTTTACGGTCAAAGGCCACATATGCTTTACTATCATGTCCTCCTCACGCTTGTCAACGTTGAAATGTGCCTTTGCATTTTCAAGGGCAGTCTGAGGGTGGGTGAAGCCGTGGGGTTTCTCACCGGGCTGTCTTTCTCTTGTACGCCAGTCGTACAAAAACAGATCATGTAAAAGTCCTGCCCTTGCAGCAGAACGTGCATCAAGCCCCAGCTTTCTGCAAACAAGATAGTTGTAATACGAAACGTTCAGACTGTGCTGAAAACAGGTAGTGCTGTAATGGTGACGGTAATTTTTCATCTCGTTGACAACATCGCTGTCAAGAAGGTCTTTTACAAAATCAAAGTATTCTTTGGTGTGATCTGAATGTTCTATATTATATCTGGAACCAATCGCTTTTGCCATTAGTTTTCCTCCTTGAATTCCTGTATCAATGTATGGTAAGGTCTTCTTGCTGAGCTGTTACATCACTCCATCTTATATTATAATCTGAAAAAGCGATAATTTCAAGGATAATTGGTGATAATTATATTATAATTTGGGCAACTTTATATAACTAAGGAGTATATCACAAAAAATGCATTATCGAATTTACAAAACGTTCTTATTGTCGTAAAATTTTGGTATAAAATCGGTGTCGGCTGATGACCTTTGCTGGAAAAATCCCTCAAATCCCAGCTTTACAGCCCGGTCAACAACGCTGTTATATTCAAAAGTCGAGGTGCGCCGTGAAAGCTCCTTGTATTCAAACGCCTTATAAACAGGTACATACTGGCTCATAAGGCTGATAAGGATATCCTTGTTATCAAAATTTGATGCAAGCTCGTTCATAAGCTTAATAGAGTCGTGCCTTTGACCGGGCAGCACCAGATGACGCACGATAACGCCCCTTTGCATAACTCCGCTGTTGTCAAACACAGGTCTTCCGGCAATATTCACCATTTCCTTTATTGCGTTAATGGCAACAGGGAAGTAATCGGCGGCAGAGGAATACTTTTGTGAGAGCTCACTACTATAATATTTAAGATCGGGCAGAAATATGCTTACCCTGCCCCGGAGCATTTCAAGTGTCTGTATATTTTCGTATCCGCCGCAATTATACACCACAGGTATCCTCAGATAGTCCTTTATTGAGTCAAGGGCAGTACATATCTGTGGGACAAAATGTGTTGGGCTGACCAGGTCGATGTTGGCTGCGCCCATATCCTGAAGCTTTAAAAATATATCCCCAAGCTCCCCGGTGGTAACTTCAAAGCCTTTTCCCAGAGCTGATATTTCATAGTTCTGACAAAAGCAGCACCGCAGGCTGCAGCCTGAAAAGAACACGGTGCCTGCTCCTTTTTCCCCCACAAGGCAAGGCTCCTCCCACAAGTGCAGATCCGCCCGTGCTATACGCACTTTGTAAGTTTCCCCGCAAAACCCCCGGGATTTTGTTCTGTCAACACCGCAGTTTCTTGGGCAAAGGGTGCAGTGCTCCATTATCCGGCTTGTCATTTTATCACCTCATAAACAAAACAGGGGGCAGTCCCCCTGTTATTGTTTTATCATACTTTGATTTTGAATCTGCAAGATTCCTTTGCGCCTGCCCCTTTGATGGATAAGTCGAAATACATCAGCTTTGAATCCTTGTGTCCAAGCAGAGTGAAGGTCATCTCTGTTCCGTTGTCTGTCAGCTCTATTTTTTTGTTCACCGGAATAAATGAGTAGCTGAGCGATCCGTAAGCATTCGATTTTTCCAGACATTGCAGCGTTGCACTAACAACCGTAGGATCCTTTTGTATCTCGGTGTAGCTTGCTCCCTTTTCTATCCTCACCTTGACAGTCGCCTCGATCCATGGGTCTTGCTGCTTTGTAAAATCGGTTGCCCATTTCAGCAGATCGTTACTGATCTCCGAGGTCTTTTTGGGCTTGCTTACGCAGCTGATAAACTCGCAGCTGTAATTGCCCATCGTTGTGCTGGATCTGGTCTGTGATTCAGTCATGGTCGTCTGTTTTGTCGTTTTTGCAGTAGTCGTGCGCTGGGTCCTCTGTGTCTGCTGTGTAACGGTGTAAGCGGGATCATTCCGGTTTTGCTCGTAGCGATCCCTGATCTGGGAAATAACCACCGCTGTAACAAATATGAAAATAAAAAATATCAGAAATGTGGTAGCCGCTGCGCTGTTTTTCTTTTTGGGCTTGCCGGTATTGACGGCAGTATAGCGCTGATAAACAGCCTGCTGCAAGGGCACCGAGTTCCTCTGTGCAAACACCTGTCCGGCGGTGGTAAAGCCGCTGCCCGAGTTGGTCTGTGATGAGGGGGGAGGGTTATAGCCTTTGCGCTGCTGCTGGGAGATATATCTTTGATATGCCGATTGCTGCTGAGGCTGCTGGGGCTGCTGGGGCTGGTTATAAAGGGATGACAATCCTCTGTCGTTTTCATAATAATCATTTCTTACAAAGCGTGACTGATCGTAGCGGTTATTAAAGTCGCTCAGATCAAGCCCTGCGTTAGCCCTGCTGCCAAAGTTCTCCCTTGCAAAGGAGTTGCGCCGTTCCTCTCTCAGTTCTCTTTGCACAAACGATTCGCCGGTATCTCTCAGACCTGCGCTGAAGCTCCTGCCGTGGGAATGTTCGCTTGCGGAATATCTTTCACAGGAAATATCGTCATCTCTTGCGGTAAAGCATTCCGGACAGATAACCTCGTCCTTGCTTTTAAATCTGTATCCGCAGATCTTGCATTTTTTACCCAATCAAAACACCTCTTTAACCGAGCTTTATGATCTGTGTGCCGCTTGTTACCGGATCGCAGACCCAAGCCTGTGCATAATCGTTTTTTATTATCTCAAGTGCAGCTTTTGCCTTTTGGGGATGATCGAACACCCCAAAGACAGCCGAGCCGCTGCCCGTCATAAGCGAGCCGAGCGCCCCTGCACCGAGCAGGTCATTTTTTGCCTTGTGTATCTGTTTTTCCTGCGCTGCAAATTCAAGTGCGTTGAACATTTTGCCGCACATACCCTTTATATCGCCTTTGTTCAGCCTGCTGACAAACGCCTTGGTGTCGCATTTGGGCACATTTGTCAGACTGTCATACTTTTTGAATGCCTCAGGTGTTGATATGCTCACCTCCGGCTTTACCACAACAAAAGCACATCTTGGCAGCGCAAGCTCAGTCATTATCTCGCCCACGCCCCTGCAAAGCTGCGTTCCGCCTTTGATACAAAACGGAACATCTGCGCCCAGCGTCGCACCTATCTCAAAAAGCTGCTTTTTTTTGAGGTTCGTTTCAAACATCGTATCCAGCGCACAAAGGGTCGCCGCACAGTCCGCACTGCCCCCTGCCATTCCCGCCATTGAGGGAAGTCGCTTTTCAACATTTACCGTGATACCGCCGGTTTTCAGGTCCGTGTACCTTTCAAAAGCCTCTATTGCCTTCCATATAAGGTTTGTTCTGTCTGTGGGGAACCACGCTTTTTCACACAATATCTTATTTTCGCCTGTGCCGTTTACCTGAAGATCCAGCGTGTCAAACAGGCTCACCGACTGCATCACCGTTTCAAGCTGGTGATAGCCGTCGGTGTTTATCCCAACGATGTCGAGCATCAGGTTCAGCTTGCCGAAGGCAACTGCCGTGCAGCTACTGTATCTTGCCATTTTTCAGTTCCTCTAAAAACTCACCTATGCGCTTGACGGCTTCACGCAGGTGATTTATGGAGTAAGCATAGGACACCCGTACAAAGCCCTCTCCGCAGCTGCCGAATGCATCGCCCGGCACCACAGCGACTTTCTTGCTGAAAATAAGCTTTTCACAGAATTCTGCACTGCTCAGACCTGTGCTTTTTATACATGGGAACACATAGAATGCACCCTGTGGCGTAAAGCAGTCAAGCCCCAGTTTATTGAAAGCATCAACAACATAACGCCTTCTCATATCATATTCATTTTTCATCTTTTCTATGTCGCCGGTGCAGCTTTGCAGGGCTGTAACAGCGGCATACTGGCTCACAGTAGGAGAGCACATTATTGCGTACTGGTGCAGTTTCAGCAGCTGTGAAACGATAGGCTCCGGTCCGCCCACAAAGCCCAGACGCCAGCCGGTCATGGCAAAGCTCTTTGAAAATCCGTTTATTACTACCGTGCGTTCTCTCATACCTTCTATCTGAGCAAAGGAAACGTGTTTGCCTGAATATGTAAGCTCGGAATATATCTCGTCGGAAAGCACGATTATATTTGTATCCTTCAGCACCTGTGCGATGCTTTCAAGGTCCTCACGGCGCATTATCGCACCGGTCGGATTGTTGGGAAAGGGGAGGATAAGAAGCTTTGTTTTGTCGCTTATATTTTCCCTCAGCTCCTGTGCCGTAAGGCGGAACTCGTTTTCCACTTTGGTTTGAATGCCAATTGGCTTGCCGCCGCATATTTCCACTATGGGGGAGTAGCACACAAAGCTTGGCTCAACCACCAGCACCTCATCTCCCGGCTCTACCATGCTTCGTATGCAAAGGTCGATACCCTCCGAGCCGCCCACCGTCACGATCACCTCGTGTTCTGGGTCGTAGTGAGTGTCGATGGTGCGTTCAAAGTATTTAGAGATCTCTTTTCTCAGCTCAATAAGCCCCGAATTTGCCGTATAGCAGGTCTTGCCCATTTCAAGCACATCTATTGCCTGCCTGCGTATAAGCCAGGGTGTTTTGAAGTCAGGCTCACCCACGCCCAGCGAGATCACGCCCTCCATTCCCTGAGCGATGTCAAAGAATTTTCTTATGCCTGAGGGTTTCATTTCCCGGATAGTCCTGCTAAGCGCCTTTTCGTAATCTATCATCAGAACATTCCTCTTTCGTCCTTTTCATCACTGCCTATAATTATGCCGTTATCTTTATACACCCTTAGTCCGAAATGGGTGGTAGTTTCCTGAACGGCGGCGATAGTTGCCAGACGCTGTGAAACGAAAAGGGAAATGTCTCTGATATTCTTTCCTGTGACCTCAACGATAATATCATATGTTCCCGACATAAGGCGCACAGCCTCTACCTGTTCATAGGCGGATATCTGCCGTGCGATCTCGTCAAAGCCGGACTGTGACTGGGGGGTAACTTTCAATTCGATAAGGGCAAATACGCTGTTGGGGTCATATGCGCTCTCGTCGATGATGGCGGTATAGCCTTGTATTATACCCTCGTTTTCCAGTCTTTCTATTTCCTGTTTTACCTCCTGTTCGCTTTTGCCCAGCATCACCGCAAGTTCGCTGTTGCTCATCCGGGCATTGCTTTTCAGAAGTCCGATAAGTCTGTCCATTGTTCTTTCCCTCCGTTCAATAGGTTTTACATTACAAATATGCACACCCCTGCGATTATCCACAAAACAAGCAGGCATGGTACACAAAACAGAAATTTCAGCTTTCTGGTCTTATGGTGCCAAAAGAACATTCCGCAAAGGGAGCCTATCCCTCCGCCGATGGCGGCAAACATTATAAGGGTCAGCTCGGGGATACGCCAGCGCTTTTTCCTGGCACGCCTTTTGTCCGCCCCATAAGCGATAAACGCCGCAAGGTTGACTATTGCAAGGTACACCAGCACCCCGGTCATATGGTTTGTAAGAAAATCTTTCATATTAACTCCGAAAAGGTATTATTTGAAATAGTTTACACCGCTTTCAAATATCTTCTGGTCTTTGTTTCCGCAAACGTTCTTTGCGATGTCTGTTCCCATACGCTCTGAGTGACCCATCTTGCCCAGCACTCTGCCGTCAGGGGAGGTGATACCCTCGATAGCCTCAAATGAGGTGTTTGGGTTGCACTGGATATCAAATGTTGGCTCGCCGTCAAAGTCAACATACTGTGTTGCGATCTGACCGTTCTTTGCAAGCTTGCTTATCTCCTCTGCCGAGGCAACGAATCTGCCCTCGCCATGGGAGATCGCCACATTGTGTATATCTCCCACATTGCAGCCGTAAAGCCAGGGTGACTTGTTGGAGGCGATCCTTGTGTTGACCATTTTTGACTGGTGTCTTGCGATCTTATTGAATGTAAGCGTAGGAGAATCCGGGCGCATATCAACTATCTCGCCGTAAGGAACAAGACCAAGCTTGATAAGTGCCTGGAAACCGTTACAGATACCAAGCATAAGTCCGTCACGCTTTTGCAGCAGCTCATGCACTGCATCTTTAAGACGTGGGTTACGCAGGAAAGAAACGATGAACTTTGCGCTTCCCTCAGGCTCGTCACCGCCGCTGAATCCGCCGGGGAGCATAATTATCTGAGACTGTCTTATCTTTGCCTCCATAGCCTCCACAGATTCTTTTATAGCAGACATATTAAGGTTTCTTATTACCATTGTGTCAACCTGTGCACCTGCACGTTCAAACACTCTTGCGGTGTCGTATTCGCAGTTCGTTCCAGGGAATACAGGGATAAGCACTCTCGGTTTAGCTGTCTTTATTGCAGGTGAAAGTCTGTCTGTGGATGTGAAGGAGTATTTTTCAGGCTTGCTTGTAGGCTCTTTCACATGAACGGGGTATACAGGCTCCAGCTTATCTGCCCACTGTTTATAAAGACCGGTAAGATTTACGTTGTAGTTGTTATTGATGACCAGATAATCCTCAATGGTAACACCGATAACTCTTTCCTCTGTCTGAACGTCCTGTGCAAGCTCGATAACGAATGCTCCGTAGCAAGCTCTGTAAAGCTCGTCAGCCGACACATCGTCTGTGAACTTGAATCCTATGCGGTTTCCGAACGCCATTTTAGCGATAGCCTCCGAAACGCCGCCGAAGGAAACTGCCCAGCAGGAAAGCACCTTACCCTCGTCGATAAGTGCCTCGACCTTTTTGAATACCTCCTTGAGGGAGTCAAAGTCGATAAGCTTGTTCTCGTCGTATTTAGGCTTGATAAGGATGACCTTTGAGCCTGTCTTTTTAAACTCCTGAGAAACCACCTTGTCTGAGGTGGACATGGAAACTGCGAAGGATACCAGCGTAGGCGGAACGTCTATCTCCTCAAAGGTACCCGACATTGAGTCCTTTCCGCCGATAGAGCCGCAGCCAAGGGCAATCTGTGCCTTATAAGCTCCAAGCAGAGCGGACAAAGGCTGTCCCCATCTGTCCGGGTCGTTTTTGGTCCTTTCAAAGTATTCCTGGAAGGTGAGCCAGCACTGTTCATATTTACCGCCCGTTGCCACTACCTTTGCCACAGAGCTTACAACTGCGCTGACAGCGCCGTGATAAGGGCTGATAGATGAAAGATACGGGTCAAAGCCCCACGCCATAACAGAGGTGGTCTTTGTCTGTCCGTGAAGTACAGGGATCTTTGCAGCCATAGCCTGAGACGGAGTATCCTGGAACTTTCCGCCGTAAGGCATAAGCACGCTGCCTGCGCCTATGGTGCTGTCAAATCTCTCAACAAGGCCCTTCTGCGAGCAGATGTTGAGGTTTGAGATCATTGCGCCCCATCTGTCTGCGCTGTCCTCGGTTTCGGCAACCGTGTCAAAGATCGGTGTTGCAATATTTATATCCGTGTGCTTTTCTGCACCGTTTGAGTTAAGGAATTCTCTTGAAAGGGAAACGATAGTGTTTCCGTTCCAGTGCATTTCCAGCCTTGGCTCGGCAGTTACCTCAGCCACAAGTGTAGCTTCAAGGTTTTCCTTGTCAGCCTCAGCCATGAACTTTTCAAGGTCTGATCTTGCGATCACCACAGCCATTCTTTCCTGAGATTCGGAAATAGCAAGCTCTGTTCCGTCAAGTCCGTCATACTTTTTTGGCACAGCGTCAAGGTTTATCTGTAAGCCGTCCGCCAGCTCTCCGATAGCCACCGATACGCCGCCTGCTCCAAAATCGTTGCAGCGCTTTATCATAGCGGTAACTTCCGGGTTTCTGAACAGTCTTTGCAGCTTTCTTTCCTCGGGAGCATTACCCTTTTGTACCTCTGCGCCGCAGCTTTCCAGCGAGTGCAGGGTGTGGGACTTGGAAGAACCTGTTGCGCCGCCGCAGCCGTCACGGCCGGTTTTGCCGCCAAGAAGGATCACGATATCTCCCGGTGCAGGACGCTCACGCCTTACATTTGCCGCAGGAGCAGCACCGATGACCGCACCTATCTCCATTCTCTTAGCAACGTATCCGGGGTGATAGATCTCGTTGACCATGCCTGTTGCAAGGCCTATCTGGTTGCCGTAGGAGGAGTAACCGTTAGCTGCGCCCACAACTATCTTACGCTGTGGGAGCTTTCCGGGTATAGTATCCTCCACAGGTACCAGCGGATTGCCTGCACCTGTTACACGCATAGCCTGATAAACATAAGAGCGTCCCGAAAGGGGATCTCTTATAGCACCTCCAAGACAGGTAGCCGCACCGCCGAAAGGCTCGATCTCGGTAGGGTGGTTATGTGTTTCGTTTTTGAACATCAAAAGCCAGTCTTCCTGTGTGCCGTCAACGTCCACCTTTATCTTTACCGAGCAGGCGTTTATCTCCTCGCTCTCGTCAAGATCCTTGAGCAGACCTGCTTTTTTAAGCTGTTTTGCACCTATGCATGCAAGATCCATAAGGGTGATGGGCTTGTCTGTTCTGCCGGCATAAAGGTCTTTTCTTGTGTTTATATAATCTGCAAAAGTATCGGCGATGTAATCTGACTGTATATTAACGTTGTCGATGATCGTAGAAAATGTGGTGTGGCGGCAGTGGTCAGACCAGTAGGTGTCTATCATTCTGATCTCTGTAATAGTCGGGTTGCGCTTTTCCGTATCACGGAAATAGTCACGGCAGAAGCGTATGTCGTCCAGATCCATTGCCAGACCCAGCTCTCCCAGCATATCCTTCAAATCGTCGTCGGTGGAATAGATAAAGCCGTCGATGGTCTCCACCGTGGTCGGTATAGCGTATTTTATATCCAGCGTTTCAAAGGGCTCAAGACCTGCCTCTCTTGACTCAACAGGGTTTATCATATAGCTTTTTATCTGAGCTACCTGTTCGTCGGAAAGATTGCCGGTGACTATGTATATCCTGGCTGATCTTATAGAAGGTCTTTTTCCTCCGGTAAGCAGCGAGATACACTGTGCACAGGAATCTGCACGCTGGTCAAACTGTCCGGGCAGATATTCAACAGCAAAGACAAAATCGTTATCTCTCAGCTGCGGCAGGTGGTCATAGGTATAATCCACCGCAGGCTCCGAGAACACCACAGGTGTTGCAAGGTCAAAATCCTCTTTTGACATACCCTGGGCATCGTAGCGGTTGATAACTCTGAGTCCTTCGAGTTCTTCAAGCCCAAGAGCGGATTTGATATCTCCGATAAGCGATGATGCTTCCACCGCAAATTCAGGCTTTTTTTCCACATATATTCTGTAAACAGACATAGTCACATCTCCCTTTAAATAGATAAGAATATTATACACTATTATAATGGTTTTTGTCAACAACACATGACCCAAAACAGCAGATTTCCCAAAAGAAAAAAGACCGCACCATAAGAGATGTACTTATGTAGAAGTTTTATGTCATAATGTTTCTGAGGGGCACGCCCTCTCTTGCAGGGCGTCCCCTCTTCCAAAACAGTCCACCGGACTGTTTTGGAATTCACCCCTTGCGGAGCGCACGATGTATGAGGATTTCGCTCTCTGCGGAGAGCGACGAGGGCGCCGCCCTCGACCCGCAAGCTTTTTTTACGAGAAAAAGCTTGACCAAAAAACCTGTTTATTATCCGGTTTTGAAAGTTTGCATAGAAATCTATATTTTGTTTTATCTGAGCAGTCGATTAAATACAAATGCCCCGAAGCACTTTGAAATGCTTTGGGGCAAAACTTCTAATTGGGTATCTGTATTATGTGCGCTCTTTTGCGGACAGATGATGCTTAGTCCTCCTGTGCGATACAATGATCTCCCTCGACACCGGTTATGGTAACGGTTTTTGTTTGCCACCGCCAGGAACGATCCTGCGCTTGCTTCACCACAACAGGGGTATAGTTCATTGTGTAGCCTCTGTGGAAGCCGTCGCCTTTTTCTTTTTCAAAAAGCACCTTTACCCTTTTGCCTATGTTTGAAACAAGAAAATCTCTGCGGATCCGGCTGCATACCTTTCCCAGATGCTGTGCACGCTGCTCCTTGATCCGGTTGGGCAGCTGCTGCTCAAATTTTTCCGCAGCGGTGCCTTTTCTCACCGAGTACGGGAAAATGTGTACCTTTTCAAAGCCAATCTCTTTTACAAATTCTACCGTCCGTTCAAAATCTTCGTCGGTCTCTCCGGCAAAGCCTACCATTATATCCGTGGTGATGACACAATCGTGAAAAGCCCTGCGGAGCTTTGTGCAAAGCTCTTTGTACTGTGCACAGGTGTATTTTCTGTTCATCTTCTTCAAGGTCTTGTCGCATCCGCTTTGAAGGGAAAGGTGAAACTGAGGACAAAGCTTTTCAAGCCTGCTCATTCTTTCAATGTCTTCATCAAGGAGCATTTCAGGCTCCATGGAGCTTAAACGCACTCTTTCTATACCCTGTACCCCGCAGGCAGTCTCGACAGCATCGACCAGCCTTGTGCCGTCGCAAAAGTCCTTTCCGTAGCAGCAAAGGTTTATCCCCGTGAGCACGACCTCTTTATATCCCCCACGGGCAAGCCCCTGGACTTCCTTTTTCAGCTCATCAACCGGCTTTGAGCGTACATGCCCCCTTGCATAAGGGATTATGCAGTAAGAACAGTATTGGTCGCACCCGTCCTGGATCTTTATATATGCCCTTGTCTTAGCTTCCGACGGCTTGTTCTCCATAGGCTGGAAGGATTCGCCCTTTTGGTGCTGTCCGATGCTGATGATTTTCTTTCTGTTTGTCAGATACTCTTGTATCAGCGATGGTATATCCTGCTTTGAGGTGCCTGTGACAATGTGACACCCCTTGAGCTCGGAGGCCTTTTCGGGAAATGCCTGTGCAAAACACCCGGTAACCACAACTATACTGTCCGGGGCGATCCGCTTTATCCTGTTAAGCAGCTGTTTGAACTTGCTGTCAGAGCGTGAGGTAACGGTGCAGGTGTTGATGATGCAAATGTCTGCACAGGATGGGTCGCCTGCTGTTTCAAAGCCCTGTGAAGCGAGCTTTTGCCGTAGATTTTCTGTTTCGTATTGGTTTACCTTGCAGCCGAAGGTGTAATAGTATATCTTCATATGGCAATATCCTTAAAATCGACAATGTGCACAAATTAGACACAATTTAGTTGTGCATGGTGCACATATTTAATTGGAGTGTTTTGTTTCCTTTGAGTATTGTACCATATTTTATTTTTTTTTGCAAATTTTCATTGACAAACGCAAAAAGGTGCGTATAATGGGAGTTGCAGGAACACAAAGGACCTGCGGAAAGTAAAATGGATTAAGACGAAAGTCGAAAAAACAGTTTAAGGAGGAACGGTTTATGAAAAAGACAATGGTAATGTTGGATTCCATCTCAGCGGTTAAGGATTTTGTCAGCATCGTATCAGCATACGATTATGACGTGGATCTCGCTTCTGGCAGATACGCAGTAGATGCAAAATCTATCATGGGTATCTTCAGTCTTGATCTGTCCAAGCCGATCCAGCTTACAGCTCACACTGATGATGCAGACAAGTTCTTTACGGAGATCGCAAAGTACATCGTAGGCTAAGCTGAGACAACTGTGAACGATGCCGCATATAATAAGTGAGGTGTCAAGACTTTCAGCACAGAAAATGTGCATGAAATGCTTTGGGCGAAAGCCCTGTTCGCTGAAAAAAACGGGATAGACCCGCAGAATAACCGCAGACCGGCTTGATTGAAAAAACAAGCCGGTCTTGCATTATAGAGACGGGAAACCCCAAATTGGAGAAAACAAACGTGAAAACCACGTTTGTGCACAATGAACAAGAGAAAGGGCTTGTTTTTGGCTCTCGTAGTGCATGAATTTGTTTATTGTTAAACGGCGTAAATTATTAGTAAACACTTTCGACAAATTGACAGGTTGAAGTTGTACAAAGCAACAAAAAATTCATAAAAATATTGACATTTCTTATTATTTAGTGTTACAATGTAGACAATTTCAGATGTTATTTTTGGTCGATTTGTCAAGTTGAATGAATGGCCCGTTGAAAGGGAAAACAAAAAACTATGTGAGAGAGTCAATTTCAGGCAAAGGAGGAACAACTATGAAAGCGTATATCAAGATCGATTCATTTCAGGACATTATGAGACTTAACGATGTGGCAAGAAGCTGCGACTACGATATGTTTATTGAAAGCGGCGCTATCAGGGTTAATCCTAAGTCTGTTATGGGTATTTTCAGCATAGGCACAAAAAAGGTTGTGCTGCTGACAACACGTGATAATGACAGAGCTGCGTTTCTGGAGAAATTCGGAAGCTTTATAAACGAGGGTTAATCAAAATATGGGGTAATAAAACACATGGCCGCAGCGCAAAGCAGCGGTCTGTGTTTTTTGCGTAAAAAGGATATAATTATTGACAAATGTTCATATGTGTGGTACAATTACTGTGGCTGAGATGAGATTTCGTCATAGCAGAATGAATTGAAAAGGAGAGGTTTAGTTATGAAATGTTTTTCCTGCGGAGCAGACAATATTGACGGAGCGGCTACTTGCCAGAACTGCGGAGCACCGCTGAATCAGGGACCACAGATCCAGCTTCAGAAAAGGGATGTAGCCAAGGCAGTTATCTTTTCCATCATAACTCTCGGCATCTATGGGATCTACTGGTTTGTAAAGATGACCGATGAGATCAACGGCTCAATAGGCAATCCAAGTGACGCATCCGGTGTAACTGCATTCCTGCTTACACTTGTTACTTGCGGCATCTACGGAATTTACTGGGCTTACAAAAAAGGCGAGATAATTGACAACTACTATGCCGGCAGAGGTCTGCCAAAGCCAAACAATGCGGTTGTTTATCTTGTTCTTTGCCTTTTTGGTTTGAGTATAGTTGCGTATGCACTTTTGCAGAGCGAGCTTAATAAAATAGCAGCTGGTGAGATCTGATAATCTGAGAAAGACCATACTCAGACGCTATCTGGTAGCCCTTGCGATCCTTGCAGGGTATTATGCCGAGGTAAAGCTTATAGGGTTTGAGCTGAAATGCCCCATAAGAGCGGCAACAGGGCTGCGCTGCCCGGGATGCGGCGTAAGCAGGATGTTTTTACATTTAAGCCATGCAGAGTTTTCTGCTGCATTCAATTGTAATCAGGTCTTGTTTTTCCTCGTTCCCGTGTTTGCGGTAACGGCGCTGATAAAGGTAATATGGCTTCCCGAGGTGCTTATGCCTCAAAGCAAGTATTATCGCTTGGGTGTGGTATTTATCATTGTGATCCTGCTTGCGTTTGGCGTACTGAGAAACGTTTTTGACTTTTAAAAGTTTCGATCGCACGGTGATATTAGATCAAATATGAAATATAATAACTCCTATGTTTTTTCATAGGAGTTATTTTTGTGTATCGGTGTTTTAAATGGAACTGTGTGTGCTTCGTATGTAGTGGAAAAGATACTGCTGGGCTATGCCCTCAATGCCCTTTGTGCATTCCGGCAGACCGGCGGGATACCACTGTGCCATTACTCTTTTTACCCAAACGTCTTTAGGAAAAGCATCTGTGCGGTAAAACCCGAAAAGCAGCGCACAATCTGCCACCTTGGGACCTACGCCTTTTATCGTCATCAGCTTTTGCCTTGCCTCGTCAAGGGGCATATTTCGTACCGTCTTAAGCTCTATCTCGCCGCTGAGCACCTTTGAAACAGCGTCAACAAGGTATTTTGCACGAAAACCGGAGCGCAGATAGCCAAGGCTTTCAACCGTTTCATCTTTCATCATTTCGGCGCTTGGGTAGCCGCCGTAATGGCCGCACAAACGCCCGATTATGCCCTTTATACGGGGAATGTTGTTGTTCTGGCTGATTATAAAGGAGGAAAGCGCCTCCCAGCTGTCCTGTTTCAGAATCCGTATACCGCCAGCGTAAGCACAAGCCTTTGAAAGGGTTTCGTCTTCGCTGAGCTGCGCTTTTAATCTGCCGTAATCTGTCCAAAGGTCAAAATAATCCGCCCAGACTTCAAAAAGCTCTTGTTCGTTAGTATTATGCAGGCGGAAAAGATCGCTGCCGTTTTCGCAGCTTATGGTCAGCTGCTTATTGAGAAATGCTCCGTGATAGGCGTTATCCGCAATTTTCTCCCACCTGAAAGCCTGACCGCAGTCAAGGGTATCGTCAAGGGCAAAGTCACTTTGGCGCAGCAAAATGTCCCTACCGTCGATCTTATAATCAATATCCATTATTTCACGCTCCATATTTCCGATTTTCCGGTGCTGCTGTGCATTTTTCCCATATCCCTTAATTTACATAAAATACTTGAAAAGCCCTTTAAAATACATTATATTATAATCAAGCCGATTTTTCAAGAGGAAAGGACAGGTTTTATGAGAGAAAGTATACTTACAATACCCGTTACCGAGATTTTCGAGCCAAAGTGCGGCTGCCCCATATGCAGACTCAGGGATATGCTTGAAAGCAGGACTGTGGAGTACATAATGGGTGCGGCGATGATGGAGCCTGACGTGCGGATAGAAACGAATAAGCTGGGCTTTTGTCACCTCCACTTTGAGCAGATGAGGGAGTGCAAAAACAGGCTGTCTCTTGCGCTTATGATACAAACGCACCTTCAGCATCTTCAGCAGGAGCTGTCAAAGAAAAGCTTGTTTCATGGCAAAAGCGCAAAGCGAAAGGCTGTCTCGGCGGTGAACGAGAGCTGTTTTGTATGCTCAAAGATAGATTGGGGAATGAGCAGGATAATGCGGACGCTGTTTGAGATGTACCAGCAGCAGGAGGAGTTCAGAAAGCTGTTTGATGAGCAGCAGATGCTTTGCCTGCCCCATTATGAGCTGCTGATGGAAATGATGGAAACAAACCTTGACAAAAAGCTGCACAAGCAGTTTTCGCAAGCCTGCGGCGAGCTTATGAAAAAGTATCTTGATGAGCTTGAAAAGGACGTTTCACACTTTTGCAAGATGTATGATTACCGAAACACGGGAGCGAATGCTGACTGGGGCAACTCAAAGGACTCGGTGGAGCGTGCCATAAAATTTCTGACCACACGATAATTTTCGTTCACTTTCGTCAAGCGTCCAATGGGATGATTATTTTTGCCGGGTTTGTATAAAAGTACAAAAAAATGGACATAATCTGCATGACGGACAGGATGCTATCGCACGGGCGATCAAGTGTACGTTTATTTGGACAAATCAAAAATAATTGTAAATTTTTTGCCGAACAAAATAACAGTCTTTGCAAAAGTCCATAGATAAAAGGCGTGCTTGTCAAGTGGAAAAAACCGTTCTCTTGAATTAACAAATCGTTCATAAATAGCATCGCATTTTATTACATAAAATGACAGTTTTCGACCCTTTCAGACAGTCCAAAGATGAAAAAGTGGGTTTTCAACACCCTTCAAATGCTTAAAACTAAGCTCTTTTTCAAAGATTTCAACGGGTTTTTCAACATAAACACATGGTAGGATTGTTGAAAACTGCCCCGTTTTCAACAATAAAGTTGAAAATGTTGAAAACTCCCTGTGTTTTCTTACATATAATGGTTTATATATGTAATATTTAGAAATTGGAGCGGCTTTAAGTTATGATCAAAGGTATAAATAAACAAATCATTGAGATAAAGTGTCCTAAAAATGAACAGTTTGAAAAGATTTTGTTGTTTGTGAACGCCGACAAAGCAGGGACATCCGGGGTGGAAACGGACGAAAAAGCGAAATGCATTGCGAAAAGTTTTCTTGCAGAAAAAAGTGCTCACCACGGAGGGGTGAGTGTGAAATGTGCTTTGAAAAAACACAGCGGTGTTATCGGTCTGACTGTGGCAGGTGCTGCATTGACCACTCTGTGCTTAGTTCTCTTTTTCTTCTGAAACTACGATCGGGACCGATTTTTGAAGATGGAAATAAAACCTCTTTGTTTAAGGGGGAAACCTATAAGGAAGACAAGGAAGTTTGCCTGACTGCGTAGGCGGCGGACTTTTCTTCCCTCACTGTTTCCCCCGACAAAGCACCAACAGGGTTTTCCCGGCTGCTCTGCAGGGGTACTGTTAAAATTGACGATATGACATTATATAAGAAGGCAAATTGATAAAATTTCACGAAAATTCTCGAAAGCTATTGGCTTTTGAGTTTTTTTGTGTTATAATAAATCGGTGTGTAATAAAAAGTTGGAAAGAGATAAAAATATGATCGGAAAAAACAGAGATAATGCAAAAATGGCTGAAACAGATCAGTGGGAAAGCCAGCTTATAGTTGGCAGAAATCCTGTGATCGAGGCTTTGAAGGCAGATAAACTCATAGATGTGATATATGTAAATTCCGCTGCCACAGGCTCGATAACACTTATCTGCAAAATGGCAAAGGAAAAGAATATCCTTGTAAAGCGGGTAAATGAGGTAAAGCTGAATAATATGGCAAAGGGCGCTTCGCATCAGGGAGTGATCGCTGTTGGAGCCTGTGCGGAATATGTCGAGCCGCAGAGGCTTTTGGAGATAGCCTCTGAAAGGGGCGAGGATCCGTTTATTATCATTTGTGACGAGATAGAGGATCCCCACAATCTGGGTGCCATAATCAGGACGGCTGAGGCTGCGGGGGCGCACGGGCTGATAATTCCCAAGCGCAGGAGCGCAACGCTTAACCACACGGTTTTCAAATCCTCTGCCGGGGCGGCAAGCTGGCTGCCTGTGGCAAGGGTGGCAAATCTTGCTGCAACGGTGGATATGCTGAAGAAAAACGGAGTATGGATATTCGGAACGGATGGAAGCGGTGAAAGCTATGACAGGGTGAAAATGGACGGTCCGGTGGGACTGGTCATAGGTTCCGAGGGCTTTGGAATGAGCCGTTTGATGAAGGAAAAATGCGACTTTCTTTTAAGTCTTCCCATGGCGGGAAAGATAACCTCGCTCAACGCTTCGGTGGCGGCAGGAATATTTATGTATGAGATAGTAAGGCAGCGCAACAAATAAAAACGGGAGTTGATTTATCTTGGATAAGGATTTCTCAATCGAAGAGCTTTTATCTGAATATAACGAAAGACTGGACAGGCTTGGAGGGAAAAAGAAAGAGCCTGAAAAGGAGCCTGAGGAGCCTGCGGAGGAAAGCGCTGAGCAGGTAAAGGCTATGGCAGGCTTTACCTCGGAATTTGACAGCCAGCCGGACAGGTGGATCCCGCCGGAGAGCCAGGAGGAGATAAAACCTGTTATCCCCCAGCAGCTGCCGGAGGATGAGATCGGGCAGAAAGATGACTTGCCGGCAGATCAGAACGAGTTTACACGCAATACCGGCAATCCGGACGAGCTGCCTGCGGATATGCCTGCCGAGCAGGAGCTTATCCAGCAGATGGGTGAGCAGGATCCGCAGCAGGACGAACAGGATCTTCCACAGGACGGACAGGAAGAACGCAGAGAAAGAAACGAGCGCAACGCCGCAGTTATCAGCAACCTGTCCAAGATGAAAAAGCAGAAAACAAGACGTGGAGAGAATGTTTCACCGAAAAACAGAGCCAGCCTTAAAGATCTGAAGCTGGGTCTTACAGGCAAGATCATACCAAAGACAGAGGAATTTGACAAGGCGCAGATACCCGATAATAACACCAGCTTTGAGGAGCGCTCGGAGTTTTTGTCCAAACGCAGACGCAAAAAGGTGGAAAATTTCAGGCTGGATACCGATGAGACAGGCGGTGAGACCGTTGACAGGACACCGGGCGGCAAGACGGCTTCCAGGGACGAGTTTGAAAGCTTTGAACAGGCGCCTGAGCTTTTGTCGGATATTCTTGAGCTGAAAATGAGCCTGCGCCGCAGACTTCTGGTGCTTGTTATTGCGGCGGCTCTGGGAATACTTCTTACGCTGGCAAACGATTTCAGGATAGCGCTTTTGAGCATATTCGACAGAACTGTTCACCCGGCAGTCTATACGGTGCTGAACGTGCTGTTGGGAGGCGTGGCCGTCTTTGAGGGCTATACGGTCATCAGGTCGGGAATAAAAAATCTTATCAACGCAAATGCGGATTGTGATTCCATTGCGGCAATAGGCATGATAAGCGGATTGTTCTCCGGATTTATGGCTCTTTTCTCCACAGGCTCGGTGAGCGGAAGATATTATCACATATACATAGTTGTGGGCATAGTCGGACTTGTTTGCAACACTATCGGCAAGCTCCTGATAGTGGACCGCACGGAAAACAATTTCAGATATATTGCCGGAGAGTACGACAGATACGCTGTGAAAACAGTGGAAAACGAGGATGTTGCGGCAAACTTCACCCAGGGATATGTTGACGAATATCCTATGCTTGCAAAGATGCAGAAAACAGAGTTTGTCAAGGACTTTATGAAAAACAGCTACTGTACAGATGCTGCGGACGCCCTTTCAAGGAGAGTAAGCCCGATGATACTGCTGTGCGGACTGCTTCTGGGTCTTTTGTCCTTTGTGTTTGACAAGGGAGCGTCTTCGCCGGTGGATAAGATACTTGTGGCTCTGGCAGCTTATGCGGGAACGGTAAGTATGTGCTCGTCGGCAGCGTTGATATTCGTTGTGAATATCCCTATGACAAGAGCATCTCAGAAATATCTGAAACACTCGGCAATAATGATGGGATATAATTCGGTGGACGAGTTTTCACAGACCAACTCTGTGCTTGTTGAAGCAAAACAGCTTTTCCCCATGGGAATGGTCGACTTTATCAAACTCAAGATGCTTTCCACCACCTCTCTTGAGGAATGTATACTTATGGCAGCAAGCCTTTCATGTCAGGCGGACAGCGTGCTGAAATCTGCCTTTTATAAGATGCTGCGTGGAAAGACAGAGATGCTTTATCCTGTGGAAAGCTATATATATGAGGACGGACAGGGTCTTTCGGGCTGGATAGAGAATAAAAGGATACTCCTTGGGACCAGAGAGCTTATGGAAAACCACTCTATCGAGGGACTTCCCCCTCTTGCAAAGGAAATAGAGTACGCAGGAGAAAACGCTGCGGTTTATCTGTCCATCTCCGGCGTTGTTACCACTCTTTTTGTGGTCAGGGCAGTTGCGAGCCCTTCCATCTCCAGCTGGATGCAGGAGCTTGAAAATGAGGGGGTCGTTACGGTGATAAGGACGGTGGACAGCTTCCTTACCAAGGACTTTATCTGTGATTCATTCGGCATTGAACCCACAAGTATAAAATTTCTGCCCTTCAGGTATCATAAGGATTATGACGAGCAGACGGATTATGTTCCCAAAACATCTGCGTCGGTGGTATGCAGCGGCCATTTCCAATCCCTGGCTATGCTTATACTGGGAGCAAAAAGGCTTAAAAACGCAGCAGATCTTGGAGTGGCTTTCCAGTTCGGCGGTATGACAATGGGCGCACTTTTATGCCTTATAATGAGTATAACCGGAGCATTTGCCCAGATAAGCGCATCTGCGGTGCTGGGGTATAATATGCTTATGGTGATCGTTGCGATGCTCGTTCAGCAGTTCAAAAAGGTTTAAGAAAAAAGAAGGAGGCGAAAAAGATGAGGTCAGGCGTAAGGATCCTGCTGCTGGCAGCGGCAGCAGCTTTGTGCTTTACTCTTGCAGGCTGTGAAAAGAAAAATGACAGCGGCGGGCAGGAATCCTCATCCTCATCAGCCCCGGATTCCTCTGCAAATCCATCGACAGTTTCGGTAAAGAAATATACATTCCCCGAGTTCATGAGATCTCAGAAGGAACCGGATATGCTGTCCAGAGAGGTATATAAGAGCTTTGACAAGGACAGCGCAGAAACGGCGGTAAAAGAGCAGCCTTTTAAGGATTATCAATGCAAAAAGTCCATCGGCGGAATGTTTTATACTTACAGTGAGGGCGAGTACGTGGGGCTTATCGATTCCGCCGGGAATGTTGTCATCAAGGCGGACAAGATATATGATATTACTGCGGTCTCCGGCGATCTGATCGCTTGCTATTCCGACAAGGAACACAAAAAACCTTCGGATTATTACTACGTGACAAGCAGCGGTATGGCGGTCAAAGCCGACAGCAGCACCACCGGCTTCAGAGCAAATGCCATAACCGTGAACGCCCATTCCGAACAGGCGCCGGGAACACCCGAACCGGTACAGAGGTTCACACTGGACATCGATCCTCGTGCTGTGAGAACTCCTACGGTGGAATATCCCGCAGGGAACAGCCTTTGGGATACCCTTGAAAAGTGCGAACCCCAGGCTATAAATACAACGAAAAGCTACCGGGCATACTATAAGGCTACACGAAGCGGTGCGTCTTATTATATCTGTTTTGACGAATATTACAACTATTATGTCTATGAAGCGTCGTACGCAAGGATAAGAATGAAGATAGGCAGCGACATAGGTGAGTGCTACGTTCAGAGCTTTGACGATTATACGGAGCTTTCTAAAATGGTCAAAAGCTTCGGTAAAGCAGGATCGACTGTTATGCCTGACGGCAACGAGGGACTTGATTATGTCCAGATAACCTTCGGCATAAATTCAGCAGATCAGTACGCTATGACAATGTCCTCGGACGGGTGGTGTTTTGTGGATAACCTTACCCATGTGAACCAGCCGGACAACAAGTTTTTCGCCTGCTACGACAAGGACAGCTTTGTGAGCCTTGTACAATGGGTGGATCAGGTGGTTTCCAAGGAGTATGCGGCAAAGAAATAAGAAATATGACCTACGATGCAGGAACATGACACAGTTCCTGCATTTTTCGTAAAAACAAGGGACTTTGCGGTTGACAATGAGGGGGTTGTGTGGTATACTGAGATAGGTTATGACGGCGTTTTTGCATATTTTTCACACCGCTGCGAATACTCTTTTTAGAAGGAGAGTGAGCGTATGTGTGAAAGCAGCGAAAAGGAAGCTTGTGTGCAGGAGGAAAAAAGGGACGATATATTGGAATTCGGCAGCGTGATGCTGTCAAATGCAAAGCACAATATCCATTGTCTGAACATAATCGGACAGGTGGAGGGTCACTATATCCTTCCGGCACAGAACAAGACCACAAAGTATGAACATATAATACCTGCTCTGGTAGCTATCGAGCAGGACAGGACCATCGAGGGACTGGTAATTATCCTTAACACCGTAGGCGGCGACGTGGAAGCCGGACTTGCCATTTCAGAGCTTATCGCAAGCATGAAAACTCCCACGGTTTCCCTTGTGGTGGGGGGAGGGCACTCTATCGGCGTTCCTTTGGCGGTGAGTGCAAAAAGGTCGTTTATTGTTCCAAGCGCAACTATGACCATTCACCCTGTAAGGATGAACGGAACAGTGTTGGGAGTTCCCCAGACCCTTTCCTACTTTGACAAGATGCAGGAAAGGATCGTGCGGTTCGTTTGCCACAATTCAAAAATGTCACCGGAGCGTTTCAGAGAGCTTATGCTCGCCACCGGACAGCTCGTTATGGACGTGGGCTCGGTCATTGACGGAGAAACGGCTGTGAGAGAGGGGCTTATAGATGAGCTTGGGGGACTGAGCGATGTTATAGAATGTCTGTACGATATGATAGAAAACAGTTCGGAAAAAGAGGTGATAGGCTGTGATCTTCACGGTGATCGACCTTTATGATGTGTTTAGGACCGACCTTTTCCCCTGCACCCATTGCAACCCCTGCACCTATTGCAGGGAGCAAAAGCGAAGGGAAATGTTCAGCACCTGTCCGAGGGATTATCTGAGTAAGGACGGATTTTATCTTTAGAAAAATGATATAAATTGTGTGGGAGGAAATAATAATGAGTTTGATAAGTGCCATATTCCAGGCTATCATTCAGGGACTTACAGAGTTTCTGCCGGTTTCCAGCTCGGGACATCTTTCTCTTTATCAGCATTTTACCGGCAACAGCGGAGAGGGAGCACTTTTCTTTTCTGCGGTCCTGCACCTGGGCACCCTGCTTGCGGTGTTTGTTGCATACCGTGTAAGGATCATAAATATGATAAAAGAGTTTTTCTCCATGATAGGGGATATAAGCCACAAGAAGTTTTCGCTCAAAGAGGCTAACGCCGACAGAAGAATGGTGGTCATGGTCATCGCTTCTACCCTTTGTCTGCTGCCTTTTGCTATATTCAAGGGCTGGTTCGAGTCGGTGGCGGAGGATTCAAGCATTTTTGCAGAGGGTCTTTGCTTTTTGTACACCGCAACTATCCTTTTCCTTTCCACAAAATGCATGAACGGCAGAAAAAAGGCAGGCAATATCACCGGGAGAGATTCGGTGGTCATAGGACTTTTTCAGGGAGTCGCTTTGCTTCCGGGAGTTTCAAGGTCAGGCTCTACCATAAGCGCCGGACTTTTCTGCGGCTTGTCAAGAGCTACGGCTGTGGAGTATTCCTTTATCCTGGGAATGCCTGCAATACTTGCAGGATGTCTGTCTGAGCTTTTGAAGGCAATAAAGGAAGGGGCAGCTATCCAGTGGGGTCATTGCTTTATTGGTTTTGTAGTTGCTGCCGCTGTGGGTCTGGGTGCTATCAAGCTTATAAACTGGCTGGTAAAGTCAGACAGGTTCAAGATATTTGCCATCTATACCTTGGCTTTGGGCGGCGTTGTGCTGCTTATCTCCATAATCGAGGCAATAAAGGGCTCGCCTATCACTTTTGCATAATACATAGCATATATGACAAAAAAGTCTGAAAGGGTTTTCAGACTTTTTTGCGACTTTTAACAGTTATTTTTGAAAGGAAAATGTTTTAATATGGCGGCAAAAAACACTTCGGCTACCACAAAAAAGAATACCGCTAAAAAGACCTCGGGCGCAAAGACTGCTGCTAAAAAGACAGCTGCAAAGACCAAAACAGGCGCTAAAAAGTCCGCAGCAAACATAGACGCAAGAAAAAATGTCAAGGCCAGGGAAAACCGCAGGTTCTGGTCGTTTATCCTGTTCTTTTTCGGGATATTCGAGCTTTTTGCGACTTTCATCAAAGGCGACGGTCTGTGGTTCAAACTTTACAGCTTCAACAGAGGTATGTTCGGCATATCTGTGTTCCTCCTTGCACCTATGTTTATTTATGTTGCGTTGATGATAGCTTCGGACTACACCAAAAACACCCTTCTTGCAAAGGTCATCGAGGGTTCTGTGCTTATGCTCCTTTTCAGTGCAGCAGCCCAGATAATCATGGTTGGAAGCGTTGAGGGAAGCTCGGTGGCAAGAAAGCTGGAATGGCTTTTTGATAACGGTAAAAAGCTGAACGGAGGCGGCGTAGCAAGCGCAGCACTGGGCTGGCCGCTGCTTGCCCTTTTCAAGCGTGTGGGCGCAGCGATAATCATACTTCTTATGATCTTTACCTTTATCATGCTCCTTACGGATCTGACCTTGCCCCAGCTTTTCAGAGCCATCTCAAAGCCCTTTAAAAAAGGCTACAATGCGGTCAACGAGGAAAGATATAACCGTGCGGAAAGAGCGGAGAATAAAGCTCAGAATAATCCCCACGCCCCTGCGGCGCAAAGACAGGATATGCCCCAGGGATCACCTTTCAAAGCTCATAAGGCGCCAAGGAGACGTCTGCGTAAGGGCAAGTCAGACGCAGAGGTGGACTTTGCAAGGTATCTTGAACAGGAAAAGAGGGAAAGAGAGCTCCAGCAAACAGAAGGTGTGCCCGATTACATAGAGTATGACTATATGGATATCGACCCCGGCCAGCTGCCGGAGCTTGACATAAGACCACGGGAGAAAAAAGAAGATACCGGCGGTGAGGAACAGGATAAAAAGGACCTTCAGGATATAATAGCCAAAGCGGTGGAAAGAGCGGGACAGCCAAAGGAGGAACCCGTGGATAAAAACGAAGAGCTGCCTTTGCAGACCGAGCAGCCGGATCAGGTGGAGGTCCATGTGGAAAAAAGCGGCCAGACCACCCTTTTTGAGCAGGAGGAAAAGGTGCCTGCATATGTAAATCCTCCTGTGGATATACTTAAATACGCAAAGAGCAAGGTGCCCAGCGAGGTCACTCAGGAGGAGATAAATGAAAAGGCGGACAAGCTTGTGTCCACACTGGAGACCTATGCCGCCAAGGCAAGGATAGTGGGAGTTTTCCACGGTCCTTCGGTAACAAGATACGAGATCGAGCCCGCAGCCGGAGTGAGGGTGAACAAGATAACCGGTCTTTCAGAGGATATTGCCCTTAACCTTGCTGCCACCAGCGTTCGTATCGCACCTGTGCCGGGCAAGCCGTGTATCGGTGTCGAGGTGCCAAATACCCACAGGGAAATGGTGTCCCTGCGTGAGCTTATCGACAGCGAGGAGTACCGTAACGCAAAGGGCAAGCTTACCTTTGCGGTGGGCAAGGATATCGAGGGCAACATCGTTATCGGTGACATTGCAAAAATGCCGCATCTGCTTGTTGCAGGTACTACCGGCTCAGGTAAATCGGTGTTTACAAACTCTATTATCCTAAGTATTTTGTACCACGCTTCTCCCGACGAGGTCAAGCTTATACTTATTGACCCTAAGAAGGTGGAATTTCCTATATACAACAATATACCTCATCTGCTTATCCCTGTTGTCACAGAGCCTTTGAAGGCAGCGGGTGCGCTGGGCTGGGCACTTAACGAAACTATCAAGCGTTACAACAGGCTGGAGGCGAACCATGTCAAAAGCTTGTTTGAGTATAATGCAATGGTCAAGCAGGAGCGGAAAAAGCCGGAGGATCAGCGTAATGAGGAGATTGCAAAGCTTGATATACTGCCTCAGATAGTAATTGTTATCGACGAGTTTGCTGACCTTATGATGGCGGCAAAGAGCGAGGTGGAGGATACCGTATGCCGTATCGCCCAGATCGCAAGAGCCGCAGGCATACACATGATAATTGCCACACAGTCCCCGAGAAAGGACGTTATTACTGGACTTATCAAGTCAAATATCCCATCAAGGGTCGCATTGAGCGTTTCCAGCATTATGGATTCACGTGTTATTTTTGACTACGGCGGAGCGGAAAAACTCCTTGGCAACGGAGATCTGCTTTACAAGCCGGTGGGTGTCAAAAACCCCATAAGAATACAAAGCGGCTACGCTTCCACCGAGGAGATAAGCGCAGTTGTGGAGTTTCTCAAAAGCGAGCATCCCACACAGTACAGCGAGGAAGTTATGCACGGGGTCGAGGAGAATATTCCGCAGGTCAAAGGAGCTTCGGACGACGGCGGTTCGGATAGCGTTGTGGTAAACGCCGATGACGAGCTTATAGATCAGGCTATCTCCATAATAGTCCAGACGGGACAGGCATCTACATCCTTTTTGCAAAGAAAGCTTAAACTTGGCTTTTCAAGGGCGTCACGCATTATGGACGAGATAGAGGAAATGGGGATCATAGGTCCCCAGGAAGGCTCTAAGCCCAGAGAGGTGCTTATAAGCCAGCGGGAATGGATAGAAATGAGAGCAAGAAGATAAAAATATGACAGGGGGCGGCGGAAGATGCAGCAAAACAGAAATAAGCTTAGTACGCAGCCCTCAAAACAGACCGGACAGGATAACTCTCAGACGCTGATCATTATCGGCGTGGGGCTTATTGTGCTGGCTCTGGCAGTTTTCGGCATTTTATTCTTGTTTTCAAAAGGCAGCGGCGGCAGCTCCGGCGGAGAAAGCAGCGGGGGCGAACAAAGCTTATCAGCAAACAGTGCTGATAAAAGCGAGGCTGACCAAAACGGAAACAGCAGTACCCCGGAGGGCTCTGCACAGGTAAAGGTCCATTTTATCGACGTGGGTCAGGGGGACTGTACCCTTGTGATGTCCCACGGTGAGGCAATGCTTATCGACAGCGGTGAGCGTGACGACAGCGACAGGGTGATAAAATACCTTAAAGAGCAGGGGATCACAAAGCTCAGCTGCATCATTGTCACACACCCACATACCGATCATATGGGGGAAATGCCGGATATACTCAAAGCATTTAAGACGGATAAGTTTATTATGCCAAAGGTGCCGGACAATATGGTCCCCACCATTATGAGATACGAAAAAATGCTTAAACAGATAAAAAACCAGGGGCTGGAGATCAGCTGGTCAAGCAACAGCGAGTTCCGGCTGGGTGATGCGGTGATAAATACATATACTCCCAAAGGGCAGTTCGAGGAGCTCAACGATTATTCCACCGTGGTGAAAATAAGCTGCGGCAGCAGAAAATTCCTTATTATGGGAGATGCGGAAAAGGAAGAAGAATCTGACCTGCTGGCACAGAGATTCGATTTCAGGGCAGATGTTTTGAAAGTTCCCCACCACGGGAGCTATAAGGGTACCACAAGCGAACTGCTCAAAGCGGTGGGCGCACAGTATGCTGTTATATGCTGCGGAAAGAACAATGATTACGGGCACCCTCACGATTCAACCTTAAAGCGTATAAAAAAGTTTATCAGCAGCGTTTATATCACCAAGGACAACGGCGATATTGTCTTTACCACAGACGGCAAAAGCCTTGCGGTGACAACGCAAAGGGGATGAGCCTATGGGATTTGAATTGACTGTCGACAGGATAGAGAAGGTTAAGGACGGCTATGTTGTCGCAGGAGAACGAGATCAGCAGGATGTGAAAATAAAGGTTAAAAAGCTTTACGGCGCTAAAGAAGGAGATATTGTTGAGTGCAGCGGTGGAAAGCTGACTGTGCTCAGAGAAAAAACAAACAAGCGCCGTGAACAGATTTTAAAGCTGCAAAAGGAATTGTCTGACTAAATCCGGGGAGGGCATTAAGATGAACAAGGATCTGTTTTCACTTATAAACGAAAAGCTGCCGAGCTTTTCAAAAGGACACAAGCTTATTGCAAATTATATTCTTGCTCACTATGATAAAGCAGCCTTTATGACTGCACAAAAGCTGGGCAAGACCGTAGGCGTCAGCGAGTCTACCGTGGTCAGATTTGCCACGATGCTGGGGTGCGACGGGTATCCGGGTCTGCAAAGATCCCTGCAGGACCTTATGCGCTCCAGACTTACTGCGGTGCAGAGGATAGAGGTCACATCCGGTCAGATGAACGGCGACGATGTCCTTGACAGGGTGCTTAACCTGGATATCGACAGGATAAGAAGGACCCTTGAGGTGACTTCAAAGACTGACTTTAACAGAGCTGTGGACCAGATAATCTCCTGTAACACCATTTACATAATGGGAGCGAGAAGCTCAGCCGCCCTGGCAGAGTTTTTAGGGTACTATCTCTCTCTTGTATTTCCCAGGGTGAAGATCGTCCCCTCTATAACCACTTCAGAGCTTTTTGAAAGAATAATGCACATTGACGAAAGGGACGTAATGATAGGCATATCATTCCCCAGATACTCCAGACAGACGGTAAAGGCTCTTGACTTTGCAAAACACAACGGAGCGAAAGTCATCGCTGTGACCGACTCGGCGTCCTCGCCTATTGCAAAATATGCCGACAGTCTGCTGCTGGCAAGGAGCGATATGGCGTCCTTCGTGGACTCTCTTGTGGCGCCTTTGAGCCTGATAAATGCCCTTATCGTTGCAGTTTCAATAAAGAACGTGGACAAGGTCTCGGCAACCTTTGAGAGGCTCGAACAGGTATGGGATGAGTATGATGTCTATACTAACAGCGAGGAAGAGGGACAATGAGCCTTGATTGCATAGTAATAGGCGGAGGAGCTGCGGGATTGTTCTGCGCTGTGAAACTGGCGCAAAGGGGCAAGAAAACAGCCGTTATAGAACACATGGACAGATGCGGAAGAAAGCTTGCCATCACCGGCAAGGGCAGATGCAACGTAACAAACAACTGCGATGCACAAACGGTGATGAACAACATTCCACGCAACCCGAAATTTATGTTTTCTGCCTTGCAGGGCTTTGGCCCGGCTGATACAATGAACTTTTTTGAGGACCTGGGAGTGGCGCTTAAAACCGAAAGGGGAGGCAGAGTTTTCCCCTGCAGCGACAAGGCGGAGGATATTGTCAGTGCTCTTGTAAAGGCGGCGGATAAAGCCGGGGTCAAGACGGTTTATGACCGGGCGGAGGAGCTTATTATCCGGGACGGCACGGTAAAGGGCGTGAAATGTACACACGCAGAGTATTATGCGCCTAATGTTGTGGTAGCCACAGGAGGAAGGTCTTATCCCAAAACCGGTTCAACGGGAGACGGCTATAAATTTGCACAGCAGGCATCTCATAGTGTGACCCCCATCATGGCATCTCTTTGTCCCATGGTCACAAAAGAACATGAAGAATGTGCCGGCGCTATGGGATTGTCCCTTAAAAACTGCATCCTTTCTCTTTACGAGCAGGGGAGGAAAAAGCCCGTTTACAGCGAGCTCGGCGAGATGCTTTTTACCCATTTCGGCCTGTCGGGGCCTCTTGTGCTTTCGGCAAGCGCTCATATGGGCGACACAAATAAAAAGAATTACCTTGTCAGGATAGATCTGAAACCGGCTCTGAGTGAAAAGCAGCTTGACCAGCGCATACTGCGTGATTTTTCAAGCTTTGAGAACAGAGAGTTCCAAAACAGTCTGGTAAAGCTTCTGCCTGCAAAGCTTATCCCTGTTATAGTCGGGCGAAGCGGTATCGCCGGGGATAAAAGAGTAAATCAGATCACCAAAAACGAGCGGCTTGAGCTTGTAAGGTGCATTAAAGGACTTGAGTATAATATACTCAGGCTCAGACCTGTGGACGAGGCAATAATCACCCGAGGAGGTGTCAGGGTCGGAGAGATAGACCCGGGTACTATGGCTTCCAAGCTTTGCAAGGGGTTGTATTTTATAGGCGAGGTGCTGGATGTTGACGCTTATACCGGCGGCTTCAATCTTCAGATAGCTTTCTCTACTGCAAACAGCTGTGCTGTGAATATGGCGTAGAGAAGGGTTGGCCAAAAAAACTGAAAGGAAAGTGAAAATAATGAATATAAATGTTGCTCTGGACGGACCTTCAGGTGCAGGAAAATCCACGATAGCAAAAGCCGTGGCAAAAAAACTCGAATATGTATATGTGGACACAGGCGCTCTTTACCGAACGATAGCCTACCACGTTATCTCGGAAGGTATAGACCCTAAGGACGAGATAAAGGTGACGGGTGCGCTGGGTGAGATAAATATCAGGCTGGAATATATCTCAGGCGCACAGCACGTTCTGCTTAACGGAAACGACGTTTCGGATAAGATAAGAACTCCGGAAATATCCATGGGCGCATCGGCAGTTTCGGCTATCCCGAAGGTAAGGGACTTTCTGTTCGATCTTCAAAGGGATATCGCTAAGAAAAACAACGTTATCATGGACGGACGTGATATCGGCACGGTGGTGCTGCCAAATGCCCAGGTGAAGATCTTTCTTACAGCATCGGCTGAGGAAAGAGCAAACAGAAGATTTAAAGAGCTGCAGGAAAAAGGTGACAGCTCCACCTATGAGCAGGTGCTTGAGGATATTAAACAAAGGGATTATAACGATACCCACCGTGAGACCGCACCTCTCAAAAAAGCTGATGACGCAGTTGAGGTGGATTCGACCTCAATGTCCCTGGAACAGGTCATAGACAAGATCGTGAGTATTATAAAGGAAAAGACCTCGGGGGGAAATGACGAAACGGACAGCGGAGAAAAGAAAACCTCCCATGCAAGCAGAGAGCTTATGCCCCCAAGACCCATAAGCAAGAAAAAACATCTGAATTTCTTTCATGTTTTTTTCTATAATTTTCTGAGGTATATCGTTGTGTTTTTTTATCACTGCTTTTACAATATCAAGTGGGAGGGAAAACAAAACGTTCCAAAGGACGGGGGAAATATCTTTGCCTCAAACCATAGAAGCTACCAGGACCCTGTGTTTACCGCATTGGGCGCAAGGATCCCGATCTCGTATATGGCTAAGGAAGAGCTGTTTCATAAAAATATTTTCTTTACAGCGCTTATAAAAATTTTCGGTGCGTTTCCCGTTGAGCGTGGAAAGGGCGATATGACAGTCATTGATACCTCTATCGAAAAACTGGAAAATGGCAGAAACCTTGAGATCTTCCCCGAAGGCACACGTTCAAAGGACGGCAAGGTCGGTAAGGGAAAAACAGGCGTCGCTCTTGTCGCTGCGGTGGCTCAGACCAAGGTGGTTCCCGTGGGGATCAATTTTAAAGGGGAAAAGCTTAAATTCAGAAGTAAAGTAGTCATAAGATACGGTAAGCCTATCATACCGTCGGAAATAGGAGTAACAGGGACTACTGCCAAAGATTTGAAAATTATCAAAAATGAAATAATGAAAAGAATAACGGAGTTAGTACATTAAATGTTAACAAAGTGTAAAATTTCTGTCGCAGCAACAGCAGGATTTTGTTTTGGTGTAGACAATGCCGTAAAAATAGTGTATAATGAACTGGATAAGCGAAATAATGTGGTCACACTCGGACCCATCATCCATAATTCCGACGTGGTGGAGGATCTGCGTCAAAAGGGCGCAGTACCGGTGGAGCTTGAACAGGTCCGTGAAGGACAGACTGTTATCATCCGCTCGCACGGAGTCGGTCTTGACGTCTATGAAAAGCTTGAACGAGCCGGCGCACAGATCGTGGATGCCACCTGCCCGTTTGTGGCAAGGATCCACAGTATAGCCTTTGAAAAGTCAAAGGAAGGATGTACGGTACTTATCGCAGGGGACGGACAGCACCCTGAGGTAAGGGGTATTATGGCTCATTGTGTGGGAGAAAGCTATGCTTTCACAAACCTTGAAGAGCTTGAAAGTCTGGTCAGACAAAAGGACCTTGAGGGAAAAAAGACAGTCCTTTTGGCGCAGACGACCTTTAACAGAGCCGTCTGGGAGGAATGCAGCGCAGCGGCGGATAAGCTGCTGGGAAATGTGGAGATATTCCAGACCATATGCAGTGCGACCAACGAAAGACAGCGTGAAACAGGAGAGCTTGCCAGGCAAAGCGACCTTATGGTCATAGTCGGAGGCAGACACAGCTCAAACACGCATAAGCTGTATTCAATAGCACAGCAGTATTGTACAAGCGTTCTGGTGGAGAACGCAAAAGAACTTCGTCAGTGCCGGTTAAAGCTTGACGCAGTGAGATCCGTAGGGATTTCCGCAGGTGCCTCAACACCTGCTTATATAATCAAGGAGGTAGAACAAACCATGAGTGATTTACTGAATAATGTTGATGAGGAATTTAACTGGGAAGAGGAGATGGAAAAATCTCTGAAGCCAATACATATCGGAAAGAGAGTAACAGGTATCGTGCTGTCGGTGAACAATAACGAAGTTTATGTTGACCTTGGCACCAAGCAGCAGGGCATGATCCCGGCAAGCGAGCTGAGCGATGACCCGAGCAAAAAGCCTGAGGATATTGTAAGCGTTGGCGATGAGCTTGATCTTATCGTTCTTAAGACCAATGACCAGGACGGCGTTGTAACACTTTCAAAGAAAAAGGTGGACGCTGCCGCAGGCTTTGAGAAGATCGTTGCCGCAAAAGAGGCTGACGAGGTGCTTACAGGCGTTGTTACAAACGTTATCAAGGGCGGCGTGCTTGTATCATGCAACGGTGTTAAGGTGTTTGTTCCGGCATCTCAGGCTGCTCCGAAGAGAGATTTCAACCTTGATGAGCTGCTGAAAAAGGAAGTTGAGTTCAAGATCCTTGAGGTCAACGAGGCTAAGCAAAGAGCAGTCGGTTCCATCAGGATCGTTGCAAGAGAGGCAAAGGCTGCCGCACAGACAAAGTTCTTTGAGAACACCCAGCCGGGCGAAGAAGTTGAGGGCGTTGTTAAATCTATTACAGATTACGGCGTATTCGTAGATCTTGGCGGTGTAGACGGACTTGTCAGAAGAATAGATCTTTCATGGAACAGAGACAAGCATCCTTCCGAGGTGGTTTCTGTCGGAGATAAGATCACAGTAAGGATCAAGGATATTGATACCGAAAACAAGAAGATATCTCTGATCTATAAGAAAGATTCCGAGAATCCTTGGGAGATATTCAAGGCAAATTATGAGGTAGGTCAGGTAGTTAAGGCAAAGATCGTTTCTATCACAGCCTTTGGTGCGTTCGCACAGATCATTGAGGGTATCGACGGTCTTATCCATATCTCACAGATCGCCAATAAGAGGGTTGACAATGTCAACGATATACTCACAGTTGGAGAAGAGGTAGAGTGTAAGATCACCGAGATCGATCCTGATAAGAAGCGTATAAGCCTGTCTATCAGAGCCCTGCTCCCTGAGGAAGAGCAAGAGGTACAGGCTGCTGAGCAGCAGGAGGATGAAGTACAGCAGACTCCTGATGAACAGGCTGAACAGCAAGAAGTTCCTGCACAGGATGAACCTGCTGCACAAGAGGCTGCTGAGCAGGCGCCCGCTGATGAAACAACAGACGCTTAACTAAGCAAGATAATGCGGGGGCGAGGCATCGTCCCCGATTTTATGTTGAAAACGGTGTCAAAATGCGGCAAACATACCCTTTTACAGCGTTTTTATTGTTTGAAATGACAAAAATACTGAAGAAAAGATAAAAAGACTTAACTTTTTCATTCGTGTGTGGTATACTAAAAGAAAAAACACAAGAAAGGCTGCTTTTATGGAAGACAGAAGAAGAGATGTTCCAAACAGGGCAAGGGGCAGAAGAAAAAGATCAAAATCAAGATCTGCCTTGGGTATAGTGTCAAGAGTGCTCAAGACCCTTGGAACAGTTATTTTATCAGTATTTCTGATCGTGATAATCACATCGTGTATTTTTGCAACGGTGCTGACGATATATGTGCTGAATTTTGCGGATACTACGTCAACAGTCAGCCTTGATCAGGTTGCGGACAGCAATATCTCAAGATTTCTGTATGAAAATCCCGAGTATGACGAGAAGGATCCTACTTCACAGCAATATAAGCTTTATTATGCTCTCAGAAATCAGAGCAGACATATTCTGTGGACAGATATAGAAAATATACCTCAGCATGTGCAGGACGCCTTTGTTTATAGTGAGGACGAGCGTTTTTATCAGCATGACGGTATCGACTTCAAGCGTACGATCGGTGCGTTCGTTAACATCTTTATCCCTCTTTATCCGGGAAGACAGGGCGGTTCTACCATCACCCAGCAGACCATCAAGAATGTAACGGGAGATAAGGAAGCTGCGGGTATCCAGGGTATCGAGAGAAAGGTCCGGGAGATATTCAGGACCATCAATGTGGAAAAGACTAACCGAAAAGAGGATATTCTCCAGTGCTATCTGAATATCATACCCCTTGGCACCTCAAAGCACGATATTGCCGGAGTTCAGGCGGCGGCAAACTTCTATTACGGAAAAGATATAAAGGACGTTGATCTGGCGGAAGCTGCTTCGCTTGCAGCCATGACCACCGCACCGGCAGCCTATAACCCGCTTGAGGGCGGCAAGGAAAACTATATAAGACGTAAGGTGTGCCTGGATAAGATGCTTGAAAACGGTGCTATATCGGAAGATGAACACGATCAGGCGCTTAACGAAAAAATCAAGATCGTGGCTAATTTCGATTTTTCAAGTGCTACGGTTTACGATGATGAGACCAAGGATCAGGGCGTTACAGACTACTTTATGGATGAAGCCCTTACAGAGGCCGAAAACAGAATATCCAAATATTATGGAATTACTATCGATGAAGCCTCCCAAAGACTCTTCAGCGGCGGTTTCAACATCTACACCACCGTTGATTACAATCTCCAGAAGAAGCTGGAAAAGGGTATGCAGAACCCTGCCAACTTCACTGCGTACTCACTTGCAGAGGACAACCTTATGTCCGCTTCAATAGCTATGGATTATACGGGAAATGTCAAAGCTGTTGTGGGAAGCAGAAAACCTAAGAAGGAAATGCGTGTGTTCAACACCGCAACACAGGGCGTAAGATCTCCCGGATCAACCATAAAGCCTATTGCGTCTTATGCACCTGCCCTTGAACAGAACCTTATTACATGGTCAACTATTTTTAAGGATTCGCCTATTGTTGTTAAAGACGACAAGGGTAAGGATATGCAGTGGCCGGATAACTACTCCGAGACCGGCGGACATAACTGGAGCAACCGGAATATGTACACCTGGCAGATGCTGGCGCAGTCCAAGAATACTGCACCTGCACAGCTGATACAAAAGCTCACTCCTGAGTATTCGTACAATTTCCTGAAGGAAAAGCTGGATATAACCACACTTGAAGAGACAGATGCCCACACCTATTCCGGTGTAACAGTCGGCGGTTTTACAAACGGAACCCATCTTGAAGAACTGGTGGGAGCGTATATGATCTTCGGCAACGGCGGAAAGAAGTATGAGGTGTCCTATATCTCCAGCATCGAGGATGCATCCGGTAAGGTCATCTATGAGAAACCTGACGGATATAAACAGGCTATATCTGAATCCACAGCCTATATTATGAACAGAATGATGCAGAACGTTGTAAACGATCCTACCGGTACGGGAAGAAACGCTAAGCTTGTTACCACCGATCTGGTGGCTAAGACAGGTACATCTACCGAGTGGAAGGACCTTACTTTCGTGGGATGTACTCCGGACTATGTATCGGGCGTATGGATCGGTTATGACAATCACAAGCAGATACCTACCCAAAGCTATTATAACAGCGACCAGCTGTGGAAAAACCTTTTTGGAGAATATTTTGAAAGCGAACCGGACAAGACGTTCACTATGCCTGATTCGGTAGTTAAAACAAAATATTGCAAAACCACCGGACTTGTGGCTTCTAAGACCTGCGGAAATACCGCAGAGGGATACTTCAAGAAGTCGGAGCTGTCCAAGGTCTGCAACCATTGACAGATAATAAATTATACCCCCACATCAGAGTGATCTGGGGGTATTTTTTTAGAAAGGATAAGTATGGATAAGATCAGACTGTGTGTGCCTTGCCATTTCGGGCTGGAGAGGGTAGTCGCTTTTGAGGCGAAAAAAGCAGGCGGAGATAATATCGCAATCACCGATGGAAAGGTAAGCTTTGAGGGGGACTTTGAGACCCTGGCAAAGGCAAATCTCTGGATCTCGGCAGGAGAGCGAGTTCTTATTGAGCTTGCAAGCTTTGAGGCAAAAAGCTTTGAGCAGCTTTTCGAGGGTGTCAAAGGGATACACCTTGAGGAGTTCGTGGGCAAAAATGATGCGTTCCCGGTCAAGGGAAGCTGCCTCAATTCAAAGCTGCATTCTGTTCCCGACTGCCAGAGGATAATAAAAAAAGCCTGTGTTAAGAGGCTTGAAAGGGTGTACGGGATAAGCTATTTCGAGGAGACCGGTGCAAAACACCAGATCCAGTTCAACATTCTTAAAGATAAGGCAAGTATCTATCTGGACACTTCGGGAGAGGGTCTGCATAAGCGTGGATACCGGCGCAATTCAAATGACGCCCCCATAAAGGAAACCCTTGCCGCAGGTATCATCGACCTGGCGAGAGTCAGGGAGAACACGATCGTTTGTGATCCTATGTGCGGCTCGGGAACCTTTCTTATCGAGTCGGCATACAAGGCGATGAATATTGCCTGCGGATTGAGAAGAAATTTTGCCGCCCAGCAGTGGGAACAGATACCCCAAAGTGTCTGGCAGAACGCAAGGGCTGAGGCTATGGATCTTATAAAGCGAGACTGCGGTTTTAAGGGAGTTGGTTTTGATATAGACGAACTTGCAATTGACCTTACAAGCGCTAACGCCAAAAAAGCCGGAGTATCCGGCAGGATAGAGGTCAGGCAGCAGGATATTTCAAAGCTTGCGCTGCCGGGTAACTGCACGCTGTTTTGCAATCCGCCGTACGGTGAGAGGCTGCTGGATATAAAGTCGGCAGAGGAGCTTTACAAGAAGATGGGACAGGTCATAAGTCCCTCAAAGGATAACCCGTGCTATATCATTTCGCCCCACGAGGAGTTTGAAAAATTCTTCGGCAAAAAAGCGGACAAAAAGCGCAAGCTGTATAACGGAATGATAAAGTGCGATCTTTATATGTATTTCAGATAGGGGAGAGTAAGATGAAACTGAACGAACTTGACGCAGTAGTTTTTGATATGGATGGAATTATTTTTGACACCGAAACCATCGCCCTGCGAAGCTGGCAGGACGCTGCGGACGCTCACGGGCTGGGGGATATTAGCGAAACGGCAATGAAATGTGTGGGCAGAAGTACCGTTGACACGCTGAAGATCTTTGAAGAGGCTTACGGTGACAAGGTTAGCATCGAGCAGATGCACGTGGAGTGCATAGCTCGCTTCAAGGATATAGTGAAGACCGAGGGAATGCCCATCAAGAAGGGTGCGAGGGAGCTGCTTGAATACTTAAATCAAAGCGGTGCAAAGGTCGCTCTTGCGTCGTCTACGAGCTATGAAACGGTCGTTGCAGAGCTTAAAGATGCAGACCTTTTGGAGTATTTCAAGGTGATCGTCGGCGGAGATATGATAAAGAATTCAAAGCCCGAGCCGGAGATTTATCTGCTTGCCTGCGAGAAGCTGGGTGCCGATCCGAAAAAGTCGGCGGCGGTGGAGGATTCCCGCAACGGTATAATCTCGGCGAGCAGGGCAGGAATGTACCCCTTCCTTGTGCCGGATATCATCGAGCCTGATGAGGAGATGAAACAACTCGCTTACAGGCAGTTCAACGATCTTTTGGATGTAAAAGAGTACCTGCAAGGATAAAACAGAATTTATATTATTATCAAAATAATAGTTGTGCACCCGAAGGGGTCATAGGTGCTCATTATATGAGATTCAAGCCGCCTTTTTGCAGGCGGCTTGATGGAAAAGGGTTTTGCGCTTTCCAAAGGGGGACGCCCTCTCTTGCAGGGCGTCCCCTCTTTCAAAACAGTCCACCGGACTGTTTTGAAATTCACCCCTTGCGGAGCGCACGATGTAGGGGGCTTTCGCTCTCTGCGGAGAGCGACGAGGGCGCCGCCCTCGACCCGCAAGCCCTTTTTAGGAAAGGGCTTGACCCCAAACCTTTTTAATATGCACGATTTGGCGTATTATCCTTGCATAGCAGTTGGAGATATTCTCTTGGGAAAAGTTTTCCTCAAACTCTCCTCTTGAACTTCTACATATTTTCGGTGATCGGGAGGCGTGGCTCCCGATTGCCGAAAATCTATAAAAGGTTTAGGAAGGGGGTCTGGGGGATAACCCTTCTCCAAAAGGGTTTCCCCCAGCTGCCACGCAAGGGTGCTGCGGTAAATTCTGATTTATAGCAAAAAAAGGCTGATGCATTTTGCATCAGCCTTTTTGATAAGTTCTGAATTACTTTATCATTGAAGCAACTTCGTCAGCGAAGTTATCTTCCTTTTTCTCAACGCCCTCGCCACGCTCAAAACGAACGTACTCTACAACGTCGATCTTTCCGCCGAGCTTCTTAGCAACGCTGTCAACATAAGCGCCAACGCTCATCTTGTCGTCCTTAACGAAAGCCTGCTCAAGCAGACAGTTCTCTGAATAGAACTTGCCGAGTTTGCCCTCGATGATCTTGACCTTGACCTGCTCAGGCTTGTTAGCCATCTTAGGATCATCAGCCATCTGTGCGAGCTGGATCTTCTTCTCCTCCTCAAGAGCGTCAGCAGGAACAGCTGCTCTGTTGAGGTAAGATGGGTTCATAGCTGCTACCTGAAGTGCACAGTCCTTACCTGCTGCAAGCAGATCAGCGTTGTCAGCTGCGATGTCGGATTCAAGCTTTACGATAACAGCGATGCTTCCGCCGCCGTGAACGTAAGGAACGAGGATACCCTCAAATCTCTTGAAACGTCTGATGACCATATTCTCTCTGATCTTGATAAACAGGTTCTGGAGAGCCTCTTCAACAGTTGTATCGCCGCCTGCGATCTTGCAAGCCTTGAGAGCCTCAACATCAGCAGGGTTCTGCTCGATAACAGTCTTTGCAGTTGCAGCAACGAAATCCTTGAACTCCTGGTTATTTGCAGCGAAGTCTGTCTCGATATTTACCTCGAGCACGCAGCCTGCATTACCCTCGACAACAGCTGTGCAGATACCCTCTGCAGCAACTCTGCCGCTCTTCTTAGCCTGTGTAGCCAGACCCTTCTCACGAAGAACGAGTATAGCCTTTTCCATATCGCCGTCTGTTTCAACAAGAGCCTTCTTGCAGTCCATCATGCCGACGCCTGTTGCTGTCATAAGCTCTTTTATTTCCTGTACAGATACCTTACCCATTTATATTTCCTCCTTGTTTTTATCGTCAAAACAAGGCAGACAAATTATAAAACTTATCTGCCCTGCACATTGTCATAGATTATTCAGCAGTTTCTTCCTCTGTTTCCTCGACCTTCTCGGTCTCCTCCTCGGAAGCCTCAGCAGCGTCCTCGCCCTGTCTGCCTTCGATGATAGCGTTAGCCATGCAGCCTGCGATAAGCTTTACAGCTCTGATAGCGTCATCGTTTCCGGGGATAACGTAATCAACATCGTCAGGATCGCAGTTTGTATCTACGATAGCTACCACCGGGATACCCAGCTTCTTAGCCTCTGCAACAGCGATCTTCTCTTTTCTTGGGTCAACAACGAAAAGTGCGCCCGGCAGCTTCTTCATGTTCTTGATACCGCCAAGGAATTTCTCCAGCTTTTCGATCTCCAATTTGAGCTTTGTAACTTCCTTCTTTGGCAAAAGCTCAAATGTGCCGTCCTCTTCCATCTTGTTGAGCTGCTCAAGTCTCTTGATACGCTGCTGGATGGTCTTGAAGTTGGTCATCATACCACCGAGCCATCTTGCGTTTACATAGTGAGCGTCTGCTCTGGTAGCCTCTTCCTTAATGGAATCGCCGGCCTGCTTTTTGGTACCTACGAAAAGTACCTCGCCGCCCTGTGCTGCCACATCACGGACAAACATATAAGCCTCTTCAAGCTTCTTTACTGTCTTTTGCAGGTCGATGATGTAGATGCCGTTTCTTTCTGTGAAAATGTACGGTGCCATTTTCGGGTTCCATCTTCTTGTCTGGTGACCAAAATGTACACCAGCTTCAAGAAGCTGCTTCATTGATACTACTCCCATTGTAGTAACCTCCTGTTTGGTTTTTGATTTCCGCCTTTCGGCGTGCTTACCTCCTCCGGAGCGTCACACTTGCCTCAACCCGTTTTTCAGCGGGACCAACGGCAACAAACGCATCCGTGCGAATTGCTCTGATATTATACCATATTTTCATCTCTATTGCAAGTTTTATCGCCCCGTCATTTCAACAAATTTTCAACAAGAAAACTTTTTGTTTTTGTGGATATTGTCTTTTGCTCAAAGTCTACAAGTATTATATCTTCTCCGATAAGCTGTATGTCGGTACATTTTATTACAATATCGTCATCTCTGCCCATTATCCCAAAGGCTCTGGGCTTGCCATAAACCACAAGAGAGACGATCTTGCCCGACACAGTATCAAGCTCCGCATCGTCCACAAAGCCAAGCTTCATACCGGAGCGAAGATCCACCACTTCCTTGTTTCTAAGACCTGAAAAGCTGCATATCATAGTTTTCACCTCAGAGACTATATATGCAGCTTATGGCTTGGGCTATTCTCAAAAATGCCGGAGGTGTCCCCGGAGAACAATTGGACAAGGGCGCTTATAAATTCAAGGTTAGTGGGTCTCTTTCCACGGTCGTACAGGTCTTTCATACAAAGTGACAAAAGCTCTTTGTCAGATGTGTCCCAGCAGCTTTTCACAGCGATCCTTATGGAGTGCTCCACGCTTTTGACGGATATATTGTATTTCTTTGCTATATAGTCGTATATGTAGCCGTGAAGTCTGGCTTTTCCGCCGGAGCCTGAAATAATGGCAGCAACGCTGTCGCAGATATAAATATTTCCCCGCTGCTTTTTAGAGCTGTTGAGTTTGAGCATAAGGCTGTATACCCGTCGATACAGAAGCTCTCCACGGGTGCTTTGGTCCTTTTCGTCAAACAGTATTTTGTTTATGCTTTTTACCACGGCGGCAACATCATATGGGTGATGAAAGCTGTCTTTTATTTCATCCAGCATTTTACCGGGTTCCATCCAGGGATCCTCGTATGTTCCTATATTTATTATAGGATAGGTGATAAATTTGACTTTTGCAGACATTATAAGTTCACGCACAGCATCAAGCCCTATCTTGCTGACATTGAGTATCGTAAGGTCGGGCAGCAGGTCCGCAAGGGTTATTTTAAGCTCCATAGGGCAGTTTTTACAGACTTTGCATTGGTAGTCAAATTCACTTATAGCCTTTATAAGACGTGAGTGCTGTCCTGTATAATCTTCTGCGATAAGGATGGTTTTCATGAGTGGATCCTTCTTTATTTTTATGAGTGTTGAATTAGCTGATGTACTCTGGTTTGGCATAATATATTCTGCATATTCTGCAAGTATATCATATTTTTCTATGCAAATCAAATTTATGGGGAACAAAGAAGAAATAAGTTGCCATATAATCAAAGAAAATTTACGATTTGTTAAAAAATTCCGAAAATCCAGTCGAAAAATAAGGAAGGAGCAGCTTTAAAACTGCTCCTTGATCTTGTCCAGTGCTCCTTTTTCAAGTCTTGATACCTGTGCCTGTGAGATACCTATGGTTTTGGCGACCTCCATCTGTGTGGCGCCTTTAAAAAATCTGAGATATAATATCTGTTTTTCACGGGGTTTAAGGGAGGCGATAGTCTCCTTTACGGAAAGCTCATCAAGCCATGTTTTATCGTCGCAGTTGTCTTTTATCTGGTCAAGGACATAAAGAGTATCTCCCGAGTCGGAATACACCGGGTCGTAAAGGGACACCGGCTCGCTTACCGATTCCATTGCTGTAACGATGTCACAGCGTTGTTCTCCTGTTTCCTGTGCAATTTCGGTGGGGGTAGGCTCACGCCGTAGCTTTTCGGTTAGCCTTTCCTTGGCAAGCATGGACTTGTACGCAAGGTCACGCAGAGAGCGGCTGACCCTCATGGGCTGGAAGTCCCGAAGGTACCGCCTTACCTCTCCGGCAATCATAGGGTGGGCGTAGGAGGAGAACTTAACTGCAAATTTCGGATCAAAATTATCTATTGCCTTGATAAGCCCCACAACACCCACCTGAAAAAGATCGTCGGCACAATCGCTCCTGCCGGTAAACCTTTGCAAAACGCTGAGCACAAGACGCAGGTTCCCGTTTATAAGCTCCTCTCTGGCTTTTTTATCGCCTTTTCTCGTCTTTTCCAAAAGATCAAGCTTTTCCTGTTCTGTGAGCACCTTGAGAGAGTTTGTATCAACACCGCTTATCTCCACTTTGTTGAACTGCATATCATCACCCTTTTTTGTTTAGCCGTTAACGGCTGTGGTTATGTAAAAGGGCAGGTGCTTATGTGTATTATTTCCCTTTGCAGGCTTATTATTCATATTAAAAAGAAAAGCAGCAGGGACTGATGCCGGACTTGACAAAATGAGGCGAAATGTGATATATTGTAATTATAGTAATATGAGTAATATGGTACTATTTCCGAAACGGAGGTTTATAATGGAAACGAGAGTTGCTGTTATAGCCGTGATCGCTGAGGACTATGAAGCTGCCGGACAGATAAACGCTGTGCTGCATGAGTATGGCGAGTATATAATCGGCAGGATGGGACTGCCTTATCGGCATAAGGGAATGTATATCATAAGCGTGGCGATAGATGCTTCGCAGGATAAGATCAACACCCTTGCCGGCAGGATAGGCAGGATCAGCGGAGTGACGGCAAAAACTCTCTATTCGGGCAAGCAGTAAAAACATAATAACCTTTATCTCCTGACGCTGAAATAATTATTGAGGCGAAAGCTTGATAGATGTAAAAACAGGGTATGCCCATTACAGGGGCATAGACTGTTTATGTGCAGTTTATCCGTCAGGGTGAACTGTTTTTTTATTGCATGACCCACAGAGAGGATCTTAAAAGAAAGGGAGCGCAGATGTATTATGGGACTTAACGATGTTCCTTCCTCGGAGCGTTTGCATATCGGTTTTTTCGGAAGACGAAATGCAGGCAAGTCAAGTATTGTGAATGCGGTGACCGATCAGGGGCTTTCCCTTGTGTCTGATGTGGCAGGGACCACGACCGACCCGGTATACAAGGCAATGGAGATCTTGCCCCTGGGACCGGTGGTCATAATCGACACAGCAGGCATTGACGATGAGGGAGAGCTTGGTCAGATGCGTGTAAAGAGCACGAGAAACGCCCTTAACCGCACAGATATAGCTGTGCTTGTAACCGATCCCGGGGTGGGTATCGGGCCCTGGGAAAGAGAGCTTATCCGGCTTTTTGAAAAAAAACAGATACCCTTTATAATTGCCGTAAACAAAACCGATATGTCAAAAGCGCAGGTGCAGGGTGAAAACTGTGTATACGTAAGCGCAAAAACAGGAGAGGGTATCCAAGCGCTGAAAGAAAAGCTGGGGGCTCTGGCGGAAAAGCCGGGACGAGAAGCAAGAATAATCGGGGACAAGCTGAAAAGAAACGACCTTGTGGTGCTTGTGGTGCCTATTGACGAAAGCGCACCAAAGGGCAGGCTTATACTGCCCCAGCAGCAGACCATAAGAGATATCCTTGATGCAGATGCCTGCGCTTTGGTGGTAAAGGATACCGAGCTGGGGGATACTTTAAAGACTATCGGCAAAAAGCCAAGGCTGGTGATAACCGATTCTCAGGCTTTTGCGGTGTCAAACGAACAGACACCGCCTGATATAATGCTGACCTCATTTTCTATCCTTATGGCAAGGTACAAGGGCTTTCTTGATACTGCCGTTGAGGGCGCAGCTGCCATAAGCCGCCTTCAGGACGGTGCAAAGGTGCTTATCTCTGAGGGCTGTACCCATCACAGGCAGTGCGGAGATATCGGCACGGTGAAGCTGCCTGCCATGCTGCGAAAGTTCACGGGAAAGGATATTTCTATCCAAACCTCCTCGGGGCGTGAGTTTCCCGATGACCTTTCAAAGTATTCTCTGGTGATACACTGCGGCGGATGTATGCTTACTCCCAGGGAGATGAGCTATCGTATGAAGTGCGCCTCAGACCAGGGGGTGGCTTTTACAAATTACGGTGTGGCTATTGCCTTTATGACAGGGATATTAAAACGCAGCGTGGAGATATTTCCCCACCTTTATGAGAAACTGTGAGTGATGATATGGAAAATAAAAAGCTGATAGATATACTTGAAAAAAACAGACACCTTGAGCGTGAACAGTGGATAGCTCTGCTTGACACCTTTACAGATGAGGACAGAGCATACGCAGCTCAAAAAGCTGCAAAGACCGCAGTAAGCGTGTTTGGAAAGTCGATCTATATCAGAGGCATCGTGGAGTTTTCAAACGTGTGCAAAAATGACTGCCTTTACTGCGGAATCAGAAGATCAAATACCAAATGCGAAAGGTACCGCCTTAGCAAAGATCAGATCCTTGACTGCTGCCATGCGGGATATGAGTACGGTTTTCGCACCTTTGTGCTGCAAAGCGGCGAGGACAAAAGCTTTACCACGGATAGGCTGTGCGATATAGTTTCAGCTATAAAAAAAGCACATGGCGACTGTGCGGTGACACTCTCTGTCGGTGAGCTGGAGCACGAGGACTATAAGAGGCTTTTTGATGCAGGTGCAGACAGATATCTGCTGCGCCACGAGACCGCTGACGAGAAGCATTACGGCAAGCTCCACCCGGGCGAGATGAGCTGGCAGCACAGAATGAAATGCCTTGAAGATCTTAAAGAGATAGGATTCCAGACCGGCTGCGGAATGATGGTGGGTTCACCTTTTCAGACAAGCGGAAATTTAGCCGACGATCTTTTGTTTCTGGAGCGTTTCAAGCCCGAAATGATAGGTATGGGACCGTTTATTCCCCATAAGGACACTCCCTTTTGGGACAAGCCCGCAGGCAGTTATGAGCTTACGCTGTTTTTGATAAGCCTTTGCAGGCTTATGCTGCCCGATTGTCTGATACCTGCAACGACTGCCCTTGGTACCATAAGACCTGACGGCAGGGAAAAGGGAGTGCTTGCAGGTGCAAATGTAATAATGCCCAATCTTTCACCCATAGATGTGCGAAAAAAATATCTGCTTTATGACGGCAAGATATGTACAGGCGATGAATCTGCACAGTGCAGAGCCTGTCTTGAAAGACGAATGGAGTCGATAGGCTACAAAGTTGAGATAACAAGAGGAGATCATAAAAGTTATGATAAAAATAGCGATATACGGTAAAGGCGGCATAGGTAAGTCCACCACCGTTTCTAACTTGGCAGTTGCCATGGTAAAAAAGGGACTTAGGGTCATGCAGATAGGCTGTGACCCAAAGGCGGACTCGACCTCGCTTCTCAACGGGGGCAGGAGAATAAAGACTGTGCTTGAGCTTATCAGAGAAAAAGGAGATGCCCTTGAGCTTGAAGATATGGTCACCGTAAGCGATGAAGGAGTTTTCTGCGTTGAGGCAGGCGGGCCTGTACCGGGGCTTGGCTGTGCAGGGCGGGGCATAATCGCTGCACTTGAAAAGCTTGAAAAGAAAGGCGCATACGAAAAGTACAAGCCGGATGTGGTGCTTTATGATGTGCTGGGCGATGTGGTGTGCGGCGGCTTTTCCATGCCCATGCACAGAGGCTACGCTCAGAAGGTGTTTATTGTCACATCAGGAGAAAAGATGTCCTGCTATGCGGCAGGCAATATTGCCATGGCAATAGAAAATTTCAAGGGCAGAGGCTATGCACAGCTTGGAGGCTTTATACTCAACAGACGAAATGTTGAAAACGAGCTTGAAAATGTACAGTCCCTTGCAAAGGATTTTAATACAGTCATTGTTGGTGAGCTTGAACGAAGCGGGCTTGTACAGGAATGTGACAGGCTGGGAACTACGGTGATGAACAAGTACCCCGAAAGCAGTATGGCAAGACAGTATGAAAAGCTGGCGGACGAGATAATGAAAGGTTTTGAGTGATATGCTGAAAAAAGCAGGAGGCGAGCTTGCAAAGCCGCAGGGTATAAAAATAACACAAGCCGCTTTTCCACGTCCCTTTGAAGGGGGCCTTGAATATAATCCCCCGGCAAGGGGCGATTGGAATATTGTACACATAGGTTTGCTGATACCCCAGGCTCACCAGATATACTTCTGTGCACAGGGCTGCCTTCGGGGCGTAGTGCAGACTACGGCGGAAATGGGCGCTATGGACAGACTTTCCTGGGCATATCTTTGTGACGAGGACTACGCAGACGGAAGCATGGAGTATAACATAATAGATTCCGTCACACAAGTCATAAAACGTATGGAGCAAAGACCCCCTTGCATACTTGTTTTTTTAAGCTGTATGCACCTTTTTGCCGGGGTGGATTTTGATATAATAATCGAGGAGCTTGAAAGCAGATTTGCCGGGGTGGATTTTGTAAAATGCTATATGACACCTACCATGCGCTTCAGCGGACTTGCTCCCGTGCCGACAATGTATAAACAGCTTTTTGTGCCTTTGCACAGGACCCCAAAGGACGGAGGAGTCAACATTATCGGGTACAACTGGGCGTTTGAGGAAGAGTGTGAACTTGTAAAGATAATAAAAAGCTGCGGCAGGGTGCTTCGCCAGCTGCCTGTCTGTGAAAACTATGATCAGTACCTTGAAATGGCAAGATCGTCACTTAATATAACAGTCATTCCCGAGGCTTTGCCGGCGGCGGAGGAGCTTGAACAAAGGCTGGGACAAAGGCATTTGTATCTGCCTGTAAGCTGGAATTTTGAGAAGATAAGGGATAATTATAAGGCGCTTTGTAAAGAGCTTGGAGTGGCAATGCCCGATCTTTCCATTGAGGAAAACGCAGCAAAGCAAGCCTTGAAAAAGGCGGCAAAGGCGCTCAGCGGCAGGCCTGCTGCGGTGGATTTTACAGCTGCACATAAACCCTTTGAGCTCAGCGCTCTGCTGCTTGACAACGGTATCGACGTAAGGCGTATCTTTGTGGATGTTATAAGCGGGGAAGACAAGGAAAGCTTTGAGTATATAAAAGAGCATTACCCCGATGTGGAGGTATTTCCCACGGTGGATTCGTCAATGAGATTTTTCGCCTCCCAAGAAAAAGAAGAAAACAAATACTTTGCCATAGGTCAGAGAGCAGCATATTTCTGCTGCACCAATTACTTTGTAGATATGGTAGGCGCAAGGAGCTGCTATGGCTTTGACGGCATTACAAAACTTGCCGGTGAGATCGTCCGTGGGGCAGATGTTCCAAAGGACACAAGGGCGGTTATTCAGCACAAGGGAGCGGGGTGTCAGAGCTGTCTATGATACATTATGCAAGAATAATATCATGCTATACAGCGGACACGTCCGGTGTTTGTTCAGCGCTTTATGAGCTGGGGGGAATGGTGGTCGTCCACGATGCCTCCGGCTGCAATTCTACCTACGCTACCCATGACGAGCCAAGATGGTACCAAATGGACAGCATGATCTATGTTTCGGGACTTACCGAGATAGACGCAGTTATGGGCAACGACGAAAGGTTTATAGATGACGTGTGCCAAACGGCAGAGAAATTGAAACCGAAGTTCATTGTGATATGCGGTTCGCCAATGCCTGCAATGACCGGTACGGACTTTGATGCCCTGGCAAGGGTCATACAGAGCCGCTGCAAAATACCCACCCACCCCATGCACACAAACGGCATGAAAAGCTATATTTCGGGTGCGTCTGAAGCTTTTGAGATGCTGGCTCTCAATTACTGCGCCTGCACAGGCAAAAAGAAAAATTCGGTGAACATTATCGGTGCAACACCTCTTGACCTTTCAAGGCAGGAGATAGTAGATTCAATATGGACATGGCTTGGCAAATGCGGCTTTGAGAAAGGCTGCTGTATGGCAATGGGAAGCAGTCTTGATGACCTTAAAACGGCAGGAGATGCAAGTGTAAATCTGGTGGTCTCGTCAAGCGGTCTGAGGGCGGCAAAAGCTCTGATGGAAAGATTCGGAACACCCTATGTTGTCGGTATACCCCTGGGGGAACAATACGCAAAGACCCTGGACGAGGATCTGCACAGGGCAGCCGCAGAGGGAAAACAGATACTGTCCTGCGCTGTGCGTGATGAAAGCTGTGCAGACTGCGGCGTTGTCGTTGTAGGCGAAAGCGTATATGCAGGCTCTTTGGCAAGGAGCATAACGATGACCACAGGCAAGCCGGTGAGAGTTATCCACACCCTTGATACCTTCCCGGAGCTTGCTTTGCAATGGGATAAAAAGCTGGCGGACGAGGATAAGCTTGAACAGGAGTTTTCAAGGTGCAGCTGCGTTGTGGCTGACCCCCTGTTCAAACCCATAGTTCCTGCAAATGCAAAGTTTGTACCAATACCTCATGAGGCATTTTCGGGAAGATGCTTCAGAAAGGATATACCGGATCTGGTGGATAAAAATCTTGGATTGGAGTTATGATATGATAAAAATAGCTATATACGGAAAAGGCGGTATCGGAAAATCTACCGTTACGGCAAACCTTGCGGCTGCGTTTGCAACTCTGGGCAAAAGGGTCATCCAGATCGGCTGTGACCCTAAGGCGGATTCCACGATCAATCTTCTGGGCGGTGAAGCGCTCACACCGGTCATGAACTATCTGCGTGAGCATGACGAGCCTTCGGGTATAGAGGAGATATCCAAGATCGGCTACAAGGGGGTCCTTTGCATCGAAACAGGAGGTCCCACTCCCGGTCTCGGCTGTGCCGGCAGAGGCATAATCACGACCTTTAATCTCCTTGAAAGCTTCGAGCTTTACAAAAAATATAAGCCTGATGTGGTGCTTTACGATGTTCTGGGAGATGTGGTCTGCGGAGGCTTTGCCGCACCCATAAGAGAGGGCTATGCCTCACAGGTGCTTATTGTCACCTCGGGGGAAAAAATGGCTTTGTATGCTGCAAACAACATAAACAGCGCTGTGAATAATTTTGCCGACAGAGGATATGCAAAAGTCAGAGGAATCGTTTTCAACCGGCGCAACACCCCTAACGAAGAAGAAAAGGTCAATGAATTTGTGCAGAAAAACGGCCTTGAAATAATTGCCGAGATACCACGAAGCGATGATATAATAAAATATGAGGACGAGGGAAAAACAGTCGTTGAGGGTGATACTGAGCTGGAGGTATCAAAGCGCTTTTTGGCTCTGGCACAAAAGCTGATAGAAGAGGATACGGAAAATGAATAATGCTTTTTTTATAACTGCGTCTGAGCTTGCACAGGCGGGCTTTGAAAATATACCCGATGAGCTGCAAAGCGCAAAACATCTTATATATTCCTCTCCTGCCACGCTGGCTTTTAACTCTCCCGGAGCGCAGGGCTTCGGCGTAAAAAGAGCAGGTCTTGCCATACCCGGATCGGTGATGCTGCTTGTGTCGCCCGGCTGCTGCGGAAGAAACACTACCCTCCAGTCAAGGCTCTGCGGCTATCAGGATAGGTTTTTCTATCTTCTGCTTGACGATACGGACATCGTTACGGGAAGGCACCTTACCAAGATACCGGAAGCAGTCAGGGAAGTATATGAGTTCTGCGACAAAAAACCCAGCGCAGTGATGATATGTATAACCTGCGTTGATGCGCTGCTTGGAACTGATATGGACAGGGTGAGCCGAAAGTGCGAGGAGCTTGCAGGAGTGCCTGTTGTGCCCTGCTATATGTATGCCCTTACAAGAGAGAAAAAGCTTCCTCCAATGGCGGCTGTGAGAAAGGCAGTATATTCACTTCTCAAGCCCCGGAAAAGAGCTTCGGCGGATATGAACATACTCGGATTTTTTTCGCCGCTGAATGACGACAGCGAGATATATGAGCTGCTGAAAGGGGCAGGCATCAAAAATATCCGTGAGATATCACGCTGTGAAACATTTGAAGAATATGAAAAAATGTCTCAGGCAAATTTTAATCTTGTGCTTAATTCAGAAGCTCGTTATGCGGCGCAGCAAATGGAAGAGACCCTTGGCATACCGTATATCGAGATGATGAGAATGTATCATATAGATAAGATCCATAACCAGTATATGTCCCTTGCAAATGCGATAGGTGCAAAGTTTGACGACACCGTATATTACAATGGGGCAAAAAAAGCGATAGAGGAATTTAAGAAAAAATACGGCGGTATAAACTTTGCGATAGGTGAGTTTCTCAATGCCGATTCCTTTGAACTTGCATGGGCATTGCTGAGCTACGGCTTTAATGTTTCGGAAATATACGGAACTGTCGGTGAGCGCAACTTTGTGTTTGTGAAAGCGATAGCAAAACTCAGCCCCCAAACGAAGATCTTTTCAAATCTCTCGCCTACAATGCTGGATTACGAACCAAGCGGTAAAAAAATAGATATATGCATAGGAAACGACGCAGGTTATTATCACGCAGATGTGCCTGCCGTCGACTGGAATGAGGAGCGCCAGCCCTTTGGATATTCAGGTGTAAGGCTGCTGTTCAAAAAGTTTGATGAAGCGCTGAAAGGAGCGGGAAAATGAAAAAACTTCTGAAACTTCTTTCACCCTTTGCACCGGATCAGTCGGGCGCTGTCGGTGTGCTTTACGAGCTGGGCGGACTTGTGGTTATCTGCGATGCAGGGGGCTGTGCAGGAAATATTTGCGGCTTTGATGAGCCAAGGTGGTTTTTCAAAAAAAGTGCTGTCTTCAGCGCAGGTCTTCGTGATATGGATGCTATCCTCGGACGTGATGATATGCTCATCGCAAAGACCGCAAAGGCTGTAGGTCAGACTGATGTGAAGTTCACAGCCGTTGTGGGCACCCCTGTGCCTGCGGTCATAGCGACCGACTACCGTGCGCTGAAAAGAATGGCTGAAAACAAAACACATCTGCCCTCTGTCTGTATTGACTGCACCGGCACAAGGCTTTACGACGACGGGGAGGAAAGAGCGTATCTGGAACTGTTCAAAACTTTTGCCTCGGAAAAATACGAAACCGTAAAAGGCAAAACAGGCATTATCGGCTGTACACCTCTTGCAACGGGATATATGACACCCGGGATATTTGAAAAGTCGTTTGGAGAAAACGCTGTTTGCTTTGCAATGGGCAGCGGGCTTGATGAGATACAAAAGGCTTCACGGTGCGATAAAAATATTGTCATCTCAACAGGCGGTATAAAGGCTGGTGAATATTTGAAACAGCAATTCGGCATTGAATACACCACCGATTTCCCTGTGACACCGGCTATGGAAAAGGTGCTTGAAAACGATCTTTCAGACAAAAAGATACTTGTTGTACACCAGCAGTTTGCGGCAAACAAAATGCGTGAGCTTATAAAAAACAAGTATGAATGCAGCGTTGATGTGGGGACCTTTTTCAAGCTGTTCGGTGAGTTTGCCGGCAAGGGGGACTGCTTTATCCCGGACGAACAGCAGCTTCTTGAAAAGGTCAGCGCAGGGGGCTATGATGTGGTCATCATTGATAATATCTGCCACCGTGCGCTGAAAGACTGTGAATGCCGGCTGATCGACTTTCCCCACTTTGCAGTTTCCGGCAGACTTGATGAAAACGGAGGACAGGTATGCCTTGCTTGATCATAAGACTTTACGGCATTGTTCAGGGCGTAGGTTTCAGACCCTTTGTTGCAAGGGTCGCACGCTCTATGGGCGTGCTTGGGACGGTGGCAAATAAAGGTTCCTGCGTGGAGATATTTGCACAGGGGGAAAAGGAAGTTCTTGATAGGTTTGTATACGCTGTAAAAAACCGTGCTCCGGAGCGTGCGGCGGTCATCTCTGCCGATGTAAGACAGGTAAAGGACAAAAGCTTTGACTCCTTTGAGATAATCCAAAGCGAAAAGGAGGAAGGGGCAATATTTGTTTCGCCGGATATCGCCACCTGTGATAAATGCCGAAGGGAGCTGTTTGACAAAAACGACAGACGGTATCTTCACCCGTTTATAAACTGTACCCAGTGCGGTCCACGGCTGACGATACTTGAAGCAATGCCCTATGACAGGGAAAGAACCACCATGAAAAGCTTTCCCATGTGCCCCGATTGTGAGTACGAATACACTCACGCTCACACCAGAAGATATGACGCCCAGCCTGTGTGCTGCAACGACTGCGGACCGCAGGTGTATATTGTACACAGGGATATAAAGGGCGGTGACGCCATAACATATGCACGCAAAAGCATAATGGAAGGAAAGATAATCGCAGTTAAAGGTATAGGCGGCTTTCACCTTTGCTGCGATGCAGCTAACGAGCAGGCGGTGGGCAGGCTGAGAAAACTGAAAAACCGTCCTGCAAAACCCTTTGCGGTCATGATGAAAGACATGGATACCGTTGAGCGTGAATGCCATGTGCTTGAGGGACAAAAGGAATTTCTGACCGGCTACCAAAAACCCATACTGCTCCTTGAAAAGAAAGAGGAGGGGGAGCTTTGTCCCGGCGTTTCTCCGGACAATCCCACAGTAGGTGTCATGCTGCCCTATGCACCGGTGCAGATGCTTTTGTTTGATTACCCTGACGAAGTAAAAATGACCGACTGCCTGGTGATGACAAGCGGCAACGTTTCGGGAGCGCCTATCTGCCGAAACGATGAGGATGCACAAAAACAGATCGGCTCCTACTGTGATCTGATACTTTCTCACAACAGGGAAATACTTATCCGTGCAGACGATTCGGTGATGGACTGGTTTGACGGCAAACCGTATATGATACGCCGCAGCCGTGGATTTGCACCCCTGCCGGTCATGGTGAGCAAGGAAAAAGAGGTAACATCTCTTGCAATTGGAGGAGAGCTTAAAAACACCTTTTGCATAGGCAAGAACAGACTGCTTTATCTGTCATCGTATGTGGGAGATATGGCGGACATAAGAACGGTAAACGCCCTGAAAGAATCCGTGGGACGAATGCAGGAGCTGCTTGAGGCTCAGCCGACGATCTGTGTGTGCGATATGCACCCTAAGTATAATACCGTCACCGTCGCACAGGAAACAGGCTTGCCGCTGGTGAGGTTGCAGCACCATTACGCTCATATCCTTTCCTGTATGGCGGAGAACGACTGCGATGAAAAGGTCATAGGTGTTTCCTTTGACGGCACAGGCTACGGCACGGACGGCACCATATGGGGAGGCGAGATACTCGTTTGCGATACCCACGGATTTGAAAGAGCAGCAAGTATAAAGCCTTTCAAACAGGTGGGAGGCGATGCTTCCTCAAAAGAGGGCTGGCGTATCGCTGTTCAGCTGATAAGGGATTCCTGGGGCGAGAAAGCACAAAAGGTATGCAGCGAACTTGGTATCTGCGATGAAAAAACATTCAAGCTGCAATCGGTAATGGCGGACAAGGGTATAAACACCGTCACTTCCACCAGCGCAGGCAGGCTTTTTGATGCAGTGAGTGCGATCCTCGGTATAAGGAGGAGTTCCACCTTTGAGGGCGAAAGCTCAATGAGCCTTGAATTTGCAGCAGAGAGATTTGAAAAGCAGCAGGCGGAGTGTGAAAAGACAGCTGCACGCATCAACGGCAGCGGCTTTGAAACGATAGATACGACCTCGCTTGCGGGTGAGATAGCAAGGCGTTTTATTGACGGCGAAAGTGCCGACAAGCTTGCCTTTGTTTTCCACACCTCACTTGCGGACGGTATAGTAAGATGCTGCGAAAGCATCAGTCGGAAAACAGGCGTAAAAAAATGTGCATTAAGCGGAGGAGTGTTCCAGAACAAGCTGCTTTTAAGGTTGGTAAAGCAGCAGCTCCGGGAGCTTGGCTTTGAGGTGCTTATCCATTCCCTTGTCCCGGCAAACGACGGCGGGATCGCCCTTGGGCAGGCTTATTATGCACTTTGCAATTGTAATAACGAATAATAAAAATGGAGGTATAAATTATGTGTGTAGGTTTATCGGCAAAAGTGGTCGACCTTAAAGACGGTACGGCGGTGATCGACGCAAGCGGAGCAAAAAGAAGCGTCAGCGCAGAGCTGCTTGACGATCTGGAAATAGGCGATTACGTAATGGTACACGCAGGTGTTGCCATCGCAAAGATCACCGACGATGACGAAAACGAAACCAATAAGATCATGGAGGAACTGTAATGGAAAACTTGAACGGTCTTTCCCCAAAGGAGATCCTGCAAAGCTATAACGGCAGAAAGCTGCGGATCATGGAGGTCTGCGGAACTCACACGCATGAGATATTCCGCCTTGGCATAAGAAAGATACTTCCCGAAAGCATCGAGCTTATCTCCGGACCCGGGTGTCCTGTGTGCGTGACACCTGTGGGGTTTATTGACGAGGCGTGCTGTCTTGCGCTTGAAAAGGGGTGCGTGATCTGCACCTTCGGCGATCTTATAAGAGTCCCCGGAACACAAATGAGCCTTGCAGATGCAAGAAGCAAGGGCGCACAGATAAAGACCGTATACTCGCCCATTGACGCCGTGGAATTTGCAAAGGATAATCCCGACAAGCAGGTGGTGTTTCTTGCCGTCGGGTTTGAGACCACAACGCCCTCTGCTTGTATAGCAGTAGAACAGGCCAAAAAACAAGGGCTTGACAATTTCTCCATTCTGTGTGCAAACAAGACCATGCCAAACGCTTATCAGGCTTTAAAGGGAAGCGCCGATGCTTTTCTTTTCCCCGGTCATGTTAATGCCATAACGGGAAATACCGCCTGCCGTGAGCTTTGCAAACAGGGTGTGAGCGGAGTCGTTGCAGGCTTTACCGCAAAGGAACTGCTGACAGCACTTGCAGTCACAGTGATGCTGCTGCAAAAGGGTGAGCCGTTCTTTGTAAACTGCTACCCGAGAGTCGTTAAGGAAGAGGGAAGCCCTGCGGCGCAAAAGCTTATGACAAAGGTTATGGAGCCTTGCGACAGCGAGTGGAGAGGCCTTGGCGTGATAAAAATGTCGGGCATGAAGCTGCGTGACGAGTATGCGGACTTTGACGCACGCAAAAAGTACAGCCTGCCCGAAATGAAAGGCAAGCCAAACCCTGCCTGCCGCTGCGGCGATGTCTTGCAGGGTAAGTGCAAGCCAAGCGACTGTAAGGTGTTCGGCAAGGTTTGTACACCGCAGCACCCGGTAGGTGCTTGTATGGTCTCGGGCGAGGGCGCTTGCTCGGCATATTATCAGTATGGTATGTAAACTAAATCAGAATTTATATTATTATCAAAATAATAGTTGTGCACCCGAAGGGGTCACATTATATGAGATTCAATCCGCCTTCTTGCAGGCGGATTGAGGGAAGAGAGTTTTGCGCTTTTCAAAGGGGCACGCCCTCTCTTGCAGGGCGTCCCCTCTTTCAAAACAGTCCACCGGACTGTTTTGAAATTCACCCCTTGCGGAGCGCACGATGTAGGGGGATTTCGCTCTCT
>Ga0310691_10000456_pt1 | contig 77246 bp, 56 predicted proteins | sample 176DNAGHGlowgp2_FD_203887 | JGI IMG/M metagenome (GOLD analysis project Ga0310691, IMG submission 203887) | Sheep rumen microbial communities from Palmerston North, Manawatu-Wanganui, New Zealand - 1766 DNA GHGlow gp2 (v2) (version 2) | ecosystem: Host-associated > Mammals > Digestive system >...
CGTCCACAACCTGAAGCCCCCGAAAAAGCCCAGGGCGGAATATGGAAGTAAATGGAAATTGGGGGGGGGGTACGCTTCTGGTCGGCGATTGTACGGACCCGGAAGCGGTGGCCCGCCTAGTGGGGGAAGCCAGGATCGACCTGCTGCTGACGGACCCGCCCTATGGCGTCGATTATTCCGGCGCAGCCGGGGAGGTTCCCGGGGACGATCTTAGAGAGCCGGAGTTCCTGGAGCTGCTGACAAGCTCTTTCCGGAATGCCTGCAGCTGTATGCGTCCCGGCGCATGCTTCTATATCTTCTTCGGCGGCGTCAATGCTTTTGCTTTCACCTCCGCTTTGCGGCAGGCGGGGCTTGACCTCCACCAGGTACTGGTCTGGGTCAAAAACCAGGCCGTCTTGGGGAGAAACGATTATCAAAACGGCTATGAGCCCTGTCTGGGCGGGGAGCTGCCCACCGATGGCGAGTATGACCCCCTTCTTTACGGCTGGAAGCCGGGGGCGGCGCACACATTCCGGTATGACCGGAAGCAGAGCAGCGTGCTTCGATTTGATAAGCCGACGAAAAGCAGCCTGCACCCGACCATGAAGCCGGTACCGCTTTTCGATTACCTTATGAAGGCCGGCTCTTATCCCGGGGACAACATCCTGGATCCTTTTGCCGGGAGCGGCACGGCTCTGATCGCCGGCCATCAAAACGGGCGCAACGTCTACGCCATGGAGAAGGATCCACGGTATGCGGACGTGATTATTTCCCGCTGGGAGGCTTTTACGGGCCAAAAGGCGGAGCAGATTGAGTAACGGAGGGCGCATGAAAAAAGCGAGCGAGATCCCCGGCACGATCCATGTGGTTTGTCGGGACTGCGGGGCGGCCTTTACCATCGAGCCCCGGGAGCTGCAGTGGCTGCGGGAGCGGAAGCTGGAGCCCTTCAGCCGGTGCCGGGAGTGCCGCCGGAAACGGCGGGAGGCCCAGGCGCGGCAGGCCGCAGCTGCGCCGCCCGGTGAACGGAAGCGGCCCTGGTAATGGGAAATCCCAAGACGGTCAAGGGCTGGACGAAGAAGATCCGCGACGCCTGCATTGCCGCCGGGACCTATCAGCCCTATTTCGACGCGCCGATCCAGGCCCTGGCGGAGATCCTGGTGCAGCGGGACGCCGCGGAGAGGCAGTACAAAGACAGCGGCTCGCAGCCAGTGGTGGCCTACACCAATAAGGGCGGGGCCTCCAATCCTACCCGGAACCCCATGCTTGTGCTCTGGATGGACCTCTCCAGCGCCGCCCTGAGCTACTACAAGGAGCTGGGCCTGACGCCCGGCGGCCGGACGAAGCTGGGGCTGCCGCCGGATCCCTCCGCCGCCACGGGGCCGAAGGACCCCCTTTTCGGTGACTGATATGAGAGCGAGCTCCGGGCTTCACCATCCGGTGAGTATTTATGCAAAACAGGTCACCCAGGGCAAGCTGCGCAGCGTGTGCTGCCGCTGGGAGATCCTGGCCTGTCAGCGGCACCTGGACGACCTCAAAAGGCAGGGGACGGACGACTTCCCCTGGGTGTTCGATGAAACCCGGGCCGACCGCGTCCTGGCGTTCTTCCGGAAATGCATCCAGATCCGCGGCCCCATGGCGGGGCAGCCCATCGAGCCGGAGCCCTGGCAGATCTTCGACCAGGGATGTCTTTACGGCTGGGTCCACCGGGAGACTGGGGTGAGGCGCTTCACCCAGGCCTACAACAAGCGGGCCAGGGGAAACGTCAAAAGCACCGAGAACAGCGCGAAATGCCTCTACCACATGACGGCAGACGCCCTCTATCCGCCCTATCAGCCGGAAAAGGCCGTCTATGAGCAGGAGCCGGAAGTCTACTGCGCCGCCGTGGACAAGGACCAGGCAGGGCGCGTTTGGGGCGACGCGGCGAAGATCGCGGAGGCCTCCCCGGAGATCGCCCGCCGGCTCTGGATCCGCCGGACCTACGTGGAGCATCGGACCCGGGGCGGCCAGATGACCAAACTCAGCAAGGAGACCGGGAACAAGGACGGCGCGGCCCCCAGCTACTTTTGCCTGGACGAATATCACGCCCATAAGGTGGCCACGATCCACGACCTGGGCCTGAACAGCCTTGGCAAGCGGACGCAGCCCCTGCTGGACATCATCACCACCGCCGGCGACGACGCGGCCAACAAGCCCTGCTACAAGGAGGAGCTGCTGTGCCGCCAGATCCTGCAGGGGGATCTTCGGTCGGACCGATATTTCGTGATGATCCGGGAGCTGGAGCCCACGGACGACCCCCAGGACCAGGAAGCCTGGCTCCGGGCGAATCCGGTGCTGCGGTACCCGGGGGTTTACGGAGACATCCTCCGGGAGCAGATCCGCACCGAATGCGAGCTGGCCTACGGAAGCGGGGACGCGGACAAGATCCGGATGTTCCTCACCCGGCGCTGCTGCCTCTGGCAGGCGGACGCCTCCAACACCAACAAATACCTCACCACGGAGCAGCTGGAGGCCCTGCGGGGCCTCTGCGTCAGCCGGGAGGAGTTTGCGAAGCTGACGGACGGGCGGGAATGCTGGTGCGGCTACGACCTGGGCAAGCGCATCGACCTCAGCGGGACAGGGGCCTGCTGGAATCTCCCGGACGGGCGGATCGCCGTGAAGGTCCACGGCTTTCTTCCGGAAAACGCCGCGGCCAAGCATGAGCGCACGGACCGGATCCCCTATATCGCCTGGGCACCCGACGGCTACTGCACCCTCACCCCCGGCGACGTGACGGACAACAGCTATGTGGACAACTGGATCTGCGAGGGGGAACGGAACCACGGCTGGCGGATCAAGGAAATCGACTACGACGGCCACAACGCCACGGACCTCGCCTTGAAGATCCGGGAGACCCGGGGGGAGGACAGCGTGGTGGAGATCCCTCAGACCTGCGCTGGGCTTAACCAGGCGACCAAGCGCTTCCGGGAGCTGATCCTCCAGGGAAAGCTGGTGGCGGAATACAGCCCCCTGCTGCTCTGGTGCTGCGGGAACGCGGTGGAGGTCGTCAACAACTTCGGCGACATTAAGCTATCGAAAAGGCACAAGGACGACAGCCAGCGCATCGACCCCCTGGCGGCGCTGCTGAACGCCCTGGCCCGGATGCTGGTGGCCATCGATGAGCCGGACCTGAATGAGGCCATCCGCCGGCGGGGATATGCGGTGATGATGTGAGGGCGCTGCGGCGGGTCCCCTCATCCCGCCCCCTCGGGGGCACCTTCCCCCAGGGGAGGCAAAAGGAGAATATGAAGAAGATCATTAAGTTTTTGCGGGGCGTTTTGAACGACCTGTGCTTCCTGGGCGGAGGCGCGCTGGTGAGCTGGGGCGCCTGGGAGATCTACCGGCCCGCCGGGATCATCGCCGCCGGCGCGGTCCTGGTGGCCTTTGCCCTGCTGATCGACGACGGCGGCAGCTGATATGGGGACGGTTGGCGCATGAGCCATTGTTTCCTCCTTCCTGATCGGTAGGCGGCGGAGGGCAGCCGGATCGCCGCCGGGCGTGGATCGCCCAGGGACCCCTCTCCCAAAGGCTGCCGGGCTCCCTCTGTGTCCGAATCGGACACAGAGGAGCCCTCCAACTCCATATGCAAGTGCCTGTGCCTTAGTGCCTGAGCCTCGACCGGGAGCTTATGCTCCCTGCCGGGGCTCTATATCTTTTTTCGAGGTGATTCTATGCTTCTGAAGCGCGGCATCCACGCCAACCGGGACCCCTCCACCATTTACACCACGCTGAAGGACGCGGAGGAGTTCTTCCGGGACCTGACCGAGGAGAGCCCCATCAACCCCACCACCTCCATGCGCCTGGCCGCCGTGGCCGCCGCCCACCGCATCTTCTGCAACAGCATCGCGGTGCTGCCCTGGCAGGTGCGGCAGCGGGTGGGGGACGAACGGCTGGAGCCGGACCACGAGATCGCCCGGATCCTCAAGACCCGGTACAACTCCCAAATGGGACAGTTTACGGCGGAGCGGGCCATCGTCAGCCAGGCATTCTGGCATGGCACGGGCTTCGGCGCCATCCGCCGGGACCGGGCAGGCCGGGTGCAGGAAATCTTCCCCCTGCCCAGCGCGGGCTACACCCGGCAGGTGAACCCCGACGACGGCGCGGTCTGGTATTTCTTCAGCGTGGATCCCGATACGCCGGGGGGCGAGCGCCTGACTAGGGCTTTCAGCGAAAGCGAGCTGCTGATCTTCCGCTTTGAGAGCTTCAACGGCTATCAGGGGCTGGGGATGCTGGACATGGCCCGGGAGAGCATGGGCACCGACGCCGCCGCGCAGAAGTATAACCGCAAATTCTTCACCAACGGCAGCCGGCTTTCCGGCGTGGTGAAGGTGGCCACCAGCCTGGACGAAGACGTCAGGGAGGTGGTGCGGGGCGACTTCGAGCGGATGAGCCGGGGCCTGGACAACGCTTTCCGGGTGGCGGTGCTGGACCGGGGCATGGAGTACACCCCCCTGGGCATCAGCCAGAAGGACAGCCAGCTCCTGGAGGCCCGGGCCTTCAGCGTGGATGAGATCTCCCGATTTACGGGGATCCCCGCCTATATGCTCCAGGCCGGGAAGCAAAGCTACCAAAGCAACGAGCAGCAGCAGCTGGATTTCGTCACCAATACCCTGACGCCCCCGGTGACGCAGATTGAGCAGGAGTGGACCTGGAAGCTGCTCAGCGACGAAGACCGGGAGGCGGGCATTTACCTCCACAAGAACCTGAACGCGCTCCTGCGGGGCGACAGCCAAAGCAGGGCGCAATTCTACGAGAAAATGATCTCCATGTCCGTCTTCAACCCGGACGAAGTGCGCGCCCTGGAGGACATGAGCCCCCTGCCGGGCGGCATGGGGAAGATCTACCGGTTTTCGAAGAATTATGCGCCTGTGGGCGAGGAAGGAGATGAAAGCTGATGCCTGAAATCAATATCCGGGGCGAGCTCGTGGACAACGACTATGCGGACATCCTGCGGTGGTACGGCTACAAGGACATCACCTGTCCCGAGGACGTGCGGCGGGCTCTTGCTGATGCGAACGGCGGAGAAGTCACCCTGCTGATCAACAGTCCCGGCGGCGACCTCACCGTGGGCACGGAGATCTACAGCATGCTGCGGCGCTATGCCGGCCGGACCGTGGCCCTGGTGCAGGGCTATGCGGCCTCCGCCGCCACGGTGCTTCTGCAGGGGGCGACGGTGCGCCAGGCGGAGACCGGGGCGCTGATCTGCGTCCACAATCCCAGCCTCAGCGCCCAGGGCGACTATCAGGAGCTGAAGGGCGCCTATGACAGCGCCAAAAACGCCAGGGACGCCATCCTGGACATCTACACCCAGCGCAGCGGCGCGGAGCGCAGCGCCCTGGGGACGCTGATGGACAAGGACATCTGGATAAGCTCCAAACAGGCCGCCGAAGATTACGGCCTGCTGGATGAAGTCCTCCCCTGGGAGGGCGAGGCGGACGATCCCATCGTGACCATGGTGGCCTCCGCGGGCCTCATGCCCCGGATCACCAACAAAATGCGCGCCGACTACCAGGCCCACCTGGCGGCGGAGAAGCAGAAGACCCTGGCCCGGCTGCGGCAGAGGCAGCTGGAGCTGATGTAATCAATCAACCGCTGCGGCGGAGAAACCTCTTCACCGCTTTGCGGTCGCCCTCCCCTGCAAGGGGAGGCAACTATGACGAAAGGATTGATAAAGCAATGGATTACGCGAAGACCCTGAACGACCTGCGCGCCCGGAAGGCCCAGCTGCTGAAGGACGCGGAAGCCCTCATGAACGAGGGTAAGTATGACGAAGTCACCGCCAAGCAGGACGAAGCGGAGAAGATCTCCAATCAGATCTCCGTCGTGGAGCGCCAGGCGGCTCTGAGCGCCGAAGCTGCGGAGCTGGAGGCGGAGAGCAAGCCTGCCGCCCCGGCCAAGAACCCCGCCGATGAGGTGCGTCCCTTCCGGAACTTCGGCGAGCAGCTGAAGGCCATCCATGACGCGGCCACCACCCTGAAGCAGGACAACCGCCTGGCGCGGATCAACGACGCTGTCCTGGGCGGCAACGAGGGCACCGGCGCGGACGGCGGCTTCGCCGTGCAGACGGATTTCGCCGGGGCGATCATGGAGAGCGCCGTCAGCGAAAGCGAGCTGCTGCGGCGGATCGACCGCTATACCGTGGGCGCCAACTCCAACAGCGCCAAGTGGCTCAGCGTCAACGAGACCGACGTGAGCAGCAGCGTATTCGGCGGGATCCAGATGTACTGGGCCTCCGAGGGCGCCACCGTGGCCGCCACCAAGCCCGCCTTCCGGGAGATGAAGCTGGAGCTGGACAAGATGATGGGCTTCGGCTACGTCACCGAGGAGCTGCTGGAGGACGCCCCCTTCATGAGCGGCCTGTTCCAGCGGGGCTTTGCCCTGGCGGCCGACCGCGTGCTGACCAAGGCGGTCATCGACGGCGACGGCGCTGGCAAGCCTCTGGGCATCCTGAACGGCAGCGCCCTGATCACCGTGGCCAAGGAGAGCGGCCAGACCGCCGGCACTCTGACGGGCGCCAACGTCAACAAGATGTGGCACCGCCACCATGCCCGCTTCCGCCGCAACTCCGTCTGGGTCATGCACCCGGATCTGGAGGAGCAGCTGCCCGGCCTGAGCATCAAGTCTAACGACGGCAGCGCGGAGAAGTTCCTGTGGAATCCCGAGGGCGGCTACCGGGATCTGGACTATCAGCGGATCCTGACCCGTCCCGTGATCTTCGAGGATTACTGCTCCGCCATCGGCAGCAAGGGCGACATCCTGCTGATCGATCCCAGCCAGTACATCCTGCTGACCAAGGGCACTGCCCGCATGGGCTGGAGCATCCACGTGCAGTGGCTGACGGACCAGCAGTGCTTCCGGATGGTGTTCCGCTGTGGCGGCGCGCCCAAGCAGAACGCCCCCATCACCCTGGCCAACAGCTCCAACACCCGCAGCGCCTTCGTCACCCTGGCGGCCCGGGCGTAAGAAAGGAGACTCGACATGAGCAACAGACTGCATGAAGAACTGGACATCCGCTGCGTGAAGGCTCCGGCCAGCATCGCCACCGCCACCGCTACCAAAAGCGATTATGTGGACGGCTCCGGCGTGGATGAGATCGCCTTCCTCTGGAGCATGGCCACGTTGGCCAGCGGCAAGACCATGACCATCAAAATCTACGCCGCCGACGACGACACCGGCACCAACGCCACCGTGGTGGCCACCGGCACCAAGACCGCCGGGGACGACGCCATCGCCAAGGCCACCGGCTGCGCCAGCATCAAGGTGGCCGGGGATCAGAAGCGCTTTTACTGCGCGGAGATCACCCACGACGCCGGCAGCGGCGTGGTCTGCTCCTGCGTGGCCATCGCCAGGCCCTTCTACAGCCCGGCGGCTGAGCCCGCCCTTGTGGTGAGCGCATAAGGCCATGGCGCTGGACATCGACGAAGTCAAGGAGTATATGCACGCCGAAGGCGAGGAGAACGCGGTCGTCGCGTCCTACCTCGCCATGGCGCAGGACTATCTGGCGGGGGCGGGCGTCACGGAGGCGCTGGCCACGGCGGAGGGCTACGCCCTCTGCGCGAAGGCCCTGACCCTGCACTACTACGACAACCGGGGCGGCGCTCCCATCCCGGAGGGCCTGGCGGACTACATCCTGCAGGAGCAGAAGCGCTGCCGGAAAGCCGCCCTGGCCGCGCAGGCCGCAGCGGTGTCCGAATCGGACACCGGGGGCGAGACCTCGGAGGAAGGTGAGGGCGAATGATCCACCTGGATGCGGGTCAGCTGCGGACGTCGGTGCATGTGCTTCACAGCTACGTGAACTATACCGACGGCTTCTCCGCCGTGGAGACCTCAGACGCGCTGGGCTTCCCCCTCTATGTCCAGTGGATCGAGGCTCACGGGCGGGACATGCAGCCCACGGCGCACCTGCGCCGGGCAACGCTCCGCTGCCGATATGACCCCCGCATCGCCCTGGACTGCCTCATCGACCTGCGGGGCGAGCGCTGGGAGATCCTCAGCGCGGAGAACATCCGGGAGCGCGGCCACTGGATGGAGCTGCAGCTGCAGCGCAGCCTGCCCGCCGCGGGGGGCACGGTGACCCTCTGGAGCGCCGGGAAACGGGTGCTGCTGGAGGGCAGCTATATCCAGCATGAGGACGGCGTAGACCGGCAGACCACTGGGCCGGTTGCCACGGGCGGCACGGTGCTGATCGTCCCCCGGGAACACTTGGCGACGGCGGAGGGCGAGCCGGTGGCTTATCTCCGGCCTATTGCCTACGGCGCCCTCAGCGAGGAAGCAAAAGCCGGCTATTACACCATCGACAGCAAGAGCTTTTTCGCCCTGGGGGACGTGGACGACGCCGGGAGCTACCAGGCGATCAACGGACGGCATGACGACGTGCATCTGGTGCAGAGCGTCAGCCTGAAAAACCGGGGGAGCCCGGTGACGGAGTATCTGGAGGTGACGGGGCGGTGATCATTCGGACGAAGGTCCAAACAAAAATTTATTCGGATGAGCTGAACCGGAAGGTTCACAGGGCTGAACATGCCGTGGCCGTGCAGGCGGAACGGGACAGCCGCCCCTATATCCCCGCCGCCTCCGGACGCCTGCGCAGCTCCGGCCGGGTCTACGGAAACGCCATCGTTTGGGATCCGCCCTATGCAAGAATGCTTTGGTACGGCAATGTGAAAGTGGACCCGAAGTATAGAAAGGCGGGCTTCGTTTACCCGAATCTCGGGATCGTGCGGAGCCGGGCAGGCGTCAAAAAAGTCCTCGCATCTCCCAAGCGCAAATTCAAGTTTAGAGAGGGAGAAGCGTACTGGTTCTATGACGCTATGCGGGCAAAGGTAGGGCACTGGATCACTTTGGCGCAGGGGGTGATCGCCCGTGAGTGAGCTTCTGAGCGCCGCCAGCGCCGCCAGCGTCGTGCGGGCGGTGAAAGCCTGGCTGAATACCTGTCCGGAGATCCCGGAGGGCATGAGCGTCACCTTCGAGGCTTTGAAGGCAAACGACGTGAGCCTGTGCTTCTCCACGGAGCAGGCCGCCCTCTATGCCGCCCGCTACATCGGCGGGGGTTATCGGGCGGAATACCGCTTCCGGATCGTCTACCGTGTGCTGCCCAGCGACGACGACGACCAGATGGAGGCCGTGGAGACCCTGACGGCTATCTGCGCCTGGTGCGAGACGGCTTCGCCGCCGGAGCTGGAGGACGCCGTCAATGAAAAAATCACAAGAACGAGCGACGCCGCGGTGCTCACCGTCTATGAGGACGACGTTACCGACTACGGCGCATCGCTCACGCTTACATGGGAGGTTTTTTAAGTGGCAGACATGACTTTTAATACGCCCAGCGGCCAGACCATCAAGAGAGAGCTGCTGGTGGCCTATCTGAACACCGGCACTTCCTCCGCCCCCGTCTGGAGCCCTTTGGGTAAGCGGGTGGAGGACAGCGAGGAGAGCCTGGACTGGGGGGCGGAAAACTCTCAGGACATCCTGGGGAACAACTGGAGTAACCTGAAGAAGCCCGTCATCACCCAGGACTTCGAACCCTACAACCTGGACGGGGGCGACACGGCGGCCCTGAAAATCTGGAATCTGGCCATCAAGGACCAGGATTACGCGGCCCTCAGCGCCCAGGATATGCTGATCGTCCACCTTTATGCGGGCACGGCGGATACAGCGATGTTCGCCGAGCGCTACGCCGCCTGCAGCATCGAGCCCAGCAGCCTGGGCGGCGCCGGCGGCGGCAGCCTGAGCATGCCGATTTCCGTCACCTACGGCGGCCAGCGCACCAAGGGCACCGCTGCGGTGAGCAGCGCCGGCGTGGTGACCTTCACGCCTGATACCTGAGACGGGAGGTGACGGAGCATGGTGACCCTAAGTATCGATACCGGCGTCGTGGAGTATCGGCTGAACGACAATTTTTCCGCGTGGCTGAATCCCACTGACCCCGCTTTCGTGTCACGACTTTACGCTCGCTTTTCCGAGCTGGAGGAGAGAGATAAGGCCTGGCGTGAGAAGGTTGGAAAGCTGGAAGGCGCGGCCGTCCTGGACGCCTGGGAGGAGGGGGACACCATGTTCCGCTCCGCCATTGACGACGTCCTGGGCGAGGGGTGCTGCCGAGCGGTGGCCGGCTCCGCGTCTGTGCTCGCTATGGCCGGAGGATCCCCGATCTGGATGAACATCCTGCTGGCCATTATCGACGCTATGGACAGCGCGGTCGCCCGGGAGCAGAAGGCCGTGAATCCGAAGCTGCAGAAGTATCTGGCGAAGTACCACAAGTGAGGAACGGAAGGGGCGCAAGCCTCTCCCGGTTTTGTGCTATGTATTTTACCTTGCCGAAAACCGTAACTGTAGCCGGGGCCGAGATGAATATCCGCTGGGAGTTCCGGGACATTCTCACGATCCTGGCCGCTGCGTCTGACCCGGATCTGAGTGCTCAGGATAGGGCTCTTGCTGCCCTGTTGATCTTCTACGAGGACGCAGACGCGATCCCACCGGAGGCCGTCCAGGAGGCCCTTGAGCGGGTGACCTGGTTCATCGACGGCGGGGGCGAGGCGCCGAAGCGCGGAGGCCCCAGGCTCATGGACTGGGAGCAGGACTTCCCGTGGATCGTGGCGCCGGTAAACCGCGTCCTGGGCCGGGACATCCGAGAGGAGACGCCTCTGCATTGGTGGAGTTTTCTGGCGGCCTACTACGAGATTGGGGACTGCACTTTCGCCCAGATCGTCCGCATCCGGGACGCCCAGGCGCGGGGAAAGAAGCTGGACAAGGCGGAGCGCGAGTGGGCGCGCAGGAACGGGGATTTAATCCGGCTGAAAAGTCGGCATGCCGAGGCAGATGATGATCTGCTGAGGGCCTGGACGAAAGGAGGGGTGAGCAATGCCGAATAGCAGCGTGGGCGGCGTTACCGTCTCCGTCAAACTGGACGACAAGGAAGCCATGGCGCAGCTGGACAAGCTGCGCCGGAAGATCGATGAAACGCAAAGGAGCCTCAGCGAAAAAAAAGAAAAACGGGACAGCATCGCCGCAGAAATGGAAAAGGCCGAGATCTCCGCAGAGAAGGCGCGGCAGAAGGTGGAGCAGCTGCAGGCCGCGCTGGCCTCCGCTCCGAAGGAAGACCGGGCTGGGATCCGGGCACAGCTGATGGCGGCCAGCGCGGATCTTCGCGAGCAGACCCGCAACCTGGACGGGCTTAATCGTCAGTGGCAGAAGCTGGACGGCGAGATCGTGGCCGGCGAGGCCAGTCTCTCCGGCATGACGGACCAGGCTGCAAACCTTGAGAAGCAGGTGGCGGCGGGGACCGGTACCATGGCGAAGTTGCGGAAGGCGACAGTGGCGGCGGCGAAAAAAATGGAGCGGTCCTTCTCCCGGCTGGGCCGCATGATTAAGCGCGTGTTTGTTCTGACGGCCATCCTTCGGGCGCTGCGGGCCTTCCGGGACTACTTCGGCAGCGTGCTTATGAGCACGCCGGAGTTTGCCCAGGCTCTGGGGCAGCTCAAAAGCGCGCTGCTGACCCTTGTCCAGCCGATTATCTCCATCGTGATCCCGGCATTTGTGCGCCTGCTTCAGATCGTCACAACGGTCGTGACTGCGCTGGCCGAGCTGGTGTCCAGGCTTTTCGGGACGACCTTCGACGCGTCCCAGGAGGCGGCCAAGGGCCTGCACGAGCAGGCCGACGCGTATAAGGCCACCGGGAGCGCTGCGAAGAAGGCGAGCAAATCGCTGGCGAGCTTCGACCAGATTAACAAACTGGAGAGCGGTGCGGGCGGCGCCGGAGCTACGGCAGCCGGCTCTCCGCTTTTTGACGTGGAATCTCTGCCGGAATCTAAGCTCAAGAACATCTTGGGCCTGATCGAGGCCATCGGGGTGGCGCTCCTGGCTTGGAAGATCTCCGACGCCCTTGGCCTGGGCCTGAAGGGCTTTCTCGGCATGGTGCTGCTGCTCTATTCCACGCTGCAGTTTATCAAGGCTTATCTCTCCGCGTGGGACGAGGGGATCACCTGGGACAACCTGAAAAAGCTGTTTCTGTGGCTCGCTGGCGCGGCCCTGGGTGCATTCCTGGCCTTCGGCAAGACCGGCGCGGGCGTTGTGCTTATCCTGGGCGGCCTGGCGATCGCCGTGGACGCATTTAAGGACGCCTGGGAGAACGGCATATCCCTGGAGAATATCATCGCACTACTGGGCGGCATTGGTGCCGCAGCGCTTGGCGCTGGGCTGATCTTCGGGAAGACCGGTGCGGGGATCGTCCTCATCCTTGGCGGGATCGCGCTCGCGATTCTGGCCATCAAAGACGCCTGGGAAAACGGCGTGTCCTGGGAGAACATGGCCGCACTGCTGGGTGGCGTGGCCATCGCAGCGCTTGGCGCGTTTCTCGCCTTCGGGAAGGTGGGCGCGGGCGTCGTGCTGGTCGTCGGCGGGCTGGCCATGCTCGTTCTTGGCATCACGGACGTCATGGAAAACGGGTTGAACCTGAAAAACGGCTTGCTGATCATCGCGGGGATCCTTGCCACGGGACTGGGGATCTCGCTGCTGACCGGCAGTTTCATTCCGCTCCTGGTGGCCGCCATCGTGGGCGTGATCGCTGCCGTCACTATGCTGGGCGGCACGTTCGAGAACGTCATCGGCGGCGTTAAACAGCTGCTTGGCGGTTTTGTGAAGTTCTTTAAGGGCGTGTTCACGAACGACGTAGAGATGGCGGCAGAGGGCCTGAAGGACATCTTTTTCGGCCTGCTGAACGTCGTCCTTGGCATCGTAGGCGGCCTTGTGAACGTGATCGTGAAGGGCCTGAACTGGGTCATCGATCAGCTGAACAAGGTGAGCTTTGACGTGCCTGACTGGGTGCCCGGCATCGGTGGGACGCACGTGGGCGTGAATATCGGCCACATTAAGGAATGGGAAGTGCCGATGCTGGCGCAGGGCGCCGTGATCCCTCCGAACCGGGAATTCATGGCAGTCCTGGGCGACCAGAAATCCGGGACCAACATCGAGGCGCCGCTGGAGACTATCGTGCAGGCTTTCCGACAGGCCCTGGGAGAGCGCGGAGGCTCGCAGCGGACGATCATCCTGCAGGTGGACCGGCACGAGCTTGGCCGCGTCACATTCGACGCCTACAACGCCGAGAGCCAGCGCGTGGGCATGAAACTGGGAGGCTGAGCTCATGATAAGTTATCCGATCCGTATGGACGGCAGGACCTACGACACCATTCACGTGAAGAAGCTGACCAGGTCTTTTTCTGTGCTGGACGGAGAAAATGCTGGGCGCGTCATGTCCGGCTCCATGCAGCGTGACGTAATCGGCACCTACTACAACTACCAGGTGGAGATTGACCCGGACGCGGCCTCCCGCTCCGACTACGATGATTTTTATGCGGCAATCTCCGCGCCGGTGGACAGCCACACCCTGGTGGTGCCTTTTGCGCAGACGACGATGACCTTTCAGGCATACGTGACCCAGGGCCAGGACGAGCTGACGCTCATGGAGGATGAGGCGAATCGCTGGGAGAACCTTAGCTTTTCCTTCATCGCCATGGACCCCGCCCGGACCCCGACGTGAGGTGACGCATGGCAATTCGACTTCTGATCGGCGCGGACCGCACCGCGCCGCAGTATGAATTTTCCCGGGCCGACATCAAGAGCAGGTCGCTCCAGGTCGTGACCGCCGTGGACGTGTCCGGCTCCGAGCTGGCGGCGGATGAGCTGTACGCAGACGTAGACTACCGCGTGGGCGAATACATCTGGTTCTCTCCGAGGGACTACGACGGAGTAATGACCTCTGACGGCTACATCTTCGCCGCTGCAGATCAGACCGAGGACCTGCGGCTGCTCCCCTACGCCACCCCCATGTGGCTCATGGACGGGGATACGGTGCTCCACAAATTATATTTCGATCATGCTGAGCGTATCGACCTGCAGACCTATTCTCTGGCAGCCGTGTCCGGCGTGGGCATTCTGGAGCGGCGCAGGCACCTGGGGAATCTGTATTCCGGCCAGACGGTGGCCGCCGTGCTGGCTGAGATCATCGGAGACGCTTTTCCCTACACGGTGCAGGCGGCCGTGCGGACCCAGCGCGTGTACGGCCTGCTGCTGGCGGACAGCGCCAGGGCGAATCTTCATAGGCTGCTTTTTGCACTGGGCGCGTCCATCACCAAGGCGGCAGACGGTACGGTGCAGTTCGTCTTTCTTCCGGCCACCGTGGCGGGGGAGATCACTACGGACCGGATCTTCCTGGGTGGCTCGGTGGAGTACACCGTGCCCGCCTCCCGCGTGGAGGTGACGGAGCACGCATTTTTCCAGCCGCCGACGGGCGTGGAGCCGGAGACGATCTTCGACAACTCCGCCCAGCCGGTGGCAGACCATGCGCTGGTGGAGTTTGACGCACCGTACTTCAACCTTGAGGCGACGCCAGGCCTGACCATCGAAGAATCCGGCAGTACCTACGCGATTCTGTCCGGGTCCGGCATCCTGAGCGGGAAGCCGTACGCCCACGTGACCCGGGTCGTGGCCCTGCAGAACGCAGACGCTGACGGCGGTGAGCGAGTAATCCACAGCGACCAGGATCAGCTGGTGAACGGTGTCAACAGCCTGGGCGTGGCCGAGCGCCTGCTGGTCTACCACACCAGCAAGGAGATGGTGCAGCTCTCCGTCAAGGTGGACGGGGAGAGAGCCGGACAGAACGTGACCTATTCCAACACCTTCGGGGAGCCGGGGCAGGGCTTTATCGTGGGCAGCCAGGCCGTCATCACCGGATTCGAGCGGGCCAATCTGAAGATCGTCAAGGGGTACGTCCCCACGGGCCAGGGCAACTACTACACCCACAGGCTCCTGGTGGCATCCTCCGGGGCCGTGACGTTGCCGGAGGGCGTGACGAAGATCCGAATCGTCCTCATCCAGGGCGGTCACGGCGGCCAGGGCGGCTACGCTGGACAGCACGGCCTGGGCGGGAATGCAAGGGATGGCGGTGACCTGACCTTCGTCAGCCGTGACGATGAGGGTATCATCTCTACTGGCTTTGTGTACTCAGGCGGGAATCAGGGCATAGCCGCTGGAGGCGAGGCCGGAGCCGCTGGCGAGGCCGGGAGAATCTATGTGGCAGACCTGACGATCACCGCCGGGGCATCGATCTCCGCATCCGTAGGTGCTGGAGGTACTGGCGGTGCCGCTGAGGGTGGCGAAGGCTCTCCCGGGGGTGCGACCACCATCACCATCGGTACGGACACCTACACCTCCGAGGACGGAAGGAACTCGCAGCCCTTTGTGGATCTGTTCACAGGGGATGCCATGGGGCTGGCTGGAGAAGCCGGACACGCTGGCGGCGCTGGTGGTCAGACGGACACGGAGTCGCTGTTTGGGGCACAAGGTCACGATGGTCTGCCCGGTGAATCCATCTGGGATCAGACGGGCGGCGCTGGAGGCACTGGGGTCATCCACACGGAATCCGAGGAAAAATACTACCACCTGTCCGGCGGTGGCGGCGGTGGAGCTGCGTGGGGGCGTAGCGGAAGCTCAGGCAACCCCGGACGCATCGTCAGGAAGCCCCTCATTTCTGGAGGGGATCTTTATGATTTCTATGCCGGAGGTGCTGGCGGTGACGGGGCTGACGCTGTAGCGCCCGACACCCCGACCTATGGCTGCGGTGGCGGCGGTGGTAACGGCGGTGGAGCCGGAGGCAATGCGGCTGGGTGCCGTGTAACAGGGTATGCTTCTGACGATTACGACTATAACAACGAGGCCCTTGACGGCGGTGTCGGAGGTGCCGGGTCTGCTGGAGGCACAGGCGGGGCCGGGGTCTGCATCATCTACTATTAGGAGGTAGGATATGGGCTATCCGATTTTTCATTCGCAGTACACGGCGGCACAAATCGAAGCGAGCATTGGCAAAACGCCGAGGATTAAATCCAGCACTCGCACCTGGGAAGTGTGGGACATTTCCACGAGCGCCTACGTTGACACCGGTGTCAGTATTGACACTCAGCTTTTTGTCGATCCCACCCTGACGGAGGCGGGGTATGCTGCCGATGCGCAGGTCGTGGGTAACCGATTTGCTCTTGATGAGGATCTGATCTCCCTGTCGATGGACGCCATCGCAGACGAAGCCAAGCAGACCTATACCGAAGACGACGCCTACACGATCCCCGTGACGCTCAACTATGGAGGCGTGGGCCTGACAACTGGCGGAAACTATCAAAATGCCGCCTATTGCCGCACTAATTATCTCCCGATCAGCGGCCCCGTGCTGATCGTGGTGGAGAGCCTTTCCGGCTACATGTTTGATGGTTGGTTTTACTCTAGTGCCGCGAGCGGCGCAGGGACGCACTCGATCACGAATCAGAAATACTATCCCGTAAACGCGCCGCTCATTCTGGAGCCGGGAACGAACGACGCCTATTTTAGGCTTGGATTTAAGCGAGAGGACGGGGCCACGCTCACTACCGACGTCACCGATCCCACAAGCGACTATTCCCTGATCCGGGCGGCGGTGAAGATTTATACCAAACCTGCAGTCGATAAGATCACGGAAATCGAGGACAGGCTTGAGCAGATAAGCGAAACCGTTAATCTGTTCTATTTCGACAACACCACGACCAGAACCGTGAGCGGGCTGTCGATGGAATTCCCAGACAAGTACACGGTGAAGATGAACGGTCAGCCCACCTCAGAGATCCGGCTCAACGCGATGGGGCGTACATCCGGCCTCACGCTCACGCCGGGAAAGACCTACAAGCCAACGAGAACGCTTGTCTCTGGGAGCTATACCGGGAATCCGGCGTACTATCGCCTCTACACGGAGGTTGTGGGCGAAACTGTGATGACCACGCTGACCAACGGCGAACCGTTTACCATCCCGCTGGATGGGCTGAACCCCAGCGTTGTGGTCGTCGCGTCGAAAGTCAGCACGTTTACAGACTGCATCTTCTCCTATGAATTTGTCGAGGTGGCGAACACCTATACTGCCGTCGATAAGGTCGCGCGGGCAGAGATCGAAGCGGGCGGCATCGATCCCAAAAAGCCGTATCAGAGCGGGCCGATTCCTTTTGCCGTTACGGTTGACCGCCCTGTCGCTTTTGGGGGGAACGATACGATCATCGAACCCGAAGACGTACTGTGCGCCATGCAGCTGCCCTCGTCCTACACGCCCACCGGAGCCAAGACCAGGCTTGTCCTGGTGGCCCACGGGCAGTATTCGCAGATCACGGAAACCGGGTGGAACAACTCGGCAAGCGAACTGGTATCGCGGGTGATCGGATTCCTGAACACCAACGGGTATGCCTGTTTCGATGTGAACACCCTCAACACGGGGACGGACGCAGACGGATACACGCTGGGATCTCCGCTGGCGGTACAGGTGGCCTATGCGGCATATGAGTATATCCGCAAGAATTACAACGTGTACGACGAGATCTTCGTCCTCGGCGTGTCGATGGGCGGCGTCTTGGCGAGCGCTTTTGCGAACACCTATCCCGGCATCGTTCTTGCGGAAGCATCCTTCGCGGGGCGGGATTTCATCAAGTATCTGTATCAGGCGAAGAACAACGAATACAAGCCAGGAGGCACCTCCGAACCTTATTATCCTGCCGTTTACGGGTATGCTGATATGGCGGCGCTGGTGGCAGATGGATGGAGCCATGCGGAGGGCGCGTCCCCGTCTCTGTCCCTGGTCAAGCACATGAGCGGGGCGGCAGTATTCGCCCCGGATCAGGAAACGGACTATGAAGGCTGGGTAGACTACTTTGCGGCATTCTATACGAACCGGGGAGTCTCCCCGGACGGGGAATGGAGCGGGATCAAGCCCGTGCCCTATAAGGCCTGGAACTCCTGGGCCGACAATGCCCAGGACACCCAGCTTGAACTGAACCTAAAGGAAGCCTATCGGCGGGGCCACAGCAAGCCCTACTTTACCGTGGAGTATGAAACGGGAACGCACAATCAGCTCTGCTACGGGAAAATCAGCGGGCAGAGGGAGGAACTGCTGGCCTGGTTCAAGCGCTGGGCACCGTGAGGATGGAAAGATGAGCGTTGAGCGGGTGATCGAGATCGCGAGGCGAGAGCTGGGCCAAACGGAGTCGCCGAGCGGGAGCAACAATACTCCCTATGGGGCGGCATATGGCCTCCAGGGCCAGCCCTGGTGCGTGATCTTCCTGTGGTGGCTGTTCCGGGAAGCGGGGGAGAGCGCCGCCTTTTTCGGCGGGGCGAAGACCGCCTCCTGCGGGACGCTGCTGCGGTGGTATCGGGAACAGGGGCAGACCGTGCCCGTTGAGCAGGTGCAGCCGGGGGATATCGTGATCCTCAACTTCCACGGGACGCAGGACACGGAGCACTGCGGGCTGGTGGTGGACTATTCGTTAAGAGTAAGCCCAAAGACAGGCGCTCCTGAATTTGTCGTTACAATCGAAGGGAACACCTCCAAAGCCGGGAGCCAGGACAACGGGGGCATGGTCTGCGAGAAGGTACGCTATTGGTGGCAAATCGTCGCCGTGTGCAGGCCAAAGTACAAAGAGGACGGCCCATCATCCGGTCCTTCGGACCACCTTCCCCCAGGGGAAGGCAAGGAGACGGGGGATGACGTGACGGGGCATTGGGCGGAGAAGGCCATCCGCTGGTGCATGGAGACGGGCCTCATGCAGGGCTACGAGGACGGCACGTTCCAGCCGGACAAGCCGGTGACCCGAGCCGAGCTGGCCACTGTGCTGGACCGGCTGGGGCTGCTGGAAAAACAATAAAGGGGAGAGCAGCGCTCACCCCTTAATACGCGGGCGAGGACCTATAGTCCCGCGTCACCAACTTGTTAAGGATCTGTTCGCTCAGATACTTACAAGTAGGGCTTTATTCGCCGCCGTAGCGAACCGACGACGAATCATAGGTCCAGACATGAGCATTATAACACAAAAAATCGCGGTGTAAAGACATAAGGAGGAACCTATATGAGCGCTCCGAATAAAGCTCTGGAAATCAAGGCATTGTTGACGGCAGCGATGTCTGCCGTTGTGGCATTGCTGGGCTGGGTCGGCATTGCCGTGACGATCATGATCGTATGCATGGCTCTGGATTATATCACGGGCACGTGGGCGGCCCGTGCACATGGCGAGTGGACAAGCACCAAGGCCAGGGACGGCCTTTGGCATAAGCTGGGGGAGATCGTGGCGCTGCTGGTGGCTATCCTTTGCGATATCGCCGTGGGCGTGATCCTCAGCAGTGCCGCTGCGCCGCTGATCGGCGACTATCACCACCGGGGATATATCACGCTGATCGTCGCCGTGTGGTACATATTCACCGAGCTGGGATCGATCCTGGAGAATGCCGCGAGGCTGGGAGCGCCGATCCCCGAGAAGCTGATCAAGGGTATCGGCCGGCTGAAAAAGAAGGCTGACGACGTGGACCCCGTCCCGGGGAAAGAGGACAAACCCGAAGATCACAAATGATATCATGATATCAATTTCCCGGCTCCGTTATGGGGCCGGGATCTTTTATATTTTCCGGGAAAATTTCAAAAATACCCTTGGCAAATGTTCTTAGTGTGGTATAATTAAACCATCCAAAGAACAAAAGACGGAGGGAAAGATAATGAAAAATCTGTTCGATTCGTTTGTTGGCGATATCGCCTCGGTGCTGGGAGAGGATTACAGGCTGGAGGGGCACGTGAATGGAATCGTTATCGGAATCGGCGGCCTGCGTGGGATCGAGATCGATCCGGGAGAACCTTATATCGTTCGTGTGGATTGCACCGTGCTCACAATTTCGGACACCGGTTTTAACGAGGATATGATCGCCCGCAGCGGAGGAGGCCGTGCCGTTGCCACGCGCATGGCTGAAAAGATCTCCCGGGAGCATCCCGACACCGTCTGGCCAAACACCGTGCGCTCCGCCGTTAGGATTGAATACGTCGGCTCAGACGATGAGATCGAGGGAAGCGCACGGGCGATCCCCGTGTTGGTCAACGCCTGGGAGGAACAGCTGATCAGGTGGAATTCCACCTCCCGGGACGACATCATGATTTTCGGCTGAGAGGGGTGTGAAACAGTTGAAACGATATTATCTGATCGCTGAGGGGACGGGCCCCATCACCGTCCGCGTCTCCGACTCCTTGGGGCAGGGCCACACGGCGCTGCTGGAGCTGGAGGCGGAAAGCTATTCCCAGGTGGTGAAAATGATCAGCTTTTCCGCCCGGAATATAGGCAAGGCCGCGATTTGCGGTGTCAGGGCCAACGGTGAGCCTTATGCGGAGGTGGTTTGAATGCCACGCAAGGGCGTGAAAATGTCATCAAAAGCGATCGAGAATCAAAATAAGGCCATTGCACGCTGGAAGGTAGAGCACACGGATAATCTAAGCCTGTCTCTCCGTAAGGGGAAGCGAGAGGCCTACAAGAAGCTGGCAGAGCTGCGTGGGACGTCGGTGTCCACGATGATCCAGGATTACATGGATGGAGAGTGTGAGCGGGAGGGAATCCCCCTGACGCCCCAGGAATAACCAACCCCGGTGTCCGATTCGGACACCGGGTGTTCTTTGGAAAGCTTGTGCTTTTATGCTGTTCGGCACCGTGTTCGGCACGTGAGCAAATTCTGCGCAATTTCACAGGATTTCATGCGATTGTCGCCTCTCGCTGGAGGCCGAAACAAAAAAGCCCGGAAACCTTGTATACCAAGGATTTCCGGGCTATTGGCGGAGAAGTCGGGATTTGAACCCGAGCGGCGCTCAACACGCCCTACTCCCTTAGCAGGGGCTGAAAAAGTCCTTATTTATCAGGCTTCGACGGGGTTTCTGTTCGGCACGCGTTCGGCACGGACGGAAGGGCATTCACAGCATCGTGGGCCACGTCGGCTGCAAGGTGGATGTAACGCTGGCTGGTGGTAAGCTTTGCGTGGCGCATGAGCTGCTGGATCGCCGGCGCTGCCAGCTTTGCACGGGCGGCCTCTGTGCCCGTGGTGTGACGGCAGGAATAGGGGGGGAGGCGGCGGACGCCAGCAGCCTCCAGGCAGTCATAGTACGCCTTGTAGAATCGATCCTTATTTATATGCAGAAGCTTTCCGGCGCCGGCGCGGGAGATCAGATCCTCCATGAGCGGGCGAAGAAAGCCCGGGAAGACAATGGGCGCTTCCTTCCTGGTCTTCGTCTTCTTTCCTGCACCCCTGATCTCGCAGGCGTCCAGGTCGACCTGCTCCACGCGGCAGGCCAGCAGCTCGCCAGGCATCATTCCGGAGTAGATCATGAGCAGGATGTAGCCGGCAAAGCTGTCCCCGCCGGAGAAGGAGCGCCAGAGTGCGGACACCTCCAGCTCCGTAAAAGGCTCGCTCTCCTTTTCCTCCAGCGCGGGCAGCATTATGAAGGCGGACAGATTCTGGCTGACGTACTGGTCCGCCATGGCGAGCTTAAAAAGATGGGAAAGCAAATTCTTCATGTCTTTAGCCGGGTAATAGGTGCTGACGGCACCATCCACCGTCTGCTGCAGATCCGCCACGGTGAGGGTGTCTACCTTCCTGCCCATGATGCCGTCCATCCTGGATCGAGCGATCCTGTAGGCCGTCTGCTTATCCTTGGACAGCTTCTCCAGGGCGGATCCTTCGTACAGCTCCCAATAATTCAGCAGTGTGGGGCATACGCGCCCCTGCGGCCCTCTCAGGCCCTCCAGAGCGGCCAGAGCGTCCTTCTTCGTGGCGAAGCCCCCGCGGGTGCGGTATTTTCTCACGAGCCGCTCTGAGCCGTCCTGTCGCTTCTCATGGCCCGTATAGAGACTTACCTGCGCATACCAGGAGTTCCCCCGTTTCCAGACACGGCCCTGGCCGTTGCCCCGCTTGTGTTTCACAGGCAGGGTTTTTTGCTGCTTCCATCCGCACTGTCCGCAATAGGGCGCGTCGGCGACGTCAGCGCCGCATTTCACGCAGATCATGACCGGCCTCCTTTTTCCAGCTCCTCCAGGAGCTTTCGGGCCGCTGGAAGATCTTCCGGCGGCAGGCTGCGCAGGAGCCGAAGGATCTCCTTTTCAGTGAGCGCACGTTCATTCGAGCGGCCTTCCGGCTGCCCGTGTTCACCATCTTGTCTTTTCATTTCGGTCCTTCTGCCCGGGCGGTCAATATAATTAGCGCCGCCTGTATTATAGCACGGTGTTTGAAAAGTGGACATGAAAACGCCCGGGACATGCAGTTTGCAGGCCCCGGGCATCTTGCTCGCGGCGGGCTATTCTTTTTTGTCCGAATCCTGGAGAGCGCGGAGTTGGGCAAGGTAGAGACGCTTCTGATCCGGCGTCAGATCGTGCACGCGCGCCATGATCTCCCGGATCAGGGGATCCTCCGGGACGGTGACGGGCTCCGGAGCCTCCCGACCGGGAGGCTGCTCCCCGATAAGCTCGGAGACGGTGCAGCCCAGGTAGCACGCCAGCTTCTCCACCCGGTCCACGGAGGGAATGGAACCTCGGGCCTCAATGCTGTTTATAAAACTCTTTCCGACGCCGGCGTTTTGACAAGCGACGGTCGGCGCTACGCCCATTTGGGCGCAGCGCTTTTTTATGTTTTGCACAAATTCTTCGAGATTCATAGGTTATACAACCTCTAATATAACAATTGTGGAAACTGCACGAAAATCTACAATAGCAGAAAAATGCCTTGAAATTCTACAATTGCGGAATTACAATTGTTTCACAACGTAACGGCGCGGGGTCATTCAATCATCTCAAAAAACGTATCTTCCGAGATGGTCATAATATCCTGGCCTTTGGCCATGTAGCTTTCGGCTTTTTTCATCTTTCCGGTCTTTCCGTCCTTCACGCTGGAGGCGAAATCCTTGTTGCCGACCACAAGAATGTTGGTGCTTTTTGTGACGTCGGCAGCCGGTATGCCGCCGAGGTGGGCCACGAGGAGAAGCGCATCCTTGCGCTCCATGCGCTCCAGGGCGCCGGTGAACACCACTGTTTTTCCGGTGATGGGCGTATCGACAATGGATACAACGTCGCCCATGGAGGAGATGAAGGCTCGGTAATCGGTCTTTGAGGCGGGATCGCGCTCAAAGCTGTCGGCAAATTCCTGCTCCGTCATGTCGGCAAGCACCTTGTCCCGCATGATCAGGTACACGGCGGCGGTGACGGTCGCATCCTCCAGCGAGCGATGATACCGCATGGGAGCGAGATTATAGTGATTCGCAATGTCGATCAGCCTGTGCTGCGTTAGCTCCCCGTTTACCTTGTGAGACAAGCGCAGCGTATTCACAAATCGATTTGTGATCTCATAGCCCGCGTGATTGATGAAATTGATATCAAAGCCGATGTTATGGCCGATTAGAATGTCCTCGCCGATGAACCGGACAAAGGCCGGAAGCGCCTCCGCGATGGTAGGCGCGTCGGCGACCATCTCATTTGAGATGCCGGTCAGCATGGTAATTACTTCCGGGATGGGCTCCGGCGGCCTGATCAGCGAAGACCAAGTTTCGACCTCCTGGCCGTCGCGGAATCGGACGGCGGCCAGCTCGATGATGTGATCATAGGTCGTATCAAATCCGGTTGTCTCCGTGTCGAAGGAAGTGAAGTCCAGAGGCAGCGCAATGATGCTGTTTTGCTTTTGCAGATCTGTCATATCCGATGTTCCTCCTGGTTTGTGGCGTCAAGGCTCAATGCTCACGCCGGGGATGCGGGAGATCTCTTCCAGGGATTCCCGGTCGGCGATCACGATGTCGAACTCTACCACCTCGATCTGATCGATGCTTTCGATGCTGAGGGGCTGATAGCTCAGTATGAAGGGATTGCGGGAGGTCTTGCCCGGCAGGATGTAGGTGGGCATTCCCTGCATGACGGTGGGGAGCATTTCATCGTTGACGGAGGCCTTATCCAGGTAGACCCAGATCTCCTTGTCCCAATTGTTGGTGATCGCCAGCTTGAGATAGCAGACGCCCTCAATGAAGGCTTCCTCATAGAGGCTGTCAAAGGTCACGGAGACATGCTCATTTTCCGCCAGGAGGGCGGGGGCTGCCGACGGTGCAGCTGTAGGCTCGGAGCTGGGCGCTGCAGCCGGCGCAGTCGCCGGCGCAGCGGAAGGTCGGGAGGCGGTCGGCCCCCCTCCGGACGCCGCCGGAGCCTCCGGACGGTCCCGCAGCGCGGAGACAACAATGGCGGTAAAGGCCACCACGATCACAATGGCGATCACGCCCGGGAACACATGGGGCTTTTTCGCCTTGGCCCCGCAGGCCGGACAGAACTTAGCCTTGGAGGCCAGCTGGGCACCGCACTTTTTGCAGACGTTTCTTTTGGCCATGATTACACCTCTTTGCGTGTCCGATTCGGACACCGGGGGATGGAGGACAGGATATGGAAAACCTGAGAGAATGCCCCTGCTGCGGGAAAGCGGCTCAGGGGAAAGCGGCTTACAATCCCGGAAGAAATCAGGGGTTTATGCGCGGCTGGGTAGGCTGCCCGGCGTGCGGGCTTTACATCCAGTGGACCCATGATCCCTCCGGCGCGATCCGGAAATGGAACCGGCGGGCGGGGGGAACGCTGCGGCTGGACGGGAGTGTCCCTCATCAGTCGCCTGCGGGACAGCTTCCCCCAGGGGAAGCCGGGCCGCTGCGGCAGGGCCGGGGAGGCGTGAAGCGTGAGATTTTAATCAAGGGCATGGATATGCCGTCGTTATATAAAACATACAAGGTTCGGTTTGCGGGAACCGATGGCGGCAAGATAGTTGTCGGAATAGCAAATGAGGACAGTACCGAATATACGCCAGCTGGAGAAGCCGTTTTCGTCCCGCCGCATGGTCGGCTGATCGACGCGGATATTCTCTATCGGGTGGCCGTTGACCGTGCAGAAAAGCGCGGGGATATGTTCAACGAGATGGACAACGTTCTCAGCCCACGGAGCATCGAAATGACGCCCACCGTCCTTCCTGCGGATGAGGGCGGCCCCTCATTTGGCGGCTGCGGCGGGGACGGGGCATGAGCCGCGGGATATTCAGCCCGGAGGAGCTGGCGGAGCTGGAGGCCTTCGACCGGGAGATCGAGGACGATGATGAGCCTCTCACCCTGGAGGAATGGCGGGAAAGTATGCGTCGGGATCGGGGGCTGGAAGGCCCGCCGAAGCCCTACTCCGACGAACGACGGGCGCAGCAGCGGGAATCCTCTCGCATTTACCGAGAGACGCACCGAGAACAGGCCAGAGAGGCACATCGGCGGTGGTACCGCAAAAACCGGGAATATGCCCAAGCCTGGCAGCGGGACTATTACCGCCGGCATACATCCGAGCACAGGGAAGCCGGACTTCGCTTTCGGGCCTTGTATCCAGAGGCCGGCAAGGAATTGCGGACGCTGCGCATGTCCCTGGGTCTGACACAGGGCGCTGTAGGAGCCATGTTCGGATGCTGCCGCTCAGCTGTCAGCTTTTGGGAGCGCGGCAAGGTAAGCGTGCCGCGCCGGGTACTGGAGTGGATGGAGGCGCACAGCACGGGGAAGGTCGAAGAATGGGGGAATCGGGCATGACGAAACAGGAGCGAGTGATCGTATCGGCACATACTGGGTTTTTGATGTGCAATTTCGACGAAGTACATAAATACATCGAACAACAGCTGGGGAGACCAGTATGGACACATGAACTGGCTTCCCCTGAAGTGGAGATGTCTATCAGAGAGGCCACAAAACCAGACTTCCTTGCCTTGTGTCAAGAGGACTCAGATGAAGCGGATGAAGTCGCAGGGGTTTGGCTGACGACCGATGCCTATCCGCATAACGTCTATTGTTCGTCCTGCTATAAGATCTATGCCCAGTCGCACTGGGCGATATGGAAAGACGGGAGTCTGCCACGGGCATATTGCCCAAACTGCGGCAAGAAAATGAGGAGTGCCGAGGGCGATGATCCAGCCTGAGACCCTGCGGAGGATCGCCGGATTCCTGGCTCAATACGTCCATTGGCACGGGTCGCCGCCGGAGCCCCAGATCCCCGTGATTGTTCACGCCATCGACCTTCTGATTTCTGAGGAGGTCATGACGGCGGAGGAGATACGGCGGGAAGCGCTGCAGGAATGCAGCGTGATCATTCCGGCGGAGCTGTTTCCACAAAAGGTGACCGGCCACCCATTGCCGGATTCGATAACGGAGTAGCGGATGCGGCGCACCGTGAATGTCCGCAAGACGCCTGGCAGCCGGGAAAGACCGGCAATCCGCCGGACGAGGACGAGCGCAAGCGACAGGAGCCTCTGCGCTGCAAGGGTTCAACTCCCTGGTCCGGCACCAGAGCCGCAGTGAATGCCTGATCGGCTCATACAGTAACGCAGAGTAACAATAACACAAGTGACGGGAAAACGTCAAGGCGGACGAGGACGAAAGGAGGTGAGGAGGCCATTGCTGATTTATGTGAAGGAGCGCCGGGCAGCTCTGGGAATGACCCAGGAGGCGCTGGCGGCTCGGGTGGGCGTCGATCGGGCAGCCGTTGCGCTATGGGAAGGCGGTCACCGGACACCCACTACGGACAGGCTGCCCGCCCTGGCTGAGGCCCTGGGCTGCGGCATCGACGAGCTGTTTCAGCCGCTGCAAACCAAGTCTGACAGAGAGGAGGCTGGGTGACCATGCAGACGCGCTGGAGGAACATCTGCAAGATCGGCAGACAAGCTGCGGGTATGACCCAGGAACGCTGGGCGGAGGCCCTGGAGGTCAGCGTGGAGGCCGTGCGGGGCTATGAGGGCGGGTTATATTTGCCCTCAGACGACCTGGCACTGCGGATGGCGGATGCGGCAGCGATGCCGGTGCTGAGCCACTGGCACCTGCTCAACAAGTCCTCCGTAGCCAGGGAGCTGATGCCGGACGTGCATCTGTTGGGCCTGAGCATGGCGACGGTGCGGCTCTTGGCAGCCATGGGGCGCTTCCAGGCGGCCCATCGGAGTGACCGACTGCTGGAGATCGCTGCGGACGGGCGGATCGATGAGTTGGAGGAGGTAGACTTCCGGGCGATCCTGGAGGAACTTCAAGAGATCACCGCTGCGGCAATGGAACTGAAATATGCGAAGGAGGAGGGGATATGACCCTGGCGGAAATCAAGGCCAGCGACGCGCTCTGGCTGTTCCCGGCCGATGTGGCGCCGGTGCTGAAATGCAACCCACATCTGATCCGCCTGATGGCCAGGGAGAACCCGGCGCTGCTGGGTTTCCCGGTGATCGTGACGGGGAGCATCACAAGGATCCCCCGGAAGCCCTTTTTGGAGTTCTTCGGGGAAGGTCCTCCGAAGGACGAAAACACCCCCCGTGAGGAGGGAGGTGAAGGAGGATGAAACGAGGCGCAAGGCTGGGCATGGCGGTATTCGCTTTGGCGCTGCTGCTGCCAGAAGGCGCGGAGCGCAGCAGCCTGGGACTGGGAACAGGCGTCGCCGTGACGCTGGCTCTCCTGGCTGCAGCCGTGTGGCTGCTCTGGGCCGCGGGCGTATTTGCCAGCGGGGAAGAAAAAAGCGCCCGAGCCTGTGGAAGAGGCTCGGACGCGGCTGCCGAGGATCGGCAGGTCAAAGGGAATTGACGACATGAGTATAGCACAACACGGATATTCCCGCAAGGAGAATGCCCGCCGAGGCGGGCTGGAGGACATAGGAACTTCCCTACAGGCTTCGCGGGAACCCTCTCAAGAGAGAGGCAAGCCGCTGCGGCCGGGGTGGAGGCCGGGGGCATCCCCCTTCACCCCAGGGGAGCTGGAGGAGCTGGCCAGGGCAGATGCGGAGCTGGACGACAAGGAGGTATTCCTGACACCGGAGGAAAGGGCCGCCAGCGCGGCCCTAGACCGGGCGGCCACTACGGCAGCGGGTCCGGCGGAGAAGAAGCGATCACACAAGAGAACGACACAGGAATCTCCGCAGGAACGAGAGATCCGCCTCGCTGCCCGACGTGTCTGGCGCGCGGCCCATCGGGAGCAGCTGCGGCTGGCAAGCGCCACATATAACGCCTCCCACCGCCAGGAGCGGAGGGACTACCAAAAGGCCTATGATGCGACCCACCGGGAGCAGATCAGCGCCAAGCGGCGCGCCAGGTATGCCGCGAAGAAAAAAGCGAAGATGGAAGGAGAACAGAAACCGTAATGGAAGGAAGATTTGAGGTCACAGTCCTGGACCGGAAGACCGGGAAAATAGCGGAATACGGCGGAATGAAAGCCCTGGTTCGGACCTGCTTCGGGATACTGGTCGCCATGGGCGGCGAGGATGAGAACGGCAGCGCCTTCGTGTGCCAGCTGCTGGGCGACGAAGACAGCGGACTAAATCTGAATCAGATCCACAACATGTTTAAGGCAGTGTTTCACCTTTTTGGGGAGATCGCAGACCTCAGCGGCAATGCAACAGAAGTCCATGCTGCTGTAAGCTCCGCTTTTGTGCATTATCTCGTGGACACCCAGGGAGAGAAGAAGGCCTCCTTCATCTTGCGCGGGCTGAGCCTGATTCCGGGGATGGAGAACGGGAAGGAGGGATGACGATGCAGGCCACGCACCGGATCACCATTACCGATCTGAAGACCGGCGCTCCGCTTGTTTTGGACGGCATGCGGGCTGAATTTGAGACGCGCTTTGGACTCGTGTGCACCCTGGTTTCCTCCGACGATGGAGGAACCGCTTTTGTCCATGCCTTGATAGGGAGCAAGTTTACCTTCAGAGATTTCCACGGGATGGCGCTTGCTGTCCTTCAGAGCTTGGGACGCGTTGCCCGCCAGGCCGCAGACGATCCGGAGGAATACGACCATCTAATATCTGCCGTCACCGGCGCTTTTCAGAAGTGGCTGGAGGATGAACTGGAGAAGCCCGGGGCAGCCCTGCTGCTCCATGGGATGTCCATGCTCGCGGCGGGCGTCGATCCCGTGCCGGAGGAGGAAGAACCGTGATATATGGGCCTTTATACGAGCTGGAGCCCCAGCTCCTGGAAGCGGGATATACGCTTGCGGGAAATAAAGAATTGGCGAATAAGCTGCACTTTGGCTTGAACGTATGCCACATCCACGGCATTTTGACAGATGGAGAGTATAACAAGGCACTTGGGAGGCTCAATAAGTGGGTGGGCCAGCATGCCAAGCCTGTTGAGGAGGAGGGAGAGCCGTGAGGGAGCTGAGCTTCAATATCGAAGCGGCCCGGCGGTACGGCGTCGACGGTGCGATCCTGCTCCATGGCATGGCGGCCTGGATCGCAAAGAACCGGGCAAACGAGCGTCACTTTCACGACGGACGGTGGTGGACGTACAATTCCAAGCAAGCCCTGGCCAGGCTGTTCCCGTTTTGGAGCGAAAAGCAGCTCCGGCGCATCGTCAAGGCCCTCAGCGAGGAGGGCGCGCTGCTGCTTGGCAATTACTCAGACGGGAGCTACCACAACACCACCTGGTATGCGCTCAGCGATGATGTTCTGGAACTCCTGGGGGCGGAATCGTGCCTCAGCACCCCGGAAAAAACTACCTGCCCAAACGGGCAGGTAGTGGAAAGTACCTGCCCAAACGGGCAGGAGTACCTGCCCAAACGGGCAGAAGATAAACAAATAGACACTACAAGTAACCCCCCTATAGTCCCCCCCACGGGGGGAGCGCCCGGCTCCCACGAAATCAACGAGCTTGTGGGCATATGGTACCGCGATGGAGACATCCCCCCTGGCGATGGATCCGCCGCGCACACCGTGGCTGCCCTGATCGATGTGTTGCAACGGGCGCCGCGCTCTGAGCTGGAGACCTGCCTCAAGCGCTGGCGGGCCAGCTGCCTTAACCACGGACTGCCCCTCTGGAAGGTTCTGGAGCATGACGGCTGGCGCGAGGAGCCCTGGTTCTGGATTTTCTGGCAGGTCTATCCCCGCAAGATCGACAAGGATCGGGCCCGCCGGGCATGGCGGAAACTCAAGGTCGATTCCGAGCTGGCGCATGTTATCCTGGCCGCCCTCCGCGAATGGAAGAACTGCGACCAGTGGCAGGATGAGCGGTACATTCCGCACCCGGCCACGTGGCTCAACGGTCGCCGATGGGAGGCGCCACCGCCGGGCGGGCGCCGGGCGTCGGAGGATCCGCCGGAGCGGCAGGTGGAGGAGTGGACATGACGCGGAAACGGTTTGTCAAGCTGTTCCGAGCTCTCTCCGCTCGCGCCCGATATCCGGATCTGGACCGCATCGCCAGCCGCTGCGTGATTAGGCCGAAGATGCACTTGAGCTACGACAGGCTTTGGGCACCCTATGCTTATATGGCCTCTATTGCGGGCGTCGGCGAAAAGCGTAGGCCCGTGCCCTGCGGGATCACCGCTGGCAGGAAGGGGGACGGCCATGGAAGGTAACCCCTCCAAGCGGCTGCTGGACAGTCAGGCAGCGCTGATCGGCGCCGTGCTGAAGGACGGCGCCATTGCCGGGGAGGCCTTTGCCGCCGTGCCCGATTCGGACTTCACCACCCCGGCCATGCTGGAACTGTGGCAGGGCTGCCGGGCGCTGTTCCTGGACGGAAAGCCGGTGGATCCCGTGCTGCTGGCCTCCAGACTGGGAGAAAACCGGAAGGAGACCATCGTGGACTGCCTGGCCCTGGCCCCGTCGGCGGCTCTTTGGAAGGCCTATGCGGAGCAGCTGCGGCAGGAATCGGCCATGACTCGCCTGCGCAGTCTGGGGGTGGACCTGACCGCCTGCACCGGGCCGGAGGAGGGGCAGAAGCTGCTGGAGGAAGGCCTGCAGATCTTCGACCGGCGAGTGGGACCCCGGCGAATGACCCTCCGGGAGGGAATGGACTCCCTGGTGACCCGACTGGCGCATCCGGAGACGAAGCCACGCTATCTGCCCTGCGGCTTCAGCGCGCTGGACGGTCGGGTGCGGATCAGCAAGGGGAAGTTCGTCATCTTGGGCGGCTATCCCTCCTCCGGGAAAACGGCGCTGGCCCTGAATATGGCTCTGAGCATGTCCAGAAGCTACCGGGTGGGCTTTTTCAGCCTGGAAACGGATTTCCCCACGGTGTTCAACCGCGTGGGGGCATGTGTCAGCAATGTGAGCTACGCCCACATCCAGGATGGAGACCTGACGGAGGAGGAGGGCCACACCGTTCGCGAGGTAGCGCCATTATTCCGACTGGACAGCCTGGTGGTGGAGCATGCCAGCCGATTGAATGTCCAGAGTTTGCAGGCTGCAGCCCTCAGCGGACGGTATGACGTGATCTTTGTGGATTATCTGCAGCTGCTGGAATCGGATCTCAACCGCAATGCCAGCCGCTATGAGCAGACGACCCGGGTCAGCATGGAGCTGCACCGATTTGCCCAGGACCGGGGCGTAGCCGTGATCGCACTTAGCCAGCTAAGCCGCCCGGACAAGCAGCAGAAAAAGCCCAGGCGACCCACCATGAGCGACCTGCGTGAGAGCGGACAGCTGGAACAGGACGCCGACGTGGTCATGATCCTGGCCCAGGACGCGGACAACCCGGAATCCGGGGACCGGCTGCTTTTTATCGACAAAAATAAGGACGGGAAGCTGGGCATGGTCCGCCTGGCCTTCGATGGGGAGACCCAGAGGTTCAGTCAGCGGATCCGACAGGAGCCGCCCAAGAGGGAATGGCAGCCGCCCAAGGATCGGTTCAAGGCATTTGAGGACAGGGATCCCCTGTATATGCCAATCCCGGAGGAGTTTCGCAAATGATTCAGGTCGGAGATATCGTGCGACACGTGCCGAACATCGAGGGGCATCAATACATGAGTCCCATGCCCTGCAGAGTGGTCTACGTCCACCCGGAGGGGGTTTATTACACGGCGGAGTTTACATTCAACAAGGGCTGTTTCCGTGAGAGCTTTCATCTCCCCCGAAGCCGGGTGAAGCAGCCGGATGGCTGACGGAAGGGAGAAAGAACGGATTGCCATGGCCCCCGCTGGGCCTCGCAACGAAGAAAGACAGAGGAGCTGCGGCTCCGGAAAGGATTTTGAAAAATGGAGGTTTACAGCATCGTCAATCTCAAGGGCGGAGTAGGGAAAACCGTCACCGCCTGCAACCTCGCCGCCATCCTGGGGGCCTATCACGGCCTGCGAGTCCTGCTCATCGACGCGGACGCCCAGGCCAACGCCACGGCATTTTTCGGCTGTTCCGACGCGGGCAGTACGCTGGGGGACGTGCTTGCCGGGCGCTGCTCTTTCTGGCCGGAGTTCATCCTGGAGACGGAGCAGGTGAATGTGAGCGTCCTCCCGGCGGACATCAGCCTGCTGGAGCAGGATATCGCCAGCGTCCGGGAGGGCGGGGCGGAGAGCCTGAAGGCCCTGGGGGATCTTCTGGAGGTGCTTTCCGACGACGACGCCTTCGACGTGGTGATCTTCGACTGCCCGCCGGCCTTCTCCGCCGCCAGCGTGGCCGCCATCGCCTGCTCCGGCGCGGTGATCATCCCCACGAAGATCGACGCCTGGAGCATCAGCGGCGTGGAGGAGATCACCCGCCAGGTGGAGGGCGTCCGGCGGCAGATCAAGCCGGACATCCGGGTGGCCGGGATCCTGGTGACCATGTATCACAACGCCGATGTGCAGGAGCAGGGGATCGCGCTGCTGCGGAAGAAAAAGCTGCCGGTGTACGATCATGTGATCCGGCGGACGGACAAGGTGGACGAAGCCACCTTCGCCCGGCAGCCGCTTTTCCAGTGGAGCAGGACCAGCTCCGCCGGGCGGGGCTACATGGCCTGGGCGGAAGAGTTCATGGAGAAGGAGGGGCTGCGGCATGGGTAAGAAATTCGACCTGGCGGGCCTGCTTGAAAAACAGAAAGACATCTGGAATGATGAGAACGCAGGCCTCCCCGCGGGGGGCCCTCGCCCGCGTTCGGTGTCCGATCCGGACACCGGGAAGCAGCAGATCCGCTATATCCCCCTGAAGCTGATCGACCCGGACCCGGACAACTTCTACACCATGGAGGGCCTGGAGGAGCTGGCGGGAAGCATCGAAATGCTGGGCCTGCAGCAGCCCCTTTTGGTGCGCCCGGGGGAGAACGGGCACTATATCACGATCTCCGGCCACCGGCGGCGGGCGGCCATCCAGCTGATCTCCGAAGGCGGCAGCGGCCAATTTGCCGGGGGCGTGCCCTGCATCGTGGATGAAAGCCCCGCCTCCGACGCCCTGCGGGAGCTTAAGCTCATCATGGCCAACGCCGACACCCGGAAAATGAACAGCGCTGATCAAGGGAAGCAGGCGGAGCGGATCGAGGATCTGCTGCGGCAGCTGGTGGATGAGGGCTATGAATTTCCCGGGCGGCTGCGGGACTGGGTGGCAGAGCTGAGCGGCCTCAGCCGCACGAAGCTGGCCAGGCTGAAGGTGATCCGGGAGAAGCTGGAAAAGAGCATCAAAAAAGCCTACTACGACAAGGGCACCCTGGGAGAATCTTCCGCCTACGCCCTGGCCCGGCTCCCGGAGGACGCCCAGCGACGCATCGTGGACTGGTATCGGGCCAGAAACAGCGGCGGGTCTGACAAGAACGGGCTGCGGTATCTGTACGAAAACACCATCGAGCACTACGCCAAGGACCTGGACCGTGTGCAGGCTCTGACCTGCCCGGAAAAGCTGGGGGGCGGCGAATGCCTCAACCGGGCGGGGATCCTGGATCACCTGTGGCGGGGGAGCTATCGGGCTTACGGCGGGAGCTGCGCCGGGAAGAGCTGCTGCTTCACCTGTGGCGAGCTGGCCACCTGCAAGAACGTCTGCCCGAAGATGGCCGAAAAGGTCAAGGCCGAGAAGGCCAGCCGGCGGGAGGCGGCCAGGGCCGAAAAGGAGGCCCGGGAACAGGAGGAGGCTGCGCCGAAGGCGTGGGTTCAGAACGTGTGGCAGCGCTTCGGCGACGCCCTTACCCGGGCCGGGCTGGAGGAAAAGAACCTGGAAAGCATCCGGAAGATCTACCAGATCCCGTCGGATGAGGTGAAGGCCCTGGAGGCCGGGGAAAGCAAGAAGATCCGGGCGGACATGTGCCTGCCCTTCTCCAATTCCTCCTACCGGCACGATTTCGAGGAACTGATCGCCCTGGCGGACCGGCTGGACGTGAGCATCGACTATCTGCTTTGCCGGTCAGACGACCCCGGGCGGGGCGGCGGCGCTGCGGCGGGGGCGGAGGCATGGAGGCCCTTCCCGGAGGTGGAGCCGCCGAAGGGACAACGGGCTTTTGTGCAGCAGAGAAGCAGCGGGCCGGGTTATTTCACGGAGGCACGTCTCGCCGAATGGGACGGGAACGCCTGGACCTGGGTCAGCTCTGATCCCGGAATTTCGGAGATCGAGGCGACATGGGTGATCTGGTGGTTCCCGGAGCCGGCTTATCCGGCGGAAACGGAGGACGACGATGCGGAAGAAGACAATCCCTGAGACGCCCATCGGACGGGTCAATGCGGCGGCGAGGAGCTGCGGTATGAGCTACGGGGCTTACGTCACCCTCACGGGCGGTGCGGAGACGCCTCCCCAATGGCTGCTGGATCGGGCGCTGCCCCAGGGCCCGCGCTGTGATCACTGCGGGCGGATCTTCCCGGCGGCCAAGCCCTGGCAGAAGTTCTGCTCGCCCCAATGCCGGAAGGCGGCCTATGAGAAAAGGAGGGCGGCGGTATGAGGCACTATATCCTTGTGCGTTGGAAGAGTTGTCCGGAGGAGACCCGCCGGACGCTGGTGAATCTGCATAAGATCGTCACCGTGGTGGATTCTGTCCAGGGCTGCAAGATCCATTTCCAGGACTATTGTCTGGACGTTGGGGACAGCTTTGAGGACGTTTGCGGGATGATCGAGGCGGCGGAGGCCGAAGGCAGCCGGAAGCCGGGCGACAGGCCGTTGATGGGGACCGGCGACTGGATGGACCTCCCCGGCGCATCTGCTCCTACGCAGATCCGGGCGCAATGGGAAGCTGACAGGAGCGGATGGCCTTACTGCACCAATTGCGGCGTCCCTGCGGACATCGACAGGGAAGAATTTCGGATGAAGGGCAATATTCGGGCGGCGAAGTCGCCCCGCTGCCCGACCTGCGGGGCGCTGATGGAGGGGGTGCTCCGCGATGTATGAAGACCTGAAAAGCCGGCTGGAGCAGCTGGTGAAGATGGAGCCCCACGACAATGGGATGGGCATCTTCCTTATTTCCGCGGAAGGTGTGAACGCCATCAGAGGCTGCGCCGCCGAGGCTGCCGACGCCATCGAGGCGATGAACATGCGGCTCCTGGGAGACAATGCCGCCATCGCTGGGATGAAGCGGGAAATCGAGCGGATGGTGATAGAATCTTCAGACCTCAACAAACGCCTTATGGCGATTACTTTGGAGCACAACCAGGCCATGAAACGTCTGTGCGAGTGGCGCGGGGTCTGCTCGGAGGATAAGCGCGACGCCCGGGACTGCGAGATCACAATGCTCGACGCAAACCCGGAGCGGACGCGGTAGGGAGAAAACAGCATGGCAGATGTGATTATCCTGGATGAGTGGAGACCCGGTTGCTCCAACTGCCGATATTGGTCTCCTCCCGTGACGGAGAATGGCCGTATAGTCAGAGACAGTTGCTGCAACTATCCCAAAGGATACGAAGTGGAGATCATTGGCCATACGATAACGTGCCTCTCCTTTAAGCGAAAACGCATCCAGCATTCGGGGGGGGGGTGACGCCTTATGAGCGGACGGCCCCGCAAGCAGCTCCCCATGAGCGACGAAGAGATCCGGAGGGAGTACCGCCTGGCCAAGGATCCCGATAAACAGATCAAGATCCTGGCGGACGAAAACGACTGCAGCACCCGGGAAATCCGGGACATCCTTCGGGCCGGAGGCCTTGGAGTGAGGGGAAGGCCACCCAAGACGGCCGCTGCGGTGGGGGCGGAGGACGGAAACGCCCCTCATCAGTCGCCTGCGGCGACAGCTTCCCCCCTTGGGAAGCCGGGGGATGGGGAGCCGCCCACTTGGCCGCCGCTTCCCGCAGCGCCGGAGGGGACCGGGGAATGGCCGGAGGACGAAGCTGCGGCATCAGAGAGCGCGGAGAAGGAGGGAGGCAAGGTGAATTTGGAAGGCTTTGTGCCGATCCAGGAGCTGGCTGCCGGTACGGCATCACCGGCCGGCGCGGGGACGGAGCCCGCCGAAGATCAGGCGGAGCAGGGTCCCGCGCCTGACGCGGCGGCAGCTCCCCCTCAGGCTCGCTATGATCCGGGGGAGTCCGAGAGCCTGGGAAATCATGCAGCGACGCGGCTGCACTGGATCTCCGGGAAGGACCTCAGCCGGATGTGGCACATCCTTGGGCGGCTCCAGGGCGTCCTTGAGGCGTCGGCGGAGGCCGGGAAGCCCGGGGAAGTTATGAGGGACGCCTGCGACGAACTGGAAAGCCTGCTGTGTTTTATCAATACGACCGTCTTTGACCCTTAGCGCAAATGAGCGGCTGCGAGCCTGGAACCTGAGAAGGGAGAGGGCTGCGGCCCAGGACAATGGCAAGATCAAAGCGCATGATCACGATCCGGGCCGGGAGGCTGTTTTTCGGCGTGGCCTACACCCAGGCCCGGACCTGCGATCCGCCCCAGGTGCGGGCGGCAAAGTCCAAATGCTCCACCGCCGCACGGCGAAAGGTGAACCTGCGGCGGGCCTGGCAGAAGCTTATGCTGACGCTGGGAGCCAACTTCAGCCAGCGGGATCTGGTGGTCACGCTCACCTATGACGACGGGCATCTGCCCCTGGACCGTAAAGCCGCCAATGCCTGTGTGGCCAAGTACCTGGTCCTGCTGCGCCGGGCCTTCCGCCGGGAGGGACGGGAACTGAAATATGTGTACTGCACCGAATCCAAGCACAGCGAGGGGCGCTGGCATCATCATCTGGTGATCCCTGAGACAGCCTATGAGACGGTGCGCAGCCTCTGGATCTACGGCACGGACATCGAGATCGATACCGTCGACCTGTGGGGATATGAGGGGCTGGCCAAGTACCTGACCAAGGAGGCCAGGGAGCCCGGCGCAGCCGTGGGGGCCCGCAGCTGGAGCTGCAGCCGCAACCTGGCGCGCCCGGTGCGGGAGAGCGTCATGGTGGAGGACTATGTCACGCTGGCGCCGCCGCCCGGCGCGTCGGTGCTGGGCCGCGACAGCATGGTGAACGAGTGGGGCAGTTATGAGTACCTGTGCTGCCTGCTCCCGGAGGATCCGCCGCCCAGGCGGACGCGGCCCAGGAAGGCGAGCTGAGGCGCATGAAATTGAACAAGGCTTATCTTTTTCAAGCTTGGAGCAGGGTATATCTTACCGAGAGGGGGCGAAAAGCGGCTTGATTTCCGACGCAAGAGGGCGTATAATAGCCGTGCATGAGGGGTGGGCCATCTGCCCCGACTGCGGGCGAGGTCGGCTCCTGCCGATCCACCCGGCCACGCGGGGGCACATGATCCCCGCATGGTGCAAGCGCTGCCGACGGCAGCATTTCCTGAACATTGACGCCAGTGCCTGTGCCGATGTGCCTGAGCCCGAGCGGATGGAGTAGCGCATGCTACCCGTCTGCCCGGGCTTTTTGCATTTCTGGCGTCGGAAAGCGGGGAGGCCATGGCATCCAGGGCGCTGCGGCCCTGCCGCAAGACAGGCTGCGGGAACGTGACGCGGGATCCCTCAGGTTATTGCCCGGCGCACCGTGCGCTGGCCCTGGAGGCCAAGAAGCGCAAGGGCTCCGAGGCGTGGCACTGGATGTACCGCACCAGGGTGTGGCGCGAGGAACTGCGGCCCGGTCAGCTGCTGCGGGAGCCGTTCTGCCGAGAGTGCGCGGCGCGGGGAGCGCGGGTGCGGGCGACGGTAGTGGACCACGTGGTCCCACATCGGGGACGGTGGGCGCTGTTCAGCGACCCGGGGAACCTGCAGAGCTTGTGCAAGAGCTGCCATGATGCCAAGACGATGCGCGAGCTGAATGCAGAGTTAAGGCGCAGTTAGTGTCCGATTCGGACACGGCGCCGGGCTCCGTGGCTACGTAGCGCGACGCCTGGGCGCGGACGTAGGCGCGGGCAGGCGCTCGGAGGCGCCGGGGCGTGGGATACCACCCCCTACCCCCTCCGGGGGGGGGGCTCCGGACCCCCTCCCCCCTCGGAAAGTCTCAAACCCCACCGGACATGACCGCGGCCGGCCTCGATTGCGAGAAAAAATCGCAAATTTGGGCGGGGGGGAAGCGGAAAACGGGGAAAAGCGCTGCGGTTTTGCAGCGGCGGAGGGCGGCTATCGGGCGAAGCCTGGCGCCGGGCGGCGCGGATCGCGGCGGCGGCCGCAGAATTTGAGGCCGGTCACGGCCGGAAAGAGCGTGAGCGCATGGAGCTGAAGATCGAGCAGCTGCCGGTTTCGGCGCTGAAGCCCTATGAGCGAAATACCCGGAAGCACACGGCAAAGGACGTGGGCAAGATCGCCGAGAGCATCAAGCTCTACGGCTTCAACGACCCCATTGGGATATGGGGCCCGGAGTGCCTGGTGGTGGAAGGCCACGGGCGCCTCCAGGCGGCGCAGCTGCTGGGCCTGGAGACAGTGCCGGTGGTCCGCCTGGATCATCTGAGCGAAGATCAGCGCCGGGAATACGCCATCGCCCACAACCGGATCGCGGAACTTTCCAGCTGGGATCGGGACCTTCTGAAGATTGAACTCCAGGGCTTGGATCTCTCCACCTTCGGCCTGGGCGTGGATCCCCAGGACGGCTTCCAGGCGTCGGAGGACGTCCACAACCTGAAGCCCCCGAAAAAGCCCAGGGCGGAATATGGAAGTAAATGGAAATTGGGGGGGGGGGTACGCTTCTGGTCGGCGATTGTACGGACCCGGAAGCGGTGGCCCGCCTAGTGGGGGAAGCCAGGATCGACCTGCTGCTGACGGACCCGCCCTATGGCGTCGATTATTCCGGCGCAGCCGGGGAGGTTCCCGGGGACGATCTTAGAGAGCCGGAGTTCCTGGAGCTGCTGACAAGCTCTTTCCGGAATGCCTGCAGCTGTATGCGTCCCGGCGCATGCTTCTATATCTTCTTCGGCGGCGTCAATGCTTTTGCTTTCACCTCCGCTTTGCGGCAGGCGGGGCTTGACCTCCACCAGGTACTGGTCTGGGTCAAAAACCAGGCCGTCTTGGGGAGAAACGATTATCAAAACGGCTATGAGCCCTGTCTGGGCGGGGAGCTGCCCACCGATGGCGAGTATGACCCCCTTCTTTACGGCTGGAAGCCGGGGGCGGCGCACACATTCCGGTATGACCGGAAGCAGAGCAGCGTGCTTCGATTTGATAAGCCGACGAAAAGCAGCCTGCACCCGACCATGAAGCCGGTACCGCTTTTCGATTACCTTATGAAGGCCGGCTCTTATCCCGGGGACAACATCCTGGATCCTTTTGCCGGGAGCGGCACGGCTCTGATCGCCGGCCATCAAAACGGGCGCAACGTCTACGCCATGGAGAAGGATCCACGGTATGCGGACGTGATTATTTCCCGCTGGGAGGCTTTTACGGGCCAAAAGGCGGAGCAGATTGAGTAACGGAGGGCGCATGAAAAAAGCGAGCGAGATCCCCGGCACGATCCATGTGGTTTGTCGGGACTGCGGGGCGGCCTTTACCATCGAGCCCCGGGAGCTGCAGTGGCTGCGGGAGCGGAAGCTGGAGCCCTTCAGCCGGTGCCGGGAGTGCCGCCGGAAACGGCGGGAGGCCCAGGCGCGGCAGGCCGCAGCTGCGCCGCCCGGTGAACGGAAGCGGCCCTGGTAATGGGAAATCCCAAGACGGTCAAGGGCTGGACGAAGAAGATCCGCGACGCCTGCATTGCCGCCGGGACCTATCAGCCCTATTTCGACGCGCCGATCCAGGCCCTGGCGGAGATCCTGGTGCAGCGGGACGCCGCGGAGAGGCAGTACAAAGACAGCGGCTCGCAGCCAGTGGTGGCCTACACCAATAAGGGCGGGGCCTCCAATCCTACCCGGAACCCCATGCTTGTGCTCTGGATGGACCTCTCCAGCGCCGCCCTGAGCTACTACAAGGAGCTGGGCCTGACGCCCGGCGGCCGGACGAAGCTGGGGCTGCCGCCGGATCCCTCCGCCGCCACGGGGCCGAAGGACCCCCTTTTCGGTGACTGATATGAGAGCGAGCTCCGGGCTTCACCATCCGGTGAGTATTTATGCAAAACAGGTCACCCAGGGCAAGCTGCGCAGCGTGTGCTGCCGCTGGGAGATCCTGGCCTGTCAGCGGCACCTGGACGACCTCAAAAGGCAGGGGACGGACGACTTCCCCTGGGTGTTCGATGAAACCCGGGCCGACCGCGTCCTGGCGTTCTTCCGGAAATGCATCCAGATCCGCGGCCCCATGGCGGGGCAGCCCATCGAGCCGGAGCCCTGGCAGATCTTCGACCAGGGATGTCTTTACGGCTGGGTCCACCGGGAGACTGGGGTGAGGCGCTTCACCCAGGCCTACAACAAGCGGGCCAGGGGAAACGTCAAAAGCACCGAGAACAGCGCGAAATGCCTCTACCACATGACGGCAGACGCCCTCTATCCGCCCTATCAGCCGGAAAAGGCCGTCTATGAGCAGGAGCCGGAAGTCTACTGCGCCGCCGTGGACAAGGACCAGGCAGGGCGCGTTTGGGGCGACGCGGCGAAGATCGCGGAGGCCTCCCCGGAGATCGCCCGCCGGCTCTGGATCCGCCGGACCTACGTGGAGCATCGGACCCGGGGCGGCCAGATGACCAAACTCAGCAAGGAGACCGGGAACAAGGACGGCGCGGCCCCCAGCTACTTTTGCCTGGACGAATATCACGCCCATAAGGTGGCCACGATCCACGACCTGGGCCTGAACAGCCTTGGCAAGCGGACGCAGCCCCTGCTGGACATCATCACCACCGCCGGCGACGACGCGGCCAACAAGCCCTGCTACAAGGAGGAGCTGCTGTGCCGCCAGATCCTGCAGGGGGATCTTCGGTCGGACCGATATTTCGTGATGATCCGGGAGCTGGAGCCCACGGACGACCCCCAGGACCAGGAAGCCTGGCTCCGGGCGAATCCGGTGCTGCGGTACCCGGGGGTTTACGGAGACATCCTCCGGGAGCAGATCCGCACCGAATGCGAGCTGGCCTACGGAAGCGGGGACGCGGACAAGATCCGGATGTTCCTCACCCGGCGCTGCTGCCTCTGGCAGGCGGACGCCTCCAACACCAACAAATACCTCACCACGGAGCAGCTGGAGGCCCTGCGGGGCCTCTGCGTCAGCCGGGAGGAGTTTGCGAAGCTGACGGACGGGCGGGAATGCTGGTGCGGCTACGACCTGGGCAAGCGCATCGACCTCAGCGGGACAGGGGCCTGCTGGAATCTCCCGGACGGGCGGATCGCCGTGAAGGTCCACGGCTTTCTTCCGGAAAACGCCGCGGCCAAGCATGAGCGCACGGACCGGATCCCCTATATCGCCTGGGCACCCGACGGCTACTGCACCCTCACCCCCGGCGACGTGACGGACAACAGCTATGTGGACAACTGGATCTGCGAGGGGGAACGGAACCACGGCTGGCGGATCAAGGAAATCGACTACGACGGCCACAACGCCACGGACCTCGCCTTGAAGATCCGGGAGACCCGGGGGGAGGACAGCGTGGTGGAGATCCCTCAGACCTGCGCTGGGCTTAACCAGGCGACCAAGCGCTTCCGGGAGCTGATCCTCCAGGGAAAGCTGGTGGCGGAATACAGCCCCCTGCTGCTCTGGTGCTGCGGGAACGCGGTGGAGGTCGTCAACAACTTCGGCGACATTAAGCTATCGAAAAGGCACAAGGACGACAGCCAGCGCATCGACCCCCTGGCGGCGCTGCTGAACGCCCTGGCCCGGATGCTGGTGGCCATCGATGAGCCGGACCTGAATGAGGCCATCCGCCGGCGGGGATATGCGGTGATGATGTGAGGGCGCTGCGGCGGGTCCCCTCATCCCGCCCCCTCGGGGGCACCTTCCCCCAGGGGAGGCAAAAGGAGAATATGAAGAAGATCATTAAGTTTTTGCGGGGCGTTTTGAACGACCTGTGCTTCCTGGGCGGAGGCGCGCTGGTGAGCTGGGGCGCCTGGGAGATCTACCGGCCCGCCGGGATCATCGCCGCCGGCGCGGTCCTGGTGGCCTTTGCCCTGCTGATCGACGACGGCGGCAGCTGATATGGGGACGGTTGGCGCATGAGCCATTGTTTCCTCCTTCCTGATCGGTAGGCGGCGGAGGGCAGCCGGATCGCCGCCGGGCGTGGATCGCCCAGGGACCCCTCTCCCAAAGGCTGCCGGGCTCCCTCTGTGTCCGAATCGGACACAGAGGAGCCCTCCAACTCCATATGCAAGTGCCTGTGCCTTAGTGCCTGAGCCTCGACCGGGAGCTTATGCTCCCTGCCGGGGCTCTATATCTTTTTTCGAGGTGATTCTATGCTTCTGAAGCGCGGCATCCACGCCAACCGGGACCCCTCCACCATTTACACCACGCTGAAGGACGCGGAGGAGTTCTTCCGGGACCTGACCGAGGAGAGCCCCATCAACCCCACCACCTCCATGCGCCTGGCCGCCGTGGCCGCCGCCCACCGCATCTTCTGCAACAGCATCGCGGTGCTGCCCTGGCAGGTGCGGCAGCGGGTGGGGGACGAACGGCTGGAGCCGGACCACGAGATCGCCCGGATCCTCAAGACCCGGTACAACTCCCAAATGGGACAGTTTACGGCGGAGCGGGCCATCGTCAGCCAGGCATTCTGGCATGGCACGGGCTTCGGCGCCATCCGCCGGGACCGGGCAGGCCGGGTGCAGGAAATCTTCCCCCTGCCCAGCGCGGGCTACACCCGGCAGGTGAACCCCGACGACGGCGCGGTCTGGTATTTCTTCAGCGTGGATCCCGATACGCCGGGGGGCGAGCGCCTGACTAGGGCTTTCAGCGAAAGCGAGCTGCTGATCTTCCGCTTTGAGAGCTTCAACGGCTATCAGGGGCTGGGGATGCTGGACATGGCCCGGGAGAGCATGGGCACCGACGCCGCCGCGCAGAAGTATAACCGCAAATTCTTCACCAACGGCAGCCGGCTTTCCGGCGTGGTGAAGGTGGCCACCAGCCTGGACGAAGACGTCAGGGAGGTGGTGCGGGGCGACTTCGAGCGGATGAGCCGGGGCCTGGACAACGCTTTCCGGGTGGCGGTGCTGGACCGGGGCATGGAGTACACCCCCCTGGGCATCAGCCAGAAGGACAGCCAGCTCCTGGAGGCCCGGGCCTTCAGCGTGGATGAGATCTCCCGATTTACGGGGATCCCCGCCTATATGCTCCAGGCCGGGAAGCAAAGCTACCAAAGCAACGAGCAGCAGCAGCTGGATTTCGTCACCAATACCCTGACGCCCCCGGTGACGCAGATTGAGCAGGAGTGGACCTGGAAGCTGCTCAGCGACGAAGACCGGGAGGCGGGCATTTACCTCCACAAGAACCTGAACGCGCTCCTGCGGGGCGACAGCCAAAGCAGGGCGCAATTCTACGAGAAAATGATCTCCATGTCCGTCTTCAACCCGGACGAAGTGCGCGCCCTGGAGGACATGAGCCCCCTGCCGGGCGGCATGGGGAAGATCTACCGGTTTTCGAAGAATTATGCGCCTGTGGGCGAGGAAGGAGATGAAAGCTGATGCCTGAAATCAATATCCGGGGCGAGCTCGTGGACAACGACTATGCGGACATCCTGCGGTGGTACGGCTACAAGGACATCACCTGTCCCGAGGACGTGCGGCGGGCTCTTGCTGATGCGAACGGCGGAGAAGTCACCCTGCTGATCAACAGTCCCGGCGGCGACCTCACCGTGGGCACGGAGATCTACAGCATGCTGCGGCGCTATGCCGGCCGGACCGTGGCCCTGGTGCAGGGCTATGCGGCCTCCGCCGCCACGGTGCTTCTGCAGGGGGCGACGGTGCGCCAGGCGGAGACCGGGGCGCTGATCTGCGTCCACAATCCCAGCCTCAGCGCCCAGGGCGACTATCAGGAGCTGAAGGGCGCCTATGACAGCGCCAAAAACGCCAGGGACGCCATCCTGGACATCTACACCCAGCGCAGCGGCGCGGAGCGCAGCGCCCTGGGGACGCTGATGGACAAGGACATCTGGATAAGCTCCAAACAGGCCGCCGAAGATTACGGCCTGCTGGATGAAGTCCTCCCCTGGGAGGGCGAGGCGGACGATCCCATCGTGACCATGGTGGCCTCCGCGGGCCTCATGCCCCGGATCACCAACAAAATGCGCGCCGACTACCAGGCCCACCTGGCGGCGGAGAAGCAGAAGACCCTGGCCCGGCTGCGGCAGAGGCAGCTGGAGCTGATGTAATCAATCAACCGCTGCGGCGGAGAAACCTCTTCACCGCTTTGCGGTCGCCCTCCCCTGCAAGGGGAGGCAACTATGACGAAAGGATTGATAAAGCAATGGATTACGCGAAGACCCTGAACGACCTGCGCGCCCGGAAGGCCCAGCTGCTGAAGGACGCGGAAGCCCTCATGAACGAGGGTAAGTATGACGAAGTCACCGCCAAGCAGGACGAAGCGGAGAAGATCTCCAATCAGATCTCCGTCGTGGAGCGCCAGGCGGCTCTGAGCGCCGAAGCTGCGGAGCTGGAGGCGGAGAGCAAGCCTGCCGCCCCGGCCAAGAACCCCGCCGATGAGGTGCGTCCCTTCCGGAACTTCGGCGAGCAGCTGAAGGCCATCCATGACGCGGCCACCACCCTGAAGCAGGACAACCGCCTGGCGCGGATCAACGACGCTGTCCTGGGCGGCAACGAGGGCACCGGCGCGGACGGCGGCTTCGCCGTGCAGACGGATTTCGCCGGGGCGATCATGGAGAGCGCCGTCAGCGAAAGCGAGCTGCTGCGGCGGATCGACCGCTATACCGTGGGCGCCAACTCCAACAGCGCCAAGTGGCTCAGCGTCAACGAGACCGACGTGAGCAGCAGCGTATTCGGCGGGATCCAGATGTACTGGGCCTCCGAGGGCGCCACCGTGGCCGCCACCAAGCCCGCCTTCCGGGAGATGAAGCTGGAGCTGGACAAGATGATGGGCTTCGGCTACGTCACCGAGGAGCTGCTGGAGGACGCCCCCTTCATGAGCGGCCTGTTCCAGCGGGGCTTTGCCCTGGCGGCCGACCGCGTGCTGACCAAGGCGGTCATCGACGGCGACGGCGCTGGCAAGCCTCTGGGCATCCTGAACGGCAGCGCCCTGATCACCGTGGCCAAGGAGAGCGGCCAGACCGCCGGCACTCTGACGGGCGCCAACGTCAACAAGATGTGGCACCGCCACCATGCCCGCTTCCGCCGCAACTCCGTCTGGGTCATGCACCCGGATCTGGAGGAGCAGCTGCCCGGCCTGAGCATCAAGTCTAACGACGGCAGCGCGGAGAAGTTCCTGTGGAATCCCGAGGGCGGCTACCGGGATCTGGACTATCAGCGGATCCTGACCCGTCCCGTGATCTTCGAGGATTACTGCTCCGCCATCGGCAGCAAGGGCGACATCCTGCTGATCGATCCCAGCCAGTACATCCTGCTGACCAAGGGCACTGCCCGCATGGGCTGGAGCATCCACGTGCAGTGGCTGACGGACCAGCAGTGCTTCCGGATGGTGTTCCGCTGTGGCGGCGCGCCCAAGCAGAACGCCCCCATCACCCTGGCCAACAGCTCCAACACCCGCAGCGCCTTCGTCACCCTGGCGGCCCGGGCGTAAGAAAGGAGACTCGACATGAGCAACAGACTGCATGAAGAACTGGACATCCGCTGCGTGAAGGCTCCGGCCAGCATCGCCACCGCCACCGCTACCAAAAGCGATTATGTGGACGGCTCCGGCGTGGATGAGATCGCCTTCCTCTGGAGCATGGCCACGTTGGCCAGCGGCAAGACCATGACCATCAAAATCTACGCCGCCGACGACGACACCGGCACCAACGCCACCGTGGTGGCCACCGGCACCAAGACCGCCGGGGACGACGCCATCGCCAAGGCCACCGGCTGCGCCAGCATCAAGGTGGCCGGGGATCAGAAGCGCTTTTACTGCGCGGAGATCACCCACGACGCCGGCAGCGGCGTGGTCTGCTCCTGCGTGGCCATCGCCAGGCCCTTCTACAGCCCGGCGGCTGAGCCCGCCCTTGTGGTGAGCGCATAAGGCCATGGCGCTGGACATCGACGAAGTCAAGGAGTATATGCACGCCGAAGGCGAGGAGAACGCGGTCGTCGCGTCCTACCTCGCCATGGCGCAGGACTATCTGGCGGGGGCGGGCGTCACGGAGGCGCTGGCCACGGCGGAGGGCTACGCCCTCTGCGCGAAGGCCCTGACCCTGCACTACTACGACAACCGGGGCGGCGCTCCCATCCCGGAGGGCCTGGCGGACTACATCCTGCAGGAGCAGAAGCGCTGCCGGAAAGCCGCCCTGGCCGCGCAGGCCGCAGCGGTGTCCGAATCGGACACCGGGGGCGAGACCTCGGAGGAAGGTGAGGGCGAATGATCCACCTGGATGCGGGTCAGCTGCGGACGTCGGTGCATGTGCTTCACAGCTACGTGAACTATACCGACGGCTTCTCCGCCGTGGAGACCTCAGACGCGCTGGGCTTCCCCCTCTATGTCCAGTGGATCGAGGCTCACGGGCGGGACATGCAGCCCACGGCGCACCTGCGCCGGGCAACGCTCCGCTGCCGATATGACCCCCGCATCGCCCTGGACTGCCTCATCGACCTGCGGGGCGAGCGCTGGGAGATCCTCAGCGCGGAGAACATCCGGGAGCGCGGCCACTGGATGGAGCTGCAGCTGCAGCGCAGCCTGCCCGCCGCGGGGGGCACGGTGACCCTCTGGAGCGCCGGGAAACGGGTGCTGCTGGAGGGCAGCTATATCCAGCATGAGGACGGCGTAGACCGGCAGACCACTGGGCCGGTTGCCACGGGCGGCACGGTGCTGATCGTCCCCCGGGAACACTTGGCGACGGCGGAGGGCGAGCCGGTGGCTTATCTCCGGCCTATTGCCTACGGCGCCCTCAGCGAGGAAGCAAAAGCCGGCTATTACACCATCGACAGCAAGAGCTTTTTCGCCCTGGGGGACGTGGACGACGCCGGGAGCTACCAGGCGATCAACGGACGGCATGACGACGTGCATCTGGTGCAGAGCGTCAGCCTGAAAAACCGGGGGAGCCCGGTGACGGAGTATCTGGAGGTGACGGGGCGGTGATCATTCGGACGAAGGTCCAAACAAAAATTTATTCGGATGAGCTGAACCGGAAGGTTCACAGGGCTGAACATGCCGTGGCCGTGCAGGCGGAACGGGACAGCCGCCCCTATATCCCCGCCGCCTCCGGACGCCTGCGCAGCTCCGGCCGGGTCTACGGAAACGCCATCGTTTGGGATCCGCCCTATGCAAGAATGCTTTGGTACGGCAATGTGAAAGTGGACCCGAAGTATAGAAAGGCGGGCTTCGTTTACCCGAATCTCGGGATCGTGCGGAGCCGGGCAGGCGTCAAAAAAGTCCTCGCATCTCCCAAGCGCAAATTCAAGTTTAGAGAGGGAGAAGCGTACTGGTTCTATGACGCTATGCGGGCAAAGGTAGGGCACTGGATCACTTTGGCGCAGGGGGTGATCGCCCGTGAGTGAGCTTCTGAGCGCCGCCAGCGCCGCCAGCGTCGTGCGGGCGGTGAAAGCCTGGCTGAATACCTGTCCGGAGATCCCGGAGGGCATGAGCGTCACCTTCGAGGCTTTGAAGGCAAACGACGTGAGCCTGTGCTTCTCCACGGAGCAGGCCGCCCTCTATGCCGCCCGCTACATCGGCGGGGGTTATCGGGCGGAATACCGCTTCCGGATCGTCTACCGTGTGCTGCCCAGCGACGACGACGACCAGATGGAGGCCGTGGAGACCCTGACGGCTATCTGCGCCTGGTGCGAGACGGCTTCGCCGCCGGAGCTGGAGGACGCCGTCAATGAAAAAATCACAAGAACGAGCGACGCCGCGGTGCTCACCGTCTATGAGGACGACGTTACCGACTACGGCGCATCGCTCACGCTTACATGGGAGGTTTTTTAAGTGGCAGACATGACTTTTAATACGCCCAGCGGCCAGACCATCAAGAGAGAGCTGCTGGTGGCCTATCTGAACACCGGCACTTCCTCCGCCCCCGTCTGGAGCCCTTTGGGTAAGCGGGTGGAGGACAGCGAGGAGAGCCTGGACTGGGGGGCGGAAAACTCTCAGGACATCCTGGGGAACAACTGGAGTAACCTGAAGAAGCCCGTCATCACCCAGGACTTCGAACCCTACAACCTGGACGGGGGCGACACGGCGGCCCTGAAAATCTGGAATCTGGCCATCAAGGACCAGGATTACGCGGCCCTCAGCGCCCAGGATATGCTGATCGTCCACCTTTATGCGGGCACGGCGGATACAGCGATGTTCGCCGAGCGCTACGCCGCCTGCAGCATCGAGCCCAGCAGCCTGGGCGGCGCCGGCGGCGGCAGCCTGAGCATGCCGATTTCCGTCACCTACGGCGGCCAGCGCACCAAGGGCACCGCTGCGGTGAGCAGCGCCGGCGTGGTGACCTTCACGCCTGATACCTGAGACGGGAGGTGACGGAGCATGGTGACCCTAAGTATCGATACCGGCGTCGTGGAGTATCGGCTGAACGACAATTTTTCCGCGTGGCTGAATCCCACTGACCCCGCTTTCGTGTCACGACTTTACGCTCGCTTTTCCGAGCTGGAGGAGAGAGATAAGGCCTGGCGTGAGAAGGTTGGAAAGCTGGAAGGCGCGGCCGTCCTGGACGCCTGGGAGGAGGGGGACACCATGTTCCGCTCCGCCATTGACGACGTCCTGGGCGAGGGGTGCTGCCGAGCGGTGGCCGGCTCCGCGTCTGTGCTCGCTATGGCCGGAGGATCCCCGATCTGGATGAACATCCTGCTGGCCATTATCGACGCTATGGACAGCGCGGTCGCCCGGGAGCAGAAGGCCGTGAATCCGAAGCTGCAGAAGTATCTGGCGAAGTACCACAAGTGAGGAACGGAAGGGGCGCAAGCCTCTCCCGGTTTTGTGCTATGTATTTTACCTTGCCGAAAACCGTAACTGTAGCCGGGGCCGAGATGAATATCCGCTGGGAGTTCCGGGACATTCTCACGATCCTGGCCGCTGCGTCTGACCCGGATCTGAGTGCTCAGGATAGGGCTCTTGCTGCCCTGTTGATCTTCTACGAGGACGCAGACGCGATCCCACCGGAGGCCGTCCAGGAGGCCCTTGAGCGGGTGACCTGGTTCATCGACGGCGGGGGCGAGGCGCCGAAGCGCGGAGGCCCCAGGCTCATGGACTGGGAGCAGGACTTCCCGTGGATCGTGGCGCCGGTAAACCGCGTCCTGGGCCGGGACATCCGAGAGGAGACGCCTCTGCATTGGTGGAGTTTTCTGGCGGCCTACTACGAGATTGGGGACTGCACTTTCGCCCAGATCGTCCGCATCCGGGACGCCCAGGCGCGGGGAAAGAAGCTGGACAAGGCGGAGCGCGAGTGGGCGCGCAGGAACGGGGATTTAATCCGGCTGAAAAGTCGGCATGCCGAGGCAGATGATGATCTGCTGAGGGCCTGGACGAAAGGAGGGGTGAGCAATGCCGAATAGCAGCGTGGGCGGCGTTACCGTCTCCGTCAAACTGGACGACAAGGAAGCCATGGCGCAGCTGGACAAGCTGCGCCGGAAGATCGATGAAACGCAAAGGAGCCTCAGCGAAAAAAAAGAAAAACGGGACAGCATCGCCGCAGAAATGGAAAAGGCCGAGATCTCCGCAGAGAAGGCGCGGCAGAAGGTGGAGCAGCTGCAGGCCGCGCTGGCCTCCGCTCCGAAGGAAGACCGGGCTGGGATCCGGGCACAGCTGATGGCGGCCAGCGCGGATCTTCGCGAGCAGACCCGCAACCTGGACGGGCTTAATCGTCAGTGGCAGAAGCTGGACGGCGAGATCGTGGCCGGCGAGGCCAGTCTCTCCGGCATGACGGACCAGGCTGCAAACCTTGAGAAGCAGGTGGCGGCGGGGACCGGTACCATGGCGAAGTTGCGGAAGGCGACAGTGGCGGCGGCGAAAAAAATGGAGCGGTCCTTCTCCCGGCTGGGCCGCATGATTAAGCGCGTGTTTGTTCTGACGGCCATCCTTCGGGCGCTGCGGGCCTTCCGGGACTACTTCGGCAGCGTGCTTATGAGCACGCCGGAGTTTGCCCAGGCTCTGGGGCAGCTCAAAAGCGCGCTGCTGACCCTTGTCCAGCCGATTATCTCCATCGTGATCCCGGCATTTGTGCGCCTGCTTCAGATCGTCACAACGGTCGTGACTGCGCTGGCCGAGCTGGTGTCCAGGCTTTTCGGGACGACCTTCGACGCGTCCCAGGAGGCGGCCAAGGGCCTGCACGAGCAGGCCGACGCGTATAAGGCCACCGGGAGCGCTGCGAAGAAGGCGAGCAAATCGCTGGCGAGCTTCGACCAGATTAACAAACTGGAGAGCGGTGCGGGCGGCGCCGGAGCTACGGCAGCCGGCTCTCCGCTTTTTGACGTGGAATCTCTGCCGGAATCTAAGCTCAAGAACATCTTGGGCCTGATCGAGGCCATCGGGGTGGCGCTCCTGGCTTGGAAGATCTCCGACGCCCTTGGCCTGGGCCTGAAGGGCTTTCTCGGCATGGTGCTGCTGCTCTATTCCACGCTGCAGTTTATCAAGGCTTATCTCTCCGCGTGGGACGAGGGGATCACCTGGGACAACCTGAAAAAGCTGTTTCTGTGGCTCGCTGGCGCGGCCCTGGGTGCATTCCTGGCCTTCGGCAAGACCGGCGCGGGCGTTGTGCTTATCCTGGGCGGCCTGGCGATCGCCGTGGACGCATTTAAGGACGCCTGGGAGAACGGCATATCCCTGGAGAATATCATCGCACTACTGGGCGGCATTGGTGCCGCAGCGCTTGGCGCTGGGCTGATCTTCGGGAAGACCGGTGCGGGGATCGTCCTCATCCTTGGCGGGATCGCGCTCGCGATTCTGGCCATCAAAGACGCCTGGGAAAACGGCGTGTCCTGGGAGAACATGGCCGCACTGCTGGGTGGCGTGGCCATCGCAGCGCTTGGCGCGTTTCTCGCCTTCGGGAAGGTGGGCGCGGGCGTCGTGCTGGTCGTCGGCGGGCTGGCCATGCTCGTTCTTGGCATCACGGACGTCATGGAAAACGGGTTGAACCTGAAAAACGGCTTGCTGATCATCGCGGGGATCCTTGCCACGGGACTGGGGATCTCGCTGCTGACCGGCAGTTTCATTCCGCTCCTGGTGGCCGCCATCGTGGGCGTGATCGCTGCCGTCACTATGCTGGGCGGCACGTTCGAGAACGTCATCGGCGGCGTTAAACAGCTGCTTGGCGGTTTTGTGAAGTTCTTTAAGGGCGTGTTCACGAACGACGTAGAGATGGCGGCAGAGGGCCTGAAGGACATCTTTTTCGGCCTGCTGAACGTCGTCCTTGGCATCGTAGGCGGCCTTGTGAACGTGATCGTGAAGGGCCTGAACTGGGTCATCGATCAGCTGAACAAGGTGAGCTTTGACGTGCCTGACTGGGTGCCCGGCATCGGTGGGACGCACGTGGGCGTGAATATCGGCCACATTAAGGAATGGGAAGTGCCGATGCTGGCGCAGGGCGCCGTGATCCCTCCGAACCGGGAATTCATGGCAGTCCTGGGCGACCAGAAATCCGGGACCAACATCGAGGCGCCGCTGGAGACTATCGTGCAGGCTTTCCGACAGGCCCTGGGAGAGCGCGGAGGCTCGCAGCGGACGATCATCCTGCAGGTGGACCGGCACGAGCTTGGCCGCGTCACATTCGACGCCTACAACGCCGAGAGCCAGCGCGTGGGCATGAAACTGGGAGGCTGAGCTCATGATAAGTTATCCGATCCGTATGGACGGCAGGACCTACGACACCATTCACGTGAAGAAGCTGACCAGGTCTTTTTCTGTGCTGGACGGAGAAAATGCTGGGCGCGTCATGTCCGGCTCCATGCAGCGTGACGTAATCGGCACCTACTACAACTACCAGGTGGAGATTGACCCGGACGCGGCCTCCCGCTCCGACTACGATGATTTTTATGCGGCAATCTCCGCGCCGGTGGACAGCCACACCCTGGTGGTGCCTTTTGCGCAGACGACGATGACCTTTCAGGCATACGTGACCCAGGGCCAGGACGAGCTGACGCTCATGGAGGATGAGGCGAATCGCTGGGAGAACCTTAGCTTTTCCTTCATCGCCATGGACCCCGCCCGGACCCCGACGTGAGGTGACGCATGGCAATTCGACTTCTGATCGGCGCGGACCGCACCGCGCCGCAGTATGAATTTTCCCGGGCCGACATCAAGAGCAGGTCGCTCCAGGTCGTGACCGCCGTGGACGTGTCCGGCTCCGAGCTGGCGGCGGATGAGCTGTACGCAGACGTAGACTACCGCGTGGGCGAATACATCTGGTTCTCTCCGAGGGACTACGACGGAGTAATGACCTCTGACGGCTACATCTTCGCCGCTGCAGATCAGACCGAGGACCTGCGGCTGCTCCCCTACGCCACCCCCATGTGGCTCATGGACGGGGATACGGTGCTCCACAAATTATATTTCGATCATGCTGAGCGTATCGACCTGCAGACCTATTCTCTGGCAGCCGTGTCCGGCGTGGGCATTCTGGAGCGGCGCAGGCACCTGGGGAATCTGTATTCCGGCCAGACGGTGGCCGCCGTGCTGGCTGAGATCATCGGAGACGCTTTTCCCTACACGGTGCAGGCGGCCGTGCGGACCCAGCGCGTGTACGGCCTGCTGCTGGCGGACAGCGCCAGGGCGAATCTTCATAGGCTGCTTTTTGCACTGGGCGCGTCCATCACCAAGGCGGCAGACGGTACGGTGCAGTTCGTCTTTCTTCCGGCCACCGTGGCGGGGGAGATCACTACGGACCGGATCTTCCTGGGTGGCTCGGTGGAGTACACCGTGCCCGCCTCCCGCGTGGAGGTGACGGAGCACGCATTTTTCCAGCCGCCGACGGGCGTGGAGCCGGAGACGATCTTCGACAACTCCGCCCAGCCGGTGGCAGACCATGCGCTGGTGGAGTTTGACGCACCGTACTTCAACCTTGAGGCGACGCCAGGCCTGACCATCGAAGAATCCGGCAGTACCTACGCGATTCTGTCCGGGTCCGGCATCCTGAGCGGGAAGCCGTACGCCCACGTGACCCGGGTCGTGGCCCTGCAGAACGCAGACGCTGACGGCGGTGAGCGAGTAATCCACAGCGACCAGGATCAGCTGGTGAACGGTGTCAACAGCCTGGGCGTGGCCGAGCGCCTGCTGGTCTACCACACCAGCAAGGAGATGGTGCAGCTCTCCGTCAAGGTGGACGGGGAGAGAGCCGGACAGAACGTGACCTATTCCAACACCTTCGGGGAGCCGGGGCAGGGCTTTATCGTGGGCAGCCAGGCCGTCATCACCGGATTCGAGCGGGCCAATCTGAAGATCGTCAAGGGGTACGTCCCCACGGGCCAGGGCAACTACTACACCCACAGGCTCCTGGTGGCATCCTCCGGGGCCGTGACGTTGCCGGAGGGCGTGACGAAGATCCGAATCGTCCTCATCCAGGGCGGTCACGGCGGCCAGGGCGGCTACGCTGGACAGCACGGCCTGGGCGGGAATGCAAGGGATGGCGGTGACCTGACCTTCGTCAGCCGTGACGATGAGGGTATCATCTCTACTGGCTTTGTGTACTCAGGCGGGAATCAGGGCATAGCCGCTGGAGGCGAGGCCGGAGCCGCTGGCGAGGCCGGGAGAATCTATGTGGCAGACCTGACGATCACCGCCGGGGCATCGATCTCCGCATCCGTAGGTGCTGGAGGTACTGGCGGTGCCGCTGAGGGTGGCGAAGGCTCTCCCGGGGGTGCGACCACCATCACCATCGGTACGGACACCTACACCTCCGAGGACGGAAGGAACTCGCAGCCCTTTGTGGATCTGTTCACAGGGGATGCCATGGGGCTGGCTGGAGAAGCCGGACACGCTGGCGGCGCTGGTGGTCAGACGGACACGGAGTCGCTGTTTGGGGCACAAGGTCACGATGGTCTGCCCGGTGAATCCATCTGGGATCAGACGGGCGGCGCTGGAGGCACTGGGGTCATCCACACGGAATCCGAGGAAAAATACTACCACCTGTCCGGCGGTGGCGGCGGTGGAGCTGCGTGGGGGCGTAGCGGAAGCTCAGGCAACCCCGGACGCATCGTCAGGAAGCCCCTCATTTCTGGAGGGGATCTTTATGATTTCTATGCCGGAGGTGCTGGCGGTGACGGGGCTGACGCTGTAGCGCCCGACACCCCGACCTATGGCTGCGGTGGCGGCGGTGGTAACGGCGGTGGAGCCGGAGGCAATGCGGCTGGGTGCCGTGTAACAGGGTATGCTTCTGACGATTACGACTATAACAACGAGGCCCTTGACGGCGGTGTCGGAGGTGCCGGGTCTGCTGGAGGCACAGGCGGGGCCGGGGTCTGCATCATCTACTATTAGGAGGTAGGATATGGGCTATCCGATTTTTCATTCGCAGTACACGGCGGCACAAATCGAAGCGAGCATTGGCAAAACGCCGAGGATTAAATCCAGCACTCGCACCTGGGAAGTGTGGGACATTTCCACGAGCGCCTACGTTGACACCGGTGTCAGTATTGACACTCAGCTTTTTGTCGATCCCACCCTGACGGAGGCGGGGTATGCTGCCGATGCGCAGGTCGTGGGTAACCGATTTGCTCTTGATGAGGATCTGATCTCCCTGTCGATGGACGCCATCGCAGACGAAGCCAAGCAGACCTATACCGAAGACGACGCCTACACGATCCCCGTGACGCTCAACTATGGAGGCGTGGGCCTGACAACTGGCGGAAACTATCAAAATGCCGCCTATTGCCGCACTAATTATCTCCCGATCAGCGGCCCCGTGCTGATCGTGGTGGAGAGCCTTTCCGGCTACATGTTTGATGGTTGGTTTTACTCTAGTGCCGCGAGCGGCGCAGGGACGCACTCGATCACGAATCAGAAATACTATCCCGTAAACGCGCCGCTCATTCTGGAGCCGGGAACGAACGACGCCTATTTTAGGCTTGGATTTAAGCGAGAGGACGGGGCCACGCTCACTACCGACGTCACCGATCCCACAAGCGACTATTCCCTGATCCGGGCGGCGGTGAAGATTTATACCAAACCTGCAGTCGATAAGATCACGGAAATCGAGGACAGGCTTGAGCAGATAAGCGAAACCGTTAATCTGTTCTATTTCGACAACACCACGACCAGAACCGTGAGCGGGCTGTCGATGGAATTCCCAGACAAGTACACGGTGAAGATGAACGGTCAGCCCACCTCAGAGATCCGGCTCAACGCGATGGGGCGTACATCCGGCCTCACGCTCACGCCGGGAAAGACCTACAAGCCAACGAGAACGCTTGTCTCTGGGAGCTATACCGGGAATCCGGCGTACTATCGCCTCTACACGGAGGTTGTGGGCGAAACTGTGATGACCACGCTGACCAACGGCGAACCGTTTACCATCCCGCTGGATGGGCTGAACCCCAGCGTTGTGGTCGTCGCGTCGAAAGTCAGCACGTTTACAGACTGCATCTTCTCCTATGAATTTGTCGAGGTGGCGAACACCTATACTGCCGTCGATAAGGTCGCGCGGGCAGAGATCGAAGCGGGCGGCATCGATCCCAAAAAGCCGTATCAGAGCGGGCCGATTCCTTTTGCCGTTACGGTTGACCGCCCTGTCGCTTTTGGGGGGAACGATACGATCATCGAACCCGAAGACGTACTGTGCGCCATGCAGCTGCCCTCGTCCTACACGCCCACCGGAGCCAAGACCAGGCTTGTCCTGGTGGCCCACGGGCAGTATTCGCAGATCACGGAAACCGGGTGGAACAACTCGGCAAGCGAACTGGTATCGCGGGTGATCGGATTCCTGAACACCAACGGGTATGCCTGTTTCGATGTGAACACCCTCAACACGGGGACGGACGCAGACGGATACACGCTGGGATCTCCGCTGGCGGTACAGGTGGCCTATGCGGCATATGAGTATATCCGCAAGAATTACAACGTGTACGACGAGATCTTCGTCCTCGGCGTGTCGATGGGCGGCGTCTTGGCGAGCGCTTTTGCGAACACCTATCCCGGCATCGTTCTTGCGGAAGCATCCTTCGCGGGGCGGGATTTCATCAAGTATCTGTATCAGGCGAAGAACAACGAATACAAGCCAGGAGGCACCTCCGAACCTTATTATCCTGCCGTTTACGGGTATGCTGATATGGCGGCGCTGGTGGCAGATGGATGGAGCCATGCGGAGGGCGCGTCCCCGTCTCTGTCCCTGGTCAAGCACATGAGCGGGGCGGCAGTATTCGCCCCGGATCAGGAAACGGACTATGAAGGCTGGGTAGACTACTTTGCGGCATTCTATACGAACCGGGGAGTCTCCCCGGACGGGGAATGGAGCGGGATCAAGCCCGTGCCCTATAAGGCCTGGAACTCCTGGGCCGACAATGCCCAGGACACCCAGCTTGAACTGAACCTAAAGGAAGCCTATCGGCGGGGCCACAGCAAGCCCTACTTTACCGTGGAGTATGAAACGGGAACGCACAATCAGCTCTGCTACGGGAAAATCAGCGGGCAGAGGGAGGAACTGCTGGCCTGGTTCAAGCGCTGGGCACCGTGAGGATGGAAAGATGAGCGTTGAGCGGGTGATCGAGATCGCGAGGCGAGAGCTGGGCCAAACGGAGTCGCCGAGCGGGAGCAACAATACTCCCTATGGGGCGGCATATGGCCTCCAGGGCCAGCCCTGGTGCGTGATCTTCCTGTGGTGGCTGTTCCGGGAAGCGGGGGAGAGCGCCGCCTTTTTCGGCGGGGCGAAGACCGCCTCCTGCGGGACGCTGCTGCGGTGGTATCGGGAACAGGGGCAGACCGTGCCCGTTGAGCAGGTGCAGCCGGGGGATATCGTGATCCTCAACTTCCACGGGACGCAGGACACGGAGCACTGCGGGCTGGTGGTGGACTATTCGTTAAGAGTAAGCCCAAAGACAGGCGCTCCTGAATTTGTCGTTACAATCGAAGGGAACACCTCCAAAGCCGGGAGCCAGGACAACGGGGGCATGGTCTGCGAGAAGGTACGCTATTGGTGGCAAATCGTCGCCGTGTGCAGGCCAAAGTACAAAGAGGACGGCCCATCATCCGGTCCTTCGGACCACCTTCCCCCAGGGGAAGGCAAGGAGACGGGGGATGACGTGACGGGGCATTGGGCGGAGAAGGCCATCCGCTGGTGCATGGAGACGGGCCTCATGCAGGGCTACGAGGACGGCACGTTCCAGCCGGACAAGCCGGTGACCCGAGCCGAGCTGGCCACTGTGCTGGACCGGCTGGGGCTGCTGGAAAAACAATAAAGGGGAGAGCAGCGCTCACCCCTTAATACGCGGGCGAGGACCTATAGTCCCGCGTCACCAACTTGTTAAGGATCTGTTCGCTCAGATACTTACAAGTAGGGCTTTATTCGCCGCCGTAGCGAACCGACGACGAATCATAGGTCCAGACATGAGCATTATAACACAAAAAATCGCGGTGTAAAGACATAAGGAGGAACCTATATGAGCGCTCCGAATAAAGCTCTGGAAATCAAGGCATTGTTGACGGCAGCGATGTCTGCCGTTGTGGCATTGCTGGGCTGGGTCGGCATTGCCGTGACGATCATGATCGTATGCATGGCTCTGGATTATATCACGGGCACGTGGGCGGCCCGTGCACATGGCGAGTGGACAAGCACCAAGGCCAGGGACGGCCTTTGGCATAAGCTGGGGGAGATCGTGGCGCTGCTGGTGGCTATCCTTTGCGATATCGCCGTGGGCGTGATCCTCAGCAGTGCCGCTGCGCCGCTGATCGGCGACTATCACCACCGGGGATATATCACGCTGATCGTCGCCGTGTGGTACATATTCACCGAGCTGGGATCGATCCTGGAGAATGCCGCGAGGCTGGGAGCGCCGATCCCCGAGAAGCTGATCAAGGGTATCGGCCGGCTGAAAAAGAAGGCTGACGACGTGGACCCCGTCCCGGGGAAAGAGGACAAACCCGAAGATCACAAATGATATCATGATATCAATTTCCCGGCTCCGTTATGGGGCCGGGATCTTTTATATTTTCCGGGAAAATTTCAAAAATACCCTTGGCAAATGTTCTTAGTGTGGTATAATTAAACCATCCAAAGAACAAAAGACGGAGGGAAAGATAATGAAAAATCTGTTCGATTCGTTTGTTGGCGATATCGCCTCGGTGCTGGGAGAGGATTACAGGCTGGAGGGGCACGTGAATGGAATCGTTATCGGAATCGGCGGCCTGCGTGGGATCGAGATCGATCCGGGAGAACCTTATATCGTTCGTGTGGATTGCACCGTGCTCACAATTTCGGACACCGGTTTTAACGAGGATATGATCGCCCGCAGCGGAGGAGGCCGTGCCGTTGCCACGCGCATGGCTGAAAAGATCTCCCGGGAGCATCCCGACACCGTCTGGCCAAACACCGTGCGCTCCGCCGTTAGGATTGAATACGTCGGCTCAGACGATGAGATCGAGGGAAGCGCACGGGCGATCCCCGTGTTGGTCAACGCCTGGGAGGAACAGCTGATCAGGTGGAATTCCACCTCCCGGGACGACATCATGATTTTCGGCTGAGAGGGGTGTGAAACAGTTGAAACGATATTATCTGATCGCTGAGGGGACGGGCCCCATCACCGTCCGCGTCTCCGACTCCTTGGGGCAGGGCCACACGGCGCTGCTGGAGCTGGAGGCGGAAAGCTATTCCCAGGTGGTGAAAATGATCAGCTTTTCCGCCCGGAATATAGGCAAGGCCGCGATTTGCGGTGTCAGGGCCAACGGTGAGCCTTATGCGGAGGTGGTTTGAATGCCACGCAAGGGCGTGAAAATGTCATCAAAAGCGATCGAGAATCAAAATAAGGCCATTGCACGCTGGAAGGTAGAGCACACGGATAATCTAAGCCTGTCTCTCCGTAAGGGGAAGCGAGAGGCCTACAAGAAGCTGGCAGAGCTGCGTGGGACGTCGGTGTCCACGATGATCCAGGATTACATGGATGGAGAGTGTGAGCGGGAGGGAATCCCCCTGACGCCCCAGGAATAACCAACCCCGGTGTCCGATTCGGACACCGGGTGTTCTTTGGAAAGCTTGTGCTTTTATGCTGTTCGGCACCGTGTTCGGCACGTGAGCAAATTCTGCGCAATTTCACAGGATTTCATGCGATTGTCGCCTCTCGCTGGAGGCCGAAACAAAAAAGCCCGGAAACCTTGTATACCAAGGATTTCCGGGCTATTGGCGGAGAAGTCGGGATTTGAACCCGAGCGGCGCTCAACACGCCCTACTCCCTTAGCAGGGGCTGAAAAAGTCCTTATTTATCAGGCTTCGACGGGGTTTCTGTTCGGCACGCGTTCGGCACGGACGGAAGGGCATTCACAGCATCGTGGGCCACGTCGGCTGCAAGGTGGATGTAACGCTGGCTGGTGGTAAGCTTTGCGTGGCGCATGAGCTGCTGGATCGCCGGCGCTGCCAGCTTTGCACGGGCGGCCTCTGTGCCCGTGGTGTGACGGCAGGAATAGGGGGGGAGGCGGCGGACGCCAGCAGCCTCCAGGCAGTCATAGTACGCCTTGTAGAATCGATCCTTATTTATATGCAGAAGCTTTCCGGCGCCGGCGCGGGAGATCAGATCCTCCATGAGCGGGCGAAGAAAGCCCGGGAAGACAATGGGCGCTTCCTTCCTGGTCTTCGTCTTCTTTCCTGCACCCCTGATCTCGCAGGCGTCCAGGTCGACCTGCTCCACGCGGCAGGCCAGCAGCTCGCCAGGCATCATTCCGGAGTAGATCATGAGCAGGATGTAGCCGGCAAAGCTGTCCCCGCCGGAGAAGGAGCGCCAGAGTGCGGACACCTCCAGCTCCGTAAAAGGCTCGCTCTCCTTTTCCTCCAGCGCGGGCAGCATTATGAAGGCGGACAGATTCTGGCTGACGTACTGGTCCGCCATGGCGAGCTTAAAAAGATGGGAAAGCAAATTCTTCATGTCTTTAGCCGGGTAATAGGTGCTGACGGCACCATCCACCGTCTGCTGCAGATCCGCCACGGTGAGGGTGTCTACCTTCCTGCCCATGATGCCGTCCATCCTGGATCGAGCGATCCTGTAGGCCGTCTGCTTATCCTTGGACAGCTTCTCCAGGGCGGATCCTTCGTACAGCTCCCAATAATTCAGCAGTGTGGGGCATACGCGCCCCTGCGGCCCTCTCAGGCCCTCCAGAGCGGCCAGAGCGTCCTTCTTCGTGGCGAAGCCCCCGCGGGTGCGGTATTTTCTCACGAGCCGCTCTGAGCCGTCCTGTCGCTTCTCATGGCCCGTATAGAGACTTACCTGCGCATACCAGGAGTTCCCCCGTTTCCAGACACGGCCCTGGCCGTTGCCCCGCTTGTGTTTCACAGGCAGGGTTTTTTGCTGCTTCCATCCGCACTGTCCGCAATAGGGCGCGTCGGCGACGTCAGCGCCGCATTTCACGCAGATCATGACCGGCCTCCTTTTTCCAGCTCCTCCAGGAGCTTTCGGGCCGCTGGAAGATCTTCCGGCGGCAGGCTGCGCAGGAGCCGAAGGATCTCCTTTTCAGTGAGCGCACGTTCATTCGAGCGGCCTTCCGGCTGCCCGTGTTCACCATCTTGTCTTTTCATTTCGGTCCTTCTGCCCGGGCGGTCAATATAATTAGCGCCGCCTGTATTATAGCACGGTGTTTGAAAAGTGGACATGAAAACGCCCGGGACATGCAGTTTGCAGGCCCCGGGCATCTTGCTCGCGGCGGGCTATTCTTTTTTGTCCGAATCCTGGAGAGCGCGGAGTTGGGCAAGGTAGAGACGCTTCTGATCCGGCGTCAGATCGTGCACGCGCGCCATGATCTCCCGGATCAGGGGATCCTCCGGGACGGTGACGGGCTCCGGAGCCTCCCGACCGGGAGGCTGCTCCCCGATAAGCTCGGAGACGGTGCAGCCCAGGTAGCACGCCAGCTTCTCCACCCGGTCCACGGAGGGAATGGAACCTCGGGCCTCAATGCTGTTTATAAAACTCTTTCCGACGCCGGCGTTTTGACAAGCGACGGTCGGCGCTACGCCCATTTGGGCGCAGCGCTTTTTTATGTTTTGCACAAATTCTTCGAGATTCATAGGTTATACAACCTCTAATATAACAATTGTGGAAACTGCACGAAAATCTACAATAGCAGAAAAATGCCTTGAAATTCTACAATTGCGGAATTACAATTGTTTCACAACGTAACGGCGCGGGGTCATTCAATCATCTCAAAAAACGTATCTTCCGAGATGGTCATAATATCCTGGCCTTTGGCCATGTAGCTTTCGGCTTTTTTCATCTTTCCGGTCTTTCCGTCCTTCACGCTGGAGGCGAAATCCTTGTTGCCGACCACAAGAATGTTGGTGCTTTTTGTGACGTCGGCAGCCGGTATGCCGCCGAGGTGGGCCACGAGGAGAAGCGCATCCTTGCGCTCCATGCGCTCCAGGGCGCCGGTGAACACCACTGTTTTTCCGGTGATGGGCGTATCGACAATGGATACAACGTCGCCCATGGAGGAGATGAAGGCTCGGTAATCGGTCTTTGAGGCGGGATCGCGCTCAAAGCTGTCGGCAAATTCCTGCTCCGTCATGTCGGCAAGCACCTTGTCCCGCATGATCAGGTACACGGCGGCGGTGACGGTCGCATCCTCCAGCGAGCGATGATACCGCATGGGAGCGAGATTATAGTGATTCGCAATGTCGATCAGCCTGTGCTGCGTTAGCTCCCCGTTTACCTTGTGAGACAAGCGCAGCGTATTCACAAATCGATTTGTGATCTCATAGCCCGCGTGATTGATGAAATTGATATCAAAGCCGATGTTATGGCCGATTAGAATGTCCTCGCCGATGAACCGGACAAAGGCCGGAAGCGCCTCCGCGATGGTAGGCGCGTCGGCGACCATCTCATTTGAGATGCCGGTCAGCATGGTAATTACTTCCGGGATGGGCTCCGGCGGCCTGATCAGCGAAGACCAAGTTTCGACCTCCTGGCCGTCGCGGAATCGGACGGCGGCCAGCTCGATGATGTGATCATAGGTCGTATCAAATCCGGTTGTCTCCGTGTCGAAGGAAGTGAAGTCCAGAGGCAGCGCAATGATGCTGTTTTGCTTTTGCAGATCTGTCATATCCGATGTTCCTCCTGGTTTGTGGCGTCAAGGCTCAATGCTCACGCCGGGGATGCGGGAGATCTCTTCCAGGGATTCCCGGTCGGCGATCACGATGTCGAACTCTACCACCTCGATCTGATCGATGCTTTCGATGCTGAGGGGCTGATAGCTCAGTATGAAGGGATTGCGGGAGGTCTTGCCCGGCAGGATGTAGGTGGGCATTCCCTGCATGACGGTGGGGAGCATTTCATCGTTGACGGAGGCCTTATCCAGGTAGACCCAGATCTCCTTGTCCCAATTGTTGGTGATCGCCAGCTTGAGATAGCAGACGCCCTCAATGAAGGCTTCCTCATAGAGGCTGTCAAAGGTCACGGAGACATGCTCATTTTCCGCCAGGAGGGCGGGGGCTGCCGACGGTGCAGCTGTAGGCTCGGAGCTGGGCGCTGCAGCCGGCGCAGTCGCCGGCGCAGCGGAAGGTCGGGAGGCGGTCGGCCCCCCTCCGGACGCCGCCGGAGCCTCCGGACGGTCCCGCAGCGCGGAGACAACAATGGCGGTAAAGGCCACCACGATCACAATGGCGATCACGCCCGGGAACACATGGGGCTTTTTCGCCTTGGCCCCGCAGGCCGGACAGAACTTAGCCTTGGAGGCCAGCTGGGCACCGCACTTTTTGCAGACGTTTCTTTTGGCCATGATTACACCTCTTTGCGTGTCCGATTCGGACACCGGGGGATGGAGGACAGGATATGGAAAACCTGAGAGAATGCCCCTGCTGCGGGAAAGCGGCTCAGGGGAAAGCGGCTTACAATCCCGGAAGAAATCAGGGGTTTATGCGCGGCTGGGTAGGCTGCCCGGCGTGCGGGCTTTACATCCAGTGGACCCATGATCCCTCCGGCGCGATCCGGAAATGGAACCGGCGGGCGGGGGGAACGCTGCGGCTGGACGGGAGTGTCCCTCATCAGTCGCCTGCGGGACAGCTTCCCCCAGGGGAAGCCGGGCCGCTGCGGCAGGGCCGGGGAGGCGTGAAGCGTGAGATTTTAATCAAGGGCATGGATATGCCGTCGTTATATAAAACATACAAGGTTCGGTTTGCGGGAACCGATGGCGGCAAGATAGTTGTCGGAATAGCAAATGAGGACAGTACCGAATATACGCCAGCTGGAGAAGCCGTTTTCGTCCCGCCGCATGGTCGGCTGATCGACGCGGATATTCTCTATCGGGTGGCCGTTGACCGTGCAGAAAAGCGCGGGGATATGTTCAACGAGATGGACAACGTTCTCAGCCCACGGAGCATCGAAATGACGCCCACCGTCCTTCCTGCGGATGAGGGCGGCCCCTCATTTGGCGGCTGCGGCGGGGACGGGGCATGAGCCGCGGGATATTCAGCCCGGAGGAGCTGGCGGAGCTGGAGGCCTTCGACCGGGAGATCGAGGACGATGATGAGCCTCTCACCCTGGAGGAATGGCGGGAAAGTATGCGTCGGGATCGGGGGCTGGAAGGCCCGCCGAAGCCCTACTCCGACGAACGACGGGCGCAGCAGCGGGAATCCTCTCGCATTTACCGAGAGACGCACCGAGAACAGGCCAGAGAGGCACATCGGCGGTGGTACCGCAAAAACCGGGAATATGCCCAAGCCTGGCAGCGGGACTATTACCGCCGGCATACATCCGAGCACAGGGAAGCCGGACTTCGCTTTCGGGCCTTGTATCCAGAGGCCGGCAAGGAATTGCGGACGCTGCGCATGTCCCTGGGTCTGACACAGGGCGCTGTAGGAGCCATGTTCGGATGCTGCCGCTCAGCTGTCAGCTTTTGGGAGCGCGGCAAGGTAAGCGTGCCGCGCCGGGTACTGGAGTGGATGGAGGCGCACAGCACGGGGAAGGTCGAAGAATGGGGGAATCGGGCATGACGAAACAGGAGCGAGTGATCGTATCGGCACATACTGGGTTTTTGATGTGCAATTTCGACGAAGTACATAAATACATCGAACAACAGCTGGGGAGACCAGTATGGACACATGAACTGGCTTCCCCTGAAGTGGAGATGTCTATCAGAGAGGCCACAAAACCAGACTTCCTTGCCTTGTGTCAAGAGGACTCAGATGAAGCGGATGAAGTCGCAGGGGTTTGGCTGACGACCGATGCCTATCCGCATAACGTCTATTGTTCGTCCTGCTATAAGATCTATGCCCAGTCGCACTGGGCGATATGGAAAGACGGGAGTCTGCCACGGGCATATTGCCCAAACTGCGGCAAGAAAATGAGGAGTGCCGAGGGCGATGATCCAGCCTGAGACCCTGCGGAGGATCGCCGGATTCCTGGCTCAATACGTCCATTGGCACGGGTCGCCGCCGGAGCCCCAGATCCCCGTGATTGTTCACGCCATCGACCTTCTGATTTCTGAGGAGGTCATGACGGCGGAGGAGATACGGCGGGAAGCGCTGCAGGAATGCAGCGTGATCATTCCGGCGGAGCTGTTTCCACAAAAGGTGACCGGCCACCCATTGCCGGATTCGATAACGGAGTAGCGGATGCGGCGCACCGTGAATGTCCGCAAGACGCCTGGCAGCCGGGAAAGACCGGCAATCCGCCGGACGAGGACGAGCGCAAGCGACAGGAGCCTCTGCGCTGCAAGGGTTCAACTCCCTGGTCCGGCACCAGAGCCGCAGTGAATGCCTGATCGGCTCATACAGTAACGCAGAGTAACAATAACACAAGTGACGGGAAAACGTCAAGGCGGACGAGGACGAAAGGAGGTGAGGAGGCCATTGCTGATTTATGTGAAGGAGCGCCGGGCAGCTCTGGGAATGACCCAGGAGGCGCTGGCGGCTCGGGTGGGCGTCGATCGGGCAGCCGTTGCGCTATGGGAAGGCGGTCACCGGACACCCACTACGGACAGGCTGCCCGCCCTGGCTGAGGCCCTGGGCTGCGGCATCGACGAGCTGTTTCAGCCGCTGCAAACCAAGTCTGACAGAGAGGAGGCTGGGTGACCATGCAGACGCGCTGGAGGAACATCTGCAAGATCGGCAGACAAGCTGCGGGTATGACCCAGGAACGCTGGGCGGAGGCCCTGGAGGTCAGCGTGGAGGCCGTGCGGGGCTATGAGGGCGGGTTATATTTGCCCTCAGACGACCTGGCACTGCGGATGGCGGATGCGGCAGCGATGCCGGTGCTGAGCCACTGGCACCTGCTCAACAAGTCCTCCGTAGCCAGGGAGCTGATGCCGGACGTGCATCTGTTGGGCCTGAGCATGGCGACGGTGCGGCTCTTGGCAGCCATGGGGCGCTTCCAGGCGGCCCATCGGAGTGACCGACTGCTGGAGATCGCTGCGGACGGGCGGATCGATGAGTTGGAGGAGGTAGACTTCCGGGCGATCCTGGAGGAACTTCAAGAGATCACCGCTGCGGCAATGGAACTGAAATATGCGAAGGAGGAGGGGATATGACCCTGGCGGAAATCAAGGCCAGCGACGCGCTCTGGCTGTTCCCGGCCGATGTGGCGCCGGTGCTGAAATGCAACCCACATCTGATCCGCCTGATGGCCAGGGAGAACCCGGCGCTGCTGGGTTTCCCGGTGATCGTGACGGGGAGCATCACAAGGATCCCCCGGAAGCCCTTTTTGGAGTTCTTCGGGGAAGGTCCTCCGAAGGACGAAAACACCCCCCGTGAGGAGGGAGGTGAAGGAGGATGAAACGAGGCGCAAGGCTGGGCATGGCGGTATTCGCTTTGGCGCTGCTGCTGCCAGAAGGCGCGGAGCGCAGCAGCCTGGGACTGGGAACAGGCGTCGCCGTGACGCTGGCTCTCCTGGCTGCAGCCGTGTGGCTGCTCTGGGCCGCGGGCGTATTTGCCAGCGGGGAAGAAAAAAGCGCCCGAGCCTGTGGAAGAGGCTCGGACGCGGCTGCCGAGGATCGGCAGGTCAAAGGGAATTGACGACATGAGTATAGCACAACACGGATATTCCCGCAAGGAGAATGCCCGCCGAGGCGGGCTGGAGGACATAGGAACTTCCCTACAGGCTTCGCGGGAACCCTCTCAAGAGAGAGGCAAGCCGCTGCGGCCGGGGTGGAGGCCGGGGGCATCCCCCTTCACCCCAGGGGAGCTGGAGGAGCTGGCCAGGGCAGATGCGGAGCTGGACGACAAGGAGGTATTCCTGACACCGGAGGAAAGGGCCGCCAGCGCGGCCCTAGACCGGGCGGCCACTACGGCAGCGGGTCCGGCGGAGAAGAAGCGATCACACAAGAGAACGACACAGGAATCTCCGCAGGAACGAGAGATCCGCCTCGCTGCCCGACGTGTCTGGCGCGCGGCCCATCGGGAGCAGCTGCGGCTGGCAAGCGCCACATATAACGCCTCCCACCGCCAGGAGCGGAGGGACTACCAAAAGGCCTATGATGCGACCCACCGGGAGCAGATCAGCGCCAAGCGGCGCGCCAGGTATGCCGCGAAGAAAAAAGCGAAGATGGAAGGAGAACAGAAACCGTAATGGAAGGAAGATTTGAGGTCACAGTCCTGGACCGGAAGACCGGGAAAATAGCGGAATACGGCGGAATGAAAGCCCTGGTTCGGACCTGCTTCGGGATACTGGTCGCCATGGGCGGCGAGGATGAGAACGGCAGCGCCTTCGTGTGCCAGCTGCTGGGCGACGAAGACAGCGGACTAAATCTGAATCAGATCCACAACATGTTTAAGGCAGTGTTTCACCTTTTTGGGGAGATCGCAGACCTCAGCGGCAATGCAACAGAAGTCCATGCTGCTGTAAGCTCCGCTTTTGTGCATTATCTCGTGGACACCCAGGGAGAGAAGAAGGCCTCCTTCATCTTGCGCGGGCTGAGCCTGATTCCGGGGATGGAGAACGGGAAGGAGGGATGACGATGCAGGCCACGCACCGGATCACCATTACCGATCTGAAGACCGGCGCTCCGCTTGTTTTGGACGGCATGCGGGCTGAATTTGAGACGCGCTTTGGACTCGTGTGCACCCTGGTTTCCTCCGACGATGGAGGAACCGCTTTTGTCCATGCCTTGATAGGGAGCAAGTTTACCTTCAGAGATTTCCACGGGATGGCGCTTGCTGTCCTTCAGAGCTTGGGACGCGTTGCCCGCCAGGCCGCAGACGATCCGGAGGAATACGACCATCTAATATCTGCCGTCACCGGCGCTTTTCAGAAGTGGCTGGAGGATGAACTGGAGAAGCCCGGGGCAGCCCTGCTGCTCCATGGGATGTCCATGCTCGCGGCGGGCGTCGATCCCGTGCCGGAGGAGGAAGAACCGTGATATATGGGCCTTTATACGAGCTGGAGCCCCAGCTCCTGGAAGCGGGATATACGCTTGCGGGAAATAAAGAATTGGCGAATAAGCTGCACTTTGGCTTGAACGTATGCCACATCCACGGCATTTTGACAGATGGAGAGTATAACAAGGCACTTGGGAGGCTCAATAAGTGGGTGGGCCAGCATGCCAAGCCTGTTGAGGAGGAGGGAGAGCCGTGAGGGAGCTGAGCTTCAATATCGAAGCGGCCCGGCGGTACGGCGTCGACGGTGCGATCCTGCTCCATGGCATGGCGGCCTGGATCGCAAAGAACCGGGCAAACGAGCGTCACTTTCACGACGGACGGTGGTGGACGTACAATTCCAAGCAAGCCCTGGCCAGGCTGTTCCCGTTTTGGAGCGAAAAGCAGCTCCGGCGCATCGTCAAGGCCCTCAGCGAGGAGGGCGCGCTGCTGCTTGGCAATTACTCAGACGGGAGCTACCACAACACCACCTGGTATGCGCTCAGCGATGATGTTCTGGAACTCCTGGGGGCGGAATCGTGCCTCAGCACCCCGGAAAAAACTACCTGCCCAAACGGGCAGGTAGTGGAAAGTACCTGCCCAAACGGGCAGGAGTACCTGCCCAAACGGGCAGAAGATAAACAAATAGACACTACAAGTAACCCCCCTATAGTCCCCCCCACGGGGGGAGCGCCCGGCTCCCACGAAATCAACGAGCTTGTGGGCATATGGTACCGCGATGGAGACATCCCCCCTGGCGATGGATCCGCCGCGCACACCGTGGCTGCCCTGATCGATGTGTTGCAACGGGCGCCGCGCTCTGAGCTGGAGACCTGCCTCAAGCGCTGGCGGGCCAGCTGCCTTAACCACGGACTGCCCCTCTGGAAGGTTCTGGAGCATGACGGCTGGCGCGAGGAGCCCTGGTTCTGGATTTTCTGGCAGGTCTATCCCCGCAAGATCGACAAGGATCGGGCCCGCCGGGCATGGCGGAAACTCAAGGTCGATTCCGAGCTGGCGCATGTTATCCTGGCCGCCCTCCGCGAATGGAAGAACTGCGACCAGTGGCAGGATGAGCGGTACATTCCGCACCCGGCCACGTGGCTCAACGGTCGCCGATGGGAGGCGCCACCGCCGGGCGGGCGCCGGGCGTCGGAGGATCCGCCGGAGCGGCAGGTGGAGGAGTGGACATGACGCGGAAACGGTTTGTCAAGCTGTTCCGAGCTCTCTCCGCTCGCGCCCGATATCCGGATCTGGACCGCATCGCCAGCCGCTGCGTGATTAGGCCGAAGATGCACTTGAGCTACGACAGGCTTTGGGCACCCTATGCTTATATGGCCTCTATTGCGGGCGTCGGCGAAAAGCGTAGGCCCGTGCCCTGCGGGATCACCGCTGGCAGGAAGGGGGACGGCCATGGAAGGTAACCCCTCCAAGCGGCTGCTGGACAGTCAGGCAGCGCTGATCGGCGCCGTGCTGAAGGACGGCGCCATTGCCGGGGAGGCCTTTGCCGCCGTGCCCGATTCGGACTTCACCACCCCGGCCATGCTGGAACTGTGGCAGGGCTGCCGGGCGCTGTTCCTGGACGGAAAGCCGGTGGATCCCGTGCTGCTGGCCTCCAGACTGGGAGAAAACCGGAAGGAGACCATCGTGGACTGCCTGGCCCTGGCCCCGTCGGCGGCTCTTTGGAAGGCCTATGCGGAGCAGCTGCGGCAGGAATCGGCCATGACTCGCCTGCGCAGTCTGGGGGTGGACCTGACCGCCTGCACCGGGCCGGAGGAGGGGCAGAAGCTGCTGGAGGAAGGCCTGCAGATCTTCGACCGGCGAGTGGGACCCCGGCGAATGACCCTCCGGGAGGGAATGGACTCCCTGGTGACCCGACTGGCGCATCCGGAGACGAAGCCACGCTATCTGCCCTGCGGCTTCAGCGCGCTGGACGGTCGGGTGCGGATCAGCAAGGGGAAGTTCGTCATCTTGGGCGGCTATCCCTCCTCCGGGAAAACGGCGCTGGCCCTGAATATGGCTCTGAGCATGTCCAGAAGCTACCGGGTGGGCTTTTTCAGCCTGGAAACGGATTTCCCCACGGTGTTCAACCGCGTGGGGGCATGTGTCAGCAATGTGAGCTACGCCCACATCCAGGATGGAGACCTGACGGAGGAGGAGGGCCACACCGTTCGCGAGGTAGCGCCATTATTCCGACTGGACAGCCTGGTGGTGGAGCATGCCAGCCGATTGAATGTCCAGAGTTTGCAGGCTGCAGCCCTCAGCGGACGGTATGACGTGATCTTTGTGGATTATCTGCAGCTGCTGGAATCGGATCTCAACCGCAATGCCAGCCGCTATGAGCAGACGACCCGGGTCAGCATGGAGCTGCACCGATTTGCCCAGGACCGGGGCGTAGCCGTGATCGCACTTAGCCAGCTAAGCCGCCCGGACAAGCAGCAGAAAAAGCCCAGGCGACCCACCATGAGCGACCTGCGTGAGAGCGGACAGCTGGAACAGGACGCCGACGTGGTCATGATCCTGGCCCAGGACGCGGACAACCCGGAATCCGGGGACCGGCTGCTTTTTATCGACAAAAATAAGGACGGGAAGCTGGGCATGGTCCGCCTGGCCTTCGATGGGGAGACCCAGAGGTTCAGTCAGCGGATCCGACAGGAGCCGCCCAAGAGGGAATGGCAGCCGCCCAAGGATCGGTTCAAGGCATTTGAGGACAGGGATCCCCTGTATATGCCAATCCCGGAGGAGTTTCGCAAATGATTCAGGTCGGAGATATCGTGCGACACGTGCCGAACATCGAGGGGCATCAATACATGAGTCCCATGCCCTGCAGAGTGGTCTACGTCCACCCGGAGGGGGTTTATTACACGGCGGAGTTTACATTCAACAAGGGCTGTTTCCGTGAGAGCTTTCATCTCCCCCGAAGCCGGGTGAAGCAGCCGGATGGCTGACGGAAGGGAGAAAGAACGGATTGCCATGGCCCCCGCTGGGCCTCGCAACGAAGAAAGACAGAGGAGCTGCGGCTCCGGAAAGGATTTTGAAAAATGGAGGTTTACAGCATCGTCAATCTCAAGGGCGGAGTAGGGAAAACCGTCACCGCCTGCAACCTCGCCGCCATCCTGGGGGCCTATCACGGCCTGCGAGTCCTGCTCATCGACGCGGACGCCCAGGCCAACGCCACGGCATTTTTCGGCTGTTCCGACGCGGGCAGTACGCTGGGGGACGTGCTTGCCGGGCGCTGCTCTTTCTGGCCGGAGTTCATCCTGGAGACGGAGCAGGTGAATGTGAGCGTCCTCCCGGCGGACATCAGCCTGCTGGAGCAGGATATCGCCAGCGTCCGGGAGGGCGGGGCGGAGAGCCTGAAGGCCCTGGGGGATCTTCTGGAGGTGCTTTCCGACGACGACGCCTTCGACGTGGTGATCTTCGACTGCCCGCCGGCCTTCTCCGCCGCCAGCGTGGCCGCCATCGCCTGCTCCGGCGCGGTGATCATCCCCACGAAGATCGACGCCTGGAGCATCAGCGGCGTGGAGGAGATCACCCGCCAGGTGGAGGGCGTCCGGCGGCAGATCAAGCCGGACATCCGGGTGGCCGGGATCCTGGTGACCATGTATCACAACGCCGATGTGCAGGAGCAGGGGATCGCGCTGCTGCGGAAGAAAAAGCTGCCGGTGTACGATCATGTGATCCGGCGGACGGACAAGGTGGACGAAGCCACCTTCGCCCGGCAGCCGCTTTTCCAGTGGAGCAGGACCAGCTCCGCCGGGCGGGGCTACATGGCCTGGGCGGAAGAGTTCATGGAGAAGGAGGGGCTGCGGCATGGGTAAGAAATTCGACCTGGCGGGCCTGCTTGAAAAACAGAAAGACATCTGGAATGATGAGAACGCAGGCCTCCCCGCGGGGGGCCCTCGCCCGCGTTCGGTGTCCGATCCGGACACCGGGAAGCAGCAGATCCGCTATATCCCCCTGAAGCTGATCGACCCGGACCCGGACAACTTCTACACCATGGAGGGCCTGGAGGAGCTGGCGGGAAGCATCGAAATGCTGGGCCTGCAGCAGCCCCTTTTGGTGCGCCCGGGGGAGAACGGGCACTATATCACGATCTCCGGCCACCGGCGGCGGGCGGCCATCCAGCTGATCTCCGAAGGCGGCAGCGGCCAATTTGCCGGGGGCGTGCCCTGCATCGTGGATGAAAGCCCCGCCTCCGACGCCCTGCGGGAGCTTAAGCTCATCATGGCCAACGCCGACACCCGGAAAATGAACAGCGCTGATCAAGGGAAGCAGGCGGAGCGGATCGAGGATCTGCTGCGGCAGCTGGTGGATGAGGGCTATGAATTTCCCGGGCGGCTGCGGGACTGGGTGGCAGAGCTGAGCGGCCTCAGCCGCACGAAGCTGGCCAGGCTGAAGGTGATCCGGGAGAAGCTGGAAAAGAGCATCAAAAAAGCCTACTACGACAAGGGCACCCTGGGAGAATCTTCCGCCTACGCCCTGGCCCGGCTCCCGGAGGACGCCCAGCGACGCATCGTGGACTGGTATCGGGCCAGAAACAGCGGCGGGTCTGACAAGAACGGGCTGCGGTATCTGTACGAAAACACCATCGAGCACTACGCCAAGGACCTGGACCGTGTGCAGGCTCTGACCTGCCCGGAAAAGCTGGGGGGCGGCGAATGCCTCAACCGGGCGGGGATCCTGGATCACCTGTGGCGGGGGAGCTATCGGGCTTACGGCGGGAGCTGCGCCGGGAAGAGCTGCTGCTTCACCTGTGGCGAGCTGGCCACCTGCAAGAACGTCTGCCCGAAGATGGCCGAAAAGGTCAAGGCCGAGAAGGCCAGCCGGCGGGAGGCGGCCAGGGCCGAAAAGGAGGCCCGGGAACAGGAGGAGGCTGCGCCGAAGGCGTGGGTTCAGAACGTGTGGCAGCGCTTCGGCGACGCCCTTACCCGGGCCGGGCTGGAGGAAAAGAACCTGGAAAGCATCCGGAAGATCTACCAGATCCCGTCGGATGAGGTGAAGGCCCTGGAGGCCGGGGAAAGCAAGAAGATCCGGGCGGACATGTGCCTGCCCTTCTCCAATTCCTCCTACCGGCACGATTTCGAGGAACTGATCGCCCTGGCGGACCGGCTGGACGTGAGCATCGACTATCTGCTTTGCCGGTCAGACGACCCCGGGCGGGGCGGCGGCGCTGCGGCGGGGGCGGAGGCATGGAGGCCCTTCCCGGAGGTGGAGCCGCCGAAGGGACAACGGGCTTTTGTGCAGCAGAGAAGCAGCGGGCCGGGTTATTTCACGGAGGCACGTCTCGCCGAATGGGACGGGAACGCCTGGACCTGGGTCAGCTCTGATCCCGGAATTTCGGAGATCGAGGCGACATGGGTGATCTGGTGGTTCCCGGAGCCGGCTTATCCGGCGGAAACGGAGGACGACGATGCGGAAGAAGACAATCCCTGAGACGCCCATCGGACGGGTCAATGCGGCGGCGAGGAGCTGCGGTATGAGCTACGGGGCTTACGTCACCCTCACGGGCGGTGCGGAGACGCCTCCCCAATGGCTGCTGGATCGGGCGCTGCCCCAGGGCCCGCGCTGTGATCACTGCGGGCGGATCTTCCCGGCGGCCAAGCCCTGGCAGAAGTTCTGCTCGCCCCAATGCCGGAAGGCGGCCTATGAGAAAAGGAGGGCGGCGGTATGAGGCACTATATCCTTGTGCGTTGGAAGAGTTGTCCGGAGGAGACCCGCCGGACGCTGGTGAATCTGCATAAGATCGTCACCGTGGTGGATTCTGTCCAGGGCTGCAAGATCCATTTCCAGGACTATTGTCTGGACGTTGGGGACAGCTTTGAGGACGTTTGCGGGATGATCGAGGCGGCGGAGGCCGAAGGCAGCCGGAAGCCGGGCGACAGGCCGTTGATGGGGACCGGCGACTGGATGGACCTCCCCGGCGCATCTGCTCCTACGCAGATCCGGGCGCAATGGGAAGCTGACAGGAGCGGATGGCCTTACTGCACCAATTGCGGCGTCCCTGCGGACATCGACAGGGAAGAATTTCGGATGAAGGGCAATATTCGGGCGGCGAAGTCGCCCCGCTGCCCGACCTGCGGGGCGCTGATGGAGGGGGTGCTCCGCGATGTATGAAGACCTGAAAAGCCGGCTGGAGCAGCTGGTGAAGATGGAGCCCCACGACAATGGGATGGGCATCTTCCTTATTTCCGCGGAAGGTGTGAACGCCATCAGAGGCTGCGCCGCCGAGGCTGCCGACGCCATCGAGGCGATGAACATGCGGCTCCTGGGAGACAATGCCGCCATCGCTGGGATGAAGCGGGAAATCGAGCGGATGGTGATAGAATCTTCAGACCTCAACAAACGCCTTATGGCGATTACTTTGGAGCACAACCAGGCCATGAAACGTCTGTGCGAGTGGCGCGGGGTCTGCTCGGAGGATAAGCGCGACGCCCGGGACTGCGAGATCACAATGCTCGACGCAAACCCGGAGCGGACGCGGTAGGGAGAAAACAGCATGGCAGATGTGATTATCCTGGATGAGTGGAGACCCGGTTGCTCCAACTGCCGATATTGGTCTCCTCCCGTGACGGAGAATGGCCGTATAGTCAGAGACAGTTGCTGCAACTATCCCAAAGGATACGAAGTGGAGATCATTGGCCATACGATAACGTGCCTCTCCTTTAAGCGAAAACGCATCCAGCATTCGGGGGGGGGGTGACGCCTTATGAGCGGACGGCCCCGCAAGCAGCTCCCCATGAGCGACGAAGAGATCCGGAGGGAGTACCGCCTGGCCAAGGATCCCGATAAACAGATCAAGATCCTGGCGGACGAAAACGACTGCAGCACCCGGGAAATCCGGGACATCCTTCGGGCCGGAGGCCTTGGAGTGAGGGGAAGGCCACCCAAGACGGCCGCTGCGGTGGGGGCGGAGGACGGAAACGCCCCTCATCAGTCGCCTGCGGCGACAGCTTCCCCCCTTGGGAAGCCGGGGGATGGGGAGCCGCCCACTTGGCCGCCGCTTCCCGCAGCGCCGGAGGGGACCGGGGAATGGCCGGAGGACGAAGCTGCGGCATCAGAGAGCGCGGAGAAGGAGGGAGGCAAGGTGAATTTGGAAGGCTTTGTGCCGATCCAGGAGCTGGCTGCCGGTACGGCATCACCGGCCGGCGCGGGGACGGAGCCCGCCGAAGATCAGGCGGAGCAGGGTCCCGCGCCTGACGCGGCGGCAGCTCCCCCTCAGGCTCGCTATGATCCGGGGGAGTCCGAGAGCCTGGGAAATCATGCAGCGACGCGGCTGCACTGGATCTCCGGGAAGGACCTCAGCCGGATGTGGCACATCCTTGGGCGGCTCCAGGGCGTCCTTGAGGCGTCGGCGGAGGCCGGGAAGCCCGGGGAAGTTATGAGGGACGCCTGCGACGAACTGGAAAGCCTGCTGTGTTTTATCAATACGACCGTCTTTGACCCTTAGCGCAAATGAGCGGCTGCGAGCCTGGAACCTGAGAAGGGAGAGGGCTGCGGCCCAGGACAATGGCAAGATCAAAGCGCATGATCACGATCCGGGCCGGGAGGCTGTTTTTCGGCGTGGCCTACACCCAGGCCCGGACCTGCGATCCGCCCCAGGTGCGGGCGGCAAAGTCCAAATGCTCCACCGCCGCACGGCGAAAGGTGAACCTGCGGCGGGCCTGGCAGAAGCTTATGCTGACGCTGGGAGCCAACTTCAGCCAGCGGGATCTGGTGGTCACGCTCACCTATGACGACGGGCATCTGCCCCTGGACCGTAAAGCCGCCAATGCCTGTGTGGCCAAGTACCTGGTCCTGCTGCGCCGGGCCTTCCGCCGGGAGGGACGGGAACTGAAATATGTGTACTGCACCGAATCCAAGCACAGCGAGGGGCGCTGGCATCATCATCTGGTGATCCCTGAGACAGCCTATGAGACGGTGCGCAGCCTCTGGATCTACGGCACGGACATCGAGATCGATACCGTCGACCTGTGGGGATATGAGGGGCTGGCCAAGTACCTGACCAAGGAGGCCAGGGAGCCCGGCGCAGCCGTGGGGGCCCGCAGCTGGAGCTGCAGCCGCAACCTGGCGCGCCCGGTGCGGGAGAGCGTCATGGTGGAGGACTATGTCACGCTGGCGCCGCCGCCCGGCGCGTCGGTGCTGGGCCGCGACAGCATGGTGAACGAGTGGGGCAGTTATGAGTACCTGTGCTGCCTGCTCCCGGAGGATCCGCCGCCCAGGCGGACGCGGCCCAGGAAGGCGAGCTGAGGCGCATGAAATTGAACAAGGCTTATCTTTTTCAAGCTTGGAGCAGGGTATATCTTACCGAGAGGGGGCGAAAAGCGGCTTGATTTCCGACGCAAGAGGGCGTATAATAGCCGTGCATGAGGGGTGGGCCATCTGCCCCGACTGCGGGCGAGGTCGGCTCCTGCCGATCCACCCGGCCACGCGGGGGCACATGATCCCCGCATGGTGCAAGCGCTGCCGACGGCAGCATTTCCTGAACATTGACGCCAGTGCCTGTGCCGATGTGCCTGAGCCCGAGCGGATGGAGTAGCGCATGCTACCCGTCTGCCCGGGCTTTTTGCATTTCTGGCGTCGGAAAGCGGGGAGGCCATGGCATCCAGGGCGCTGCGGCCCTGCCGCAAGACAGGCTGCGGGAACGTGACGCGGGATCCCTCAGGTTATTGCCCGGCGCACCGTGCGCTGGCCCTGGAGGCCAAGAAGCGCAAGGGCTCCGAGGCGTGGCACTGGATGTACCGCACCAGGGTGTGGCGCGAGGAACTGCGGCCCGGTCAGCTGCTGCGGGAGCCGTTCTGCCGAGAGTGCGCGGCGCGGGGAGCGCGGGTGCGGGCGACGGTAGTGGACCACGTGGTCCCACATCGGGGACGGTGGGCGCTGTTCAGCGACCCGGGGAACCTGCAGAGCTTGTGCAAGAGCTGCCATGATGCCAAGACGATGCGCGAGCTGAATGCAGAGTTAAGGCGCAGTTAGTGTCCGATTCGGACACGGCGCCGGGCTCCGTGGCTACGTAGCGCGACGCCTGGGCGCGGACGTAGGCGCGGGCAGGCGCTCGGAGGCGCCGGGGCGTGGGATACCACCCCCTACCCCCTCCGGGGGGGGGGCTCCGGACCCCCTCCCCCCTCGGAAAGTCTCAAACCCCACCGGACATGACCGCGGCCGGCCTCGATTGCGAGAAAAAATCGCAAATTTGGGCGGGGGGGAAGCGGAAAACGGGGAAAAGCGCTGCGGTTTTGCAGCGGCGGAGGGCGGCTATCGGGCGAAGCCTGGCGCCGGGCGGCGCGGATCGCGGCGGCGGCCGCAGAATTTGAGGCCGGTCACGGCCGGAAAGAGCGTGAGCGCATGGAGCTGAAGATCGAGCAGCTGCCGGTTTCGGCGCTGAAGCCCTATGAGCGAAATACCCGGAAGCACACGGCAAAGGACGTGGGCAAGATCGCCGAGAGCATCAAGCTCTACGGCTTCAACGACCCCATTGGGATATGGGGCCCGGAGTGCCTGGTGGTGGAAGGCCACGGGCGCCTCCAGGCGGCGCAGCTGCTGGGCCTGGAGACAGTGCCGGTGGTCCGCCTGGATCATCTGAGCGAAGATCAGCGCCGGGAATACGCCATCGCCCACAACCGGATCGCGGAACTTTCCAGCTGGGATCGGGACCTTCTGAAGATTGAACTCCAGGGCTTGGATCTCTCCACCTTCGGCCTGGGCGTGGATCCCCAGGACGGCTTCCAGGCGTCGGAGGACGTCCACAACCTGAAGCCCCCGAAAAAGCCCAGGGCGGAATATGGAAGTAAATGGAAATTGGGGGGGGGGTACGCTTCTGGTCGGCGATTGTACGGACCCGGAAGCGGTGGCCCGCCTAGTGGGGGAAGCCAGGATCGACCTGCTGCTGACGGACCCGCCCTATGGCGTCGATTATTCCGGCGCAGC
>Ga0310691_10000457_pt1 | contig 77096 bp, 59 predicted proteins | sample 176DNAGHGlowgp2_FD_203887 | JGI IMG/M metagenome (GOLD analysis project Ga0310691, IMG submission 203887) | Sheep rumen microbial communities from Palmerston North, Manawatu-Wanganui, New Zealand - 1766 DNA GHGlow gp2 (v2) (version 2) | ecosystem: Host-associated > Mammals > Digestive system >...
CACGTGTAGAAGACGGAACGTTGCGTGAAACCTATTTTGCTTCGCAGATAGGCGTTGGTCATAAACTCTCGATGCCAAGCCAAGGTGACCTGTTGGTAGATGGTAAATGGCTGTTTGAAGTGGGAGGGAAAGGTAAAAGTTTTAAGCAGATAAAAGGTATTGAAGACAGTTATGTCGTAAGCGATGGCATCGACATCGGTCACGGCAAGAAGATTCCCCTTTGGCTCTTTGGATTGTTGTATTAGAAAGTCTGCAATGTTCCCAACCACGAAGTCAGTTTCTTCAAGAAGATGATGGTAAAGATGGGATGGACTTACAGCGAGGCCGATGTGGTGCGTTCTGTTTATTTGTTTAGTTATTAACTAATTGTGGTGTATGAGAATTTCTGTGTTGGTGCCTGTCTACGGGGTAGAACGATTTATTGGTGAGTGTGCTGTCTCGTTGTTTGAGCAGAGTTACCAAAATCTGGAATATGTCTTTGTTGACGACTGTTCGCCTGACGGGAGCATCAGCGTGCTGCGTGAGGTGCTCCGGCGATATCCGCAGCGTGAAGGGCAGGTGCACATCATCCGCCACGACAGAAACCGCGGACTGGGTGCTGCCCGTGCCACCGCGCTGAGTGCTGCTACGGGAGAGGCGGTGATGGTGGTGGACAGCGATGACGTGGTGCCGCGCGATGCCGTGATGAAGTTGTGGCGACAGATGGAAGCCACTGGCGCTGACATGGTGGATGGTGCCTTCTGTCGCTTGCTGCCTAACGGCTTGGAAGTGCCGGTCTTTCCTTTTCGTGGAAAGAAAGACCGGATGTTGCGACTGATGCTGTTGCACAACACGGTGCCTCATCATCTGTGGGGATGGCTGGTGCGCCGAAGTGTGTACACAGACAATGGCATCAATTCTGTGGAAGGTGTCAATATGGCTGAAGACTATGCCGTGACGCCTCGCTTGCTGTTCAGCAGCACTAAGCGGGCAAGCATTGACGACGTGGTGTATCACTATCGCGACAATGCTGACAGCACATTCTCCGACCATCTGACTACGCGTCATATCTTGTCGTTCCTGCAGGCCAACAGGACGGTGTACGCTTTCTTGCAGGAACGACAGGTTGAGGGGCAGTACCGTCTGCCTGTCATGATAGGCATGCTGCAAGTGTTTCATGCAGCCATGAAAGTAGGTATGAGTGTTCAGGAGGTGGAGCAGGCGTGTGGATACAGGATGTGTGCTTGGCTGCGCTGGCTCTGTTCGCCCAAGCGTTTATCCTTATTATATAATGTGTACCTCGTGCTGAAGTTCCTGTATAAGCAGTGGCTGGCTCTTGGTTGTCGGTAGTACTGATAGTCTTTATCAGCCCTTCATCTTTTTCCGGGCGAGTTCCATGCACTCTTGAAGGATCGTAGCATGCAGCAGTCGCATAATGGTATAGTAGAGCAGGGCTGCTACGACGATTCGCACGAGCAGGAGCATCCATAGGGTGGTGATGGACTGCGTGACGTAGTGAGTAATCAGCATGACGACGATAGCCACCAGTGCAAAAGGCATTGTGTCTGTCAGGGCATCGAGAACTGCCAGTGGCTCTATACGCTGGAGTGCCAGATGCCAGCAGACGGTGTACAGAATGTTCAGTACTGCAAAGGCTGCCACCATGGCTGTGATGCCTAAAGGGACAAAGGCCAGTGTGAGTACTATCTGCATTATAATCTGTATGCTGACCAGCAGCAAGTAGATGTCAGAGCGTTTCTTGCTGATGATAAGGTTCTGGTAAAGCGTGTGTAAAGGAATAAAAGCGCCACCGATGCACAATATCTGCAGCAGAATGGCAGAGGGCTGCCACTTATCACCAATGGTGACCATAATGAACTCGTGGGCTACCAATGCCAGTCCAAACATCAACGGGAAACAGACGAACGACGTGAAACGCAGCATCTTGCGGAAGACGCGCTGTTGCCTTCCTTCTTCGTCGTCAGTACTGGTCAGGACGGGTTGTGCCACCAGTGCCATGGTGTTTGAGATGAAGGAATAGCCCATGGTGTTCCACTTGCTGGCCTGGCTGAACTGACCAACGGTGTTGATGGGTAATAGTTTTCCGAAGATGAAGGTCTGCACATTCTGGCTAATAACGGTCAGGATATTTGTGAGCAGCAGTTTCGACGAAAAGCTGAACATTCGTCTGACAGGACTGAAGTCGACGGGCAACCGTGGAATCCAGCGGGTGAAGTAATACTTGATGGCTGCGCTCAAACTGATGAACGTCAGCTGTTGCCACACCAGGCTCCAGTAGCCGTAGTCGTGAAAGGCGAGCCAGATGCCGATAGTCCCTGACAGCAGCAGTGGCACAATGGCAGCAACGGCCAGTTCGCGGTTGCGCAGCTCTATCCAGAGCTTGGCATTGGGAATGATGCCTAACGAGGAAATGGGAATGGACAGAAAGGCCACCCGTGCTACATCGGTGAGGGCAGGCAGTGAGAAGAATGCTGCTAACAGCGGAGCACAAAGGAACAGCACAACGTACATGGAGCAACCAGCAATGACGTTGAACCAGCATACGGCATTGTAGTCGCGCCAGGTGGGTGGCTTCAGGTTGGCCAGTGCCTGCGTGAAGCCGGCACTCTGGATGCTGCCTGCCAGCGTGGTGAAGATAGTGATGAGTGCCACCATACCGTAATCGGTCTCAGACAACTGGCGTGCCAGAACGATGCCGAAAATCAGGTTCAGCACCTGCATCGTACCGTTGTTGACGGCTCCCCATGCAATACTTTTGGCAGTCTTCTCCTTTAAATTCTCCATATAACGAGTGCAAAAGTAGTCATAAATGTTTGAAGTTCAAAATTTATTTCGTACTTTTGCACTCAGATATGGAAAATTCCGTAGTCAAAAAGCCTCGGTTGGAATGGCTCGACGCGCTGCGCGGGTTCACCATGATCATGGTGGTGGCCTATCATGTGGCAGAGATGGGCTTCGGCGAGTCGTGGCGCCACTCGTCCAGCATGCCCTTTCTTGTGCTGTTCCGCATGCCCTTGTTCTTCTTCGTCAGCGGCTTCCTGGCCTATAAGGTCACTCAAGTGTGGAACCTCGGCAATCTATGTTCACTGCTGTGGAAGAAGATAAAGGTGCAGACCATACCCACTATCGTCTTCTTTCTGTTAGCTACGGCTATTCTGCACAAGCACTTCTGGCCGGCACTGGAGGAGTCGTTCCACTCACCCTATAAGGGAGGCTACTGGTTCACCATCGTACTGCTTTACATGTTCGTTGCCTATTATTTGTTCTCCTACGTGGAGAGCAAGCTGAAGGTGAAGTCGTGGATACCCGTCACCGTGCTGTTCTTGGTGTCGATGGGCTTTTATGAGAGTTGCTACCAGCCCAACCATTTCTCATGGGCTTTAGGCTATAAGGGTGCTAAGACGGCAACTTATTATTTCTTGATGGATTCAAGCATCGGGCAGATGTTTCTCTACTTCCCCTTCTTTATCTATGGTAACATTGTGCACCGTTACTGGGACAAGTCCCAACGGGTGATGGACTCAAAGTGGTTCTTCCCCATCGTCATCATTATCGTCATCTTCGCCACGGCCGATGCTCTGAAGTGGCACACCATGCGCATGGCATGGGCCATAGTGCCGCTAACCGTCGCCAAGTTCGGACTGCTGACCATCGTCTTCATGTACTTCCGTCACTACCAGCAGTATTTCACGAAGCTGTCGCCTATAGGAGCCTCGCTACAATACATCGGACGACGGACACTGGACATCTATCTGCTGCACTTCATCTTCATTCCCGAACTGCCGGGGCTGGGCTCGTTCTTCAATGCCCATTCGCATAACTTTGTCATTGACACCACACTGAGCATCATTGTCGGACTGCTTATCATCGGTTTCTGCTGCATCACGTCCAACATCTTGCGTATTAGCCCGTTCCTCAAAAAGTGGTTGTTCGGACGTTCTTAGAATATATGAGAAGAATAGATAATATACAAGAGTTGCGCCAGATACAGATGGGAATCCTTGACAGTGTGCATCAGTTCTGCGAACAAAATGGCCTGCGCTATTTCCTGTCCAGTGGCACACTGATTGGTGCTGTTCGCCACAAGGGCTATATTCCGTGGGATGACGACATCGACATCTATATGCCTCGCGCGGACTATGAGCGGTTTCTCGAGACGTTTATCAATGCTGCGGGAATCTATCGTGTCATTAATCCTCAAACAGAATCGCATTATTACTACACCTTTGCCAAAGTAGTGGACATGCGGACTCGTATGCTTGAAAAGGAAACGGAAGGTTATGAGATAGGTGTTTATATGGACATCTTCCCCGTCGACTACGTTCCCGACGGCATGCAGGAGCGTGAGCGCGTGTTCAAGCGGAAAAAGCTGCTCTACAAGATTCGCCGCTGCAAGATTTCCCATACCAATCCGCTACGTTCGAGACTGGCATATCTCTGCTACAGGTTTTTGCCCATTTCTACGGATACAGTGGAGGCCATGATCCGGCGGCTCATCGTGCGCGATGCGCCCACCCAGACGGTCTGCAACATGACGGAGGCCGGCCCCGGCATCAAGGGTTGCTTCCCAGCCGAGGACATTGCCTCGTCGGTGGACATCCTCTTCGAGGGCAGGACTTACAAGACAATGGTGGGCTACAGGGACTACCTGGAACGTACCTATGGCGATTACATGACGCTGCCGCCAGTGGAACAGCGTGTCACACACAAATTTGATGTATATTGGTTGTAGTAGCTTCGTCCAACGGAACTTCAGTGATGATATAGTCAGCTCCAAAGTTCAAACACTTGTCTATCCGTTCACCCTTCCTGACCCGTTGCTGCATCTATCAATAGTAGGGTCATGCTGGAGTACGAAGACGCTGTCCTTGGTCATGCAAATGTCGCACTATTCTTAAAAGTTTCATGTTTTTCCTAATATATTAGTATTGCTAAGTTATCATCTTTGTTCCCCAGTGATACACACGCTTGATGTTTGGCACGTCTATTTTGTGTTCTTTTGCCAGCCGATATATGATACCAAGACCGTAGGGAAAGTCTTCAGTGAAGTAGCGGCTCTGCAGGTCGGGTACATAGCCCGCTCTTGTCTGTTTCATCGGAGCAAGGATGCCTTTAAACGCCTCAATACTCCTCAGCTTGTTGGCTAGTGAAACGGCATCGTGGCTTTTGTAATAGTCCAGAACTGTGGGTATGCTGCCAGCCTTGACACCAAGGTGTGCGGCCAGTACGTGTAGTTCATTGTCCATGTCTGTGTACAGTTGTGCGGCCTCTTCCGTCCACTCCTCATAAAACAATGGTACGCGCGGATAGGCGGAAGTGCCGTCCCAGTCACGCCACAGGGAGTACAGACGTGCGGGATGCAACAGCGGATTACTGTTCGAGAGTGTCACTTCATAATAACTGTCCAACAGTTGGGTGGGTGTGTTGAACAGTCGTTCACAGAGTTGGCGTATCTCCTCGCGGCGCCTGGTTTGTTCCACAGCTGCGCTTAGGCTCTCCTTGTAGCCCTTGATTGCTGCTTTGTGTCCATACTCTATGGTACGGGCAATAAAGGGTACGCGCTGTAGTCCGAATAGTGGCTGGGTGGACGGCAGTATCTCCATAGCTTCCAGAAAGAACCCTGTGCTGCTGACCACTGAACCGACGATGGTATTGGGTTTCAGCCAGGGCTTTATCTGCTTCAGTACCTCTCGGATAGAAAAGCCGGGTAGGCAGAGCATGACCACATCAGCATCGCTTACGGCTTCTTCTGGATATTTGGTGATGCACGCTGGCGTACCGATGTACGGTAGCCAATAGTCTGGCCTGTTAATGATGATGCTTTTCTTCCATTGTTCGGGATGCCGTGTAAGCAGACGGACTTCACCTATGCCTCGTGCGGCTGTAAAGCCTGTTATGACGTGTCCAAGGTTGCCACCTCCACAGATACAGATATTCATCGCCTTCTTTCTTTTACCTTTAATAATCCCTCCACCAGTCGCATGTTGTCCTCGTGGTTCCTGACGGCAATGCGCATATACTGCTTGTCGGGGTTGAGTCCGTTTTTGCCGCTGCAGTCGCGTGTCAGGATGTTGAACTGTTTCAGCATCTGGACAACGATACTGCTGGCCCGATAGGGGGGCAGCACCTCGCAGAGGAAGTAGTTGGCCTCTGAAGGCATTACGCGCAGGAAGGGAATGCTGTGCAGCTGCTGCTCGAAACTGTCGCGCTCAGCCACGAATTTCTGACAGGCTCGCTGGTAATCTTTCTCATGCTTGTTGTATATCTGCATAAAGAATTCGGCAAATGAGTTGAGGTTCCAGATTGCCACTTCTTTTTTTATACATGCAATAAGTGTCTTGTCCGCTGATGCCAGGATGCCTAATCGTAATCCAGGCACTCCATAGCTCTTCGAGATGCTCTTCATGACCGCCATGTGTGGATAGTCCTCCAGTGTTTGGTCGCTTAGCAGTGAGTTGGTGGCATAGTTGCGGCTGAAGTCCACAAAACTCTCGTCTACTACCAGACGGATGTCCCTCTTCTCGCACCACCGGGCCAACCGAAGCACATCGGACTTGGGGATGAAATTGCCCGACGGGTTGTCGGGATTGATGAGCATCAGCTGCCGGATGTCCTTGTCGCCGAAGAAGCCCATCAAGTCGTCGGCAGTATAGCGGTAGTCGTCATTCTTTGGAACGAAAGTCACCTGACTATCCTTGTCGTAACGGTTAGGATATTCCTCGAAGGTCGGACGTATGAATCCGGTTTTCCCTGTCTGGGTTTCCATCAGCACCTTGATCAGCTCCGCTGCCCCGTTGCCTGGCACGATATAGTCCTCGCTCACCCCGAAGCACTTGCTGGCCAGGAGCGTGTTTACCTTCATGCCTGATGGATATTCCGTCAGCAGCGTGTCGAAGTTGGCACGCAGTTCGTCCTTCATTCTCCGACTGGGGAAGTAGGGGTTTACCAGATAACAGAAGTCCAGCATCTGGGGGAATCGCCAGAAGCCGCCGTAGCGTCCGTAGTATTTGCGCAGCACGTCCTGTTCGTCGGCAAAGAGCGCTTCGGCAATGTCCAGGTCTTGCTTATCGTCTATTTCGTACCATTTCTCCTGACCAATGGGCAGAGCCTTCAGTTGGTGTCCGCTCAACATTGAGATGATGCGCAACACGTTCTCGTAGTATTCGTTTAACCCCACGGCCTTGGTATAGGCATCGAGGAAGGGTACATATTTCTCCTGCAGGAAAGCCTTGTCGAACTTATAGAGATTTACCGTTTTATAATAGCTGTCTACTTCGCTATAGTTGAAGGCTTCCTTCGATATGAAGTTCACGATGTTACCGTCCTCGTCCAACTTTACCATCGTGCCGTCCATCCATGTCTCGTATTTGGCAACGAGTGCCAGATTGGGGTAGGGGTTCTCCACAATCATCGGTATCAGTCGGTCGCTGAAGATAAGGTCGCTCTCTATGAGCAGCGTGTCGTCCTCCTGCAGCTGATCCTTCACCAGTGCCAGCGAGTAGATGTTGTTTGTCTTGTCGTAGACGGGATTTTCGGCAAACTCAATGTTCAGTCTGCCTTGGTACTGCTGCTGGATATACTCACGCAGTTCACGGCCTTTGTAGCCGACGACAATAATGATCCGCTTCAGCGGCTGTTGCGACAACTGAGTCAGCAGGCGGTCAATGAGTTTCTGTCCATTGACCTCCACCATACATTTCGTGTTGTTCTGGGTGTATTCCCCCAGTCGGCGGCCCATACCCGCCGCCAGTATGATAGCTTGCATGCTATGTCAGTTTCTGAATCCTACTCGTATTGTTCTTTATCCTACCTGACTGCCGGGTTTGACGTCCTTGGTAGTGGTTACCACGCTGAGACTCTCATCGCTGTCGACAGCCGAAAGTATCATGCCCTGGCTCTCGATGCCCATCATCTTGCGTGGTGCGAAGTTGGCAACAAAGAGGATGCGCTTACCTACCAGCTCTTCCGGGTTCTCGTAGAATGCGGCAATACCTGAACAAATGGTGCGGTCCTGACCGGAACCATCGTCAATGAGGAACTGCAACAGTTTCTTAGACTTAGGCACACGCTGACACTGCTTTACCAGTCCTACGCGGATGTCGAGTTTCTCAAAGGTCTCGAAGTCTACATTATCCTTCACGGGTGTAGCCTTCCACTGTGCTGCCTCATTGGCTTTCTTCGTAGCTTCCAATTTGTCAAGTTGCTTTTGGATGACATCATCCTCTATCTTCTCAAACAAAAGAGAGACTTCGCCCAGCTGGTGCCCGGCACTGAGGAGGTCGGTCGAGCCCAGCTGGTCCCACTCGAAGCTCTCCATATTTAGCATGTCGCGCAACTTCTTACTGCTGAAGGGAAGGAACGGCTCGAAGGCGATGGCCAGGTTGGCCGTCAACTGCAGGCAGATGTTTAGGATGGTCTCGCAGCGCTTCGGGTCGGTTTTCCACACCTTCCACGGCTCGCACTCGGTAATATAGCGGTTACCAATTCGTGCCAAATTCATGGCCTCGAATTGTGCGTCGCGGAACTTAAACTGGTCAAGCAGGGCCTCCACCTTCTGCTTCACATCCTTAAATTCCTCCAGGGTCTGGCGGTCAACGTCAAGCAGTTCGCCACAGGCAGGCACCACACCGTTCCAGTACTTCTTGGTCAGCTGCAAGGCTCGGTTGACGAAATTGCCGTAGACGGCCACCAACTCGTTGTTGTTGCGGTCCTGGAAGTCCTTCCATGTGAAGTTGTTGTCCTTGGTCTCAGGAGCGTTGGCCGTCAGCACATATCTTAATACATCCTGTTTGCCAGGCATGTCCTCCAGATATTCGTGCAACCAGACAGCCCAGTTGCGCGATGTCGATATCTTGTCGTTCTCCAGATTCAGGAACTCGTTGGCAGGCACGTTATCGGGCATGATATACTTGCCGTGTGCCTTCATCATGACGGGGAAGATGATGCAGTGGAAAACAATGTTGTCCTTACCAATGAAGTGTACCAAACGGGTGTCCTCGTCCTGCCACCATTTTTCCCAGTTGCCCCAACGCTCAGGCTCCTTCTCACACAACTCTACGGTATTTGATACATAACCTATGGGAGCATCGAACCACACATAGAGCACCTTGCCGTCAGCACCTTCCACGGGAACAGGAATACCCCAGTCCAGATCGCGCGTCATGGCACGCGGCTGCAGGTCCATGTCTAACCACGACTTGCACTGACCATAGACATTAGGACGCCATTCCTTGTGTTCTTCCAGAATCCACTGTTTCAACCAGTCCTGATATTCGTTAAGCGGGAGATACCAGTTCTTCGTACTCTTCAGGACGGGGGTAGAGCCCGAGATGGTGGACTTGGGATTGATGAGCTCCGTAGGACTAAGGTCGCGCCCACACTTCTCGCACTGGTCGCCATATGCTCCCTGAGAATGACAGTGGGGACACTCACCTGTCACATAACGGTCAGCCAGAAACTGCTTGGCTTCCTCATCGTACAGCTGTTCGGTGGTTTCCTCCACCAGCTTGCCTTCATCGTACAATTTGCGGAACCATTCGGCAGCAAACTTATGGTGAGTTTCCGAGGTGGTCCGGCTGTATATGTCGAAGGATATGCCGAACTCTTGGAACGAGTCCTTAATCATTTTATGATAGCGGTCTACCACGTCCTGAGGGGTGATGCCCTCCTTGCGGGCACGAACGGTAATAGGTACACCGTGCTCATCACTTCCACCGATAAACAATACGTCTTCCTTCTTTAGTCTCAGGTATCTTACATAGATGTCGGCAGGCACATAGACGCCAGCCAGGTGACCTATGTGTACACCACCATTGGCATAAGGCAGTGCCGAGGTCACAGTAGTTCTCTTATACTTCTTTTCTGCCATAGAGTCATTCTTTTTTTTATTTTTCCGGGTGCAAAGGTAGTGTTTTTTATTGATAAACACAGACGCCACATCGTTAATTTGTCTGAAACGTGCTGTCGTTGGGGGATTTTTTCGTACCTTTGCACATTATTTTGAATAAATGGCATAGAACAATGGCATGTATACTGCATATTGAAACAAGCACTAACATCTGCTCGGTAGCCGTCAGTGAGGACGGACAGTGCATCTTCGAACAAACTGAAAGGGGTGAGCGAGGGGCTGGAGCCGAGAAGTTGGGGACCATGGTCGACCAGGCTTTGTCGTTCGCTGACAGCCACGCCATCCCCGTCGATGCTGTGAGCGTTAGTGCAGGACCAGGGTCTTATACTGGACTGCGCATTGGCGTATCGATGGCCAAAGGCATCTGCTTCGGGCAGGAACTCAAGCTAATCGCTATACCTACGCTGGAACTACTTTGTGTCCCCGTATTGTTGCGCAACCCCCAACTCCCGGAGGACGCACTGCTATGCCCCATGCTCGATGCCCGGCGTATGGAGGTTTATGCTGCCCTCTACGACCGTTCGCTCAAAACGGTGCGCCCCATCAGTGCTGACATCGTGGAGAATGACACTTATAACGAATGGCTCGACGAGCACCCAGTCTACTTCTTTGGCAACGGTGCCAAGAAGTGCATAGAGCGCTTCACTCACCCTAACGCCCACTTCATTGACGGCATTGAACCGCTGGCCAAGTGGATGCAACCGTTGGCAGAGAAGCGCTTCCTGAACGAACAGTTCGAGGACGTGGCCTACTTCGTGCCCTTCTACCTAAAGGACTTTGTGGCCATCAAGCCCAAACCGCTCTTGTAATTCGAAAACAATAATCGAAAAAACATAAATGGATATTAAAGGATTAGACTACAACACTCAGCGCGAGAAGTTGGTGATGCCGGAATACGGCAGGGAGATACAGAAGATGGTCGATCTGGCCATAAGCCTGCCCGACAAGGAGGAACGCAATCACTGTGCACGTACCATCATCCAACAGATGGAGAGCAAAAACCCCAACCTTCGGACGACACCCGACTATGAGCATACTCTGTGGGATCACCTGTACCTGATGAGCCACAAACAACTTGACATCGACTGGCCTTATGACGTCAATGATGCTGAGAAAATTCTCACGAAACCCAATCCAATGCAGCACCCCACGCATGATGAACAGGTTCAGCTGCGCCATTATGGCCGTCTGCTAACGGGTGTCTTTGAGCAGTTGAAGACGATGCCTGAAGGCAAAGAACGTGACGAACTGGTACGGCTGACAGCCAATCAGATGAAGCATAATCTGGCACTATGGGGTCATGGCTCTGTAGAAGACGAGAAGGTGGTTGACGACCTTGCCCGCTTTACCGATGGCAAAATCCAATTGGACCTTCAGTCGTTCCGTTTCAATGCTGTTGACTCCTTGGCAAGTGTCAGTGAAGGCAAACGGAACAAGAAGCGCAAGTAAAGACATCAATCATTAAGAAATACAAAGTCAATGTCATCATTCAAGATAGAAGGTGGTCACTTGCTCAGCGGTACCATTACCCCGCAGGGTGCTAAGAACGAGGCTTTGCAGGTGATTTGTGCTACTTTGCTGACTCATGAGGCTGTCACCATCAGCAACATTCCTGATATCCGTGATGTGAACAACCTTATCAAGTTGCTGCAGGATATTGGCGTAAAGGTAACCCACCACCCAACTCTCAATACCTATAATTTTCAGGCAGACCAGTTAAATCTGGACTACTTACAGAGTGATGAGTTCGTACACAAGTGTGCCCAGTTGCGCGGTTCAGTGCTGATGATTGGACCACTGCTTGCTCGCATGGGCAAGGCTGTCATTACCAAGCCCGGCGGTGACAAGATTGGGCGCCGCCGTCTGGACACCCATTTCCTGGGATTCAAGATGCTTGGAGCTAAGTTTCATCACATAGAAGATCGTAATGTCTATGAGATTGGGGCAAAGAAACTGAAGGGTACCTACATGTTGTTGGACGAGGCTTCAGTGACGGGTACGGCTAACATTATTATGGCTGCTGTCTTTGCTGAAGGGCAGACCACCATCTATAATGCCGCCTGCGAACCTTATGTCCAGCAACTCTGTCACATGCTGAACCGCATGGGCGCCAACATCAGCGGCATCGGTTCAAACCTGCTAACCATTGTTGGTGTCAAAGATTTGCATGGCACGAGTCACCGTTTGCTGCCCGACATGATTGAGGTTGGCTCGTTTATCGGCATGGCAGCCATGTGTGGCGACGGCGTCCGCATCAAGAACGTGTCGCTGCCTGACCTTGGCATTATTCCTGAATCTTTCCGCCGACTGGGGATTAAGATAGAAACTGTTGGTGACGACTTGTTCATCCCGCATCAGAAGCATTATGTGGTAGACTCGTTCATCGACGGCACCATCATGACACTGGCCGATGCTCCATGGCCCGGACTGACGCCCGACCTGCTCAGCGTGCTCATTGTTGTAGCCACTCAGGCCCGCGGCTCAGTGCTCTTCCATCAGAAGATGTTCGAGAGCCGTCTGTTCTTTGTCGACAAGCTCATCGACATGGGAGCACAGATTATCCTCTGTGACCCACACCGCGCTGTGGTGGTAGGTCATGATCGCAAACTGAAACTCCGCGCACAGCGCATGTCGAGTCCGGACATCCGTGCAGGTATCGCCTTGCTCATAGCGGCCATGAGCGCACAGGGCACCAGCACCATTAGTAACATTGAGCAGATAGACCGTGGCTACGAGAACATCGAGCACCGTCTCAACGCCTTAGGAGCCAGAATAGAAAGACTGTAATGATACGACAAGAAGATGTTTACAAGATAGGCCGTCTGGGTAAAATTCACGGCGTAAAGGGTGAGGTGTCATTTCAGTTTGACGACGACATCTTCGACCGTGTGGATGCCGACTATTTAGTGTTGGACATTGATGGCATCTTAGTACCCTTCTTCATGGAGGAGTACCGGTTTCGCAACGATAGCGTCTGTCTGGTGAAGTTCTCTGATATAGACACCCAGCAACGCGCTTCCGAGTTGACGGGCTGCGACGTCTACTTTCCACGCGCCTTGGCTGACGAGTCTGACGACAATCCCTCACTGGCTGCCTTGGTTGGCTTCGATTTAGTCGAAGCCCAAGAAGGCATGGTCGTAGGCCGCATTGCTGCCATCGACGACAGCACCGCCAACATTCTCTTCGAACTGGAAGACGGGCGGCTGATTCCTGCCAACGACGACCTTGTTTCAGACATTAACTGGCAGCAACAAACGATAACCATGAATATACCCGAAGGATTATTAGAAATATGAAGAAACGACAAATAGCGATACTGGGTTCTACCGGTTCCATAGGCACACAGGCCCTGCAGGTCATTGAGGAGCATTCAGACCTCTATGAAGTGTACTGCCTTACTGCCAACAACAAGGTGGAACTGCTGGCCCGGCAGGCTCATCAGTTCAAGCCGGCAGCCGTCGTCATAGCCAACGAGGAACGATATGACGATCTCAAGCGGCTGATGGACGATATGCCCGACGTGAAGGTGTATGCCGGTCGGCAGGCACTGGACGAAATAGTAGAGGCCCAGCCCATCAACATGGTACTTACGGCCATGGTGGGTTTTGCAGGTCTGTCGCCCACCATCCACGCCATCAAGGCGCGTAAGACCATCTGTCTGGCCAATAAAGAAACATTGGTGGTGGCCGGTGAATTGATACAACAGCTGGCTACGGAATACCATGCCCCCATTCTTCCGGTCGACAGCGAGCACTCGGCCATCTTCCAGAGTTTGGTCGGCGAGGACCAAAACCCCATTGAGAAGATTCTGCTTACGGCTTCGGGAGGTCCGTTCCGCAATTTCACCACCGAACAACTGGAGCGCGTCACGAAAGCCGATGCGCTGCGACACCCCACTTGGGACATGGGTGCCAAGATCACCATCGACTCTGCCACGATGATGAACAAGGGTTTCGAGGTCATCGAGGCCAAGTGGCTCTTTGGTGTAAAAGCATCACAAATACAGGTGCTGGTACACCCGCAGAGCATTGTTCATTCAGCCGTACAGTTTCAGGATGGTGCTGTCAAGGCTCAGTTGGGTGTCCCCGACATGCGTCTGCCCATTCAGTATGCATTCTCTTTTCCGCAGCGTCTGCATCTGAGCAGCGACCGTCTGGACTTCTTTGCCCAGAAACTGGAGTTCTTCGAGCCCGACCTCAAGAAGTTCCGTTGCCTGGCTCTGGCCTTCGAGGCTATACAGAAGGGGGGCAACATGCCGTGCATTGTCAATGCCGCCAATGAGATTGTCAACCGCGCCTTCCTTGAAGACCGCTGCTCCTTCCTCCAGATGAGCGATATCATTGCCGAGACCATGGCACGCTGCACGTACTCAGCATCGCCTGACTACGACACCTACATCGCTACCGATGCCGAAGCACGGCGCTTAGCAACAGAGTTATTGAAGTGCTCCCTAAGTAAGGGGGTGGGGGCCTGAACAAGCGCAGACTCCAACATAGCAAATGTATAACATAACAATGGGTTTGGTTTTCGCTTGTTCAGACCCCATCCCCCAACTTAAGGGGCTTGTAATATGGAAATATTTTTAATCAGAGTACTACAGTTCATGCTGGCCATTTCGCTGCTGGTATTGCTTCACGAAGGCGGCCACTTCTTCTTCTCCAAACTCTTCGGAGTGCGTGTGGAGAAGTTCTACATTTTCTTCGACTGGAAGTTTGCACTGTTCAAGTTTAAGCCCAAGAACAGTGATACGGAGTATGGTGTCGGCTGGCTGCCTTTAGGCGGCTACTGCAAGATATCGGGAATGATTGACGAAAGCTTCGACACCGAACAGATGAAACAGCCCGTACAGCCCTGGGAGTTTCGCGCCAAGCCTGCCTGGCAGCGCCTGCTCATCATGATTGGCGGTGTGTTGGTCAACTTCCTGTTGGCTCTGTTCATCTACGGACAGATATTGTTCTGGTGGGGTGACACTTACATCCCTGTCAAGGACATGACCATGGGTATGAAGTTCAACCAGGAGGCCAAGTCGTACGGTTTCAAGGATGGTGATATATTAATAGGTACGGACGCGCATGCGTTTAAAGACTTCTCTGCAGACCTCTATCGCGACATCTCGGAGGCCAGGCGCGTTGACATCCTGCGCGACGGCAAGCCTATGAGCATATCGATGCCTGGTGACCTGAATCTGCTGAACATGATCAAGGCTGACCCCTCGTTCGTTCGTCCCCTGCTGCCCGCTCGTGTTGACAGCTTCATGACTGGTTCGCCCGCCGAGAAAGCTGGCATGAAGGCTGGCGACGTGATTCTCGCCATGAATGGAGCACCCATAGACAGCTACAATGAGTTTGTTGACCAGTTGGGGCGTCGTGAAGACCTGTTGCTGACGGCTAAGACCTCTGCCGACTCCCTGAAGGCCCGTACCGTGACCATTGTCTTCGGACATACCGCTGACACCCCAACCGACACAGCAACCGTGGTGCTCACCCCTGAGTTGAAACTGGGCTTCTTTGCTCCCAGTATTGCAGCTATCTACGAGCCCACCACCGTTGAGTATGGTTTCTGGGAGAGCATTCCTGCCGGCATCAAGTACGGTTGGCATGTACTGGCATCATATGTCGACGACATGAAGTACGTCTTCTCTGCTGAGGGTGCCAAGTCGTTAGGAGGGTTCGGAGCCATCGGTTCCCTGTTCCCACCCGTGTGGGACTGGTACATGTTCTGGAAGATGACAGCCTTCCTAAGCATCATCCTCGCCTTCATGAATATCCTGCCCATTCCTGCACTGGATGGTGGTCACGTGCTGTTCCTGCTCTACGAGATGATTACGCGCCGCAAGCCCAGCGAGACATTCATGATTCGTGCCGAGTACGTGGGCTTCGGTATCCTCATCTTGCTCATGGTTGTAGCCAACCTCAACGACATTCTGCGCTGGCTGGGTTACATGTAGATTTCCAGCGAATGATGAAGACTTTATTGACTTTACTATTTTCTTTGATTTCTATAGGAATAATGGCTCAGGTGAACCCCAAGAGAGGTTACATCATTACCAATGAGAACGATACGATTCACGGTACGGTAGACTATCGGTCGGATGCTCGTAATGCGCAGGTATGTAGCTTCAAAGCTGATGGCGCACCCGTTTTCCGCGACTATCGGCCAGGCGACATCAGCGGCTACCGACTTGACGATAACGGCACCTACTATGTCAGCCGCACTTTTCCTGTCGACGGAAAGGATGTAACCATGTTTGCCGAATACCTGCTGAAGGGTGGAATGAGTCTGTACTACCATTTGGCAGGCAATGACGACCTCTACTACTTCGTTGATGAGAATGGGCGTGTGGCAGTGTTGAAAGAACAGGAGGAACTGACTGGCAATCGACATGAGAATGCACGCATCAAGCGCGAGTACTATCGCGAAGTACTTGACTTGTTCAGCAAGAGCGGGAAGGCTCAGAAAGACTTATGGACCACCGATGGGCTATCCCCGAAAGTCCTGACGAAGATTACCCGCGAGTATAACGAGCAATATTGCACCAGCTATGGCGACTGTATAGAATATCACTATAAGAACGCTGGCCGGTCTTCGGCCAAGGTCCGTCTGCGCCTTAAGGCTGGTGCCAGCATCGGAACGTTGAAGGCCGAACGTTACCACTTTGCCACCAACCTTGACTACCATGCCGTCATGCCACTGCTGGGCATTGGCTGTGACTTCCTGCTGCCGCGCGTAAGCCGTCATCTGGCCATTGAAGCTATGCTCACGGCAGGCTACTGGAGTGCCACAGGAACAGCCAGCAAGGAACAGCATGTGGTGAAAGACGACTACAAGCTGTCGTTCATTAATGCAGAACTGCAGTTAGGCGCAGCCTACCGTTTCTCATCCGAGCAGAAAACAACACCCGTTCTGCATGGCGGACTGTTTTTGAACCAGAAGTTTGCCAGCAGCGGACTGGTGGCCGATTTCTACGATGGTCAGTCGTCAGCCATGGGTTTCCGTCTGGGCTTCTACGCCGGTGCAGGACTGGACTTCCCTGTTGGTAAACATACCATAAGGATTGAAGTGAACTATAAAACACTAGAAATCAACCCGCAAACTAAAGGTGACTCACGCATCGACCTTAAGTCTGCCGTTGAACTGAATGCAGGAATCTTGTTCTAAAACCGATATTCCACAAAAGCCTCCATAGCTTCGTAACAGGCCAGGCCAAGGTCGTCATAACGCTTGGCCGTGGCCCTGTTGCGGTCTTCGGCACGCTGCCAGAACAGACGTTCGTCGTTACCCAGGAAGGGGGCACTCTCCATCTGGCTCTGGTGCTTCAATATAGCGTTGCGCTTCTCGCGCAGTTCTTCTGGACTCATGGGCACACACATCTCTATATTGGCCACTTCCCATTCGGCCCAGGCTCCACGATACATCCATACCCTGCAGTCGTCCAGCCATGAGGCACCTGCTTGGCGCTCTTCATCGATAGCAGCCAGTACGGCATCGGTACACTTCTTGTGCGTGCCATGCGGGTCGGCCAGATCGCCAGCGACGTATATCTGATGGGGCTTGATGTCTGCTATGAGTTGCTGAATGGGCACAACATCTCGCTCAGTCATAGGCAGTTTTTCAATGGTACCTGACTCGTAGAACGGCAGGTTCAGAAAGTGGACATTGTCATCTGGAATGCCGTTGTAGGCACATGCCAAGCGTGCCTCCCCCCGACGAATGAGAGCCTTCACTGCAAGCAAGGAAATGCTGTCGGTGGGAATGTCCTGACGGATGAGGGCACCGTAGCCCTCCAGGAAACGCATAAAACGCTGATACTCCTCGTCGTCGACAGCTATGTTGCCACTGGTCTGATAGGCAATATGTACGTCGTGTTCTTGTTGAACTAAACGCCGGATGGTGCCACCCATCGAGATGACATCGTCGTCAGGATGGGGCGAGAAGACAATAATACGTTTTGGATAAGGGGTTGCTCGCTCCGGACGGTTAGTATCATCAGCATTGGGCTTGCCGCCAGGCCATCCGGTAATGGTGTGTTGCAATTGGTTGAAAACCTCGATATTCACTAGGCCGGCAGAGCCGTATTGCTCTACCCAGTGACCCATGTCGTGCTCCAAGTAGTCCTTCGTTGAGAGCTTTAACACGGGTTTTCCCGTCTGTCGGCAAAGGTTGATAACCTCGCTTCGCAGCTGGTAGACGGGCAGTTTGATTTTCGATGTCAGGTCTAAGTCCATAATGTATGCTTTGATAGATTAATCCGTTAGACACTGATAAGGATGATGTAGTCCTTACTCTCCAAGGTACTGCTTGATGGTCTCAATGCAGCGCTCGGCATTGACAGGCTTCGACAGAAAGTCGTTACAGCCAGCCTCCATAGCCAGCTGGCGGTCGCTGTCGAAAGCGTTGGCCGTTAGGGCGATAATGGGTAGCTCGGGCATCTTCACTTTCAAAACGCGGGTGGCTTCTAGACCGTCCATGATGGGCATCTTGATGTCCATCAGCACCAAGTCGGGCTTTTCCTCGGTAGCCAGCTCTACAGCCTCTTTTCCGTTACGCGCCCTGAAGAACTCATAGTGCTTCTTCAGGATATAAGTCATCAGCATGTAGTTGCTGTCGTTGTCTTCTGCTACAAGTATTCTTTTCATATAAATATGATGTGGTTAATAATCAATAAGTCTTGCCTTCATGGATGCCCTCGCCCGGTGTGTAGCCTTTCCAACGCCATAGCTTGGTCATGTCCTCAAGGCTCTTGCCCTTGGTCTCGGGAACCAGTCGCCAGACGAAGAGTGCTGCGACGACGCAGATGACACCATAGAGTCCGTAGGTGAACCAGTGACCGAAGTCGTCGCCCTCAGTGAGGTGCATATTGAACATGGGCACGAAGGTAGAGCTGACGATGAAGTTGAAAATCCACTGGAAGGCCACGGCAATGGCTACAGCCGCACCGCGGATGGTGTTGGGGAAAATCTCGGCGATGAGTACCCAGCAGATGGGTCCCCACGAGAACATGAACGAGGCTGAGTAGACCATGATGCTGGCTGCAGTGACGAGTTCCATGCCTGCATGGCCGAAAGTCATTGCCACACCGAAGGCTCCCAGCGCCATGCCTAACGATCCCCAGATTAGTAGCGGCTTGCGCCCCAACTTCTCGACGGTGAAAATGGCTACCAGCGTAAAGGCAATGTTGACAATACCCATGAAGACAGTCACCACCATGGGATTCTCCATGCCCATATCGCCAAAGATACGTGGAGCATAGTATAGCACGGCATTAATACCCACAGCCTGCTGGAAGACGCTGAGCATGATGCCGATAAAGATACACATGGCTCCATACGACATCAGCTTTTCCGTCTTCTGCACTAGCGTTTCCTTGATGGCCTTGAGGATGAACTCGGCACGCTCCGTACCGTTAATCTTGGTCAGTATCTGCAGGGCACGCTCGTCCTTACCAACTGATACCAGATAACGGGGCGACTCAGGCACCATGCTGATGAGCAGGGCAAACAGCCCAGCAGGAACAGCCTCGCTGCCGAACATATATCGCCAGCCCGTGGTCACCGTCCATTGCGCATCGGGATGGATGGCTGCCAGACCCTTGCCCATGTCCTCGACCAGTGGCTGGATGTGGTCACCCAGAATGAAAAAGTTAACGAAGTAAACCACTAACTGTCCAAAAATGATGGCAAACTGGTTGCAACTCACCAACATGCCGCGAATGTTGGAGGGGGCTATCTCGCTGATGTACATCGGACAAATGGCAGAGGCCAGCCCAACACCCACGCCACCGATGATGCGATAGAAGTTGAACATGATGAGCAATGAATAAGTAGGCTCACCGTATGTGAAGAACAAAAACTCAGGATACATGGAACCCAAAGCGGAAATGAAGAACAATACGCCTGCAATGACCAGCGACTGCTTGCGACCGATGTTCGTGGCCAGGAAGCCTGAGATGGCTGAACCGATGATGCAGCCTATCAGTGCCGATGCCGACGTAAAGCCATGCCACCCGTCAGTGTAGGTGAAATCACTTGCTTCAGAAAAGAACGCCTGCAGGCCCTTCTCAGCACCAGAGATGACTGCCGTGTCGTAACCAAACAGCAGACCGCCCAACACAGCGACCAGCACGATAGAAAACAGGTAGGCCGAGCTACCCCGCTTTTGATAATCCATAACGATTGTTTTTGTTAGTTGTACGTTTTAACCACTTACAAAAGTACAGTTTTTTCGCGAAATATGCCAAATAATCCTGCCACTTTAACACCTTGTAACATTCTTATGCTTCGCATTCGCCATGGATGGGTGCCCACAATGCCATCGGTTTATATCTAATCGAAGACTAAACCAAAAGCAAACTCGGCGATTTTGGTCAGCAAACTCGGCGACTTTGGTCGGCAAACTCGACGACTTTGGTAGGCAAACGAAAACGAATTAAAGGTTCAAAATAGTTGGAATGCGCAACAGTTCTTGCATAAATAACAAGTACTATGCACCACATAGCAGCATCACAAGACTGCTTTGCTCCTGGGAATGTAAAGAAAAGCGGGGTTTTTCTTTGCATTTCGCTTGTTTTTTATTAATTTTGCAGGCAAGTTAAGAATATGTTCGAACAAGTGATTGGACAGCTGGAGGTGCAGCAGCGCCTGATGCAGATGGTCAGCGAAGGGCGTCTGCCACATGCCGTCATGCTGTGCGGCCCAACGGGGGCAGGCAAGATGGCACTGGCCATCGGTTTTGCCAAGGCATTGCTGTCAAGGACGACCAACGATGAGGCCATGCTCCGCAAGCTGGAACATCCAGACTTGCACTTCACGTATCCTACCATCAAACTGCCTTCGATGAACAGTGAGCACAAACCTGTCAGCGACGACTTTGCCTCGCAGTGGCACGAACTCGTCATGCGTGGTTCCTACTTCACCATGAATGAGTGGCTGGAGGCAATGGGCGGCGAGAACCAGCAGGCCATCATCACTGCCGGCGAGAGCGACAGCCTGAACCACAAACTGTCGCTGAAGTCAAGCCAGGGTGGCTATAAGGTGAGCCTCATCTGGTTGCCCGAGCGCATGAATACGGAGTGTGCCAACAAGATACTGAAGCTGTTGGAGGAACCACCCTCGCAGACGGTGTTCATCATGGTGTGCGAAGAGCCAGACCGGTTGTTGGAAACCATCCGCAGCAGGGTGCAGCGCATCGATGTACGTAAGATTGCTGACGAGGACATCCAGCAGGCGCTTATCCAACAGCGTGGACTCACCCAGGAGATGGCCCATCGCGTCGCGCGCATGGCTAACGGCAGTTGGCTGAAAGCCTTGGAACAGCTGAACACAGACTCAGAGAACGAACTGTTCCTTGACTTGTTTCAGAGTCTGATGCGGCTGGCATACCAGCGTAAGGTGAAGGAACTAAAGTCGTGGGCGGAAAGGATGGCCTCAATGGGGCGTGAGAAACAGAAGCGTTTCTTGACTTACTTCCTGCGTTTGATTCGTGAGAACTTCATCTTTAACTTCCAGCGTGAGGAACTGTGCTATATGACGCAGCGTGAAGAGGAATTTGCCCGCAACTTCGCTCGTTTCGTCAATGAGGCTAACATTCTGCCCATCAACGACTTGGCAAACCGTGCCATTCGCGACATCGGGCAGAATGCCAATTCGAAGATTGTGTTTTTCGACTTTGCCCTGCAAATGATTGTTTTACTGATACAAAAATAATGAAGATATGGATAAAGAACTAAAGATAAAGACTGGGTGTGACCGCGGACTGTGCCATCAGGCTATTGGCCGGCAGGACCGACAGCTGAACACCTACGACTGGCTGGCCGACGTCCCGGGCAATGAGAACGACACCGACCTGGTGGAGGTGCAGTTCAAGCACACGCGCAAGGGCTACTACCACAACGTGAACGGCCTGGAGCTGAAGAAGGGTGACATTGTGGCTGTGGAGGCTAACCCGGGCCACGACATCGGTGTGGTGACGCTGACAGGAAGGCTGGCCAAGATGCAACTGAAGAAGGCCAACTTGAAGAGTAGTGAGGAGATTCGCCGCATCTACCGTATTGCCCGTCCAGTGGACATGGAGAAGTTCCGCGAGGCCAAGTCGCGCGAGCATGCCACGATGATTGAGAGCCGCCAGATAGCCAAGGGACTGGGACTGAAGATGAAGATTGGCGACGTGGAGTATCAGGGCGACTGTAACAAGGCCATTTTTTACTATATTGCCGACGAGCGGGTGGACTTCCGTCAGCTCATCAAGGACCTGGCAGCAACGTTCCATGTGCGCATAGAGATGAAGCAGATCGGTGCCCGACAAGAGGCTGGGCGCATTGGCGGGACAGGCCCTTGTGGCCGGGAACTTTGCTGTGCCACGTGGATGAAGAACTTTGTCAGTGTGGGCACGTCGGCAGCCCGTTTCCAGGACATCTCGCTGAACCCGCAGAAGCTGGCAGGCATGTGCGCCAAGCTGAAGTGCTGCCTGAACTACGAGGTCGACGACTATGTAGAGGCTGGACGCAGGCTGCCGTCGAAGGACATTCTCCTGCAGACGCAGGATAGTGACTATTACTACTTCAAGGCAGACATACTTGCTGGGCTCGTTACCTATTCTACCGACAAGAATATTGCCGCCAATCTGGAGACAATTACTGCTGAGCGTGCCCGGCAGATTATAGAGATGAACCGGCAAGGCGAGAAACCAGAGTCGCTGCAGGAGGACGGCAAGAAGCAAGAGGCCACCGGACCTGTCGATCTGGCTACCCAGGACAACATCAATCGCTTTGACCGTGCCAAGAAGAAAAAGAAAAAGAAGAAGTCCGCCCAGCAGGGTGGGGGCAACCATCAGGCACGTGCCGCCAAGTCTCAGCCACAGAAGGATGTCAATGCATAGGTCAAGCACTAACGGATGCCAAAGCATAGGTACACCTTATTATATTATATAGGAGCAGCGATGGTGCTGCTCTTCCTCTTGACTGCCTGCGACAGACGGACGGTCTATAATCACTTTGAGCACACACCCGTGACTGGATGGGAGAAGAACGACACGCTGACGTTCGTTACCGACCCTGTGCCTCAGGCAGGCAATTATCACGAACAGGTAGGGTTGCGCATTACTGGCGACTATCCCTTCTTGCAGCTCTATCTTATAATAGAACAAAGGGTGTTGCCGTCGGCCACGACAACGGAGGGCTCCAATGATGTTCAAACGTCAAACATCAAACATCAAACCTCAGACATTAAAAATCAAACGGTTCAGCCCCGTCGTGACACCTTGAACTGTAGTGTCATCAACGAGCGAGGCAATGCTACAGGCGATGGGGTGGGGCAGTTCCAGTACGAGTTCCCCTTTACTACGCTTTCACTGAATGAGGGTGAACGTCTGCACATCACCATCCGTCACGATATGAAGCGTGAAATACTGCCAGGCGTCACCGATGTGGGGCTGCGCGTTACTAAAGCATTCAAACATTAAACTTTAAAGTGCGGGCATCATTCAGCTTCTCACCAGGTTGCGGCTGGCATCAATGCGAAGGAAGATGAACAGCAGGAAGGTGAAACCCCACAGTGACGATCCGCCATAGGAGAAGAACGGCAGTGGAATGCCTATGACGGGTGTCAAGCCTAATACCATTCCCACGTTGATGAATACATGGAAGAGGAAGATGCTCAGTACGCAGTAGCCATAGATGCGCCCGAAATGGAAAGGCTGGCGCTCGGACAGATAGATGAGTCGAAGGATGAGCATGAGAAAGAGTATCAGCACGCCGGCGGAACCCAGAAATCCCTCCTCCTCGCCAACGGTGCAGAAGATGAAGTCGGTGTCCTGCTCAGGAACAAACTTCAGCTTGGTCTGTGTACCGTTCAGGAAACCTTTTCCTTCAAGACCTCCAGAGCCGATGGCAATCTCCGACTGGTGGACGTTATAGCCGGCACCGCGCAGGTCTTCGTCCAGTCCTAACAGTACATTGATGCGCGAGCGCTGGTGGGGCTCCATGACGTGGTTCATAATGAAGTCGGCGCCATAGAAGAAGCCCACGGACCCAATGGCAAACAGGGCAATGAAGAAGTATTTGTGCAGCCGTGTTCCCAGTCCCTCCCAAAGCAGATAGCCTACAAGCAGTATCGTCATTGCCAGCTGCAGATAGACAATGTTAAAAGGAAGCTTCAGCAGAATCAGCGACAACAAGGTAACAGCAATGCACCCACCCATCAGGCGCACGGCCAACCTGCGATTACAGTAAACCCACACCATGCCGATGGTGAACAGCTGGATGAGCAACATGACGCTGAACGTTCCAACGGAAACACTGCTGTCGCCTATGTGAACATCAGCATAGCGTATGCCCACCACGAAGTAGATGACCATAGCTACACCCGTAAACAGAATACTGCCGGGCATTCCCTCGCGATAGAACATCAGGAAGAAAGACAGATACACCAGTGCTGACCCCGTCTCGCGCTGTAGCACAATGCACAGCATGGGCAGCAGCATAAGCATCAGTGCGGCCCCAAAGTGTTTCCACTGACTGATGTTATATCCGTATGTCGACATCAGTTTGGCCAGTGCCAGTGCAGTAGCAAACTTTGCAAACTCGGCAGGTTGGAGTCGCATAGGGCCAAGAACGAGCCACGACCTGGAGCCCTTGATGCTGTGTGGATTGAAAATGGTGGCAAAGAGCAGCAGCAGCAACAGTGCGTAGATGATGTATGCAAAGGTGTCGTAGAAACGGTCGTCGAGCATGAGTATGATGAATCCCAGCATGATGCTGGTGCCTATCCATACAATCTGCATACCCGAGCGTGTGGCTAATGAAAAGATGTCTGTCTCGCCATACGAGTAGCTGGCTCCGCATACGCTGATCCATCCGAACGACATGAGGGCAATGTAGATGAGTATTGTCCACCAGTCGACGCTGCGCCATACGCTTGTCTGTCGTTTACCTGTCTGTTGTGCCATACGCTATATGTCTGTGCTGGAACTCCTCAGCGCGCTTTTGTGATGCCTCCGAGAGTTGTCCATTGATGTACTGCTCCATGATGAGTCCGCCCAAGGGAACGCCATAAGTGGCACCCCATCCTCCGTTCTCCACATAGACGGCGACGGCAATCTTGGGGTCGTCCATGGGGGCGAACCCCATGAATACCGAATGGTCGTGTCCTCTGTTCTGTGCTGTTCCTGTCTTTCCGCATGCCACGAAGTTATAACGCGACAGGTCGTGGCACGTTCCTCCCGTGGCTGATGCCCTCATTCCTGCCACCACGTAGTCATAACTCTGCCTGCTGGCCTTGGTCTTGCGCTTCTGATAGTAGATGCTGTCCAGTCTTTCACCCTGCACCTGCCTGACCACGTGTGGTGTGATAAACCATCCACGGTTGGCGATGGTTGCTGCCAGGTTGGCTATCTGCAGGGGTGTTGCCGTCACTTCGCCCTGTCCTATGGAGATGGAGATGACGGTCAGCCCGTTCCACGATCCGTGATAGCGCCCGTCGTAGTACTCGCCGTTGGGTATCATGCCACGCTTCTCGCCGGGCAGGTCGACCCCTAACGGATATCCGAATCCCATGGACACCATGTAGTCGCGCCACGTGTTCATGGCTTTGATGTTGCTGCCATACTTGCTCTTGGCGCCTATCATGTAGAACAGTCCCCAGCAGAAATATCCGTTGCAGGATGTAGACAGGGCGGGAACCAGCGACAGCGGCGATGCGTGTCCGTGGCACCCTACGTGCAGTCCACGATAGTTGAATCCGTGTCCGCAGGGATATGCTGTCTGTGTGGGGTGTATGATGCCTTCCGTCATGAACGTCAGTCCCTGTGTGGTCTTGAATGTTGACCCTGGTGGATAGAGTCCCATGATGCTTCTGTTCAGCAGGGGCTTCCATACGTTCTGGCTCAACAAGCGGTGACTCTTTGAGCGCTGACGCCCCACCATTATACGAGGGTCGTAGGATGGCGACGACACCATGCACAAGATTTCGCCCGTCTTCGGCTCAATGGCTACTATGGAGCCTATCTTGCCTTCCATCAACCGTTCGCCCAGGGCCTGCAGGTCAGCGTCCAGTGCCAGTGTCAAGTTCTTGCCCGCTACGGGGCGTACGTCGAACTTCCCGTTTTGGTATCGTCCCTGAACGCGTCCGTGGGCATCGCGCAGCAATATCTGCATGCCCTTCACGCCTCGCAGTTGCCGTTCGTAGCTGCGTTCCACGCCCAGTTTCCCTATGTAGTCGCCCGGCTGGTAGTAGTCGTCTTTCTCTATGTCTGCCGGCGATACCTCTGCCACGTCTCCCAGCACATGGGCAGCCAGTGGGTATTGGTATTGCCGTATGGAACGCTTTTGAACGTAGAATCCGGGGAATCGGTATATCTTCTCCTGAAACACGCTGAAGTCTTTGTCAGAGAGCTGGCTCATAAACAACTGCTGGGTAAAACGCGAGTACCCTGGGTTCTTCGAGTGGTCTTTAATGGTAGCCATGCGTGTGTCGAACTCCTCACGACTGATGTTCAGAGCGTTGCACAGCTCCATCGTATCCAGGTGGTCCTTGGCCTCGTTCATCACCACCATGATGTCGTAGGCCGGCTGGTTATATACCAGTAGCTTGCCATTTCGGTCAGTGATAACCCCTCTCGAAGGGTATTCAATTTTTTTCAGGAAGGCATTGGAGTCGGCACTCTTCTTGTAGTCGTCGCTGGTAATCTGCAACATGAACAGACGGATGATATAAATGACCACTATCAGCGTGGCCACACCTGCTATCACGTAGCTTCTGTTGTCCAGGTTATGGTCTTTCATGCCGTCCACTTGTCCCCTTTCGCTTTTGCTTTTAACTTATCGCTTATTTTGCCTTTGCTATTTCGAATGCGAAGATGAGTAATAGTGTGAGAGCAGCACTGCCCACGACGCTCATAGCCCAGTAAGTGATGTTGAAGAAGGAGAACAGTTCCAGCGAGAAGAAGATGACGCTGTACAGCAGTACCAGCACGATGATATAGTATGAGTACTTCACCGTTCCCAGTGATGCCAGCGAAGGCACCATGTTCTCGGCTGAGTCGCGTGATATGAAAAGCTCAAAGTAGTAGGGCTGCAGTACGGCGATGACCGTCATGGCTGCTGATGCCATTCCAGGAGTGTTGAAGAAGATGTCCACACACAGTCCCAGCATGAAACTCCATACCAGAATGGCCCATCGCGGGAAGTTGCGTGGGAAGCTTGTGACGAAGTAGACGTATAGCAGCGGTGTGGCGCAGTTAAACAAATGGATGCGTCCCAACACCAGTGCCTGTGCCAGCAGGAGCACCAGGAACCATACAGCCCGTTTTATCAGCTCTTCACTCATCGTGCGTTAGCATATTTTTTACTTTTCACTTTTTCTTTTTCCTTTTACTTTTCCACGTTTAGCTTTAATGAGTCTTTAGTAGCCTGCATCAGTCTTACGCGTTCCTCAATGCTCTTGTCGCTGATCACCACCACGTCACGCAGACTTCCGAAGTCCGTCGACAGCCGCACCTTTAAGCGGTATGACAGTCCGTCGCGCGAGTTGTACACCTCTTTGATTTGTCCTACCAGCACTCCTGCGGGGAATATGCTGGAGTATCCGTTGGTTTCCACCCACTCGCCGCGTTTGAATCGTGCGTGTCGCGGAATGTCCTCTACGTAGGCGATGCCCGCATCCTTGCCGTCCCATCGCAGCACGCCAAAGTAGTTGCGTCCTCGGATGGCACAGCTGATGCGCGACGACCTTGTGTTCAGTACGGGTATGACGATGGCATAGTGTGCTGACGTCTGGCAGACAATGCCTACCACTCCTTGTCCGCAAGCCACGCCCATGCCTTCTTCCACACCGTCGTTCTCTCCCTTGTCGATGGTCATCAGATTGTTGCTCCTGTGAAGTTCGTTGGTCACCACCTTAGCCGGTATCACCTGATACTGGCTGAGCAGCTGCATGCCCTGGCGTTCCTGTTTACTGATGGTGTCGTTGGCCTCGCTGTACAGTCGGCGCAACTGGTTTAGCTGGCGCTCCATGTAGAAGTTACGTAGCGTCAGTTCCTCGTTTACCTTTTTCAGCGTGAAGAACGACTCCACTGCCGAACTCCATTCGTACACCTTGCCGGTCATGGCGTTGGCCGTGGTAAACCATACGCTGTTGTGGTAGCTGTTGTACTGTACCAGCAACAGTATGCTGATGGTCTCCAAGATGACGAACAGAACCCAGTGGTGGTATTTTTGCAGAAACTCCAGCAGGTTCTTCATTTACTTATCTTTTTCCCGTATGGCAGCAAATGTTTCACCTTTCACTTTTTATCTCATCAGGAACGAGAATCGGCCGATGTTCTTCAGTGCGATACCGGCTCCTTTGGCTACTGAGTGCAATGGGTCCTCTGCAATATGGAAGGGGATGTTGATCTTGTCTTCCAAACGGCGGTCCAGGCCACGCAGCAGTGCACCGCCACCAGCCAGCCAGATGCCGTTCTTCACGATGTCGGCATACAGCTCGGGTGGTGTGTTCTCCAGTGCTGACAGTACGGCGTTCTCTATTTTGGCTACCGTCTTGTCCAGACAGTGAGCAATCTCCTGATAGCACACAGGCACCTCCATGGGCAGTGCGGTGATACGGTTCGGTCCGTGGACGATGTAGTCTTCGGGGGCATCGTCGCCCAGGTCGGTAAGTGCTGAACCTACGGCAATCTTGATGCGCTCGGCCATACGCTCTGATACTTTCACGTTATGTTGACGCGACATGTATTCCTGAATGTCGGCAGTAAGGTCGTCACCGGCTGTGCGGATGCTGTTGTTCGACACAATGCCCCCCAGCGAGATGACGGCAATCTCCGTCGAGCCGCCACCGATGTCGACAATCATGTTGCCTTCTGGAGCCTCCACGTCAATACCGATACCAATGGCTGCTGCCATGGGTTCGAAAATCAGGTAGACGTCGCGGCCGTCAGCATGCTCGGCACTGTCGCGCACGGCGCGCAGTTCCACCTCGGTAGAACCCGAAGGAACGCCAATCACCATGCGCAGCGACGGCGAGAAGAGCCGGTGCCCCGTGTGTACCATCTTGATGAGTCCGCGCATCATCTGCTCGCAAGCTGAGAAGTCAGCTATCACTCCGTCTCTCAGCGGACGTACGGTACGTATGTTGTCATGTGTCTTCTCATACATCATCTTGGCCTGGGCACCCACGGCAATCATCTTGTCGGTATGACGGTCCAGCGCCACTACTGACGGTTCGTCCACCACAATCTTGTCATCACTGATAATGATAGTGTTAGCCGTTCCCAAGTCCATTGCAATCTCTTGCACAAAACTAAAAAATCCCATAAAAATTAAACTCTTGTCTGTTTTCTATTCTCTTTATTTTCTGTCTGTCAGGTTCCGCAAAGCTGTTTACGCTGCTTTGAGAGGCAATTTCAGTGAATTTGGTCTGCAATGTCAGTGAATTTGGATCGCAAATGCCGATATTGCACGTTCCTGGTAAGCCTGTGCGGAAGTATTACTTGAGCTGTTTATTTCTCAAACCAAGCATGGATGGCGGTGTCGTAGTGCGAACTTACGCCGAAGGCACGGGTGGCCAGCATGCGACGCTGAGCCTTGGTGGTCTCGGCACCTTGTTTGTTCAGGATGTCTAACAGTACGGCATACTCAGCCTTCGAAGGCACGATGACCACGTCGTTGAAGTTTTTGGCGGCAGCGCGGATGAGCGAGATGCCACCGATGTCTATCTTCTCAATGATGTCTTCCTCAGAGGCTCCAATGGCCACGGTCTGCTCGAAGGGATACAGGTCAACCACCACCAGGTCGATCTCAGGAATGGCATACTTAGCCATCTGCTCACGGTCGCCCTCATTGTCGCGTCGTCCCAGAATGCCACCGAATACCTTCGGGTGAAGGGTCTTCACACGGCCGCCCAAAATCGAAGGGTACGTCGTCAGGTCCTCCACCTTCTCGCAGGCATATCCCAGCGACTCAATGAACGACTGTGTACCTCCTGTTGATACGAACTTCACCCCTTCGTCGTTCAGCTTCTTCAACAACTCTTCCAACCCATCTTTGTGAAATACTGAGATGAGCGCAGTCTTAATCTTCTTACTCTCTGCCATAAATAATGTGTATATAACGTTATATGTTTCTTCCGAATCGGACTGCAAAAGTACAAAAAAGCAAGCACACGACAGCAAGTTTACGCGAAAATTTTTCCATTCTATAAAAATAAATAATGTATATCAAGGATTTTTCGGAAAAAAGTAGTATATTTGCAACGAAAATATCAACCTTTCTTTATGTACAGCATGAACAGAAGACTTATCATGGTAGCCATTGCTATCACTACGTTCACTTTGGTAAGAGCCGGCGGACTGATGACCAACACGAACTATCACATTGCTTTCGACCGGATGATGGCCCGTGGTGCAACCTTCGACATTGACGCAGCCTACTCCAACCCTGCAGGTCTTGCCTGGGGCTACGAGGGTTTCCAACTGTCACTCAACTTCCAGAAGCCCTGGCAGATGCGCAACATTGAGACCGACATTCCCGCCTTTCTGGGCCAGGGTTTCCACCATAAGTACGAGGGCAAGGCCTCGGCTCCTATTGTGCCGGCCCTCTTTGCCTCTTACCACAAGGGACGCTTCGCCGTGTCCACCATGATTGGCATTGTGGGCAGCGGCGGTTCCGTTGAGTACAATGACGGCGTACCCATGTTCAATATTCCCATGACGGCCATGCTTGCTCAGCAGGGCATCATGCCCGGCCAGTACACCCTCGATTCGCACATGGAGGGCAAGCAATACATCTTTGGCGGACAGCTGAACATCACCTACAAGCTTGCCGACTTCCTGGCAATCGCTGTGGGCATGCGTGCCAACTACTACGACGGCAACTACCGTGGCCATGTGGTGGCCGACATGCAGGGCACCAAGCTCGTCAACCTACAGCTCGACTGCAACCAGCGCGGCTGGGGCTTTGCCCCCCTCTTCAGCATCAACTACCACGAAGGCCCCCTCACGCTGGCCGCCCGATATGAGTGGCGCACCAAGCTCAACATTCCCAACGACACCAAGGAACTCAAGGCCGAACTGGCAGGCATGACGCCCCAACAGTCGGCAGCCCTGTTGGGCAGCAAGGTTTCCGCCTATCAGGATGGTGCCAAGACCCGCTACGACATGCCTGCCTTGTTGGTGCTTGCAGCAGGTGTGGACCTTACCCCTCAGCTGCGAGCCACGCTTGAGTATCACTACTTCGACGACCTGCACGCCAAGATGGGCGGCGACCGTCAGCAGCAACTCACCCATGGTACTCAGGAAGTGGTGGCAGGACTGGAGTACGACATCAACAGCCGTTGGACCATCAGCTGTGGTGCCCAGCATACCGACTACGGACTCAGCGACGGCTACCAGCAGAACACATCGTTTGCATGTGACAGCTGGTCCATAGGTCTGGGAGCTGCCGTCAACCTCACTGACCACCTGCGTCTGAATGCAGGCTATTTTACCAGTTTTTACACCGACTACACCAAGCAGCAGGCCCACTACCTCGACACGCCTTTTGCCGGCACCGACACCTACTCGCGCACCAACCACGTCATCGGTGTAGGCATAGACTATAAATTCTGACAAAATGCTCAACATCAAGCAATTTCCCGATTTGATGGCCCACAAGACCATCCTTTACGTACACGGCTTTGCGTCAAGCGGGCAGTCTGGCACCGTCCAGCGTATCCGTGAGGTGTTCCCCGAAGCCCGCGTCATTGCCCCCGACCTGCCCATACACCCTGCAGGAGCCATGACTCTGCTGAAGGAAACATGCCAGCAGGAACACCCTGACCTCATCATCGGCACGTCTATGGGCGGCATGTACACCGAACAGCTTTATGGTTACGACCGCATCTGCGTGAACCCGGCATTAGAGATGGGCGAAACCATGCGGGCACACGGCATGACGGGCACCCAGCAGTTTCAAAATCCGCGACAAGACGGCATTCAGGAATTCTATGTCGACAAGGCTCTTATCAAGGAGTATAAAGAGCAGTCCGAGCACCGTTTCGAAGGACTCACAGCCCTATCTCCCAGCCATCCTACGAACTCTGCTCGCTTTGACCTTCATGACAGCGAACCCTCACCTGTCAACCCGCCGTCGGGCGAGCTTTCCCGCGTCTGGGGACTCTTTGGTGACGAGGACACCATCGTTGACACCTATGACCTCTTTGCCAGCCATTACCCGCAGGCCCTCCACTTCCATGGCGAGCACCGCATGAACGACCACTCGTTCCTTCATGGCGTCGTTCCTGTCATCCGGTGGATTGACGACCGTCAGCAGCACCGTCAGCGCCCCATTGTCTATATCGGCACTGAGACACTTGCCGACAGCTATCAGCACCCTGCCAGCTCGATGATGAAAGCCGTCAACCAGCTCATTGAGCACTATCAGGTCTACTTTGTCAGCGACAATCACGACCAGTGGCAGCCTTGGCTACAGCAGCATGTCGGCGTACCTGCCTGGCACCACGACGTCTATACCCATCGTCATGACCTGCTCTATGGCGACTACCTCATCAGCCGCCACCCCGATCCGGACACGATGGCCACCCCCATCGCCTTCGGTTCTGACAAATTCAAATCGTGGGACGACATCATCGACTACTTCTCACTACTTGGCGGGCAGTGAGTCTTTAATGGCAGGCCGAAGCATTCCGGCGGGACTCGCCGCCGTAAAGGAGGGCGTCAAAAAATCAGAGATTGGTAAAATAAAATGTCAAATTACACGTTATAAAAGTAGAACGTATATTATTTCAATTTAATTAAAACAATCAGACATTATGAAAAAGTATTTAGCTGAAATGGTGGGCACCATGGTGCTCGTACTCATGGGCTGTGGCGTAGCTGTCAGCCTGGGTTGTGACCCTGTCAACAACATTCCTGCAGTAGTCGGAACAGCTTTGGCCTTCGGACTCGCTGTCGTTGCCATGGCTTATACCATCGGTGGCATTTCCGGTTGCCACATTAACCCCGCCATCACCTTGGGGTGCATCATCGCCGGTCGCATGGATGCCAAGGAGGGCTGCATGTACATGCTGTTCCAGTGCATCGGTGCTTTCATCGGCTCGGCACTGCTGGCCATTCTCACTGCCAATGTTCCCGGACTTGAGGGCACTGGTGCCAACGACCTTCAGGCCAACGTGTCTATGCTGGGCGGTCTGCTCGCTGAGATCATCTTCACCTGCGTCTTCGTTCTTGTTGTGTTAGGTGCTACTGCCAAGACCAACGGAGCCACCAACAACTTTGCCGGCTTGGCCATCGGCCTGAGCCTCGTATTGGTTCACCTGGTGTGTATCCGCTACACAGGCACCTCTGTCAATCCTGCCCGCTCGCTGGCTCCCGCCATTTTCCAGGGAGGCACCGCTCTGGCCAACCTCTGGATATTCATCGTAGGTCCCTTTGTTGGTGGTGCCATCGCTGCCTGCATATGGAAGTTCATCGAGCCTGCTGAGAAGTAATCACCAGTCAGGCACGCCGCCCATAAGGAATAAAACCAAGGGGAGGTGTGCCTGACTATTTGAACAGCGAGTATTCAGGGACTTCCCACGCCAAGGCTGAGGCACCGAGCATGTCTCGCTCGATGTCGTCGAACTCGGAGATGAGAATCTTGACCTTGGAACGCATGTTGCGGAAGACGTGTTCTTCAAAGGATTCGCGGAAGGGCTCGATGATCCAGCGACCGGCCTTCGAGATGCCTCCAGTAAAGATGATGGCCTCGGGGTCTATGATGGAGGAGTAGGTGGCAAAGCCTATACCAAGCATATAGCCAGTACGGCGGTAGGTCTCGATGGCCAGTGCGTCACCCTGTTCGCAGAGTGCCGTAATGATGCGTGGCGAGAGTTCTTCAAGTCCGCGCATCAGTGAGGGCTCTGTCCGCTCGGCCAGCAACTCGCGGGCAGTCTGCACAATGCCGTCGGCAGCGGTGTAGGCCTCTAAGCAGCCCTGCAGACCGCATGAGCAGGGGCGACCGTGGTCGCAGATGCAGGTGTGGCCTATCTCGCCGCCGTAGCCTCCCCTGCCCTGGTGCTCGTGGCCTTCGGAGAAGAAGCAGCTGCCCAGTCCGATGCCTAGATGGGTGACGATGAATGTCTTCAGTCCGTGAGCCAATCCGTACATCTTCTCGCCCAGGGCGGAGGCATGGACGTCGTTACCCACAGCCACGGCCTGCCCCATGGTGTCGCGCATGATGTTGGCCAGGGGCACAATACCCTTCCACGGCAGGTGGGCGGCATTCTCTATGCATCCGGATACGTAGCTAGCACTGGGGCAGCTGATGCCCACGGAGCGTATGCTCTCGTAGCCGCCGTTGGCTTCGGCCATGTTGATAATAGCTTCGGAGAGGGTGTAGACGAACTGGTGAATATCAGGGTAGTCGTGGGTGAATATCTCGTTACGAGCGAGAATGTTACCACGAACGTCGACAATACCGAAAGTGGTCTTGTCACTGCTGATGTCAACACCGACAACGTGTTTCTTGACATTTTTTGTGTCCATAGTTTATCTCTTTGCAGTTTCTACTTTATTAAAGACGTATGCGTAGCACATACGTCCTCTTGAAATAATGTTAATTAACTATTTTGACTATCGACTATTGGATTATTGTTGCTGGATGCATCATGGCACAAAGAGTAAGAAAGTTAAAATAACTTCACTTATCCGAATTATACATCTTTTTCTAAAATAAACAGTATCTTTGCATCAGAAAGAAAACAAGTAAAGATTCAGTAGAAGAAATCATAAAATAAAAAAAAGATAAAGGAGAAAATGGCACTAATCATTGGACTACTGATACCACTGTTAGGCACGATGCTGGGGGCAGCATTCGTGTTCTTCATGAAGGACGACATGTCGCCCAGACTGCAAAAGTCGCTGTTGGGATTCGCCTCGGGGGTGATGGTGGCAGCATCGGTATGGTCGCTACTCATACCGGCCATGGACATGGAGGAAACAAAGGGAGCATGGCAGGTGATGCCTGCCGCCGTGGGTTTCCTGTTGGGCATGGCCTTCCTGCTGGTGATTGACGAGGTGACGCCCCACCTGCACATAGGTACTGACAAGCCGGAGGGGCCACGGGCGCACCTGTCACGGACAGCCATGCTGGCACTGGCAGTGACCATTCATAACCTGCCTGAGGGCATGGCTGTGGGTGTGGTGTTCGCAGGTGCCGAGAATGGGGTGGCCTCTTTGTCGGTGGCCAGTGCGCTGGCTGTGAGCATTGGTATCGCCATACAGAACATTCCGGAGGGAGCCATCATATCCATGCCCATGCGTGCGGCAGGCAACAGCCGTTGGCGCTCGTTCCTGATAGGGAGCTTCAGCGGGGCTGTAGAGCCTTTGGGAGGACTTGCCGTGGTGCTGCTGGCATCGCTGATGACGCCAGTGCTGCCTTACATGCTGGCCTTTGCTGCCGGTGCCATGGTTTACGTCGTGGTGGAGGAACTGATTCCTGAAGCCAGCGAGGGGGAGCATTCAAACCTCAGTACCATTGGCTTTGCTATCGGCTTCGTACTGATGATGGTACTGGACGTGGTAATGGGTTGAGAGTTGTTTGACCTGATGGTCAAAGCGTGCCAAACTCGTAGGAGAATTGAGAGTTTGGAATTTAGAATTGTGAGATTGAAGGGATGAAAAGACTTTGCTTATTATGGATGGTCATGGCATGGATGCAGGCATGCCATGGCACAGTATTTCCTAAGGTAACAGAATCGGCCACAAGTAGTGCATTCCCATTGGTTGGCAAAACGCAGGTGGCCCCCATCTGTACGGATATTGCTGACCACTCGGTGGTAGGTATCACAGCCACGATGCTGGCTGATGACATAGAGCGTGTGACAGGACGGCGCCCCAAACTGACGAACTCGCTGCCAAAGGGACCAACCGTGGTGGCAGGGACGCTGGGCAGGAGTCCGTTGGCTGATGCACTGGTGAAGCGACTGAACATCGACGTGAGCGGCATCAAGGGCAAATGGGAATCGTTTGTCATCGCTACAGCGGAGCATCCTAAATACCATACGCCCTTGCTGGTGATAGTAGGGAGTGACCGTCGCGGCACGGCCTACGGGCTGACATCGCTGTCGGAAGCCATAGGCGTATCGCCATGGTACTGGTGGGCAGATGTCACACCGTCACACAAGGCCACACTGTATGTAGCATCAGGAAGCTTTGTACAGAAGGAGCCGTCAGTACAGTACCGGGGCATCTTCATCAACGACGAGCGCTTCGGAGGTTGGGCGCGATGGGCGGAACAGCACTTCGAAAACGAGACGGGAAAGGTCGGGCCGAAGACCTACCGGCAGGTGTTTGAACTGCTGCTGCGACTGAAGGCCAACTATCTGTGGCCTGCCATGCATCCGGGAACGCAGGCCTTCAATGCCGACCCCGAGAATGCGAAGCTGGCTGATCAGTATGCCATCGTGATGGGATCGTCACACTGCGAACAGATGCTACGAAACAACGAGGGTGAGTGGAAAGCCGTCAACGAAGCAGCCAAACGGCGTGGTGAGCCAGGACTGGGTGACTTCAACTACATCACCAACAAGAAGGTAATGCAGGACTATTGGGAAGAACGCGTCAGAACCAACGGATGCTATGAGAACACCTACACCCTGGGACTGCGCGGCATACATGATTACCCCATGGAGGGTGCCAACAGCACGGAGGAGCGCGTGAGACTCATGCAACAGGCCATGGACGACCAGCGCGACATGTTGCGACGAAACATCAGTAAACCCATCGAAGACATTCCACAGGTACTATGTACATACGAGGAGGTGTTGGATGCTTACCATAACGGGTTGGTGGTGCCCGACGACGTCACCCTGCTGTGGAGCGACGACAAACACGGATACTGCAGAAACCTCTGCAATCCGCAAGAAATGAAACGGAAAGGAGGAGCAGGCATCTACTACCACCTGTCGTATCATGGCGACCCCGCCAGCTGGATATGGCTCAGTCCGCTGTCGCCGGCATTCATTGCCACAGAGCTTACTAAGGCATACGCGTTTGGAGCAAGGAAGATATGGGTGTTCAACGTGGGCGACATCAAGCCGGCAGAAAAGGAACTGTCGTTCGCCATGGAACTGGCATGGGACGTGGAACGGTGGCAGCCCACGGAGGCTCACCGCTACATCCCCTATTGGGCTGAGAAGACTTTTGGACACGAGCTGGCGGGACCTGTCGCTCGACTGATGGCACGATACTACCGGCTGCAGGCAGGTGGAAAGGATGCTCATGTGTGGTTTGTACAATATACAGAACAACAGGTGGACGAACGGTTAGAGGAGGCGCACGTACTGGAGGCGGAGACCGACCTGCTGGCACAGCGCGTGCCGCAGCGACTGCAGGACGCATACTTCGAACTGGTGCACTACCCGGTGCGCGGCGCGGCCATGCTGAACGAATACCAGCTGCTGGCACGCAGAAGCATGGCGTGCGCCACGCGTGGTGACTCGTTAGGGGCCATGGCTGATGCTGCGAGGGTGCGTGAACTGTTTGGAGCATTAAACGAGTGGACGCGCCGTTATAACGAGAAAGTGCAGGGAGGCAAGTGGCGCGAATTCTTCAGCTGGCAGCCCTACCACTGGTTCAGGTCAGAGAAGATGGATGTGCCCATAGCCACGGAGGAAGACATCAGGAGCCAGCGGCTGATGCCCAAACCGCAATTCCTCTCAGTGGCTGATGCTACAGGATGTGCAAGGGCCAACATAGAGAGTCCCTGTGAGGCAGATGTTCCCCTTTGGATTGAGGCAGTGACACCCATTCGCAACTTCTCGAAAGCACCACAGGACAATGTGTTCTGCCAAGTGAGTTGCACGCCTTACTGTGCAAACGGTACCGCTGCCGCCCAGACCTTCACAGCATCGGCAACACCCATCAATAACGTATGGCACGCCCCCTTCATAGGACCCATGTGGAGCATGGTAGGTAAGCTGCACCTGAAAAAAGGCGACAACCAGTTGGCACTTTATGACGTGAAGGAGGGAACACATATTGACCGTATCTTCCTCGGACTGTGGCCACCCTTTGACGAAGAGCCCCGCCTGCGGATTGCTGCCTGTGAATACCACCGCCGGCACGACAGCAGGGAAGGACGCATCACGAGGGTTGAAGGACTGGGATATGCCGACGGCATCGTGACACTGCCTTTCGACACACCATCCTACGAGGCAACGGAAGAGGCTCCATACGTGGAATACGACATCGACATGGAGGCAACCGACCGGCTGTTGGAGGTGCGGACACTGCCCACTCTGCGGGTGTATGAAGGTCGCCAGGCACGCTATGCCGTACAAATAGGCAACGGCACGCCTCAAACGTTCTCCATCCATGAGGATGACTTCACGGCAGCGTGGCGACAGAACGTGCTGCGAGGCTATGCTTCACGCTACGTGGCACTGCCCGACAACTCTCACCTCTCACCACTCAATTCTCACCTTTCACCTCTCAATTCTTCTGTGAACTCTGCTCGTTTTGACATGAAGGCCAAAGAACTCTCACGGGGTCCGCAACGGGTGCGGATTTATCTGCTCGACCCGGGCGTTGTGCTTCAGGAGGTGCTCGTCTACCGCTGAGTTGTAAGGCGCAGTTTGCATTTTGCCCATGGTGACGGCTGTGCAAGGCGCGGAAAAACTTAAAATGCGTGAAAACAGATGAATCAGCAGGGGCGGAAGCATTGACTTTCAAAAAGAAAGTGGTATCTTTGCAGACAGTTTTATACATCAAAATAACTTTTATAAACTAACAACAATTATGGTAAACTACAAGGATTTAGGTCTCGTGAACACTCGCGAGATGTTTAAGAGGGCAGTGGCCGGGGGCTACGCCATTCCCGCATTCAACTTCAACACGATGGAACAGATGCAGGCCATCGTGCAGGCTGCCGTTGAGACAAAGTCGCCCGTCATTATGCAGGTCAGCAAGGGCGCACGCAACTATGCCAACGCTACCATCCTGCGCTACATGGCCGAGGGTGCCGTAGCATACGCTAAGGAACTGGGCTGCGAACACCCTGAGATTGTGCTGCATCTGGATCACGGTGACAGCTTCGAGTTGTGTAAGGACTGTATCGACATGGGCTTCTCGAGCGTGATGTACGACGGCAGTGCGCTGCCTTACGAGGAGAACATCCGCATTTCGCGCCAGGTGGTGGAGTATGCTCACCAGCATGACGTCACCGTAGAGTGCGAGCTGGGCGTGCTGGCTGGTGTGGAGGACGAGGTAGCCTCTGAGGTGAGCCACTACACGAAGCCCGAGGAGGTCATTGACTTTGCTACCCGCACGGGTTGCGACTCGCTGGCCATCTCCATCGGTACTTCTCACGGTGCCTATAAGTTCAAGCCCGAGCAGTGCACACGCGACCCGAAGACCGGCAAGCTGGTGCCTCCTCCCTTGGCTTTTGACGTACTGCATGAGATTGAAAAGAAGCTGCCCGGCTTCCCCATCGTGCTTCACGGCTCCAGCTCGGTGCCCCAGGAAGAGGTGGACACCATCAACAAGTTTGGTGGAAACCTGCCCGACGCCATCGGTATTCCCGAGGACCAGCTGCGCGAGGCTTCGAAGAGCGCCGTCTGCAAGATCAACATCGACTCTGACTCGCGTCTGGCCATGACCGCTGCCATCCGCCAGCATCTGGCTGAGCATCCGGAGCACTTCGACCCGCGCCAGTATCTGAAGCCTGCCCGTGAGAACATGAAGAAGATGTACATCCACAAGATTGTGAACGTGTTAGGTTCTGACGGCAAGCTGGCTCAGTAAGACAGAAACGTTAAGAATTAAGAGCTAAGTATTATACAGGAAAAGTGGGAGTCCCGCCTTCTGGGTTCTCCCACTTTTTTCGGATAAGCGAAAGTTGAGTATGTAATATGAGAAAGATGGTAAGAATGTTGGTTGTCCTGGCACTGGTGGCGGCACCGACAACAGCAAAGGCACAGTTTGCTCCGGAAGGGGACTTTGACACGAAGTATGCCACGGAGTTAGTGAAGGCTGGCACGCAGGCTCCCGACCTCAAAATGAAAACCATTGACGGGAAGACGTTCCAGCTGTCAAAGTTGAAGGGGCGTACTGTCGTGCTGGACTTCTGGGCTTCGTGGTGTCCCGACTGCAGGAAGGATGCTCCGGAGATGGTGCGTATGCAGCAGGAGTACAGTCGGCAGGGAGTGGAGTTTGTGGGTGTGTCGATGGATACCGATGTGGAGGCATGGCGTAAGGCGTGTGAGAAGTATGGCATCAGGTACACGCAGGTGTCGGAACTGAAGAAGTTCAAGGAGACGGATATTGCCAAGGCGTACGGCGTGAAGTGGATTCCCTCGATGGTGGTCATCGACAAGGACGGGAAGGTGGCGCTGTCGACGGTGCTGACCTATAAGGTGGACAAGTACTTGAAGGAGCTGCGCCCCACTGGCTTCAAGCCCCAGCATGAGCGTGTCACCATTGACGGCGACCACGGCCGGCTGGCCGCCTTCATCCAGAAACCAGAACTAAAGCAGGGCGAGCAGTGCCCGATGGTGGTGTTCTGTCACGGGTTCGGCGGCAGGAAGGAGGGCCCCCTGTTCGAGCTGATTACAGACTCGCTGCAGAAACACGGCATCGCCTCTATACGTTTTGACTTCAACGCTCACGGTGAAAGTGAGGGACGGTTTGAGGACATGACGGTGCCTAACGAGATAGAGGACGCGAAGAAAGTGGTAGAATATGTCCGTGATCTGAGCTATGTGTCGAAAGTGGCGCTGGTGGGACACTCACAGGGTGGGGTGGTGGCTGCCATGACGGCTGGTGAGCTTGCAGAGGCCGGCGAGAGTGTCGCTGCTGTAGCCCTGATGGCCCCTGCTGCCGTCTTGCGCGACGATGCTATCCGCGGGTCTACTTTCGGGAAGCAGTATAACCCGCTGGACCCGCCGGAGTATGTAGAGCTTTGGGGACCGGGGCAGCGCTTGGGTGGCAAATACATCAAAACGGCCTTCACGCTGCCTATTTATGAGACGGCAGCAAAGTATCAGGGACCTGCACTCATCATCCACGGAAATGCCGATCGTGTGGTACCTTACACCTATGGGTTGCGCTTCCATCAGCAATGGAAAGGCTCGGAGTATGTCATGCAGGAATACTTCGACCACGGGTTCTCGCAGAACGTCTACCGTACTACCGATTACGTTACCGATTTCCTTTTGAGAACACTGAAATAAACAAGGGGCTTCAGAACGAAGCCCCTTGTTGTTGTTTATTGTTCTACGGGCGTTATAGCCTTATTCCTATAGGTTTGCCAATTCAATCACTTTGTCTATGGCAGCGGTGAGCCCTTCAGGGTTCTTACCACCGGCCTGAGCATAGTGTGGCTGGCCTCCACCACCGCCTTGGATGAGTTTGGCAGCCTCGCGAATCATCTGGCCGGCATTCAGCTGATGGTCGTTCACCAAGTCGTCGCTCATCATGATGGTAAGCATGGGCTTGTCTTGGAACTTCGAACCGATGACACAAAGGAAGGGAGCGTCGACGGCAGCACGCAGCTGGAAGACGAGATCCTTGACCTGGGCGGGCTGAGCTTCGATGACACGTGTGATGACATTGACACCGTTCTGGGTGTGAATCTCGGTCAGCAGGTATTGCTTCATGCGCTCCACGGCCTGAGCCTGGAACTGCTCTATCTCCTTCTTCATCGTGTCGTGCTCGCTGACGAACTTCTGAATGGCACCTTCCAGGTCCTTGGCATTGTTGAAGAATGCACGGACGGCCTTCAAGTGGTCCTCCATGGCGTACAGCAGGTCCTCGCATTCGCGGCCTGTCTTGGCCTCGATACGACGGATGCCGGCAGCAACACTGCTTTCGGAGATAATCTTGAAGAACCCGATGCGACCCGTAGACTGTGCGTGAATGCCACCGCAGAACTCACACGACGGACCGAAGCGTACCACGCGCACCTTGTCGCCATATTTCTCACCAAAGAGGGCGATGGCCCCCAGTTTCTTAGCCTCATCGAAAGGAACGTCACGATGTTCGTCCAGTGGGATGTCCTGACGAATCATGTTGTTGACCATGCGCTCTACCTGGCGCAACTCCTCGTCAGTGACTTTCTGGAAATGAGAGAAGTCAAAACGCAGCGTGTCGGGCGATACGAACGAACCCTTCTGCTCCACATGGTCGCCTAAGACTTGCTTCAAGGCATAGTCCAGCAGGTGAGTGGCAGTGTGGTTGGCAGCAGAGGCCGAGTGCTTGTCGGTGTCTACACAGGCCATGAACTCTGCCGTGGGGTCCTTGGGCAGTTGCTTGACGATGTGGATAGACTGGTTGTTCTCGCGTTTGGTGTCTACAATTTGGATGGTTTCCTGTTCGTTGACCAGGACACCCTGGTCGCCTACCTGACCACCCATCTCGCCATAGAACGGCGTGTTGTCGAGCACGAGTTCGTAGAATTCGGTTTTCTTCTGAGTGACCTTGCGGTAGCGCAGGATGTGGCAACTGTATTCGGTGTAGTCGTAGCCCACAAACTGCTGCTCGGTGCCGGCGGCGGAATCACCGGCCACGGTGACCCAGTCGCTGTTCTCAACGGCGGCAGCATTACGGGCACGTTCTTTCTGTTTCTGCATCTCAACGTCAAACTGTTTTTCGTCTACCGTGATACCATTCTCGCGGCAGATGAGTTCTGTCAAGTCGAGGGGGAAACCGTAGGTGTCGAACAGACGGAATGCTTGAACGCCGTCCAGTTCTGTCTTGCCTTGTGCCTTCAGGTCGGTCATAGCCTTGTCAAGCATAGAGATTCCCTTGTCTAAGGTACGCAGGAAGGATTCTTCCTCTTCCTTGATGACCTTGGTGATGAGCACTTGCTGAGCTTTCAGCTCGGGGAAGGCATCGCCCATTTCGTGAACCAGTGTGGGTACGAGTTTATAGAGGAATCCGTCCTTCTGTCCAAGGAACGTGTAGGCGTAGCGCACTGAACGGCGCAGGATGCGACGGATGACGTAGCCGGCCTTGGCATTCGAGGGCAGCTGACCGTCGGCAATCGAGAAACTGACGGCACGCAGGTGGTCCGCACAGACGCGCATGGCGACGTTGATGTTGTCCTGCTGCTTGTCGATGGGGTTCTCGGTCTCTTCTTTAAACGTGGTGTATTTCATGCCGCAAATCTCCTCCTCGGCCTTGATGATGGGCTGGAAGATGTCGGTGTCGTAGTTGGAGTGCTTGCCCTGCAACATGCGTACCAGGCGTTCGAAGCCCATGCCAGTGTCGATGACATTCATGGACAGTTTCTCCAGCGTGCCGTCGGCCTTGCGGTTATACTGCATAAACACGAGGTTCCATATCTCTATGACCTGCGGGTGGTCCTTGTTGACCAGTTCGCGACCCGTGGGGCCGTTTTTCTTCTCATCCTCGGTACGCGAGTCGACGTGTATCTCAGAGCACGGACCGCAGGGACCCGTGTCGCCCATCTCCCAGAAGTTGTCGTGTTTGTTGCCGTTGATGATGTGGTCGGCAGGGACGTGCTTGAGCCAGTAGCTGGCCGCTTCGTCGTCGCGCTCCAGTCCTTCAGAGGCGTCGCCCTCGAAGACGGTGACATAGAGATCCTTGGGGTCGAGCTTCAGCACGTCGACCAGATATTCCCATGCCATGTCGATGGCACCTTCCTTGAAATAGTCGCCGAACGACCAGTTGCCCAGCATCTCGAACATGGTGTGGTGGTAAGTGTCGTGGCCTACCTCTTCCAGGTCGTTGTGCTTACCGCTGACGCGCAGACACTTCTGGGTGTCGGCACGACGGCGTGGCTCTGGGTCGCGGGTCCCTAATATTATGTCTTTCCACTGGTTCATGCCCGCGTTGGTGAACATCAGCGTGGGGTCGTCCTTGATTACCATCGGTGCGGAGGGTACGATGGTGTGCTGCTTCGACTCGAAAAATTTCTTGAAGGAGTCGCGAATCTCGTTGGCTGTCATCATGTTAATTTACGATTTGACAATATACTATTTGAAAATTTGGCTGCAAAGTTACGAATTATTTTCTATTTGCACAAAAGAATAAAGAAATAAAAAAACGGAATTGCTTTGCAGGTATGAAAATTAATTCGTACCTTTGACCGCAGAAACCAAAATGATGTTAACGATGAACAGGAAAATCGGAGTGCTGATTGTTGCTGTGCTGGCCGTCTTACTGTGTGGCGGCCTGGTGTTTGTGTGTCACAGTGGCGTTAAAGAGCAGATGGTAGGGACTCCTGAAGGCAATGGTAATGAGGTGGTAATGAGTCCTACTGACGACAGCAGCCAGTTTGTCATGTTGGCAGAGATAGTGCCTGATGCCATTTTGGAGATACGCTATTATAGTACTTATAACTTTGTGGGAAAGCGCATTGACGGATATTTGGAACCTACGGCACTGCTGACGAAGAAGGCTGCCGACAGCCTGCGTGCAGTCAGCGACGATGTCAAGGCACAGGGCTATCGGTTGAAGATTTACGATGCCTACCGTCCGCAGCGGGCTGTCGACCACTTTGTGCGGTGGGCAAAGAATGTTGACGATGTGCTGATGAAGCCTTACTTTTATCCCGATTTGGATAAGAGCGTGCTCTTCCCACAGGACTATATTGCAGAGAAGAGCGGACATACACGCGGCTCTACGCTGGACCTGACGCTCTATGATATGAAGACGGAGAAAGAACTGGACATGGGTGGAACCTTCGACTGGTTTGGCGAGGAGAGCCATCCCGACTTCTGCGGCAATCCGGATACCGGCCAGTACACGGGTGACAACTCAAAGAGTCCTACAGGCCGAAGCATTACCGAAGAGCAGTTCCGCCATCGCATGATTCTTCGTCAGGCCATGTTGCGTCATGGTTTCAAGGCCATGCCCAGCGAGTGGTGGCACTTCACGCTGAAAGACGAGCCCTTTCCCGACACTTATTTTACCTTCCCTGTTAAGAATCTTCAAAACAAGTAATCAGACTATGGCACTGAATTTAGACAAGAACCTTAAGCGATACTACAGCATCCGCGAGGTGGCTGAGATGTTTGGACTTAACGAGAGTACTCTGCGCTATTGGGAAACAGAGTTCCCTTACCTGAAGCCAAAGACCAACGGGTCTTCCAAAATCCGGCTGTATCAAGAGAAGGACATTGAGCAGATACGTCTGATACATAACCTGGTGAAGGTGCGTGGCTTTAAGCTGGCTGCTGCCAAGAAGATTATCAATTCCAATCGTGACGGCGCTGACCGCAGGGCTGAGGTGCTTACGAAACTGATAGACATCCGTTCGGACTTGCAGGCGCTGAAACGGCAGATGGACTATCTTACGTAAGTGTTTCTCTGCTTCCTCGTGTCTTACTTTTCTGTCGGCTGTCTGTCGGTCTGCGATTCTGGCCAGTTGACCAGCAGCAGACGCTCTGTGGCCCGTGTGAAAGCGGTGTACAGCCAGTGCAGGTAGTCGCTGTTCAGCATGTCGTCGGTCATGTATCCTTGGTCGATGTACACGTGCGCCCATTGTCCGCCTTGTGCCTTATGACAGGTGACAGCGTATGCAAACTTCACTTGCAGCGCATTGTAGTAGCGGTCCTCCCTAATCTTTTTCAGTCTGTCCTGCTTCAGTGGGATGTCGGCATAGTCTTCCATGATGGCGTTGAACAGCTGTTGCTGCTGTTCGCGCGTCAGCGAGGGGGCTTCGCTAGTCAGCGTGTCAAGTATTACCATCGCTGACAGTTCGTAGTCATCATAGTCGGGGAAGGTCATGGTGACTTCTGCAAAGTGGAAGCCATATTGTTGGTGGACATGCCGTACACGGCGCACAACTGCCATGTCGCCATTGGCAATAAAGCTGAATGAAGAACTTGTCGTGGCGGTGTTCTGACCGGCAGACGAAGCATCGCTTTTGGCTTCTTCATGAATCCAGTAGTAGTTGTTCTTCACAATCATCAGCCGGTCGCCAGAACACAGTTCGTCATCGCGGTCCAATATGCGGTTGCGGATGCCCTGGTTGTATATGTTGGCGCGTTTGTTGGAGCGTGTCACCACGATGGTGTCATCCATGCCTACCCGTGAGTAGCTGCCAGACAGTTCCTCAATGAGCTCGTTGCCGGGTACTGCCCAGATGTCGCTGAACCCCTGGAAACGAATGCGGGGAAGGACAATCTTCTCATCTCTCTGCATTGACCACTCGTCGCCTGTCTCTTGTCCATACCCCCTGATTCTTGTAGCATTCCACAGTATGCCTGATTGTCGGCTCTGGCGTAGCACTTCGTTAAGGTCGCATTCATAAGTGTGCAGCCCATAGACTCTCAGCACCGAGGTCGTGAGTGCGGGACTCTCTCTCTCGCCTACGGGAGGCAGTTGGGCGCGGTCCCCAATGAGCAGCATCCGGCAGTTACGGCCGTTATACACAAAGCGGATTAGGTCGTCCAGCAGTTGTCCTTGGGCAAAGGGCGTGTCTGTCGTCGAAGAGGCATTGGCTATCATTGAGGCTTCGTCGATTATGAACAGCGTGTCTTGCGCGTTGTTGAAGTTCAGGTTGAAGTTGTCCTCTAACGACTTCTGCCGGTAGATACGCCGGTGAATGGTGTAAGCAGCATGTCCGGCATACAGGGAGAATACCTTGGCGGCACGACCCGTCGGCGCCATGAGTGTCAGCTTTTGCTTGAGTGTTATCATGGCGCGCACAAAGGCTGCTGCCAGCGTGGTCTTTCCGGTTCCTGCAGCTCCTCTCATCACCATGACCGACTCTTCGTGACGGTCGGTTATGAAGCGTGCAAAGGTGTCTATGGCCAGTTCCTGCTCTGTGGTAGGCTCCTGTCCAAAAGCCTCGTGTATGTGGTACTTTATCTCGTCAGTAATCATATTGCAAAAGTACGCATTTTTGTGTGAAACACGATGGGCGGAAACATTTTTTTTACTTTTCTCTTTTCGTTTTTTACTTTATTTCGTATCTTTGCAGACTGAAATGACGAATATTCAGAAAACCAACATCATACTGGCACTCGTCTGTGTCGCCCTGGCTACACTATGTGTGCTGAGCATCGTACGTCAATGAACAACCAACGACTGATTATCCGCATAAGTTCCGGCTCACTGCTGTTGTCGACAACCAACGGTGGCGATGTGGTCTTTGAGCGTTGCCCGGTGAAGAGCAGCATGTCGATGGCTGCCAATCTGCGTGAGGCCTTCCGTACGATACCCCTGCTGCAGACTTCCTATGGCGGGGTGACGGTGTTGTCCGATTCTCCGGTGCTGATGGTTCCTGTCGACATATTTCGTGACGAGGAGTGCGACGAGCAGTATCGTTATGTTTTCGGTCGTCAGCAAAGTATGGCAGTGGTGAGCCATGTGTTGCCAGAATTGAATGCTGTGGCCCTGTTCGCTCTGTCTAAGGATTTGTTGCAGGTGCTCCGTGATCGTTTCTCCACCATTCGCCTACAGCCGGTGATGGCCGCCGTTTGGAGCCATTTCCACCTGAAGAGTTTCACGGGCATGCGCCAGAAACTGTATGGCTATTACCACGATCAGCGCATGGAGGTGTTTGCCTTCCACCAGCACCGTTTCCGCTTTTACAATGCTTATGCCGTAGGTCAGAATCCTAACGATGCTCTTTACTATCTTCTCTCTGTGTGGAAACAGTTGGGCTTGGACCCTCGCGAGGACGAACTGCACTTGAGTGGTGTCATGCCGGGGCGTGACCAGTTAGCCGACGAGTCTCGCCGTTTTGTGAAGCGCGTCTTCATGGGTAACCCCTCTGGTGAGTTTAACCGTGCTCCGGTTACTCAGTTAGAAGGTATGCCCTACGACATGATGCTGTGTTATCTGAAAAAAGGGTAATTGAAGGGGGCGGTTTTATGCGTATTATCACAGGCAGATATAAAGGTCGTCATTTCGACATACCGCGTACGTTTAAGGCGCGTCCTACTACCGACTTTGCCAAGGAGAATATTTTCAACGTGCTCACACAGTACGTTGACTTTGACGGTGCTGTCGCCCTCGATCTCTTCTCGGGTACGGGCAGTATCACCTTCGAGCTGTTGTCGCGCGGATGCAGCCATGTAGTCAGTGTCGAATTAGACCGCGACCACCACCGTTTCATTCAGCAGTGCCTGCAGAAGCTGCAGGCAGGAACCGAAGTCCAAAGCCTCCGTGGCGACGTGTTCCGTTTTCTGAAGAGTTGTAAGCTGCAGTTCGACTTCATTTTTGCTGATCCGCCCTATGCCCTGAAGGAGCTGCCTCAGATTCCGGACCTTATCTTTGAGAAGAATCTGCTGGCCGACGGGGGCGTCTTTGTCTTTGAGCACGGAAAAGACCACGACTTCTCCCCACATCCCCGTTTCTTGGAGCATCGCCAGTACGGCAGTGTCAACTTCTCGCTGTTCCGGTAGTCGGCAGCATCAGCTTCTCGTTGTTCCGGTAGTTTTTGTTATATCAGAACAGCGGTGCCAACAGTCGTGCGAGACTTTCTAACAGTCGGTTCAGGAACGAAGGGCGCATGCGTTCTGGCAGGTCGCTCAGCAGGTTTGCGTGCTGCTGGTCGCTGAGGAATACTTCACGCAGGCGCGTGGCGACAGGGTTGTCGTAAATGAAAATGTTACTTTCAAAATTGTTCTCGAACGAGCGGAAGTCGATGTTCGTGGAACCACAGGTGGCGAGTTCGTCGTCTACCACCATGAGCTTGGAGTGCAGGAAGCCCCGGCTGTAGAGCCATACCTGGACACCGGCATCGCAGACCTCGCGCAGGTAGCTGCGGCCGGCCCACTCCACGAAACGTGCATCGGAGTGCAACGGCACCAGCAGGCGTACGTCAATGCCCCGCAGTGCTGCCATCTTCAATGCCAAGAGTACCGGTTCGGTGGGTAGGAAATAGGGCGTTTCCATGTAAATGTAGCGTCGGGCTGTGGCGATGATGTGTACGAAGCCCTGCATGATTTCAGGATAGGGTGTCGTGGGACCGCTGGTCACCAGTTGTGCCAAACAGTTGTTGACGGCGGGGGAGGGGAGTACCGTGGTTGCCGGATAGTACACGCGGTCGGTGATGAGCGTGCGGTCAACGAAGTACCAGTCTACCAGAAAGGCCCGCTGAAGTGCATAGACGGCACCGCCTGTCATCCGGAGCATAGTGTCGCGCCAGGGGGTATAGGTAGCTGCTTCGCCTTTTTTCTGCTCTTTCTTGATACCTTTCACGTAGCGCAGGGCGATGTTCATGCCACCGACATAGCCCACGCTGCCATCGATGACGATGAGCTTGCGGTGGTTGCGGTAGTTGACTTTCGAGGTGAAGGTGGGGAAGTGGACGGGCAGGAAGGCATGGATTTCAATGCCTTCCTCGCGCATGCGCTCCCAGAAACGGCGGCTGACCTTCCAGCAGCCTACGTCGTCGTAGACGATGCGCACGCGGATGCCTTGGTGCGCCTTGTCGATGAGGGCATCGGCCACCAGGTTACCTAACGGGTCGTCCTCGATGATGTACAGGTCGATGTGGATGTGGTGCTGGGCTTGGGCAATGTCCTTCAGCAGTGCTGCAGTGAAGGCATAGCCGTCGGTCATGATGTCCACCACGTTGTTCTTGAAGGGCAGTGACAGGTTTTCGTTGATGAACAGTTCCACCAGTGGCTGGTGAACATCTGGCACGCGCAGGTTCTGCTGTTCCACAAAGCTAAGCATGGAGCGTTTCGACAGCTGGTCCAGCGACCGCTGCTCCACCATGCGTTCGCGCCGTTGGTTGACTCCGAAGAAGAGGTAGAGCACGATGCCCACCACAGGAAGGAAAAAGATAACCAGCACCCAGGCCATGGTCTTTGCCGGCTGGCGGTTGTCCATGACCACGTGGATGACGGTTAGTGCGATGGCTATCCACGTCAGCGTTACACCTATTATATATATATAGTGCTGCATGATGCTTCCTGTTGGCGTCGGCGGGTGCGTCAGACGATGACGTCGGTCCCTAACTGTCGTGCTAGCGCGTTTCGCAGTTCCTGCGTCTGCTTGTAGTCCTGCATGAGTTCCTTCAGCAGTTTCATGTCCGAGCCTGCTGTCTTCAGTTGTCGCTGCAGGTCCTTCAGGTGGGCGTTGACGATGTCCATGCGGAAGTCGAGTACCAGATGGACGATGCGCTGGCGCAGCGACTGCTCCGTGTCGGTCATTTCGAAACTCTTGCTCAACTGGTGGCTGTCAATGCCCAGCTGAGCAGCCAGCTGGCTGACGGCTGGCTCGGGGTGCTGCATGAAGTAGCGGTCAGCCTTGAACGCCTTGTCCTGTGAGTGCTCGACGGCTTCCTTCAGCACCTGGTTGTATAGCGGATTCGAGAAGGTCAGCGAGTCCTGACTGAGGTCGTAGTCAATATACTGTGCCACGTTCAGATTGATGAGTTGGCCGTCCTCGTCCTCCAGTCCTTCGAAGATGATTTCATGGCCGTGGCGGATAATGTTCTGCACCAGCAGGCGCTCCACCTCTGTCGACTGCTCCTGAACGCTGTGCAGACCGATGGCGGCGGGTGCTGACGTGGCTTCTGGCTGTACGCCCGCCTGCAGCTGTCGCTCTTCGCGCTCAGCGGCTTTTTGCTGTTCCTCCTTGTCGCTGGCTATAAACTTGTTGGTCTGCGTAATAAGCGTACGCTCGTCGACATCCAGCCGGCGGGCACACTCCGTGATGTAGGTGGCGCGCACGATGGGGTCGGGAATGACGCTCACACTCCTCACAATGCTGTTGATGGCCTCTGCCCGCTTGATGGGGTCTTTGACGTTCTTCAGCATCAGTTCCGTCTTGAACTGGATGAAGTCTGTCTGGTGCTGCTCAATGTATTCCTTCAGTTGCTGGGCGGTATGCTTGCGGGCAAACGAGTCGGGGTCGTCACCGTCGGGCAGTAGCAGCACCTTGACGTTCATGCCCTCCTGCAGCAGCATGTCCGTACCACGCATGGCGGCATGGATACCGGCCTCGTCGCCGTCGTAGAGTAGCACGATGTTCGGTGTGAAGCGGCGCAGCAGCTTAATCTGATGGACGGAGAGGGCCGTGCCGGAATTGGCCACCACGTTCTCCAGACCGCACTGGTGCATGGCAATGACGTCGGTGTAGCCCTCCACCATGTAAACGCAGTCTTCCTTGGCTATGGCCTTCTTGGCCTGGTAGATGCCGTAGAGTTCGCGTTCCTTATGGTAGACCTCTGAGTCGGGGGAGTTGACATACTTCTGCTGAACGCCCTTCGTGGCAGCATCGAGCTTACGGCCACCAAAGGCAACCACTTTTCCGCTGACATTCAACCAAGGGAAAATGGCACGGCCGGAAAAACGGTCGTACGCGCCCTTCTCGCCCTGAATGGCCAGCCCGGTCTTAATCAGATACTCGTCCTTATAGCCCTTGCGGCGAGCCTCGTTGACCATGGCATCACGCTTGGTGAGGGCGAATCCCAACAGGAATTTTTCGATGATGTCGTCACGGATGCCACGGCTGCGGAAGTACTGCTTGCCGATGGCTATGCCGTCAACGTCGTTCTTCAGGATTTCATGAAAATACTGGCTTGCCCACTCGTTGACAATGAACATCGACTCGCGGTCCGACTGCTCCTTCTTCTCCTCGTCGCTCAACTCACGCTCCTGAATATCGATGTTGTATTTCTTCGCCAGCCAGCGCAGCGCCTCGGGGTAGGTGATTTGCTCGTGTTTCATCAGAAAGTTGACGGCGTTGCCACCTTCGCCACAGGCGAAGCACTTACAAATCTGTCGCGCAGGCGACACCATGAACGAGGGGGTCTTGTCATCGTGGAAAGGACATAGTCCTTTGTAGTTCACTCCCGCTTTGCGCAGGGTGACAAACTCGCCCACCACGTCAACGATGTTCGTGGCCTCCATAATCTTATCGACTGTAGCGCGGTCTATCATGACGACAAAGGTAGTGTAAAATGGTTGAAAAGCAAAATAAAGTTACATTAATTAACGTAATAGACCATTTTTCGTCAGTCAGCAATTTCAGTGAATTTGCTGACCAATTTCAGTGAATTTGGTTTGTAAATCAGTCAATGATTAATGCACAAATCAGTTGAAATGTGCACGAAAATACCGATTTTGTGCATTTTATTTGGCTGTGTGCGTAAAATAACGTAACTTTGCAGCCGATTTTTAAAAAGTGTATCTATTATTGATAGAGTAATTTCATAATATATTTTTTATGGCTTTAAAGATTGTTGTGCTGGCCAAGCAAGTGCCAGACACCCGTAATGTGGGTAAGGATGCCATGACGGCCGAAGGTACCGTCAACCGTGCAGCCCTACCCGCTATCTTCAATCCCGAAGATTTGAACGCCCTGGAGCAGGCCCTTCGCCTGAAGGAGCAGAACCCAGGCTCTACAGTAGGAATCCTCACGATGGGTCCCCCACGTGCAGGTGAGATTATCCGTCAGGGACTTTATCGTGGCGCTGACACAGGCTGGCTCCTGACCGACCGTCTGTTTGCTGGTGCCGATACACTGGCTACCAGTTATGCGCTGGCTACCGCCATCAAGAAAATTGGCGATGTTGACATCGTGATTGGTGGCCGCCAGGCCATTGACGGCGACACCGCACAGGTGGGTCCTCAGGTGGCCCAGAAGCTGGGGCTCAACCAGGTGACATACGCCGAGGAGGTGATGAGCGTAAAGGATGGCAAGGCAACCGTCAAGCGCGTCATCGACGGTGGTGTGGAGACCGTAGAGGCTCCGCTGCCCGTAGTGATTACTGTGAATGGAAGTGCAGCCCCCTGCCGTCCGCAGAATGCCAAGCTGGTGATGAAGTACAAGCGTGCCACTTGTCCGATGGAGCGTCCTGCCGAGGGCACTCCCTACGACTATCTGTATGAGGAGCGCCCCGAGCTGAACCTCAACCAGTGGAGTGTGGCTGATGTCAACGGTGACGTGAACCAGTGTGGACTCAGCGGTTCGCCCACGAAGGTGAAGGCTATCAAGAACATCGTGTTCCAGGCAAAGGAGTCGAAAACTTTGACGGCTTCTGATGCTGATGTCGAGGGAATGATCAAAGAATTGTTGGAGGAGAAAATCATTGGATGAATGTAAGGTTATGAGGTCGTGAGGTTGTAAGGTTCTAAGGTGGTATCACCTGAAACCTAAAAGCGAAGCGACCTGAAACCTCAAAACCTATTAACGATATGAATAACGTATTTGTATATTGCGAAATCGAAGGTACAACCGTACAGGAAGTATCTCAGGAGCTGCTGACCAAGGGTCGCAAGCTCGCCAATGAACTGAAGGTAGAGCTTCACGCCGTCGTTGCCGGTACAGGCATTAAGGGCAAGGTGGAGGATCAGATTCTGCCCTACGGTGTTGACAAGCTGTTTGTCTTCGATGCCCCCGACCTGTTCCCTTATACCTCGGCTCCCCACACGGACATCCTGGTGAACCTCTTCAAGGAGGAGCAGCCGCAGATTTGTCTGATGGGTGCTACCGTGATAGGCCGTGACCTCGGTCCACGTGTAAGCTCGTCGCTGACCAGCGGTCTGACGGCCGACTGCACGGAGCTGGAGATTGGCGACTTCGAAGACAAGAAGAATAACAAGGTGTACAAGGACCTGCTCTACCAGATTCGTCCAGCCTTCGGTGGCAACATCGTGGCTACGATCGTGAACCCCGAGCACCGTCCTCAGATGGCTACCGTACGCTCCGGCGTGATGCAGAAAGCTGTCTATGAGGGCGACTGCAAGAAAGAAGTGGTTTATCCTGAGGTCGGCAAGTATGTCAGCCCTGAGGCTTTCGTAGTAAAAGTGCTCGACCACCATGTGGAGGCTGCCAAGCACAACCTGAAGGGTGCGCCCATCGTGGTGGCCGGTGGTTACGGTATGGGGTCGAAGGAGAACTTCGACATGCTGTTCCAGTTGGCTAAGGTGCTACATGGTGAGGTAGGTGGTAGCCGTGCCGCCGTGGATGCAGGCTGGCTCGACCACGACCGTCAGATTGGTCAGACGGGTGTCACCGTTCATCCGAAGGTGTACATCGCCTGCGGTATCTCTGGTCAGATTCAGCACATCGCCGGTATGCAGGACTCGGGCATCATCATCTCGATCAACAGCGACCCCGATGCGCCCATCAACAAGATTGCCGACTATGTCATCACGGGCACCGTGGAGGAAGTTGTTCCCAAACTCATCAAGTACTACAAGCAGAATAGCAAGTAAATGTGGTCCTCACTTTTCTTGATAGGCGGTCACGGCCATAAGCACCATCCGTGGGATTTAGAACTGGACTTAGCCTTGCTTTTCATCGGCATAGCTATGTTTGCATACATTAAAATCAAGAATAGGATACTCAAATGGACTATCACCACGCTTGCTTCGCTTTGTGCTTTGTTTTTTATCATTATTATGATTTATATTTATTGAATTATGGCAAACTATTATAGCGATCATCCTGAGATCGGGTTCTACTTGAACCACCCCCTGATGGCTCGTATCGTCGAGCTGAAGGAAAAAGGTTTCGCTGATGCGAAAGAATACGACTATGCTCCCGTTGACCTGGGCGATGCCATCGAGAACTACAAGCAGATTCTCGACATCACCGGCGACGTGGCTGCCAATATCATTGCGCCCAACGCTGAGGACGTTGACCTGGAAGGTCCGCACCTTGAGAACGGCCGCATGATCTATGCCTCTAAAACTTACGAGAACCTCGACGCCACCCGCAAGGCTGGCCTGTGGGGTGTCTCGATGCCCCGTCGCTACGGCGGTCTGAACTTGCCTAACGCTGTGTTCTCGATGCTGAGTGAGATGATTTCGGCTGCTGATGCCGGATTCCAGAACATCTGGAGCCTGCAGAGCTGTATCGACACGCTCTATGAGTTCGGCAGCGAGGAGCAGCGCCAGAAGTACATCCCCCGCGTCTGCGCCGGTGAGGGTATGTCGATGGACCTGACGGAGCCTGATGCCGGTTCTGACCTGCAGCGTGTGATGCTGAAGGCCACCTTCGATGAGAAGGAGAACTGCTGGCGCCTGAACGGTGTGAAGCGTTTCATCACCAATGGTGACTCAGACATCCACCTCGTGCTGGCCCGCTCTGAGGAGGGCACCAAGGACGGTCGCGGTCTGTCGATGTTCATTTACGACAAGCGCCAGGGTGGGGTAGACGTGCGCCACATCGAGCACAAACTCGGCATCCACGGTTCTCCCACCTGCGAGTTGACCTATAAGAACGCCAAGGCAGAACTCTGCGGCTCGACCCGTCTCGGACTGATCAAGTATGTGATGGCCCTGATGAACGGTGCTCGTTTAGGTATCGCCGCTCAGTCGGTAGGTGTAGAGCAGGAGGCTTACAACGAGGGTTTGGCCTACGCCAAGGAACGTCAGCAGTTTGGTGATAAGATTATCAACTTCCCCGCCGTCTATGATATGCTCTCGCGCATGAAGGCAAAACTTGACGCAGGCCGCTCACTGCTCTACGAGACAGCCTGCTATGTAGATGTCTATAAGTGCCTGGAGGACATCGAGCGCGACCGCAAGCTGACACCCGAGGAGAAGCAGGAACTGAAGAAGTACCAGCGCCTGGCCGATGCCTTCACACCATTGGCTAAGGGCATGAACTCTGAGTACGCCAACCAGAACGCTTACGATGCCATCTCAATTCACGGCGGTTCGGGCTTCATCATGGAGTACAAGAGCCAGCGCCTCTATCGCGATGCCCGTATCTTCTCCATCTACGAAGGTACAACACAGCTGCAGGTGGTTGCCGCTATCCGCTACATCACCAACGGAACCATGCTCAACAACATCAAGGACATGCTGGCAGAACTTAAGAACTCTCAACTCTCAGCTTTCAACTCTCAACTACTCGAGAGAATCGAGAGATTAATCCCCGTCTACGAGGAAGCCCTCGCCTACGTAAAGAGCCTCGACAATCAAGATGCCCACGACTTCCTGGCTCGCCGTCTGTACGACATGACGGCAGAGTTAGTGATGTCGCTACTCATCATCCGTGATGCCTCGAAAGCTCCTGAGCTTTTCAAGAAGTCTGCCAACGTCTATGTGCGCATGACGGAGGAGGATGTATGTGGTAAGTCTGCCTACATCAAGAACTTCACGGTGGAGGACTTAGACTACTTTAAGGCTGCCAATCCTGAAACCGAAGCTGAAGCTTAGGCAGTAGTGTTATTTCAATAAGAGAAGAATCCGATGGAGAAATTTACCTATCGGATTCTTTTTTTCTCTAAATAAACGTTAAATACGGGTGCCCTGCCAACCCAAAGTTCTGAAGAAAAGAATGGTAAGAAAGTAATCATAAAGTAAAGGTAGGACGAAACAATGAAGAAAACAGCATATATCAAACCTGAGATGCAGGTGGTGGAGATTCAGCAAACGCAGATGCTCTGCGGCAGTCCGAAGATTACGAGCATTAGCGGTTCAGATGGCTTTACACTGGACGGTGAAGGTCTTGGCGATGATGCCATCCTGCCATAGCGGGACCGACAGTGGCGATACATTAACCGGCCTCACAAGGGAACAGTTCCCTGTGAAGCTTTTTTCTTATATCGTACTCACTTTTTGGGTAAATCGGACTTGTAATCTCAAAATAATTTGTACATTTGCAGCATGAAGGAATACATCAGACATATTGTTTTCGACCTCGGCGGTGTAGTCATCGCGCTGAGCTACGAACAGGCCGTCATGCGTTTTGAGGAGATTGGGCTATGCAATGCCCGTACGCATCTGGATGCTTACCAGCAGCGTGGTATCTTCGGACAGCTGGAGGAGGGTACTATTGGCTGCGAGGAATTTCGCACGGAGCTCAGTCGGCTGATAGGTCGTCAGGTGACAATGGACGAGTGCTATTATGCTTGGCATGGCTATGTCGAGGATGTCCCGCAGCGCAACCTCGACATGTTGCTGCGTCTGCGGCGCGAGGGCTACGGCGTGTCGTTGCTGTCGAACACTAATCCGTTTATGATGCAGTGGGCCGAAAGCAGTGCGTTCGACGGTCATGGTCATCCCATCAGCTATTACTTCGACCACCTGTACCTTAGTTACAAGTGTAGGGTGATGAAGCCGTCGCCTGCTATTTTCAACATGATGCTTGCCGGCGAACAGGCTCTACCCGAAGAGACGCTATTCATTGACGACGGGCGGGCTAATGTCGAGGCTGCAGCACAGCTAGGCATCCACACCCTCTGTCCGCAGGACAATGAAGACTGGACGGGCATGCTGCTGGCGGTATTACACAATTAATAAAGGTGTGGGGTCAATATCCCGATGGCATCCACGCAGTGACTAACGTGAAGACGCGCTCCAGAGTGATGTCTTCTGCCTCTCGTTTTGACAGTTGGCGGCTCCACGCCACGCGCTGTGTGGTGTCGGCACCTTCGCCACGGTTGTTATATTCCATATAACGAGCTGTCCGGACAGCCTCAGGGCGCCACTGGTTCCACCCTTCGGGCAGAATCTGCTGGGGCAGGTCGCTGTTCATGAACACCGTATAGCCATAGTCACGCCAAGGACGGCCCAGATAGACCTTGTCTACACCGGGGGCCGTGGTGATGTGGCAGTTATTGAAAACATATCCGTAGGCTACGTCGGCAGGTGTCGACGCGGCTGTGATGTATGAGTTGGCCTTGCAGTGGATGGTGCAACCTTCGAACCATGCTGTTGAGGGTCCGAAGATAAAGTCGGTGGTTCCTTCGATGTAACATTGATTAAAGTACAGGCGCGTGCGTGCGTTACCGGTATATACGGTATCCTGATTGCCCAGGAAGCGGCAGTTCAGGAACTGCAGACAGTCGCCCACCGTCATCAGCGCCACGGCCTGTCCCAGTCGTGCGGCATTGTTTTCAATGGTGATGTTCTTCAGCGTGATGTTGCTGCCGTCTATACGCAGGGTATAGGTACGGAAGGTGCCCATGCCCTTGCCTGTCTCGGGAAAGATGATGTTGGCATGGTCGTCCCAGGTGATGACGGTCTGGTCGCGGTCCTCGCCGCAAATCTCGATATTAGTGAGCGACTGTGGCACAACCAGTTTCTCCTTGTATGTGCCTCGTTTGACGAAGATGACTTTATGGTACTCCATAAATGCTCGGCAGACCTCGATGGCTTCGCTGACGTTACGGAACTGTCCGGTGCCGTCACGGCTGACCACCAGCGTGTCGGGGTTGTCGTACGGGTTGGCACTTATGGTGTTACATAAAAAACAAAAAACAAAAAATAATAATGTACGCGACATAAATACTATGTGTTTGAGATGTATAGCAATAGTCTTCATTGTAGTTCCTGGTTTTTAATTATTATTTTTTATTTTTATTATCTAATCTTACATGATTTGCGTAACCTCCTGCAGTCCCTCAATAGTCTTCAGTGCGTCAATAATCTTCTTGACGTCTTCGCGGTCGTGGACGCGCAACTCAATGCTACCGTCGAAGACACCCTCCTCGCTGCCGATGGTCAGCTTGTGGATGTTGACATTCATCTGCGAGGTGATAATGCGTGACACATCGACGAGGATGCCCATGCGGTCGATGCCCTGCAGACGGATGGTGGCATCGAAGTACAGCTGCTTATGCATGTTCCACTTGGCATCCAGGATACGATTGCCGAAACTGGTCTTCAACTTGTCGGCTACGGGGCAGGCACGTTTGTGAATCTCTATCTGGTGCTTGTTGTCGATATAGCCCAGGATGTCGTCACCGGGAATGGGGTGGCAGCAGTGCTTGAACTTGTACTGTGTGATACTCTCCTCAGTGATATAGATAGGTTTCTTGCGGTTGAACTTCTCAGGGACAATGAAGAGACCCTGCTGGTCGCTGTCGTCCTTCTTTTGCTTGGTGTTGCGCCCCAGGAAGGGTACCAGCTTGCGCCAACCCTTCTTGCTGCCCGTCTTACCCTGCAGCTCATCCAGGTCTTTCTCTCCTAGCAGGATGGTCTTGCTGCCCAAGGCCTGGAAGAATTCCTCACGACGGCCAGCCTCATGGAACTGGGCCAGTTGGTCGATGACGGCTGGGGAAGTCTGGATGCTGTTCTTCTGCAAGAACTCGTCAAACAGAGCCTCTCCTTTTTTCTGCAGCTCACGACTTTCTCGGCGCAGGACGGCCTGAATCTTTGCTTTTGCCTTTGCCGTTGACACAAAGTTAATCCATGCGGGCTGCACGTGCTGTGACTTTGATGTGAGGATTTCCACCTGGTCACCGCTCTCAAGCTTATGACTGAGGGGTACAAGCTTGTGGTTCACCTTGGCACCGATACAGTGGGAACCCAAGAAGGTGTGGATGCTGAAGGCAAAGTCGAGAGCCGTACACCCGGCCGGCATCGTCTTGATTTCACCTTTGGGCGTGAAGACGAAGATTTCCGATGCAAACAGGTTGAGCTTGATGGCATCGAGGAAGTCCATGGCATCAGGCTGTGGGTCGTCCAGTATTTCCTTGATGGTGCGGAGCCAGTCGTTGAGTTCGTTTTCGTCCTCGGTATATTCGCTATCGTCGCCTTCTTTGTATTTCCAGTGGGCGGCAAATCCCTGTTCGGCCACCTCATTCATACGGTCGGAACGAATCTGCACCTCTATCCACCGTCCCTGTTTCGACATGAGCGTGACGTGCAGTGCCTGATATCCGTTGGCTTTGGGATGGCTCAGCCAGTCACGCAGACGGTCGGGGTGGCTTTTGTAGATTTTCGAGATGGCCACGTAGATGTTGAAGCACTCATTGATTTCCTCCTCCCGTTTGTCGGGTGTGAAGATGATTCGTACGGCCAGTATGTCATAGATTTCCTCGAAGGGGACATGCTTGTTCTGCATCTTCGTCCAGATGGAGTAGGGGGTCTTGACGCGCTGACGGATGACGTATTTGATGCCCATCTTGTCGAGTGATTCCTTAATGGGAGCTGTAAACTGGTCGAAGAGGTCGTTACGTTGCTTTTTAGTATCCGCCAGTTTGTCGCTGATGCTCTTATACTCCTCAGGATGTTCGTACTGGAACGAGAGGTTCTCCAGTTCCGACTTGATTTTATAGAGTCCCAAACGGTTGGCCAGTGGGGCGTAGATGTACAGTGTCTCACCGGCAATCTTATACTGCTTGTTGGCGGGCTGTGACTCAAGCGTGCGCATGTTGTGCAGGCGGTCGCAGATTTTAATGAGTATGACGCGGATGTCCTCGCTCATTGTCAGTAGCAGCTTCTTGAAGTTCTCGGCTTGAGCAGAGGCTTGTTCACCAAAGATGCCGCCGCTGATCTTGGTCAGTCCTTCCACAATCTGGGCTATCTTCGGACCAAAGATGTTGGCCAGGTCTTCCGTGGTATAGTCGGTATCTTCCACCACGTCGTGCAGCAAGGCGGCACAGATGCTAGTAGAGCCCAGCCCCACCTCTTCGCAGGCTATCTGAGCCACAGCGATGGGGTGCATGATATAGGGCTCGCCCGACAGTCTGCGCACTCCTTTGTGTGCCTGACGGGCAAAGTTGAAGGCTTTGGTGATGATGTCTTCCTTCTTGCGGTGTCGCGATTTCAGGTACGTGTCCAGCAATTTCTGGAACGCATCGTTCACCAACTTGTCGTCCAATTCCTCCCTGATCTGCTCCTCATCCATAGTGTTTATCTCCTTCTTCTTCTTGTTGACTTACGCTTCTTGCTGGCTGTACCGCGACGGCGTACACTGCTGCTCTTGCGGCCGGCAGAGGCACGACGGCTTCTGACACTGCTGCGACGCTTGCTATAACGTGTTCGCTTGCCGTAGCGTCCCTTCTTGCCGCGTACATAGCGTTTGCTCTTATGGTAATAAGTCGGTACGTCATCGTTGACCTCTACTTCGGTACGTTTGTTGAACAGCTCATCTGCCTTGAAGGTGTAAATGGAGTCCTCCAGGTCAATGAACCGTGTGGTCTCTGTCAGTGGCAGACGCAGCGTGGAAGGCTCGGTAGCCCCCGGAACCACGTCCCGACGGTACATGGGGTTCAGCGAGCGCAGCAGGTCGATGTTGATGCCTACCACCTCTGCCACCTGCTCCAAATGCAGGTTGCGGCTCACCACTACTGTGTCGCTCTTGGCCGGCAGGCGGGTCGACATCGGACAGATGTTATGCAGCGAGTAGTAGGTCATGATGTAGTTGGCGGCAATGAATGCCGGCACATAGCCACGTGTCTCACGCGGCAGGTAGGGATAGATGTGCCAATAGTCCTTGATGTTGACCGTAGAGTCTTTCTTGGCGGCCTGTGCACGGTGAATGGCCTTGTTGACGTTCTCCGGTCCGCAGTTGTAAGCGGCAATGACCAGATTCCAGTCGCCGAAGATACGGTAGAGGTCTTTCAGGTAATGGGCTGCCGCGTATGACGACTTCACAGGGTCGCGCCGCTCGTCAACCAGCGAGTTCACCTGCAGACCGTACTGCTTGCCTGTGCCTATCATGAACTGCCACAGACCGGCGGCACCCACACGGCTGACGGCTTTGGGGTTCAGTGCCGACTCGATGATTGGCAGGTAGCGCAGTTCCAAAGGCAGCTGGTACATCTCCAAAGCCTCCTCGAAGATGGGCATGTAGAAGTTTGATGCCCCTAACATATAACTGATGGAGTGGCGCAGTCGCCCGCTGTATCGGTCAATAAACTTCTGAACCACATCGTTATAGGCCATCTCCATCACGGTCGGCATGCGACTCAGTCGCTCAATGTACTCCTCCCTGCTGTAGGTGGGGTTCACATCGCGCATGTTACAGTCGTTGTCATCGCTCAGGTAGGTCTTGGCCATGTACAGGTTCATCAGCGAGTCCAGGTCGTAGGTCATGGCCTCAGGGAAGTCGATGATTTCCTCGTTGCCTTCCTGGTCGGTGACCACAATCTCGTCTTCGTCGCCGGTTATCTCGTCGTCATCTACTTCGGTCTGTGCCATCACGTTGAGAGGTAGAAAGGCAAAGAGGCAAAAGGTGAAGCACCATCGTGCCGCCTTTCCTACCAGTCTGTGTCCGTTCTCTTTTATCTTCATGTCTTATCCTTATTCTCCGATTTATATCTTGACAAAAGGCTACTGCCAGTTTTTATTGTTTATTTATTATTTTATCTTTTCTTAGAATTTCAGTTTACAGCTCAGTCCCAGCGACTGCGACTCCAGTGCACTGCCTCCCGAGCGGTTAGGCATCACAGTAGGTTCCACCTTGAGACTCAGGTCCTTGGAGATGTCGAACACAGACAGCTCTGCATCTACGTATGCGTCGATGACGGAGAGGGCGTAGACGCCTAGCATGACGAAGAAACTCAGGTCGCGCCAGCGGCGGTACTTGTCCTTTCGACTCTTGAAGATGGTCTTATAGTGCTCTTCAGTCTGTGGTGTAACCTGACGACCTAAATGCAGGAACTTGTTGTACGATGCCGTCCCCGGGTCGTCGTCCATGATGTCCAAGTACGCTTGCGAGTAGTCCTTGTACATCATGTCATTCCATGTCAGTGCATAGATGCACCCCATGAAACCACCATAGATGATGGGCAGCTTCCAGTATTTCCGGTTGTATATCTGCCCGGCACCGGGAATGACCAGTGCCAGCCACAGCGCACGCTGCGGGTTGGGCACCCATGTGTTCCAGTCGCGCTTGTGCCGCTGTTTTTTCTTCATGGCCTTTGCGTCGGCTTCTGCCAGCGAGTCCATGGGCTGCAGTAGTGCCGCAATGCTGTCAGTGACGGTAATCCCAATGTCCACGGTGTCTGTCAGCAGCTCGTCGTCTTCCGACTGCGCCTGACAGTTGATGGTGGCCATCAGCATTCCTACTATCAACAACCACTTACCCATTAGCTCCGTCCAGTGCATTCATGATGCGCTCCAGTTGTTCCTCGTTGTCAAACTGAATGCTGATTTTTCCTTTTCCCTTGGGTGAGCATGTCATCTGCACCTTTGCCTGAAAGAACTGTGACAGTCTGTCTTTCAGAACGTTGTATTCTTCGGGCAGCTGCGACTTGGCAGCTATTTTGCCGCGAACGGTCTTGACATCGTTGCCTTGCTTCAGTTCCTGCACCATCTCTTCCACCTTGCGCACAGAGAGGTGTTGTTGCAGCACTTCCTTGAACAGCTTAATCTGCTGTGAAGGACTCTCAATGCTTAGCAGCGCACGGGCATGCCCCATCTCTATCTCGTGGTTCTTCAATGCTATCTGTACCTGGGCGGGTAGCTTCAGCAGTCGCATGTAGTTGGTCACCGCAGCACGGCTCTTGCCTACACGATCCGAAATGGCGGCCTGCGTCATGCCTGACGTCTCGGCCAGATGCTGATAGGCCAGAGCTATCTCGATGGCGTTCAGGTCTTCACGCTGAATGTTCTCTACCAGAGCCATCTCCATCACACCCTGGTCTTCCACCGTCACGATGTAGGCAGGAATCTTTGTGAGACCTGCCAACTGTGAAGCACGCCAGCGGCGCTCACCGGCAATAATCTGGTACTTGCCAGTGTCTACCTTTCTGAGCGTGATAGGCTGTATGATGCCCAGTTCACGAATGCTGTTGGCCAGCTCCTGCAGCGCCTCTTGGTCAAACTCGCGTCGCGGCTGGTTGGGATTCGGCTCTATCTGGCTGATTTCTATCTCGTTGAGGTTCGACGACCCTTCGGTGTGTACCTCACTGCCGGTGTCTATCAAGGCATCCAGCCCGCGTCCCAGTCCCATGTCGTCCAGTCCGCGTCCCAGCACGTTGCGGTCATATTTCTTCCTTACTGCCATATCTCTATGCTAAAAAATTCTTTCCCCTTCCTTTTATTTCTCATTCTTACTGATTATCTCCTTGGCCAGTGCCAGGTGGTTCTTGGCACCTGTCGACTCAGCATCGTACAGGATAACAGGCAGTCCGTGGCCGGGAGCTTCCGACACCTTGACGTTGCGCTGGATGACGGTCTTGAACACCAGTTCCTGGAAATGACGCTTCATCTCGTCGTAAATCTGGTTGGCCAGACGCAGGCGCGAGTCGTACATGGTCAGCAGGAAACCTTCTATCTCCAGTTTCGGGTTCAGGTTTTTCTTGATAATCTTGATGGTGTTGAGCAACTTGGAGATACCTTCCAGAGCGAAATATTCACACTGGACAGGAATGACGACGGAGTCAGCTGCCGTCAGAGCATTGACAGTGATGAGCCCCAGCGACGGTGAACAGTCTATCAGTATGTAGTCGTAGTCATTGACGATAGGTGCCAGCACCTGCTCAATGATTTTCTCCCGGTTGCTGATGTTCAGCATCTCTATCTCTGCACCTACCAGGTCAATGTGGCTAGGAATGATGTCCAGTCCCTCAATGTCGGTAGTATAAATGGCGTCACGGACGTCGGTTTTGTTGATGATACACTCGTAGAGTGACGATTCCACCTCCTGGATGTTCACGCCCAGGCCGCTTGATGCGTTGGCCTGTGGGTCGGCATCGACGACGAGTACGCTCTTCTCGAGAGTGGCCAGCGAGGCGGCCAGGTTGATGGTTGTCGTGGTTTTTCCCACGCCACCTTTCTGGTTCGCCAAAGCAATAATCTTTCCCATAATTCTTATTATAAATATGTGTTGAGGGCACAAAGGTACGAATTTTCTGTGAGAATCACTTAAATATCAACCTTTTTTAGTACTTTTGCAGCCAAATATTGTTAATATGATGGAAAAGCAGAGACCTTTGATATTGATTTCCAACGATGACGGCTATGAGGCTCGGGGCATTAACGAGCTGGTGCGCATGGTGCGTGACTATGGCGACATCGTTGTCTGTGCCCCCGACGGACCGCGCAGTGGTATGTCGTGTGCCTTCACGGCCGGCGAACCTCTATACTTAGTGCCCCGCCGTGAGGAGCCGGGACTGGCGGTGTGGTCGTGCAACGGCACCCCTGTCGACTGTGTGAAGATGGCCTTGTCCGAGTTATGTCCTCGTCAGCCCGACCTTGTCATCGGCGGCATCAATCATGGCGACAACGCGTCAGTGAACACCCACTATTCCGGAACGATGGGCGTGGCCCAGGAGGGTTGTATGAAGTATATCCCCAGCATTGCCTTCTCCCTGTGTGACACCAACTATGCTGTCGATTTCAGTCCCGTGGTGTCCTACGTGCAAGCCATTATCCAGCGCGTGCTCCGCGAAGGTCTGCCGCAGGGCGTCTGCCTCAATGTCAACTTCCCCAAGCTGGGCGAGGGGATGCCTGCTGCCGCCGATGGCGGCTACCGTGGCGTGCGCGTCTGCCGCATGTCCAAGGGGACGTGGTATAACGAAACGCAGAAGTGTCATCATCCTCGGGGCTACGACTACTGGTGGATGGTGGGACACTACCGTAACGACGAACCCCTGGCGGACGATACCGACCGCTGGGCGCTGGCCAATGGCTACGTGTCGGTCGTTCCTACCCGCATAGACATCACGGACTACGAGTCCATAGACCTCTTCAAGTCCTGGGGGCTGTAGATTCCTTTTCGCCTTATGTTTCATTCTTCGTTATTGTTTTTCATTTTCTAATAGTTTGTTTTTCCCCGATGCGCTATTATCTGATTGCTGGCGAAGCCTCAGGCGACCTGCATGCATCGCGACTGATGCGGGCACTGAAAAAACAAGACAATGCGGCACAGTTTCGCTTCTTTGGCGGCGACCTGATGTCGGCTGTCGGTGGCACGTGTGTGAAGCATTACCGTGAGTTGGCCTATATGGGATTCATCCCGGTGCTCATGCACCTGCCCACCATCCTTCGTAACATGAAGATGTGTAAGGAGGATATCCGTCAGTGGAAGCCTGACGCAGTTATTCTTATTGACTATCCGGGGTTTAATCTGAAGATAGCCCGCTACGTTCATGCCATGCGTATGTCACCGTCGCCAAAGGTCTACTACTACATCGCCCCCAAGCTGTGGGCATGGAAGGAATACCGCATCAAGAACATCCGTCGCGACGTTGACGAGCTGTTTTCTATTCTTCCTTTTGAGATTGAATTTTTTGAACAGAAACATCACTATCCTATTCACTATGTCGGTAATCCCTCAGCCCAGGAAGTCAGGGAATGGATGAAAACCCAAAAGGGTGCAGAATCAGTACGCGCTGAAGGGGAAAGCGATGAAAAACCGGTTCTTGCCCTGCTCGCAGGCAGCCGCCAGCAGGAAATCAAGGACAACCTGCCAGCCATGATTGAAGCCTCACGTCACTTGGCCAGTCACTACGACATCGTGTTGGCCGGTGCTCCTGGCATCGCCCCCGACTATTATGCGCCGTTCCTGGCCGGCACGGCAGTAAGGCTGGTTACCGGCAAGACGTATCCCTTACTGTCGCAGGCTACTGCTGCTTTGGTCACCAGTGGCACCGCCACGCTCGAAACCTGCATGTTCCGTGTGCCACAGGTGGTGTGCTATAAGGTCACGCCTGCCCGACTCGCGGGGTGGGTCAAGCGTCATTTTCTCAAGGTGAAGTATGTCTCGTTGGTCAACCTCATTGCGGGCAGGGAGGTCGTTACGGAACTGGTGGCCGACACGTTTAGTGTAGATAACATCCGCTGTGAACTGGATGCCATACTTCCAGGAGGCCGCCGCAGGCAGCAGCAACTTGCCGACTACGACGAGGTACACCGTCGGTTGGGCGACGATGAGGCTGCCGAGCGCGCTGCCTCGCTGATGTACCGTTTACTCACTGAGTAGCCATTCTCCCCGACACCATTTCTGTATCTGCCCTGTATGCCTGCTGGAGAATTTCTAAACTCAGAATAATTTCGTAATTTTGGATAAAATCGCAAACCTTTTGTAAATAAAGGCAGTTCGGAGGATTGAGAAAAATCAGGGTTCTTGCTTAGGCAAGCGGCAAAGCCGAGCGACGAACTGGCAACGGTTCTTACACCAAAAGGTATAAGCGAGCAAAACTCGTGGCTCATTTCCTCATTCTGCCGTGATTTGCTTGTCAATGCGCTCGACCTTTGGTCGCTTCGCTCTGCGAAGAACTCCCGACTCTGAGCCACCAGCCTGTTTCAATGGCTCTTTGTCGGGGCAAAGGTACACAGAAATGCGAGATTACAAAACTCTTGAGGAATTTTTCGCCTTTTGTTCTTTTGTCTCATGATTTTATGCTACCTTTGCACACATAATTATAATAGCACTACCCTATGGCAAAGATAACGGTTCAGAACACGGAAATAACGGTCTTATCTCACAATGACAAGGACTATATATCACTTACAGATATGGCTAATGGCAAACAAAGTGAAAGCCGTGCTGCCGACATCATCAAGAATTGGATTCGCACAAGATACACCATTGAGTTTCTTGGTACTTGGGAGATGATTCATAATCCTAATTTTAAAGTGGTCGAATTTGACCACTTTAGAATGCAGGCGGGTTTCAATCCACGCCCCTATATGAGGGGCGACTTATAATTCTTCCACAAGTGGCAAGGCACCGAGGAATCGGTCAAAGTCTCTTTGGAACATGCCGTTCTCCATTCGCTTCTTGTCGAGCACATAGCCCCGTATAGCGTACTGCCGCAGCACACTCGTAGCCCACTGCCGGAATTGCGTGGCACGGATACTATTTACACGATAGCCAACGCTAATAATCGCATCGAGATTATAATATTGCGTATTGTACTCCTTGCCATCAGTGGCAGTTCGTCGGAATTTCCGACAAACTGAATCTTTCTCCAGTTCTCCTGTACTGAAGGCGTTTTGCAAGTGTTCTATAGTAGAGCGTCCTTTGTCAAACAGTGCCGCCATTGCCTTCTGTGTACACCAAATCGTTTCATCGGCATACATCACTTCAATGCCTTGCTCCTTATTCTCGGCTTGGAAAATCAGGAACTCCGCCGTGCTGTTTCTTATCTCATGCTTCTTTGCCATATACGATTGACTCTGTTCTACGTCTTTAAGAGGAAAAGTTACTTGCTAAAAAATTAGTACCTTTGCAGTGGCATAAACATCTAATGTGTTGCACAAGTCTGACAACACAAGGTTGTGATTTGCTAAAAAATTAGTACCTTTGCAGTGGCATAAACATCACATATCCGCAATCCTTATACTTCGCATAGTTGTGATTTGCTAAAAAATTAGTACCTTTGCAGTGGCATAAACATCGCCCCACTCGTCAACTGTTGCTTCCGAGGCGTTGTGATTTGCTAAAAAATTAGTACCTTTGCAGTGGCATAAACATCGTTAAGATTCAGGATCACGTCGGACTTCGCGTTGTGATTTGCTAAAAAATTAGTACCTTTGCAGTGGCATAAACATCGAAACTTCATCTCTTCAACGAATTCACTGAGTTGTGATTTGCTAAAAAATTAGTACCTTTGCAGTGGCATAAACATCTTTGGCGCAAAAGCAGCGACAATTCCGCAAGTTGTGATTTGCTAAAAAATTAGTACCTTTGCAGTGGCATAAACATCGAAGACATTGAAAAAGTAGGCAAAGTTATTGTTGTGATTTGCTAAAAAATTAGTACCTTTGCAGTGGCATAAACATCTGACGCTGTTCTGACATCGAAAAGGCATCCGTTGTGATTTGCTAAAAAATTAGTACCTTTGCAGTGGCATAAACATCTTAAGAAAGGGACACATTATGAAAATTCAAGTTGTGATTTGCTAAAAAATTAGTACCTTTGCAGTGGCATAAACATCTGGTCTCCTCGATCTTCTTCTTTGCCTCGGGTTGTGATTTGCTAAAAAATTAGTACCTTTGCAGTGGCATAAACATCTTTCAAGTTATGAGTACAATCATCACTAAGTTGTGATTTGCTAAAAAATTAGTACCTTTGCAGTGGCATAAACATCACAGGAAATGCAACGCCGCAAGGCTATACAGTTGTGATTTGCTAAAAAATTAGTACCTTTGCAGTGGCATAAACATCTGGCGGAGTGATGTCTGCTAACGCGATTAGTTGTGATTTGCTAAAAAATTAGTACCTTTGCAGTGGCATAAACATCAAATCATCGTACTTACCACGAGTTACTTGAGTTGTGATTTGCTAAAAAATTAGTACCTTTGCAGTGGCATAAACATCCATCGAAGAAATCGAAGAATTCTGTCGAACGTTGTGATTTGCTAAAAAATTAGTACCTTTGCAGTGGCATAAACATCCTCTTGGCAGCATCACCCAGCGCAAGGTATGTTGTGATTTGCTAAAAAATTAGTACCTTTGCAGTGGCATAAACATCACGCTTTCAAGGCGATATTGAAACCATATGTTGTGATTTGCTAAAAAATTAGTACCTTTGCAGTGGCATAAACATCACGCTCGTGAAGCGCGACATCACGGAGCTGGTTGTGATTTGCTAAAAAATTAGTACCTTTGCAGTGGCATAAACATCTTGATTGCAGGAATGAATTAGTAATCAGATGGTTGCAGAGGAAATTAGAAAAGAAAAAATGCTGCAAAGAAAACGGAGAGTTCTATCAGTAAGATGGGATTCTCCGTTTCTAAAAAAGCTCAAGTTGTTGGCCTGGAGCATTCGGTTGCTGAGGCTTGGTACCAAAGAATAGTTCGATGTTGCCAAACTGCTTGTCGGTAATGCACATAATTCCAACTTTGCCAAACTCCGGCAGAATGGCCTTCACACGCTTGCGATGCACTTCAGCATTCTCCATGCTGGCACAATGGCGCACATAGATGGAGAACTGGAACATGGTGAAGCCATCTTGAATGAGACGCTTACGGAACTTGGTGTACTCCTTGATGTCCTTCTTTGTCTCCGTCGGTAAGTCGAACAGCACCATCAGCCACATAACCCTGTATTCGCTAAACCGTTCTGCGTTCATGTCATCTCCGGATAGGCTATCTTACGAAGTTCACCACTGAAACACTTATAAAGAGAGGCCGTAGTCTGCTGTGCTGCTACCATCAGAGGACTGCGCTTACCACCAATCACCACATCCAGAGTGGGTATGGAGAGTAATTCAGATTTGATGTCCTTTGAGAGTTCAACATCTACACCGTATTGTTCTGTGATGTCATAAACCAACTGGTCAACGTATGGACGGTAAGGTTCCATGATGTCGTCAGCCAGACAGTATGCATTGTACTTGTTGTGATGGTGAATGCCTAAGGTGGGAAGCATGCCGCTGGCCACCAACGAACGTGCTATGACAGCCCGAAGGATGGCATAGCCATAGTTCAGCAGATTGTTGGGTGCCACCCCGTCGCGTGCTCTGATGAATCCTGGTATATGGCCGAACAGACTCTTCCAGTAATAGACAGCTGCACGAGCCTCCTGGTTGTCGGGGTCTCCACTGCGCACATCGTTAGCCCACACCTGCATGCACTTCGTCTCTGCATCCGTACATTTGCCCAGGACAGCAGCCTGATTACGGATTTTATATTGCATGGTCTGTTGCCAGAGTTGTTTGCGAAGGGGTTGGGAGGCATTTAATTGGTCGCGGAACCGCTCATTCTGCGTAGTATTGCCAACAAGAGGAAGCAGCAGGCCAACCGGCATGTGGTTAGAGTCGCAGGTGATGACGGCGCTGTTGTTTTCAAGCAGTGCCTCCAGTGCACCTTGGGTGATGGTAATCTGCTTGTGGTCGAGCACCACCACACCTATATCCTCAATGGGGCGTGTCACCTCGTTGGCTTTCTTGAAAGCCTCGGTCAAGTTGTCGGCCTTTTCCACCTCTGGTAGTTTGATAACCAGTTGTGCATCACGTAGTGAGAGATAGGCGGGATTGCTGAAGCAGAACGTCTTTTTGATCATAGGTTAAAAGATTATAGTACTTTGTCTCCAATTTGAAGTATCATCCCAAGTCGGTTTGTTTTAACGGGAATACAATAATCTCTGATGGTAAGACCATCGAAAATAGCCGTTTTGTCTGAAAAAGATCCAATAATTTTATCTCCTTCTTTGTCATACCTTAAATCTACTTCTTTGTCTGTGACTGCTGTTGCATGGCTATATGGTCTAAAATATATTATTCCAGCATCGTTGAAGTCGTTGACTACATAGATTCTTGAATAGTCTATTTCGTCACCAATATAGTGATTGATAATTTCATCTTCTGTCGGGATATAGACTAAATCCAGTGGTGAAAGTGTAAAGGCAAATTGAAAATCAGGATTGTCAGGATGCCTTATAGGGAATAGTGTATCCCCCCTTCTTATTGTTTCAATAGTAGTTCTAAGAGAAGGCACATATATCTTTGTCTCATTTTCTTTAGATTTATAAATTCCACAATAGTTGTTGCTCCCTGAATCAGAGATAACGTACTGTTTGTTTTTTACGGTTTCGATTTTCTCTGGTTCATACTCAGATACAGGGAACATCTTGCCTAAAGCTTGTATTACCTTGACTTTGTAAATAGGCTTATGAGGTTTCCCGTTATTCAGTTCCACAATATTTTCATTCATAGCATTTATCCCGTCTGTAGAAAATGCGATTTGAGGATTTTGTGATATTATTCTTCCATCTGTATTCTTTTCGTGGATGAACACATCAATATTCTCTTTTGAATTTGTTCCTTTTTTCATGTATTCGTCGACAAGGCTCCTTTGAGTCTCGTCAATAATGTCATCGTAATAATTTACAGCCTCTGATATAGGAATCCTGACAGAGTCATATTTTGACAGGTGTTTCTTTAAAATATTTTGTATGGAGATGTCTGCAATGCATTCAATCTCTCTAGTTATAGCACTTTTGCCTGACTTTGCTTTTTTCTTATCTGTTCCTTCAGCTTTTTCCTTAATGCCTGACAAGTAACCTATTTCGTGACTCCATTGAGTAGTTGCACATTTTTCATATACGTAAACAACAGAGTCAGACTTCTTCAATTCTGTAATAATCTCATCTTTTGTCTTTCCCTCACTAATGCATTGTTGTATGCGTAGCTTTATTCTGCTTTCTATAATTCTTTCTGGTTTTGTAATAGCTTCTTCAATCGCTTTTGGCATAATATCCCTTACGCCGTAAAATGTTGCCTTGTGAAGTGATTGGCGGACGGCATAGTTCTTCTTTAGGTTTATATACTCCTCTTTCCTTCCATCTGGGTATTCTGGGTGTTCTATCTTGTTCATGCGCTGCCGCATGATACGGTTCTTCTGTTTGAAAGTTACAAGTGTATGTTGTAATGCTTCTAATACCACATTTTTGAATACCATTTGTGGAGAACATTTTGAATAGGCATAAGTATATGATATAACCTCACCACCTTCTTTGTATTGCATGGGTGGCAGGAAGCACTGTCTGTCGGGATGTGCTTCATCGGTCTTGTTTACCATATATTTTGCCTTCAAATCTTTACGCTCTTTCTTTCTGTCTGTATTTATGTCTAAGGCGCTAATATTGTTGATGTAATTTACATGGCTGTTTGTGGCCAAAGCAACAATAAGGGCATCCAAAGCATGATGTCTATGGTCAACTCTTTTTTTGTTGATGTCCTTGTTTGGTATATTGGGAATTTCAATGATGTGTCCGTCTATCAAACGATGTTCTATAAACTCTTCTGTGTTTAGCAAATCGTTTAGATGAATGAAACGAGGTTTAATTAGCTCGTTCCAAGTGTCATCCAATTGCCAGTCTTTTTTCAGTTTTGTTGTTACTGCGCCTGAAATAACTAAGACATTCTTCGATTTGTACTCATCTTCTCCTTCTTCTCTGACAATGTTGCTCAACAATCCCATTGCAAGTTTTGCAACATATCGACTGTTGTTTAGTTGATTGTTGCCGAATTTATTAGGGATTGTTTTGCTTAATAGAATCTCTCTCTTATTCTCGTCGCTGATGGTTTTATAAACGTTCTCTACATATTCATTTGGTTGGAGGACTGCGTATTCTTTTCCATTATATCTTACCTTTCCATTGCAATTCAGAATAAATTCATATCCAGTCATTGCCTTTTTTGCCTGATTGATATAACTTTCGCACAGGACCTTATTAGAAAGAGAGTTTAATGTTATACGTTCTTGCGGGAAAATATGATCTATCTGATATTTTGTTCGGTCAAATGCATTAGATAAACTAATCGGTTTACCTGTATATGGAGAAATATAGCGCTGTTCCAGCCACAGTCTATAGCGTGTAATTTCACTTTGAGATATTTTGGCTATTTCCTTTTTCTGTAGTTCTTTAATTTCCTTCTTTGAAAGAACTTTTTCATCTGAAGGAACCTTGTAAGCATAACGAGTGTCGTCTTTGTCATAAACGATAGATTCTATTGCCCCAGCTTCAAGAAGTCTCATCCTTTCTTGCTGATAGACAGATTTCTCTTCTATACCTGCATGGCTATACACAGACTTTAATTCCTTGAGCATGGCTATTGCTCTTTCGTTTGCGAGTCTGTTTTCTTGATTCCTCTTGCTTTCTTTCTCTTTCTTTTTACTGTTGTTTTTTAAAGACGTACCAATCTCAATGTTTATTTGATCAAAAAATTTCCTGTATGATGTACATTCTTTATTATTATCATTAATATAGGTGCCTTCGATGTCACCATATGTAGTCCAAATGTCACGGACTACCAGTAGCGTTTCTCTTAACACTTTCTCAACGACTGGATTGTTAAACGAATTTTGTTCAAAATCGTTTTGTAGGTAATTAGTTATATCGTCAGGTTGGGTCCATCTCTTTGCATCACTAACTTCGGAATATCTTCCATAGACTATATAGCATGCACTTGAAACCCATAAACCTTGTAAGTCTGTAACTTCACCTTGTATGTTTTCTTTTGCTAAGACTTCTGGTTTAATGATGTCTATTGTCTTTATTCGCTCTATGTCTTTCTGATTCCAATATTTTCCAATACGCATAAAAGGCAGAAGTTTCTTTATTGCCTTCTCAGAATATGTCCCATATTCATTGGGATATGTTGTGATGGAACTTAGCATCTCAACGACTTTATTCTTATATGATGCTTCTATGCCTGCATTCGTTAGTAATTTTTCAATTAGTTTGGGGAGTCCCTTTACTCTTTCTTCTTTTTTCTTAACAGAGTAGAAAAAATGCCATAATAAATACTCGTTACTACAACTGTCTTGCAATAGGTCTGGTGATGAGTTCTTGTTAGCATGAACTTTAGCTTTCGCATTAAGAAATTGTTCCCAGTCAAACCCCTTTATTCTCCTTAGACGAAGTGCAAAATCATATCTTGTTTCATTGCAAGGTTCTTTATGACCCTCTTCAAAGTTCCATTTGTACTTATCAGGACTTAAGCTAAGTTTCTTAAGAAGTGCATCTTGTGTAATCTCTTTTTTGTTATTTAAGTAAGTAAAGAGAGATTCTTTTATGGGACGTGAAAGGTACCTCTCAGTGACATCCGTATTTACGACTTCCTCTCCTTGGCTGTTTTTTGCTTCTAATTGTATAATGCGTAAACGCTTAATGAATTGCCAAAGTCTGAATTCTTGATAAAGAGGATTAGACTTGGAAATGCATTTTAAGGGAACTTTTACTTGAACTCCATCTTTGCTATATGTCGTGTATTCGTACTTGCAATTTGCAATTAAAGATTTTTTTGGTTTTAGATCTCTTTGGTAAAAAATGATATCGTCACCTAATAATGACGAGAAATCTTGCTTGGCTAAAGAATTTCGGTGAGTTTTATTGTTGGGGTATAGCAAGAATAAGGCATCTTTGTATTTCTGCTCGTCTCGTAATTCTGGGTGGAATATTTTTTGAGCATTTAGAATGGCTTTTAATTCCTCTTTATAGTAATTTCTTTCAATGGTGGACACTAAGCCCGCTTTTATTTTTATATTAGGATTGTGAAGGAGTGCATCATAAATGTACGAGGCAACGCCAATAGTCTTTTTTTGAGAATTGAAATTTTGTATTGCTGTCTCTATCTTAAGTTTCTCAAGTTGCCAGTCATCTTCATTAGGCATTTTTATGGAACGTTTTTTCATCAAGCCTTTTTCGTTGAATATTGTACTAACGATAAAGTCTTTACTGGTACCTTTACCTTTAGGTGCATACTTACTATTATATTCATACTCCCACCCAGAAGATAATAATAACTTGAACACAGTATTCTCCTTCCTTCTTTCGTGAGTGTTGATAATATCGGAAATTACTAAGGGTTTGATTTCGTTGATGATTACGTCAATACTTTTTATTCTCTCGTCGCTGTTTTTCTCAAATTTAGATACTCTGTCAATCTGTTTTAGTTCATTCAGATATGTTACTTGAAATGCAGATTCTTCATCGTATTCAAATACAATATTTCCAAATTCATCAGAGAGCTTTATATGATATATGTTAAGCCCACTATTTGCATTCTTACCTCTTAATTCTATAGAAGAAACTTTTGCATTGATAGTTTCTGATAGTTCTCCCTCTTTCTGCTCCTTTTCATCTTGCCCCATGACTTTTTCGTATCCTCTTTTAGTAAGAAAACTCATGGTAACCCAAGCCAATTCTTCTTTTGTGAGTTCTTGGGTAAGTCCCTTCTTCCTTAAATAATAGAGAGTCCAATCGTAAGGTAATCTTTTTATCTTATGGTGGGGGCTGCTAATATCAAATAATTGGGGCTGTGTGGATTTGAACTCTTTCTCCATTTCCTCATATGCTTCCTTGAAGAGAAATTTTCTTTTTCCTCTTTCATCAATATAATAAGCAAGTTTTGGTTCTCTCCCTTTCTTAATTTTTCCAGAACGCTTTCCTTTCTCATTAATAAATTCAATATCCAGCTTATAGTGCTCTGGAAGCATCTCAAGTAAATTTAATATGCAATGTAGTCTGTCTCTACGTAGTAAGTACCGGGCTTTGTTCTTTCGGATAGATTTACTATCAGTCCTTTCGGATGCAGAACTTTTAAGTTTGCCACCATTTTCAAATTTGCTTATTTCACCTGCATCCATAGGCAAAATACGAGCCCCTAAAGCAATGATTCGAACAAGCTTTGCTTCATTGTCTATTTCTACAACAGCCCAACCTATACTGTTAGTGCCTAAATCCAGGCCAAGAATTTTCTTCATAATCTTATGTTTTTAGTTATTTTGCCACAAAAGTACAAATTTCTTGCGAAATATTTGGTACATTCGTAGAAAAAGTTTATCTTTGCACCACTAATTTTTAGCAAATCACAATAAGGATTATTCCGTTGTGAAAACATTAGGTCATCGCCCTTCTGCGGTGAGTCCATCGTCCTTCAACGGTGGACTTTTTTTGTTTGTGGACCCTATGCCGAGTATGCGGTGTGGAGGGTGGGGCAGTATAATATGTGCCAGAAATCAGGATAAACGGTCAAGAAGGCTTGGTGACTGATGGGAATTGTCAGAGTGCGAAATTTCCTGACACGTGGAGCATGGAGAGGAAATATACCATGCCTGCATAGTAGCGCCATTTCCCTGTTGGCGGCTGGACATCCCACAGACGCTGCACGTATTCGCGGGCCAGGGCACGGTCATCTTCGTTGTCGCTGTCGGCCAGGGCAAAGGCTCCTACGGCGTTGGCGCCGGCCATGCCCTCGGTGTAATTGCCCGTGGGCTCGGTACCGTCAAGGTTGAACTGTCCGTGGCTGAATCCCTCTTTCTTGAAGAACTGGAGTAGTCGGCGCATCATCGTGCGCTGGCTGGCGCTGGCCTTCCCCGTAAGATAGTAGTCCATGCCGACGTTCATCGGGCATCGGATGGCATCATACTGATAACGGTCTGTATGATAGTCGAAGCCGGGACGGCGATAGGGCTTCCCGTCGAAGAGACAGTAGTCGGGATAGAGCCCGGTCGTAGCGTCCTGTGAGGTTTGCAGCAACCAACGGGCCTTGTCGGCAGCCTCGCGCCAGAAGTCGTTCTTTGCATCGGCGTTATCTGCCCAAAGGTCGAGGAAGGCAGGCAGACAATAGGACGGATCGCTGTACCAGTGTACCTCCTCGTTGGGTACGAAGGTGACCAGGCGGGTGGAGTCGTCGAAGAGGTTGTAGACGCCGGTCTGCTTTCCGTCCTTCGATGTTATCTTGTGAAGTATCTCGTTCGCGTCGGCAGCATACTGCGGTTCGCCCCATTTCTTGGCTGCAAGGAAGAGCGCTGTGACAAAGTAAATCTCTCCGTCGGAAGCGTTGCTTTGTCCAATCTGTGTCCCGTCAACAGAACATTGCCAGCAGAAGTAACCGTCCCAAGGACTATCGGAGGGGTATGCCATGTAGGTCTTGGCCCATCGCCAGAGCTTGTCGAATACCTCGCGCTTGTCGAGCTGCAGACTGATCATCATGCCGTAAGACATTCCTTCGGTTCGAACGTCATTGCTGCCGGTGTCTACGATGATGCCCATCGAGTCGCCTACCTCGTAGTAGACGCTTTTCTCGCCGTCGGCATCATACCTGTTGATGTCGCCAGGGGTAAAGAAGTGCGTCCAGATGCTGTCGATACGTGCCTGCACCTCTGTATCGCTCTTGCCGAGGAGTGTCGAGAAGAGGTT